>ERZ808041.136-NODE-136-length-84446-cov-13.245600_pt1 | contig 84446 bp, 70 predicted proteins | sample MGYA00380192_ERZ808041 | MGnify/ENA primary metagenome ERZ808041 (study PRJEB31490, sample SAMN06133412) | mouse gut metagenome | isolation source: Z1_1 | host: mice | place: China: Chengdu | collected 2015-05 ...
AAACTGCTACTTTTTTTGTTAAAAGTGGTAATTTCACGTACTTAGAGCTAGCCGCCGCGCTAGCGGCTTGGTACAATGTCCGCGTAAGCAATGAGCAGTGCTTATTACATACGCGCCGAAGCAATAATATGGGGACAGATTTATGACACGGAAAGTAGTTTTTTTAGACATAGACGGAACGATGGTAAACAGCGAGGGGTATATTCCCGCATCTACAAAGGAAGCGGTGCGACGCGCCGGAGAGAACGGACATAAGCTCGTTGTATGCAGCGGCAGGAGCCGTTTCCAGATTCATGACGATCTTCTTGCACTTGGATTTTCGGGAATCGTGGGGGCGGCAGGCGCTTTCGTGATCGCAGACGGGAAGGAGATTTACCATGCGTATATCGACGAGGAGCACCGGAAGAGCAGCTACGAGTATCTTGAGAAAAACGGATTTCTTTTCTGCTATCAGGCGGATGACGGCGTCGTTTTAAATCAGCGCAGCAGCGAGGGCATTCTCGCGGTGTATCAGGAAACCGGGATGAGTGAGGAGCGTTTGAAACGCCTTATCGGGCGGATGCATTTGACCGAGGAGCCGTGGAAGAACGAGCGCAACGAGAAGATTCTTTATTACAATGCGCCATATCCGGTGGAGAAGGTGCACGCGGATTTGGAGCCGTATTTTGACGCGGTGGCGATCAGCCTTGACGGGATGGATGAATACGCAGGGGAGATTGGAATTAACGGTATCAATAAGTCGACCGGAATGGAGCGTTATCTAAAGCATGTCGGTATTGCAAGAGAGGACTGCATTGCTGTCGGGGACGGTCCAAATGATCTCCAGATGATGGAATACGCAGGGATCGGCGTTGCAATGGGGAATGCAAGAGAAGACGTGAAGAGGCGTGCGGACATGGTGACGGAGCATATTGATGAGGACGGACTTTACAAGGCATTTGAAAAGCTTGGATTGCTGTAGACTACAGCGGGGGGGGGTAGACCATGAAAAGGAGAGCACAGACAGAAGCGGCAGTGGTGGTTATTTTTTCTTTTTTGCTGGTGTTTTCAGCGGCAAGGAGCAATACGACCGGACGCGGTGAGTTGGGAGAAGTCCAGATTGCCATGTGGAATCTGAACCGTGTGGATAATTTGCAGATGTCGTATGTCTACACAGTCCGTCAGAATGCTGGCGAGGGAGGCGAGACGATGGATGTCTGTGCGGATTTGCTTACCGGAAGCTGGGTGAGCAAGCATTACGCGACAGACGAGGATGGGACAAGGCTCTATCTCAGGCAGTTCTGTGACGGCAAAAATATTTACCATTATATTGACTGGAACGGAGACTGGGAAAAGATACAGACCATGGGAGAAAGCGGAACCGCTGTGCCGCAGCTTCAAATGATGACAACGCTCGGCTATGACGGGGAAGACGTGGTGGAGCTGGAACGGCAGGAGCAGAATGGCATCGTGGAGATTACCTGTTCGTTTGCGCCGGAATTTCTTGAGGAGGAGAAAGAGGCGCAGCTTGCGCAGATGGAACGCTCCTATGCAATGTATGAAAAGAGCGGCGCGGGTGAGAGTGAAATAGATACAGCGGGACTTTCCGTAGAGCAGCACAGGCAGTCGCGTTACGAGACAGTGACAGCGACATATACGATCGACGAGAATCAGATTCTACAGAAGGTGTTGTATGAGACTACTATTATAATGCCGGAAATTGTGCAGGATCTTGCCGGAAATAAGATGCTTGGGAAAGAGCGCGAGATGCAGATTACAACGGAAATGGAAATTAAGCGTTATAATGAGAGCGGGATCAATAATCAAATTGAACAGTGCAGAAATGAGGTAATGTATTAACCAAAAAGAACAGTCCCCACCGGAATTCTCCGGCGGGGACTTTGCATATCGTTTTCTTATTTGGAAAAGTCGTCTGAAATTACAGGAGCGGATGTTCCGATCTTGCTTTCAGACGGGAAAAACGGCGGTCAATTTCTGCCTGAATTTCCTCGGTAATAGGCTTGTATTCCTCTTTTACGAGGTGCTTTGTGCGTCCCATCATGCCGAACCACTCCGTTACCGGAATTTTCTTATTTCCGGTTTCCGGGTTATAATTCAGTGTTGTTATACCGCGTTCAATTTCATATAGCGGAAAATAACAGCAGTCCACGGACGCGGCGATCACGCTTCGTTCCAAGTTCGGCTTGTCGTTCCAGTTGAGCGGACAGGCAGAAATCGCTTTCACATACGCGGTTCCGAATTCTCTCGAGTAGGCGGCGGCTTTGGCAGCTTTTCGGATGAAGTCGGTCGGGTTGGATTCCGCCACGGTCGCCACGTAAGGAATGTGCGTTGCCGCCATCAGCTCCGGGGTGTCCTTGTGGAAGAAGGTCTTGCCGTACTGGGCTTTGCCGACGTGTGAGGTCGAGCTTCGCGCGCCCATCGGTGTCGAGTACGAGAGCTGATAGCCCGTATTCATATAGCCGCCGTTGTCGTACTCGAAGAGAATCAGATTGTGCCCGCGCAGCGCCGTGCCGATCGCGGAGCCCATACCGATATCCATGCCGCCGTCTCCGCTGACCATGAGAAACGTAATTTTCCCTTCCGGGTATTCCCCACGCTTCTGTCTCTGATGAAAGGCTTCCACAACACCGCTTAAGGTTGCGGCGCCGTTCTGGAAGAGGTTGTGCAGATACGGAATACGAAATGCGGTCTTAGGGTATCCGGTCGTGACGACCATGCCGCATCCGGTCTGAAAGAGAACGACGACATTTCCCTCGATACCTTTGAGCAGCAGATTTAAGTTGATCGGAATACCACAGCCCGGGCAGGCGCCGTGACCGGGCGCGATACGCATCGGCATGCCCGTTGTGTCTTTCAGTAAACCGCCTTTGACGACCATCTGTCCCGTCGTCTCGTCGAAGGTACAGGTCGTAATGCCAGGGGTAGCTTCCTTCTCTGTGATCGGTTTAAAATACTGCGGCTGCATGCCGGAGACATCATTCGGATTTGCGCCGTCCGCCGCCTGCGCTCCGGTCGAAGCTGCATGATGGCTTTCCGGCACAGTGCCGCCCTGTGTGACGCCGTAATAGTCGAAATCCTTTGCGTCCGGCAGAAGCGCTTCGCGAAACAGCGCTACGGCGTCTTCTACAAAGAAATCCTTGCCGCCAAGACCGTAAACGCGGCTGATGACGCGGACGGAGGCAGCGAGAGATTGGAGCGCAGCCTTGACTTCGAGCGTCATATTGCCGCCGCCCGCGCCGTAGCTGTCCTGACGGTCTGCCACGACAATTGTCTTGGCATTGTGACAGAGTACGCGCAGTTCCTTGACAGGGAAGGGACGCAGTACAAAAAGGGTGACGACGCCCGCTTTTACGCCTTCCTTCCGCAGAAGATCGACCGCTTCCATCGCCGTGTGATAGGAGGAGCCGAGGACGAACAGCAGGACGTCGGCGTCCTCATGCTGATATCCCTCGCAGAGGGAGAGCGTGCGTCCCGAGAGCGTCCGGTATTCTTCGAACAATTCCGGCAGCTTCTTTTTCGCTTCCTCCATGGCAAGATGGAGCTGGTAGCGGTTGTTTTGCACATCCGGTTCGTTCATATATGAGCCGATGGAAACCGGGTGCTCCAGATCGAGTACGCTGTAAAATTGGTTTTCTCCGGTCAGGGAATCTTTCGCAAAGGCGGAAGTGCCGGGGTTGTCCGAGGAAAGCTTCGGCCCTACATAGCGTTTTACAACGTCATCGTCAGTAAAAACAAGGCATTTGCGTTTCTGATGACTCGTGAAAAAGCCGTCGAAGGCGATGGCGACCGGAAGGCGCACTGCCTCGGCGAGCTTTAGGGCAAGCAGATTAAGGTCATAGACCTTCTGTGGTTCGTCTGCAAAGAATATGATCCAGCCCGTATTTAACATATACATGATGTCGCTGTGATCGCCCTTGATGCAGAGCGGACCGGAAATCGTCCGGCAGGCGACGTTCATCACCATCGGCATCCTCGTGCCGGACTGTACCGGGAATTGCTCGAGCGCATAGAGCAGGCCGTTTGCGCTGGTGGCGTTAAAGACGCGGGCGCCGCTTGCCGATGCGCCGTAGCAGATGCCGGCGGCGCTGTGCTCTCCTTCCGCGGCGATCAGGGCAATATCGTGTTCTCCCTGCGCCCGCATGATGTCAAGATTTTCTGCAATCTGTGTGGAAGGGGTGATCGGATAGTAGCCCATCACATGATAGTTGATTTGTTTCGCGGCGTAGGCGGCAAGCTCGTTGCCGCTGTCGTACATGATTTTTTGTTCTTCCATAGTTACCTCCATGTGCAGATGATATATTTTTGGCTTCGCGGCCGCCTACACAACGCCGCCGTTCACGCGCTTTTCATCCATATAGGAATCGCTTGTGATCCATGAGTTTGCTCCGGTTTCCTGATAGCGGATTGCATCCGGAAGCAAATGCTGGTTCGGCAGAAAATGCGGCTTTTCGGGATAATCCTTTTCCAGAGCCGTCACAAGCGCATTGGTCGGGCAGACTTCTACGCAGCGCAGACAGCCCTTGCAGTGATAGTAATCAAGCCCTTCATTGACCATGCATTCCTTATCCTTATAGACGCCGGGTGCGAACTGAAAGACCATATCCGGGCAGGCAGAGTCGCAAAGACCGCAGTTGATGCATTTTTCCTGAATAAAAAGCGGAATATAGCCTTCGCGTGAAGGGGAGAGGTCGTTGGACACAGTGCTTCCGATGCGGGGATTGACGCCGCCGATCGGCGCATTGTCGTAGCCCCACACGAAACGTTCCGTGTTCCCTGTCGGCAGCGGTTCGATGTTGCGCTCGTCCGATGCTTTGGTGAGTCTGTCATAACCGAGGCGCACACCGTTTAGGTTGGCTTCGATGAGCGCCGGATATTTTTTTCCGATCGTATCGCGGCAGAGCTGCTCCGTAGCGTCAGGCGGAATGAAGCCGGATGCCTTCGTAATCGCCCCGAGCATGACCATGTTGATGCGGGAGTGGCTTTCCATAGCTATCGAGAGCGCATCCAGACAATACAGTTCTCCCATGGTAATATGGTATTTTTCTGCCGCTTCATCAGCCGATAAGGGGGTATTTAGAATAATCTTGGTATCGACAGATACGCCGTCTAAGACCGGATGAGCGCCGATCAGTCCCTCATGGAAAATGCCGAGGATATGCGGGTGCGTGACAGGGCTGTTGACCCGGACCGGCTTTTCGCTGCTGCACCAGCGGATATATGCTTTGACGGGCGAGCCGCGCTTTTCCGAACCGTAGCTGGAAAAGCTTAAGGAATTAAGATCGAGGGAGAGCGCGCCAAGCTCCCCAAGCATTTTGCCGCAGAGATTTGCGCCTAAGCCGCCGATGCTCTCCAAGCGGATTTCAAAGTAGCCGTTCTCATTTGTGATTGGTAAGATTGTTGTTTTGTTCATAGAAAACCTCTTTTCCCGCGCAGGAATGCGCATTCTGTTTGTAATAGGGAAACTCATCTGCTGCTAGTATGCCGTTTTTTTTTCAAAAAATTCCTATACAATCACAGAAAAAGGAAGTAGAATAAAAGGCGGAAATTTACGGGAGATGACGAAATATGTTTCAGAAGATAAAGAATTTCGTAAAAAAGGAAACGGTGCTTACGGTTGCCGTGCTTCTTGCGGTGATATCGGCGTTTTTTGTGAAGCCGGGCAGGGAGTACCTTTCTTATATTGACGGGCGGACGCTTTGCATCTTGCTTTCTCTGATGCTTGTTGTGGCGGGATTTCAGAGGAACGGGCTGTTTGATGAGATTGGCAGGAAACTGCTTGCGAGGACGAAAAATACTGCGCAGCTTGTGGGCGTGCTTGTATTTTTGTGTTTCTTTTCGAGTATGCTGATTACAAACGACGTGGCACTCCTGACTTTTGTGCCTTTCGCACTTGTGACACTGCAGAAGTGTAATCAGCATCGTCTGATCGTTCTGGTACTTGTGCTGCAGACGATTGCGGCGAATCTTGGCAGTATGCTCACGCCGATCGGAAATCCGCAGAATCTGTATCTGTATAGTCTTGCGGGTGTGAGTGCGGGAGAATTTATGGGTTGGATGCTGCCATATGTGGCATTTTCCGGGTTGCTGCTGCTTGTCGTCGTGTTCGTCTTAAGTGCAAGACGACAGAAATTGTCCCCGGGGGTCTATGTGCCGGAGGATTGCGCGCAGCAAAGCGGCCGGCGGAAAAACATGTTATATCTTGCATTGTTTATCTTTTGCCTTCTGGCGGTCGCAAGACTTCTTCCTTATTATATTGCGCTTGCCGTAGTCGTAGTGACTGTATTTTTCGTGGATCGGGCGGTGTTCGGCGAGGTTGATTACTGCCTGCTTCTTACGTTTCTTGCGTTTTTTATCTTTATAGGAAATATGGGAAATCTGCCCGCGGTAAGAGATACCCTGCAGAGTCTTGTCGGAGGCAGAGAGCTTGGCATCGGCATTGCCGCGAGCCAGCTTGTCAGCAATGTTCCGGCGGCGCTTCTGCTGTCCGGATTTACGTCAGATTATAAGTCGCTTACACTCGGCGTAAATTTCGGGGGCTTAGGAACGCTGATCGCGTCAATGGCAAGTTTGATTTCCTATAAAATCTATGCGCACAATTATAATAAGACAAAAGGAATCTATCTCTTGTGGTTTACGGTAGCAAATCTGCTGTTCCTTGCGGCGCTTGTACTTGTGTATGTGTTTGCCGCGTAGAAGCAGGACGGGAGGCAATTCATGCGCAATTGTAGAGGTCGGAAGAGAGTAAGAATGAAAAAGCGCCGATGCATGAAAACAGAATGAAAGAGCGTAAGAATGGAGAAAGCGCCGACACGCGAAAACGGGATGAAAAAGGGTAAGAATGGACAAAGCGTCGGTGCGTGAAGACAGAATGAAAAAGCGTAAGAAAGAGGGAAACGGAAACATGGAGAGAACAGGAAAGACAAATATAAATACGGATAGTCTGCGGGGAACGGTGTATGTGCTGCTCTCCGCGATCTGTTTTAGTACGGGCGGCGTGCTGATTAAGCTGATACCGTGGTCGTCCATGACGATACAGGGCATTCGGAGCATCTTTTCCATACTGGTTGTGGGCGGTTACATGCTGCTGCGTCGTCAGAGATTCGTGTGGAATAAGACAGTATTTTGGGGCGCAATCTGCAATACCGTCATGGCATTTTCCTTTGTGGCGGCAACGAAGCTGACGACGGCGGCGAATGCGATCGTGCTGCAGTTCACCGAGCCGATCTTTGTGATACTGCTGATGTGGTTTATATATAAGAAGAAACCGGGAAAGGATGCGCTCATTGCGTGCGCCGTCGTGTTTGCAGGGATACTGTGCTTTTTCTTCGAGTCGCTGGGTGCGGGACAGATGGCGGGCGATCTGCTTGCCATTCTCTCCGGCTTTACCTACGCGCTTGTCATGATGATGAAGAAGTTTGAAGGGGCGGATTTTGAGTCGTCGCTTATCGTTTCAAACATCATCAGTGCGGTGGTCGGGATTCCAGTGTATTTTCGGGATTTTTCTACCGCTTCTGTAGCGGATGCGTGGGTTTTTATGCTTCTGCTTGGCGTTGTACAGTTTGGTCTTTCTTACATATTTCTTTCGAAAGGTCTGGACTATGTGTCTCCGGTTACGGCGTCCTTAACGTCTACGATCGAGCCAATCTTAAATCCGATTCTTGTTGCAGTGTTTTACGGGGAGAAGATCGGCGCGGCGGCGGTTGTGGGAGCAGTGCTCGTCGTCGGAGCCGCAGCAGTTTATAATGTCAGACAGTCGATACAGACAGAAAGGGGGAGCAGGGGAAACAGACCTTTTTAGATTTTATTGTGATTTTACTTATCAAATGATATAGTAAAAATAGTAGATACTATATATTGTATACATTATCAGGAAGGTTTGATGAAATGCTTCGGAATTGTGTAGAAAATCGTATCGTGGGAATCAATGAAATTGTAACACTCTATCACGGCTCAAAGGCAGGAATTTGCGGTACGATTGCGCCCATCAGCCGTGATTGTTGTGATTTTGGAAAGGGGTTTTATATGGGAACAGATCGTATGCAGCCCCTTACACTTATCTGCAATTATCCGAAAGCGAAACTATACATCTTAGGCGTTGACTTATCGGGTCTTAAAATCCTTGATTTAGAAGTTGGTTTAGATTGGGCGCTGCTTGTTGCCTTCAACCGGGGAAAAATGGAATCCGTAAAGGGAACTTCTATTTACAAAAGATTTCAAAAAATGACGGATGGATGTGATATGGTAATCGGATATATCGCAAATGACAGGATGTTTGTTGTGCTCGACCGATTTTTTAACGGGGAAATTACAGACACAGCTCTTATTAATAGTCTTTCGGCACTTAAGCTTGGAAAACAATATGTAGCATTGACAGAAGATGCATGTAAAAGTATTACAATTTTGGAAGAGCAGGAGATCTCCGCGAAAGATCGGGGCATGCTGAAGGAAGAAAGTGAGTCTAACCGTTCGAGGGGAATTGCTATGGCAGATCAAATTTGCCGGAACTATCGTCGCGAAGGGCGGTTTTTCGACGAGATTTTAAAGGCGGGTGAGTGATATGGCAAATTTGAATCTACAGAAGCGTCAGCTTTGTGATATACAGGGACGTCTGTTTGAGTTGGCAGTGAAAAACGGATATGATTGTCCTTTGTTTGTAGATGCTTTCATGAACAGCAAAGCCGCCGCAGCGCTTGATGATGTATATGATCGTTTGCAATGGGCGGGGGAAGAATATATTTTAGAAGAGCTTAATGAGGAAGTCGGCGGACTCAAAAAAGCGGGGGAAACGTATGGGACAGAAGTCATGTATTGGACTGGCTACACATATCGTTATTGGCATTATTATACGGGCGAAAGCAGTAAGGAAATATATAAGACTGCCGGAGCAGAGACAATGAATGAGTGCTGGCTCGGTTTCCATACGCTGGATGTGGGGATGGCGATTGATAATCTGAAGGAAGTTTTTCAGCAAAAGCTATCGTGAGAGCTATAATGTAAAAGTGAAAAATAGGCTCACAAAAATTCAAAATGCGCCTTTAGAAAATACTTATACTCCGGGTGATTATGGCAGGAAGCGTATTCTTCCAATATGAGAGTCCCGTGATTGTCAAACCCATAGGTTGCCCATTTTTCCCATGTGCCGTCATAACAAAAGCCGGTTTCTTTGCAGAATTTTTCCACAGCATTTGATAGATAGACCAGGGTATTTTCCGGCTTGGTCGAAAAGTAGACCAAAGGAATGCCGTGGTTCGAAATTCTTGGTTCTAAATTCTTAATATCTCCGGTCCTTGACGCATGATAATACATAGTATCTCCTCCACAGTACAGATTGTATGTCATGCGTCTCTATTTGTCCACTCCAAAGATTGGCTGAAGCCGCTTTTACGGAAAGGTGGAGGAGGTTTGTTTTACCAAATCTTTTACATCTATTTTACATAGCCTACCCCAATTTTACAAAATATGCCGGAGAGATTTTACAATTATTTCATATGATAAAAAAGAGAATCCAAGTGAAAGATAAAGAGAGGGAAACAATGGACAGGACATTGGTATGGGCACACCGCGGAGCGAGCGGATATGCACCGGAAAATACACTTTTGGCGTTTGAAAAAGCAATCGAGCAGGGCGCGGACGGCATCGAACTGGACGTACAGCTCACAAGGGACGGGGAACTGGTCGTCATCCACGATGAGACGATCGACCGCACGAGCGACGGAACAGGCTGGGTAAAGGATTTCACTTACGCGAAGCTGGCGAGGTACAACTTTAACAAGACGCACTTGGAGAGCGGACGCGCCGTCATACCGACGTTGGAGGAGGTATACGAGCTGATGAAGCCGACGGGTCTGACCGTGAATGTGGAACTTAAGACGGGCGTAGTGTTTTATTCAGAGATCGAGGAGCGCGTTCTTGATTTGACAGCGCGCATGGGGATGGAAGACCGTGTGTGGTATTCTTCTTTCAATCACTACACAATACAGCGCATCAAAGAGCAGAACAAAGCGGCAAAGACAGGAATGTTATACAGTGACGGGATTATAAATCCAGTCAGCTACGGCGCTTATGTCGTGGGGGTGGATGCGATGCACCCGGCGATCTATAATCTGCAGTACCCGGGTTATATGGAGGATTGCAGAAAGCATGGCAAGAGGGTGCATGTCTGGACGGTAAATAAGGAAGAGCATATGCGCATGGTCTGCGAGCTGCAGGTTGACGCAATGATTACGAACTATCCCGATCGCGGGAAGGAGATAACCGCGGAATATATCGATGGAAAGCTGACGCATGAGCTTGTGCGGGTGATTCAGAATCAGAAGAAAGGCAATTGATGTAGGGGAGAGGATTTTGCCAAAGAAAGATTCTAAAAAGACGAAAAAGCGAATAGAAATAGAAGGAAACCAAAACGGAGTGAAAAATTTGTCGATGGAGGACCTGTTAAGGGAAAAAATCCAGAATCCAATGGTACAGCTTTTCTATGAATATGCGATGGAACTGGTAGAGGCGAGACTCAGACTGATTAATGCTGACCTGACGGAGAAGTATCACCGTCAGGTCATTCGCAATATGTCCTCGCGCATCAAGACGGCGGACAGTATTATAAAAAAGCTGAAGAAGAAGGAGCGCAGCGTGACATTTGAGGAAGCGGCGGAAACACTTAACGATATTGCGGGTATCCGGGTGGTCTGTTACTTCTGCGACGATATTTATCAGGTCGCGGAGGCGGTCAGAAATCAGAAGGATTTCACCATTTTAAAGGAAAAGGATTATGTAAAAACACCGAAAAAGAGCGGCTACCAGAGTATACATCTCATCGTGGGCGTTCCGGTTACGTACAATGAGACGACAAATGAAGCGCGCGTGGAAATCCAGATACGTTCGTTCGCCATGGACTACTGGGCGGAACTTGACACGCAGATGTGTTACAAGAAGGACGCCGGGCAGATTTTGAATGTGGAGCGGGAGACGAAAAATTATTCCGATGTGATTGCGAAAGTGGACAATAAGATGCTGGAGCTGCGCAAACGGATCGAGAAGATGTAGAGCATGAAACATTAGCGGAAACTTTATTTTTATTTTACAAAGGTTTTACAGAACATCTCCTTTGCATTTTACATTCCCGCCGTAAAGTAAACCATGTAAGAAAGATAAGAAGAAAAGCGGGGCAAAAAAGGAACACCCCGGAAGATGCTTACGTCAGTGATTGACGGCGAAGCAAATCGCAATTACATGGAGGAATGTAAAATGAAAAAGAAAGTAATGTGTATGTTATTGACAGGTGTACTTGCAGCAGGTATGCTCGCAGGCTGCGGAAATGATGCAGGGACAGCGGACGCAGCAAATAATACGACGGATGCAGCGGCGGACAATACAGCGGACACGGCGGCAGACAGTGCGGCGGCAGACACGGCAGATGCTCCGGCAGAAAACGGAAATTTTGATACGGCTTCTTCTATCGCGGTATATTCCCGCGAGGATGGCTCGGGTACCAGAGGCGCGTTCATTGAATTGTTCGGTATCGAGGAGAAGGACGCAAGCGGCGAGAAGGTCGACAATACCACGGTAGAGGCGATTATCACGAACAGCACGGACGTCATGCTGACTTCTGTAGCAGGCGATACCTACGCCATCGGTTATGTATCGCTCGGCTCTTTAAATGACACCGTAAAGGCGGCGAAGATCGACGGAGCAGAGGCTACGGTTGAAAATATTAAGAGCGGTACATATACAATCGCAAGACCGTTCAACATTGCAACGAACGGCGAGGTAAGCGAAGCGGCGTCTGACTTCATCAACTACATCATGAGCGCGGAGGGTCAGACGGTCATTACAGAGAACGGTTACATCGGTGATGATGCAGCGGCAGCTTTCACATCCAACGGTGCGGAGGGCAAAGTCGTAGTCGGCGGTTCCTCTTCCGTATCTCCGGTTATGGAGAAGCTGATCGAGGCATATAAGGCAGTCAATGCAAACGTAGAGATTGAGCTTCAGACAAGCGATTCTACCACAGGTATGACAGGCGCGGCAGACGGTACGCTTGATATCGGTATGGCTTCCCGTGAATTGAAGGATTCCGAGACAGAGGCGGGACTTACCGCAACCAAGATTGCAATGGACGGTATCGCAGTTATCGTAAATCTTGATAACCCGACAGAGGATCTTTCTTCTGAGGCAGTAAAGAGCATCTTTACAGGTGAGACAACAACCTGGGACGCAGTACAGTAATCGAAGCACAGACATGAAACGAAAGGATCGGGGATAATCAGTTTCTCCGGTCCTTTCGTGGAACATATATGTTTTGCTCTGGCAGATAGATTTGGGAGGCTCTTATGAGAACGAGAGAAAAAATAATGGAATATGTATTTCTGCTGGCTGCGGTCATCTCCATCGTAGCGGTCGCGCTGATCTGCGTATTCCTTTTTGCGAACGGTATTCCAGCGATGCACAAGATTGGCTTTGCAGATTTTCTGACCGGAACGGACTGGAAGCCGGGCAACGATAGATACGGAATTTTTCCGATGATTCTGGGAAGTATCTATGTCACGGGCGGAGCGCTTGTCATCGGTGTGCCGATAGGCGTTCTGATGTCGGTTTTTATGGCGAGATTCTGTCCGGCAAAGCTGTATAAAATATTAAAGCCGGTGGTAAACCTGCTTGCGGGAATACCTTCCATCGTCTATGGATTCTTTGGACTGATTGTGCTTGTGCCGTTTATCAGAGGGCATTTTAACAGTAACGGGCAGAGTATTCTCTGCGCAGCGATTTTGCTCGGAATCATGATTTTACCGACAATCATCGGCGCATCTGAGCCGACGATCCGCGCGGTGGAGCAGAGCTACTACGAGGGTGCGCTTGCACTTGGAGCGACACATGAGAGAAGCGTGTTCACAGTCGTTGTTCCGGCGGCGAAATCGGGAATTCTTGCCGCAATCATCCTTGGCGTCGGACGTGCGCTCGGTGAGACGATGGCGGTTATGATGGTCGTGGGAAACCAGCCGCGTGTTCCGGACAGCATTCTGCAGGGAGTCCGCACGCTGACGACAAATATCGTTATGGAAATGGGCTATGCCACAGACCTTCACAGAGAGGCGCTGATTGCCACAGGCGTTGTGCTGTTCGTGTTCATCCTGATTATCAATCTGTGTTTCTCCGCAATCAAGAGAAGCGGAAAGGAGTAAGGCGTGATGGATAAGAATATGGCTCCTATCAATAAAGTATCTTTTCAGGATAAAATGAGATCCTACGCAAAGTATCCCGGTTCGCTGCTTCTGCTGCTTCTGGTGATACTTGCGGCGGTGATCACGGTCGTCACGCTGCTCTTTTTGGTTGGCTACATATTGATCAGCGGTGTTCCATACTTAAAGCCCAGCCTGTTTTCCATTGAATATAATTCGGAAAATGTTTCCATGCTCCCGGCAATTATCAATACGGTCGAGATGGTGGCAATCGCGCTTGTGCTCTCCGTGCCGTTTGGCGTCGGAGCGGCGATCTATCTGGTGGAATATGCGAAGAAGGGCAATAAGCTTGTGGAAGTCGTACGGCTGACCGCAGAGACGTTGACCGGAATTCCGTCGATCATCTATGGATTGTTCGGTATGCTCTTTTTCAATATTGCGCTGCACTGGCGCTACTCAATGATGTCAGGTGCGGCGACGCTTGCCATCATGGTACTGCCCACCATCATGCGGACGACGGAGGAGGCGCTTCTCTGCGTGCCGGATTCGTTCCGTGAGGGAAGCTTCGGACTGGGGGCAGGAAAACTGCGCACGATATTTCGGATCGTGCTTCCCGCGGCAATTCCGGGAATCTTATCCGGTATCATCCTCTCGATCGGTCGTATCGTCGGGGAAACGGCGGCGCTTATCTATACGGCGGGCACAGTGACCGGTGTTGCGGGACTTATGGATTCGGGAAGAACGCTTGCAATTCACATGTATGTGCTCTCAAACGAGGGGCTGCATAAAAATGAAGCGAATGCAACGGCAGTCGTGCTACTGCTTGTCGTGCTGCTGATTAACGGATTGTCGTCACTGGTCGCAAAGCGCTTTGAGGCAGTGAAGTAAAAAACGCAGAGCGTTTTCCAAGATTGAGACGGAAGGAAAAGAATATGGGAGAGAAATTTAAGATATCGAATCTGGATCTTTATTATGGAGATTTTCAGGCATTGAAAAATATCAATATGAGTATTCAGGAAAAGGAGATCACAGCGTTCATCGGGCCGTCAGGCTGCGGGAAATCCACTTTTATCAAGTGCTTAAATCGCATGAATGATCTCGTGGAAGGCTGCAAAATCACCGGGGAAATATTGCTCGATGGGGAGGATATCTACAGGGGAATGGACGTGAACATTCTCCGCAAGCGCGTCGGGATGGTATTCCAGAAGCCGAATCCGTTTCCGATGAGTATTTATGATAATATCGCCTACGGGCCGCGCACACACGGCATTCGTTCTAAGGCAAAGCTCGATGAGATCGTAGAAAAGTCCCTGCGGGACGCTGCAATCTGGGATGAGGTGAAGGATCGCTTGAAGAAGAGCGCGCTCGGAATGTCCGGCGGGCAGCAGCAGAGGCTTTGTATCGCGCGTGCGCTCGCGGTAGACCCGGAGGTTATTCTTATGGACGAGCCGACTTCCGCGCTCGACCCGATATCCACCTCCAAGATTGAAGACCTGGTGATCGAGCTGAAGAAAAAATACACGATTATCATGGTAACGCACAATATGCAGCAGGCAGTCCGTGTCTCGGATAAGACCGTATTCTTCCTGTTGGGTGAGGTCATCGAGAGCGGCGAGACGGAGAAGCTTTTCTCCGTGCCGCAGGATAAGCGGACAGAGGATTATATCACGGGACGATTTGGATGATGGGGGGAAATTATGAGAAACAGATTTGACAGACAGCTGCTTGAGCTGAACAATGAACTGATACAGATGGGAAGTCTCATTGAGCGTGCGATTGAGATGGGAATTTCCGCGCTGGTGCGCCAGGACACGGAAAAGGCAAAAAAAGCGATCGCGTTTGACGAGGAGATCGACGAGCAGGAGAAGACCGTCGAATCCCTGTGCATGAAGCTGCTCTTACAGCAGCAGCCGGTTGCAAAGGATTTAAGATTGATTTCCGCGGCGCTTAAGATGATTACCGACATGGAGCGCATCGGCGACCATGCGGCGGATATCTCCGAGATGACGATTTTGATGGCGGGCTCGGAATACGAGCGCAGCGAGATCAACATTAATCTGGTGGAGAATATGGCGAAGGAGACGACAGACATGGTAATAAAGAGCGTCGACGCCTTTGTTAATAAAGATCTTGAGCTTGCGAGGAACGTTATCGCACAGGATGACGTTGTGGATTCGCTTTTTGCGGATTTCAAGCAGGAACTTATCGGAAAAATCAATGAAAATGTACAAAACGGTGAGCAGGCGACGGATATGCTGATGGTGGCAAAGTATTTTGAACGGATCGGCGATCACGCGACGAATATCGCCGAGTGGGTGATTTATTCGATTACCGGAGAACACGTGAATTAGAGGATTGCTTTCATGGGGCGGGATTTTACACGGATTTTACAAAAAACTGACCCAAACTTTACGCATCTGGGAAAAATTTCATAGACTCCTTGGATTATAATTGCAAAACGACAAAAAATACGTTATAAATGATAATGTATGTGTTGAATAGATTATGAAAAAGCAGTTGTTTGTAAAGGAGAATGAGATGGATATTTTTGGAATACTGACTCTCATCGGCGGGCTGGCGCTGTTTTTGTATGGAATGAACGTCATGGGTGCAGGACTCGAGAAGATGTCCGGCGGAAAGCTGGAGCGCGTTCTGGAGAACCTGACCTCGAATCCGTTTAAGGCAGTATTGCTCGGCGCTGGAGTCACGGCGGTGATTCAGTCGTCGTCTGCGACGACCGTTATGGTAGTCGGCTTTGTAAATTCCGGTATTATGAAGCTGTCACAGGCAATCGGCATCATCATGGGTGCGAATGTGGGTACAACGATTACGGCGTGGCTTCTTAGTCTGACCGGAATCGAGGGAGGCAGCTTTTTTGTACAGATGTTAAAGCCGACCTCTTTTTCGCCGATTCTTGCCCTGATCGGTATTATCTTTGTCATGTCCGGCAAGAGCGACAGGAAAAAGGATGTCGGAGAAATCCTGCTCGGGTTTTCCGTGCTGATGTACGGCATGGAGACGATGAGCGGCGCTGTGAAGCCGCTTGCCAACGTGCCGGAGTTTACGAATATTTTGACGATGTTCAAAAACCCGATCTTAGGAGTGCTTGCGGGCGCGCTGCTCACAGCCGTGATTCAGAGTTCTTCGGCCTCGGTCGGTATCCTGCAGGCGTTGTCGGTGACGGGTGGCTTTACGTTTGGTTCCGCCGTTCCCATTATCATGGGACAGAATATCGGAACCTGCGTGACGGCGATGATTTCCGCGATCGGAGCGAGCAAGGGTGCTAAGCGTACCGCGTTCGTACATCTGTATTTTAATTTGATAGGAACGGTTATTTTCTTAGTACTGTTCTATGCGGGGGATGCGATTTTTGCGTTTCCGTTTACGGATGATGTAGTCGGCGCTGCGGATATAGCGTTGATTCACAGTATTTTTAATATATTTACAACGGTTGCTCTGCTTCCGTTTACGAAGGGGCTTGAAAAGCTGGCTTACCTTACCATTCCGCAGACTGAGGATGAGAAGAAGACGGCGGAAGATGTTTTTGTGATTTTGGACGAGCGTTTCTTAAGCTCCCCTGCTTTTGCAATCGAACAGTGCCGTTCCCTGGTGAGCCAGATGGCGGAGATGACGAGGGACAGTTTTCTGGAGGCGATGTCTGTGCTTACGGATTATTCCGAGGAAAAGATAGAGGACGTCATCGCAAAAGAGAACCGGGTCGATACTTACGATGATAAGATAACCGCGTACCTGACGAGACTGAGCAGTGAGAATCTTTCTTACAGCGACAGTCTGCGTGTGACCTCTCTGCTCCATTGTATCACAGACTTCGAGCGGATTTCTGACCACTCGATAAATGTAGTTGAAAGTGTGCAGCAGATGAAAAAGGGCGATCTTGAGTTCTCTAAGAAGGGGAAAGAGGAGATGATGCTGTACGGAAAGGCGATCGAGGATATCTTAAGCCGTACGACAACGGCGTTCGTGCAGAACAATCAGACGCTCGCACGTACCGTAGAGCCGCTCGAGGAAGTCATTGACGAATTGAACAAGGATGTGAAGAAGCATCACATGAAGCGGCTGCGCAAGGGTAAGTGCACGATGGAGCTTGGTCTTGTACTCTCAGATCTTGCCATGAACTACGAGCGTGTGGCGGATCACTGTTCCAACATTGCGGTGTATATGATGCAGCTTAAGGATACGCAGATTGAGGAGCACAGCTTCACCGATCAGCTTGACGAGGCGGAGAGCGCAGAGTTCACAAGGCTTCTGGCGGAATTCGGCGAGAAGTATTCTCTTTAGGGAATGTCCTGCGGCTGCAGAAAAGAGGAAATGATGGCAACGATTTATATTGTTGAGGACGATGTCAATATCCGGGAGATTGAGCGCTATGCGCTAAAGAACAGCGGATATGAGGTGGAAGAATTTGGAAGCGGCGCGCAGCTTTTTGCGCGCATGAAGAAGGCGCTGCCGTCCCTGCTCCTTTTGGATATTATGCTGCCGGATGAGAACGGATTGGAAATCCTGTCCGCTATCCGCGCGAACAAGGAGACGGCAGGGATTCCGATTATCATGGTGACAGCGAAAACAAGCGAGCTGGACAAGGTCAAGGGGTTAGATCTTGGCGCGGACGATTATATTACAAAGCCGTTTGGTGTGATGGAACTGATTTCCCGCGTCAAAGCGCTGCTTCGCCGGACGCAGAGCACGGATATAGAGGCGCAGCTTCATTACAGGGACATCACGATAGATAACGATAAGCATGCCGTATTTCTGGGAGATAAGCTGTGCGAGCTGACGTTCAAGGAATTTGAGCTGCTCAAGTATCTGATGGTCAATAAGGGCATCGTGCTTTCGCGCGATAAGATTATGGATCAGGTCTGGGGCTTTGAGTACGAGGGCGAGAGCCGTACGGTCGATATGCACATTAAGACCCTGCGCCAGAAGCTGGGCGCGTCGGGGAGCTGCATCAAGACAGTGCGCAACGTAGGGTATATGATAGAATGAAGAAAAAATTAAATGAAAAGTTTATGTTAATTGCGGCAATCGCCATCGTGGTGACTGCCGTATGTTCTATCCTCCTTTTTTATAGTATTCTGTTGGAGCAGATTTTTGACGATTTAAAGGCGAATGCGCATGTGATTTCCAAGCTGGACTTTATGGGGGAGGGCGGAGAAATATCCTCGCAGCTTGCCGAAGACGGACTTCGCATTACACTGATAGACAGAGACGGGAACGTGATTTACGACAGCATGCAGGACGAGGAGAAAATGGAGAACCACAGAGGACGCCCGGAGATCGGGCGGGCCCTTGCGGTCGGCGAGGGACGCGGTATGCGCAGATCTGCTACCTCTGCGCAGCATACCTTTTATTATGCAATGGGTCTTCCCGACGGAAATATTCTGCGTCTTGGCAAAGAGAGCGCTAGCATTTATCATCTTGTCTTAAACATGGCGGGACTGATCGTCGGCGTGGGAGTCGGTATTTTTCTGATATGCGCCGGATTTGCAAAGCGCATGACACGGAGGTTCGTCGAACCGATCGAGAAGATGGCGAAGAATATTGTGCTGGTTGATGAGTCGGAGGTTTATGAGGAGATGCGTCCGTTCATTTCGACGATCAAGCAGCAGCACGTCGACATTTTAAACCACGCACGTATGCGCCAGGAATTTACCGCGAATGTCTCGCACGAGCTAAAAACGCCGCTGACGGCAATTTCCGGCTACGCGGAATTGATTGCGAGCGGTATGACGGATGAGCATGATACGGAGCATTTCGCGGATGAAATCCACCGGAGCGCCGAGCGCTTACAGACGCTTATCAACGATATCATCAAGCTCTCGGAGCTTGACAACAGCGACCTGAAACTGGAATTTGAGCCGGTCGATCTGTATGAGCTTGCGGGGAACTGTATCGGTCAGATGAAGCTTTCCGCAGAGAAAAATGAGGTCACGCTTCTGTTGGAAGGGGAGTCTGTCACGGTGAGTGCGAACAAGACGCTTGTAGAAGAGCTGCTTTACAATCTTTGCAGCAATGCCGTGCGCTACAATAAACGCGGTGGAACGGTCACAATCGTCACCGGAATGGAGAACGCAAGACCGATGGTGCTCGTGCGCGACACCGGAATCGGGATTCCGGCAGAGCAGCAGGAGCGGGTCTTTGAGCGTTTTTACCGCGTGGACAAGAGCCGTTCGAAATCCACGGGCGGCACGGGACTTGGGCTTGCCATTGTAAAGCATATCGTCGCGCAGCATGAGGCGCAGATTACGCTGACAAGTGAGGAAAATGTGGGAACAGAGATAAAAGTAGTCTTCTAGGAGACTGCTTTTTTCGATGCAAAAAAGTTGCGCAGAAAACATGCATTTGTGGTAGAATAATAAGATAACAAAAAATAAGCAGACTGCCATCTGGAGGAGAAAAGTATGTTTTCCGTATCTGACATCAAAGAAGAAGCGTATCCGGCGACGTACCGGAGGGGAAAGGAATTGTACGAGACGGGCGGAGTCCTGGATTTTTCCTATGACATATATCTGGAAAACGGATTTCCAAAGGCGGAAATTCGCGCGAAGGTGCGCGGACAGATTGAGAGGAGTTATCAGGTAAAGGCGGTCGTGGACGAGGAGTTTGCGGAAGTGTCAAACTGCAGCTGCACCTGTGAGGCATTCTACAATTATGAGGGAATGTGCAAGCACTGCGCGGCGGTGCTGCTTGCATATGTGAACCGCAGACCGGCAGCGGATATCCTGCGGGCGAAACAGGGCAGGTCTGACGGGAAGAAAGAGGAGACGAAGGAGAGCGGTCATGTTGCCGCCATGCAGACGCCGCAGGCGTTAAAGGCGCTTCTGAACCAGTATTCCCTGCGCGCGGGCGTGAGTTATCTCATACCGGAGGGCATTTATGGCAAGGTAGAGATTGAACCGTATTTTAAGCTGGATTACAGTTATGCAACCGTAGAATTTAAGATCGGTACGGAACAGAAATATGTCCTTAAGAATATTTCTTCGTTTTTGCAGGCAATCGCCCAGAATGAAAAGGTACGCTACGGAAAGAAACTGGACTTTTATCACAATCGACAGGCATTTACGGAACATGCGTGGCATATGGCGGAATTTATGCAGCAGCAGGAGCGGGATAGGAAGCGGCAGAGCCAGTTTCATGCTTACTATGCATACACCGGCGGCTATGAGCGCACGATGGAGCTGGACGAAGTAGGCATTGATCGCTTTTTTGCAGCGGTGGGCGGGGACTCGTTCCCGGGAGAAATCGGCTACGGGGAGGAAGCTTCATGGCGGGTGGCAGAGGAAGAGCGCCGTCCGAAGCTTGAGATCCGTACCGGAGCGTCGGGAGTTTTTCTGCTGCTCGAGGAGCTGCATATCATAAAGGGAAGCCGTTATTATTATTTTTACGACGACGGGGTGATTTATCGGAGCAGCGCGGCGCTTAAGGAGAAGACGGGGAAGTTCTTTGATTATCTGGAGCGTCAGGCAGGCGGACAGTGCTATATTGCTGCGGAGGAGCTTCCGGCGTTCTGCCGCGATTTGCTGCCGCTTCTTAAAGAGACATTTATAATTTCGTCTGAGGGCTTTGACGAGACGCTTTATGTGCCGAGGAAGCCGGAATTTGAGCTGTATCTGGACAAACAGGATAATCAGACCGTGGGAGCGAAGCTCGTGGCAGCGTACGGGGACGACAAGTACAATGTGTTAAATCCGGTCGCGCCCGGGGAGGTGCGGGATATCGCGGAGGAAATGCGCATTCGGAGCCTGGTTGAGCCGTATTTTAATGAGTATGGGCTTGCCGGAACGATTTTCCTTTTGACCCACAATGAGGAAATGCTCTATCAGCTTATAAACGGCGGACTGCAGAGGTTGAGCGAGTATATGTCGATCTACACGACGGAGGATTTCCGCGGTATAAAGGTGGTGTCCTCCCCGGCGGTATCGGTCGGCGTGGCGCTAAAGAGCGATCTGCTGGAACTGACGCTTCATTCGGAGGAAATGTCGCGGGATGAACTGGCATATCTTCTGGCGCGCTATGACCGCAGGAAGAAGTATGTCCGGTTGAAAAACGGTGATTTCCTGGATATCCGGGACGACGGGCTTGGTCTTCTGGCGGAAATCAGCGAAGACCTGCGTCTTACGGAAGCGAATCTGAAAAAAGGGCATATTAACGTACCGAAATACCGCGCGATGTATTTAGACGCGGCACTAAAAGACAATCAGGGACTTTCTGTGGAGAAAAACCGGGAGTTTAAAGGGATGATCCGCAATATGAAGACCATCGAAGACAGTGATTACGAGGTGCCGGAGAGCCTTAAGGGTGTGATGCGCGGCTATCAGAAGAGCGGCTTTTTGTGGCTTAAGACACTGCGGGAAAATGGGTTCGGCGGGATTCTGGCGGACGATATGGGGCTTGGAAAGACGCTTCAGGTCATCAGCCTTCTTGTCGCGGAGCAGGAAGAAGCGGATGCCAGAGCGCGGGAGAGCAGGCGTTCCCTGATTGTATGCCCGGCTTCCCTGGTCTATAACTGGCAGAAGGAAATCGAGCGGTTCGCGCCGCAGCTTCATACGGTCGTGGTGACAGGACTTGCCGCGGAGCGTGAGCGCATCGTGCGGCACACGAAGGACGGCGAGATTCTGATTACGTCGTATGATCTTTTAAAAAGGGACGCCGAGTTGTATCAGACGATGGTCTTTGCGATACAGGTCATCGACGAGGCGCAGTATATCAAGAATCCGGGCACGCAGGCGGCGAAGGGCGTTAAGAAGATCACCGCGGGCTTTAAGCTCGCGCTTACCGGAACGCCGATCGAGAACCGGTTGAGCGAGCTGTGGAGTATATTTGACTATCTGATGCCGGGCTTTCTCTATACCTATCAGCGTTTTCGTGAGGAAATCGAGCTGCCGATAGTCACAAACGGCGACGATAATAAGATGGAGCGTCTGCAGCGTATGATACGGCCGTTTATCCTGCGCCGCTTAAAGGGGGAGGTTCTTAGCGATCTTCCGGCAAAGCTGGAGGAAAATGTTTTCGCAAAGCTGACCGGAGAGCAGCTTGCGCTCTACGATGCACACGTGCAGCGCATGAGGCAGAGTCTTACGGAGAAGTCCGATCAGGAATTCCGATCGGAAAAGATTCAGATACTTGCAGAACTCACAAAGCTGCGGCAGATCTGCTGTGATCCGGCGCTTTTGTTCGAGGGCTACCGCGGGGAGTCCGCCAAGACGGAAATGTGTATGGAACTGCTTGCGAACGCGGTGGGAAGCGGGCATAAGGTTTTGGTGTTCTCGCAGTTCACGTCGATGTTAGACCGCCTTGCGGAGCGTCTTAAGAAAGCGGGGGTTGCGTACTATATGCTGACGGGCGCAGTCGGAAAGGAAAAGCGAATGCAGATGGTCGAGAGCTTTAACGAGGATGACGTCCCGGTATTCTGTATTTCCTTAAAAGCCGGAGGCACGGGACTGAACCTCACGGCGGCGGATATCGTGATTCACTACGACCCGTGGTGGAATGTGGCGGTGCAGAATCAGGCGACCGACCGCGCGCACCGCATCGGGCAGACACATGTGGTGACGGTCTATAAGCTGGTGTCCGAGGGTACGATCGAGGAGAAGATCATCGCTATTCAGGAGAAAAAGAAGCAGCTCGCAAAGCAGGTTCTCGAGGGAGAGGGAATGGATTCCGTATCGTTTACGAGGGAAGAGCTTTTAGAGTTGCTTGGGTAGAAGCCAGGGCGGGAACAGCCTTATCGTTAGTGAAAACGATTGTTAAAACGGAAAAAACGGGAATATTTTCTGGGGAATACTTGCTTTTGATTATTGCATATGTTATATTGTCAGTAGCTAAGAACGAGATTATGTGCATTGCTATATGCAAAATCAAAACCCCAGAGTGCCAGCTCTGGGGTTTTCTCGTGGGTTGTGCTGTCTTAATCATCTCCGTCCAACCACTTGCAGAGGTAGTAGCCAGCTACACTTGCCAACACGGAGAGAAAAAACGAAATTATGTATTGCATTGTTATATACACCTCCCTCCTACTGGAAAGAGTCGACAGCGAAAAAATTATAGCATACAAAGATAACGGCCGCTATAATGGGCGCGAATATTTGGATAAAATGCACAAAAAGGGAAAAATAGGGAATACAGCAATTAAAAAAACAGTTGACAAAAAATGCAGGATATTTTATATTTAAGAAACAAATATCGGCATAAGCCGTGCTATGGCAGGCTTCGTGAGGGAGTAGTTCGCGTGCGAGCGTGATTTGTCAACAAACCCGGTACAGTGGCAGAAGATGCCGATGAACCTGGCAAATCTTAAAGAATGAGACTCATGTATATTTTGGAAGAGAACCTTGATGGAAATCCGAAGTATACATTGAGTCTTTTTTTGTTATGTATGGCACAGAGAACCCGGCAGAACCGGATTCATGGGAACAGGACAGGAAGCCGCGCTTACGGGGAAGCCGGGAAGGTAGGAAAGCTATTATGGGAATTTTTATTGAGCTGCTTTTGATGGGAGTCGGTCTTGCCATGGATGCCTTTGCGGTATCGATCTGCAAAGGACTTGCCATGCGTAAGGTCAACAAGAAGCAGGCGGTTGTAATCGGTCTGTTTTTCGGAGGTTTTCAGGCGTTGATGCCGTTTATCGGCTGGGTGTTGGGAAGCCAGTTCGAGAGTTACATTACCAGCATCGATCACTGGATCGCCTTTGTTCTGCTGGGATTTATCGGCGGTAAGATGATTGTGGAGGCGGTAAAGCCGGAGGATGAGAATGTAGAAATAGATCAGATGGATCCGCCGCTCGATATAAAGGAAATGTTCTTGCTTGCGATTGCAACGAGCATAGATGCGCTTGCAGTGGGAATCACATTTGCGTTTCTTGACTATCCGATTGTCGAGGCAGTCTCCATTATCGGTATCGTGACGTTTATTATTTCCATTGGAGGTGTGTATGTGGGCAATTTCTTTGGAAATAAATATAAGAATAAGGCTGAATTTGCGGGCGGTCTGATTCTGGTGCTGCTTGGTGCCCGGATTCTGCTGTCGCATCTGGGGCTCCTTGGATAGAAGATGGCGTAAGGGACTCATATATGCGAACCGGATAAAAGGAAACAGGCGATAAATATAACACGCGTGTGCAATGAGCGCACAGTGAGAAAATAGATGCAAACAAATTATAAGCACGAGAGAGGAGAAGCTTATGTCAGAGATACTTTGGTCAGTGTTTTTACTGGTAGTCGGTTTTGTTTTATTGATTAAGGGCGCAGATTTCTTCGTGGAGGGAAGTTCTGCGGTGGCTAAGATGTTAAAGGTTCCGTCCATCATCATCGGACTTACGATCGTTGCGATGGGGACAAGCCTTCCGGAGTGCGCCGTCAGCATCACGGCATCCATGACGAACAACAATGCGCTTGCGGTCAGCAATGCGATCGGGTCTAATATTTTTAATCTGATGGTAGTCTGTGGATTCTGCGCATTGTTCAATCCGCTTGCGGTGGAGAAGAGTACGCTGCTCAAGGAGTTTCCGTTTTCGGTCATCTGCGCGATCCTGCTGTTAGTCGGCGGCTATTTGGGAATGGAACTTGGCAGGGCGGACGGACTGATTCTGCTCGCAGTGTTTGTCTGTTTTCTGGTCTGGATGGTGCGTTCCGCAATGAAGGCCCGCGCTAACGCTTCGGATGAAGAGTATGAGGCGCTGCCTGTGTGGAAATGCATCGTGTTCATTGTCGGCGGTATTATCGCGATCAAGTTCGGCGGCGACTTTGTCGTAGACGGAGCATCCACAATCGCAGCCAAGGTGGGACTCAGCCAGAATTTAATCGGTCTTACGATTGTAGCGTGCGGAACAAGTCTTCCGGAGCTTGTAACGTCGGTAGTTGCGGCACGCAAGAATGAGCTGGACATGGCGCTTGGAAATGTAATCGGTTCGAACATTTTTAATATTCTTTTTGTACTTGGCATTGCATCAACGATCAGCCCTATTGCATTTATCACGGAGAATATCATTGATATTGTGATCCTGACCGCAATGAGTCTGCTTGTGTGGATTTTCGGATGGACAAAGAAAAGGCTGGACAAGCCGGAAGGTATAATCATGCTGCTGATGTATGCGGCGTATCTTGTATATATTTGCATAAGATAAGTATGTTTCCCGTTGCCGAAATCCCAAAACCGCGTTATACTAAAAAAAGATGCAGGAGATTATGCAGTTTGTGGCGGCGCGCTGTCCGGCATGAGGCTGCTTGTGCATAAAACAGCGCAGAAACGAGGGTAGATATGGATTTTTTTGATAAGTTGGGAGAGTCCTTAGCTATGGCAGGGAAGGACGTTACGCAGAAGGCTAAGGATGTGTCTGAAATCGCAAAGTTAAAGCTTGACATCAAGTCCAAGGAAGATTATGTGCAGAAGCAATATACGGCGCTTGGGCTTGCTTACTACGAGAAGCACAAGGATGAGGAGGGCATCGAGGAAGCAGAGCAGTTTTTCCTGATCAAAGAGGCTATGGAGGAAATCGAGCGTATGAAGGCGGAGGTACTCCGCATTCAGGGTTCTGCGGAATGCCCGAAGTGCGGTGCGAAGATGCCGGAGGGAGCGACTTTCTGCAGCAGCTGCGGCACGAAGATGGACGATATGTATGAGGAAGAGGCATAAGAAAGGACGCAGCGCATTGAAGAAGACAAAGACAGGCGCATATGTGAAAGCATATGCGCCCTTTATTCTGGTAGCAGTGATCGGGCTGGTCTATCATCTGCTTATGAAGCCGATGGGAGGGGACGACGTTTTCTTTTATGAGGCGACGAAGAGAACGACGCTTGGGGCTTACCTTTCACACCGCTATGTGCATTGGACGTCCAGAGTTGTATCAGAGTTCGTACTTGTGAATGTAATCCAGTGCCCGATTCTCTGGCGGATCATCGATTTTATGATGTTTGCAACGCTTCCGGTTCTTATTTCGCGTATTCTGGGCGGCGGCAGGCTCGCAAACTGGGCGGCGGCAGCGGCGGTTCTGCTGTTCCCGTTCCACGACATGGGAACCGCCGGGTGGGTGACGACGACCGTCACGCATTTCTGGCCGTTCTGGGGTATTTTCTATATTGTGATGCTGCTTAAGAAGATGGCGGCAGAGGAGCGGATTCATACGGCGGAGGCGGTGTTTGGCGTGCTCGTTGCCGTGGTGACGGGCAGCCATGAGCAGTATGCGGTAATCATGGCGGTGCTTTTGGTGCTTTACGGCGTGTATCTGTGGCTGCAGAAGAGGAAGCCGGGGAATCTTCCGGTGCTAGTGCCGCTTATGCTTGTGAATGTAATTTCGCTTGCCGTGATCGCGTTATGCCCGGGAAATGCCGAGCGGAACAAGGTCAGTATCGCAGATCTGCCGATTTACGGGGAGTTTGGGTTCGGCGAGAAGCTTTATCTGGGCCTGCTCAGTATCGAGCGGGTGTTCATCGCGAATGCTGACATTGTATTTTTCATTGTGATTTCGGTCTGGACGGTACTCGTCTGCGGAAAGACGAAGGATTTTAAAAAGACGCTCATTTCTGCCCTGCCGCTTTTTATTCTGTTCGGGCAGACCGTGCTTCGGACGGCTTACCCGGGGCTGTCCGGGCTTTTCGTGATGCCGGGGCAGATATTGGAGTGGAGTTGGAGCGATTTGTCTACATGGATACCGATCGTATATCTTGCGGTGACGGTCGCGTCGATGATCTATGCGCTGTATCAGCTTTTCGGGGAAAATCTGTATGAATACATTTGTCTGTTGATTTTGCTCGGCTGCGGATTTGGCGCCGGAATGATTCTCGGATTCATGGCGACGATCTATGTTTCCGGCGAGCGCGTGTACGCGCCCCTCTACGGGATTCTTATGATGGTGACGCTGCTTGCTGTAAACCGGCAGAAAGAGACTGTGTCAGAGGAATTAAAGACTGCGGGCGGAAAGCTGGCTGTGTCCGGCGTCGCGCTTTGCTGTCTTGTGAATGTGTTGTTTATTACGCTATCCGTTTAGGCGGATAGCGTTTTTCACGTACGCCCGGCGCACGTTTATATCGGGGGCTTAGGGGTGGTGGGCAGCAGAGAGAAAATATTACCTGATAAGGGATATTTCAATGCCATCCGTCAGAATGTCTTCGCACGCGGCAATTTTATATTTTTGCCGTATGCTTTTACCGTTTTTTAATACAATATCAGCGATGATCGTCGATTCCTCAGTGGAATAGGAAGTATCGCCCGTCTTATCAGCCTTTAAGACAATACCGTACTGTGCGTCGTCCGGACCGTCGCAGGGAATCGTACAGGTATTTCCGACCAGAAGGGTTACAATGGAAAAATCTTCGTTGGAGAGCATAGAAAGAAAATTTTCGTTTGATTCATACTTCGATTCCATTTGCAGATAGGAATCGCGGTCGAAGGATCTGTTTTCTACAAAGTATGCGGAATGCTCCGCCAGATTGTTTCTTGTTATTTCCATATCCGAGCAGGATAAGGTAACGGTATCAAGGTTCTCTTCGTCAAATTGGAAATAGAGATAAATGTTGACTTTCGAATCGGTTTCTAAACCGTCCTTTATAGTAGAGATAACAGATGATACACCCGCATTCAGGCGTAAGGAGGCTGTTTCACCCGACAGACGGATATTGCTGCCGTCGGCGGCGTAGACTGTGACGGCGACAGTGGGACTCTGGCGAACAGAGCCTATAGCGAAGACGCCGACGAGAAACAAGCAGAGCGAAAAACAGAGCGCCTGGCGTTTTTTGCGTTTCCTTCTCCGGTATTCTTTCATTAATTCTTCCATAGAAAAATGTTTTATTTCCAGTTCATTAAATATCTGGCGATATTGGTTTATGTTCATCTGCTTCCTCCATTAATTTTTTTATTTTTTTTCGTGCGCGGTGCAGGAGTGACATTACCGTATTTTCTTTTGTGTTCAAAACGGCGCCTATTTCGCGGACGGATAATTGCTCATAGTAATATAAATGTATGACGATTCGGTATTTGGCAGGCAGCTCCATTACCGCGCAGGTGACATCAGAGTGATCTGCGGGAGCATCAATCGGAAGCGTGGTCTTGTCATACAAAAGCTGGTATTTTAGTCTGCGGAAATGCTTTTTGCATTCATTGATGGTCACGCGTATCAGCCATGCCTTTTTATGCTCGTCATCTGTGTATTTGGTTGTAGATGTCATATAGGCAATCAATACGTCTTGTAGAATGTCCTCTGCCTCCGCGCTGTTTTTCGTGTAAGAATATGCAATTTTGTAGATAAGAGCGGAATTTTGAGTTGCCGTTAATTCAATATCGTCTTTGCTTTTCTCTGGTTTCGTTCGCATAATTACCTCTCTTTACCTATAACATCCATGAGCGGGGTGAAATATTGCATTGGGAATGGAAAAAATTTGTTACTAAGGTTTATAATATAATAGAAAGGGCGCTTTGCACATGGCAGAGAGTCTTTTTTGTTAAACGGATTTATTACAAAAAAGCGAATTTGGACGTCAAGAAATTAATATATTGACAAAACGAGGTTACGGGCATAACATACAGGTAAGAGAGATGCTATAAAAGAGAAGCTATAAGAGGGAGGCGGGGACATGGCAAAAGTGAATGAACGCGGTGCGGGAAGGAAACGGGCGCTTAACGCGGAGAAGATTGCACAGATTGCGAAGCGGCATGAGGCGGGGGAGACGCTTACGGCGCTTGCCGCAGAGTACGGCATTTCCCGTCAGACCTTGTCGGGTTATCTGAACCGCAGGGAAGAAGAACAGGAACAGATTTGCCGCACAATACGTAAATGGGCGGAACTTAATCGTAGATTTCGTGACGTCAATGTAGAGGAATATACGATGCGGATGGATTTCATGTGCGGGGACGAGTGCTGTACCGAAATACTTGTGGACTTTGCAAGACAAAGAATTGCCGTGGAGAACCGGACGGACGATCTGATTCACCGTGCGTTCGGCATCAAGGCAAAGCCGACGTGGGAGGATTTCGAAGAATTTTTGGAAAGCCGCTGCTTTCCGCGGACGAGGGAGCATCTGCGTCTTGTATTGAAAGATCTCGGACTGGATTCTTACGATCCACTCGCTATTGTCGAGCGGACAAAGGGACGGATGGCGGAGGATATGCAGTGGATCGCGATTACCTATTTCGATGCGGCGGCGAGATGAGCCATGATGCCGGACAGTTCATGGCGGTGGGTTCAGGCAGCAGCGGAGAAGCATCTATGCAGAACAGATTGTGGAGGAGGTGCGGCAAATGCAGAAGACGATTGAATGCGGCGGGAGCAATAACCCGGAGATTACGATAATCGGGAAGAATATAGAGACGGGCGAAGGACATTCCTCGAAGGGCAATCAGCTCAAATGGGAGCAGGACGGTTGGTGGTACAAGGCGGATGCGTTCGGCTATGAGAGTCTTGCGGAGGTCGTCGTTTCAAGACTTCTCGCGCAGTCCAATATCCCGGATGCCGTCATGTATGAACCGGTTTTTATCCGCTATCAGGACAAGGTTTACCGCGGCTGCCGCAGCAGGAACTTCCGTAGAGAGGGTGAGGAGCTTGTCACGCTCGAACGGATTGCACGTAGCTGCACGGGCTTTGGTCTGGCAAAGCAGATGGCGCATATCGCGGATGTGGGGGAGCGTATTGGCTACATGGAAGAGTTGGTGCGCAATGTGACAGGAATCGAAGACTTTGGCGTATATCTGACGAAAATGCTTGAAATCGATGCCTTTTTCTTAAATGAGGACCGCCACACGAACAATATTGCGCTGCTCTACGACCCGGCGAAGCGGGAATACCGGCTCTGTCCGTTCTTTGACATGGGGCTGTCGCTCTTTTCAGACACAAGGGAGTCATACCCGTTCGGGAAGGATTTTGCGGCGTGCCGTAAGACGATTTGCGCAAAGCCGTTTTCGAGGGATTTCGATGAGCAGCTTGACGCGGCGAACGAGCGGTATGGCTATTATCTGAAATTCGATTTTCCGGCGAACCGGATCTGCGAAGTGACGAAGGAACTGAGGAGCATGTGTGGAATGCCGGGGTGCTTGGGGAATGTGCGCGGAGCATCGGAAGATTTCGGTAATGCGTGCGGAACGCCGGAACGCCTTGGAAATTTATGCCAGGAAGCGGCGAAAAGCAGGGGGCAGACCGGATATACGGAGGAAGAGTTTGCACGCGTGGAGGATGTGCTGCGCTATCAGGCGGGAAAGTATGGGTATCTATTTTAATGGCCCAGGTTTTCGTAAACTGTAGTCGAAAAGCGCGTATGGTCTGTTCAAAGTGTCGCCCCATAATTTGTGAAATGTGTGGCTATTTGGGTACATCCGGATTTTTCCGGTATTCCATAGGGGTCATTCCAAATTGTTTTTTAAACGCTGTCTGGAAGTGGCTTTGACTGGAAAAGCACAGGTAATTACTGATAATACTCAGCGGTTTGTCTGTATACAAAAGAAGTTCACGACCTTTCTCCAGCTTGCATCTGAGAATAAATGCCGCGACGGAAAAGCCCAGTTCTTGTTTGAAATACGCAGAAAAATAGGAACGGCTGAAGCCCACATGATCTGCTACATCTTCGACTGTGATATGCTGATTGGGGTTCTGCTGGATAAAGCGTATCGCTTTTTGAATCCGGTCGTTGGAGGTGGCAGGGGTTTTGGCTTCGTATACTTTTTCCGCAAAAGTATAGCCGATCTTTGACAATAATTCGTATAGGTTGTCGGCATTCTGGAGCTTTTCGGCAGCCTGTATGAATTTGTCTGAGAGCTGGTAGGCGGTGTCGTAGTCAAGACCGCCGTCGATGGCGGCTCTGGTAGAAAGCGTCGTAGTAATAATGATGTTATTTTTCAACTGCCTTAAGGCAGTGGGGGCTGTGACTCCGGCATGATAATGTGTTTCATTTATCTTTAATTCAAGGAATCCCTGCGGATTGCCGGAGCGTATCAAATTCAGGGTAAGCGCTTCAATTTCATAAGATTTATTATGATAAAACGACTCCTGGATTTCGTAGTTTTCTTCTGCGATGGAAGAAGCGTCTGATATTTCCGAAGCGTCATATGGAAGAAAATCACAGACAGAAAGCTTTTCCATGTGGAGGCAATAATTTACAAATGCAAGCTTTGTAAGAAATGAAGCTAGGGAAATCTGAGGGATTTTTCCCAGAAATTCCCGAAAGTCATTTCTTTGTTCTTCTGAGACAAGATAGTCATGATATATTTTCCGAAGATCCACATCGGAAAATGGAATATTTCCAAGAGGACCAAAAATCAGACGGCTTTCCGGGTAGTAATCAATTCGGATACATCCGTAGTAAATGCCATATTCTGTGGAACAATAGGAGATACGTTCCTGCTTTTCCATTAGAATATCCAGATATTTTTCAGGCGGAAATGTCAGCTCTGTCTGGGAGGGAACACAGAAGACGGGCGTTCCCTGTTTATACAGGTAAGTGGGAATATTGGAGTCCGCATAATACATTTCTAAAAAGTCTTGTATATTATACTTTTCATTCATATCTTTCCCTCATCCAAACTTATACTCTGCCGTAAACCTTGAATCCTTTTCTATATATAGATTCATAGCAGTATTATAAAGCAGTAAATTATACGATGTCAATAAAACAGAGTACAAAAATATAAAAAATGGTACAAATATAAAATCAATCACACGTTTGATGTTATAAAATGACTATATCAAATAAACAGAAACCATGTTGGAGGGTAAGGATGAGAAAGGAAGAAGTAAAAAGTCTGGTTTCAAGGATGACCCTGGAGGAAAAAGCGGGGATGTGCTCAGGCGCCGATTTCTGGCATTTAAAGAGCATAGAGAGGCTTGGTATTCCGCAAGTGATGGTGACGGACGGTCCTCACGGAATCCGTAAACAGTCCGCTCAGGCAGACCACCTCGGTATCAATGACAGTGAAAAAGCAGTCTGCTTTCCCGCCGGGTGTGCCACTGCATCGAGTTTTGACAGAAGTCTTTTGACGACACTGGGAGAAACTATCGGACATGAATGTCAGGCGATGGGGGTTGGTACCATTCTGGGTCCCGCCATGAACATCAAACGCTCCCCTTTGTGCGGCAGGAACTTCGAATACTATTCCGAGGATCCGCTGGTATCCACAGAACTGGCAGCGGCGATGATTACCGGTGTGCAGAGCAAACATGTGGGTACAAGCGCCAAGCATTTTCTTGCAAACAATCAGGAAAAACGGCGTATGACGAATTCTTCTGAGGTGGATGAGAGGACGCTTAGAGAGATTTATCTTGCTTCTTTTGAAGGAGCAGTGAAAAAAGCGAAACCATGGACAGTGATGAATTCCTATAATCGCATTAACGGTGCATTTGTAGGAGACAGCAAAGAATATCTTACGGATATCCTCAGAGACGAGTGGGGATTTGACGGGTATGTTGTGTCTGACTGGGGTGCTGTCAATGACCGGGTACAGGCGTTAAAAGCGGGTCTGGATCTGGAAATGCCGTCCAGTAACGGAATCAATGATAAGCTGATCGTGGATGCGGTGCAGAATGGAAAACTTGAAGAGACGGTTGTGGATCAGGCTTGTGAGAGAATTTTAGATGTAATTTTCCGCTACACAGAGAACCGGGACGAGACGGCAGTCTTCGATTATGAAAAGGATCATGCCACAGCAGCAGAGATGGAAGCTGAATGTGCGGTACTGTTAAAAAATGATGATCAGATTCTTCCGCTGAGAAAAAATTCCAAAATCGCTTTTATCGGGAAATATGCGAAAGAGCCGAGATATCAGGGAGGCGGGAGTTCCCATATCAATAGCTGGAAAGTGGAATCAGCATTGGAAGCAGTAAAAGATATTGCCGGGGTCACTTTTTCCAGAGGATTCGATGATGCAGAAGATATTGTGGATGAGAAGCTACAGGAAGAAGCCGTAAAGGCGGCACAGGAAGCGGAAATCGCAGTTGTTTTCGCCGGACTTCCTGATAACTTCGAATCCGAAGGATATGACCGTAAGCATATGAATCTTCCTGATTGTCAGAATACGCTGATTGAGAGAATTGCGTCGGTACAGAAAAATGTGGTCGTGGTGCTTCATAACGGTTCTCCGGTACGAATGCCATGGAAAGAGCAGGTAAAGGGAATTCTGGAAGCCTATCTTGGAGGGGAGGCAGTGGGAAAAGCAATAGTTGATCTACTGTTCGGCAAAGCGAACCCCTGCGGCCGTCTGGCGGAAACCTTTCCTGAACGTCTGGAGGATACGCCATGTTATCTTACCTACGGCAAAGGAAAAGATACTGCATTGTATCAGGAAGGCGTCTTTGTAGGATATCGTTACTATACTTCCAGAAATGTAAAGGCGGCTTACCCATTTGGTTACGGTCTTTCCTATACGACATTTGCTTATGAAAATCTAACGGTTGACAAAAAAGAGATGGACGATACGGAAATCTTAAAGGTTAGCGTAAACGTAAAAAATACAGGGGACAGATCCGGCAAGGAAGTGGTACAGCTTTATGTGCAGGCGCCAGGGGATGAGGTAGTGCGTCCGATACGGGAGCTTCGCGGATTTGATAAGATCATGCTGGAACCGGGAGAAGAGAAAACGGTAACCTTTGAACTGGATATGCGCGCGTTCGCTTACTGGAATACACAGATCCATGACTGGTTTGCAGAGGACGGCATTTATCGGATTTTAATCGGACGTAATGCGGAGGAAATGCTTCTGGAGGAAACGGTCACAGTCCACGGGACCAAAACGGTACCCAGAATTTATTCTATGAATACCTGTATGGGAGAACTGATGCGCGATCCTCATGCACAGGCTGTAATGGGACCGTTTTTGCAGGGAATGCAGCAGAATACCGATGCGCAGAAAATGGCGGACGCGCAGGAAAACGATACCTCGGGAGCCATCAACGCCGAAATGATGAATGCCATGATGGAAGACATGCCTCTCCGGCAGCTTTTAAGCTTTGTGCCGGGTATGAAACGGGAAATGTTAGACCAGCTTCTGGCAGCATTAAATCAATAAAGTAGGAGGAGAGAGAAAATGGCAAAGAACAAAGAACTTGGTCTGGATTCCATGGGAGTCCCAAAATCCATGCGACTGACAGATTATCTTGGGGATGGTCTGGGACAGCTTCCGCTGAATATCATGAGCGGACTCGTAGGACAGCTTACTTACTTTTACACAGAGAAAGTCGGTCTTGCCGCCGCTATGGTGGCGACAATGCTTCTGGTAGCAAAAATCGCGGATGCTTTTTCCGATCTGGCTATGGGGAAAATCATGGATGCAGGTCATTCACCGAAGGGGAAATGCCGTCCGTGGTTCTTAAGAATGGCAATACCGGCAGCGGTTATGATTGTGCTGCTGTTCACCGTTCCGAAGAGTGCAGGAAGCGGTTTCCAGATGGCATATGTACTGATTACGAATATTCTTATTACAGCAGTGATATATACAGCGGTTGCCATTCCCTACGGTGCATTAATGTCACTTCGCACAAAAAGCTCGGATGAGCGTGGCAAAATGGGCGTGTTCCGTGCGGCATTCGGATATATTGCAGGTATGATAATCGCGATTCTGTTAATTCCGATTACAAACGCGCTGGGAGGAACACAGGCGGCATGGATTAAGGTTGCGGTTGTCTTTGGATTGATTTCTCTGCTTTCGTTACTGATCCTGTATAAGGTTTCAAAAGAAAATGCAGGCGGAGAGGCTGCTTCGAAGGAACAGGAGCAGGAGGATGAAGATGTATCTTTTGCAGAGGGGCTTAAAATTCTGTTCCACAATAAATACTGGGTCATCATGCTGTTCCTTCAACTTCTTATGAATATTTCTTATGGCCTCAGCGGTGCAGGCGGAACGTATTATTGCAAATACATACTCGGAAATGATAATATGGTAGCGCTTCTTGGTGCGGTAGGTCTGATTCCTACATTTCTGGGGTTTGCGCTTACCGGTCCCATGGCAGGAAAATTCGGTATGACGAAAACATGTATGATTTCCTGCGTTCTCGGTGCGGCAGCCTGTGTTGTCAGGGTATTCACTCCGTACAGTCTGGTTACCTGCCTGGTGGGCGGATGTTTTACGACCTTTGCAAATATTCCGCTGATGTGTTTGTTCGGGGCAATGGTAAATAACTGCGTGGAATACAACGAATGGAAATTCGAGAAACGGATTGTCGGCATGACGAACAGTGCAAATTCTTTCGGATGTAAAATCGGATCCGGAATCGGCGGTTCCCTGATCGGATGGCTTCTTGCATGGGGCGGTTACAGTTCAGCGCTGGAAACTCAGCCGGGTACGGTAAATATCGCAATCTTTGCATTTTCCATTTATATTCCGCTGGCATTATTCGTAACGATGTTCATTCTGCTTATGAAAAATGACCTGGAAAAGAAATACCCGCAGATCGTGGCGGAAATCCAGGCAAGAAAAGAATCAAGATAAAAAGACAACAGGGCAGGGCTGACTGTGCAGCGCTGCCCTGTTGTGAAAATATTACAATCGTGGGAGGGAACCAAGCATGAAGATTTATGATCTTAGAACAGAATATAGAAAAAATCCAATTGGTCTGTCTGTAAAAAGCCCCCGTTTTTCCTGGAAAATGGAGTCCGGGGAGAAAGATACGATGCAGAAATCCTATCGTATCATAATCAGAGAGAATGACGTTTCCGGGGAAAAGACGGTATGGGACAGCAATGTGGTGGAAACGGATACTTCCGTACTGGTGGAATATGAGGGAGCAGAATTAAAGCCGGAAACCAGTTATACCGTTTATGTGGAAGCAGCGGATAATCATGGTAAAACCGCTTTTACAGAAGGGACTTTTGAAACGGGAATTTTTGATCGCAACCAGTTTTGTGCACGGATGATCACGCATGATTTTTTGCAGGAAGAGACGGCCTGCCCTGTTTTCTGGAAAGAATTCAAACTGGAAAAACCGGTGGCAAAAGCCCGTCTGTATGCCACTGCGCAGGGAGTGTATGAGGTGAATTTAAATGGAAGCAGGGTAGGGGATTATCGTATGGCTCCGGGCTGGACAAGTTATCACCACCGCCTTCAGTATCAGATTTATGATGTGACAGAAATGCTTTCACAAAATAATAAGATTGAAATGACAGTGGGGAATGGATGGTACAAAGGAATCCTTGGATTCTACTGTCAGCCCAATATCTATGGAGACAGAGTGGGTGCGTTTGCGGAACTTCACGTGACTTATGAGGATGGTACGAAAGAGACGATTGCAACAGATGAATCATGGAGTGTACGCACAGGGGAAATTTCTTACAGTGAAATCTATATGGGCGAGACGATCGATACTTCTGCTCCCAATATTCGGGAAGGTATGGTTTCCATTAAAGATTTTGATACATCTACGCTTACTGCACAGGAAAACGAGCCTGTCCGTATTACGGAAAGAATTCCCGCCAAGCAACTTATCGTTACTCCGAAAGGAGAAAAGCTGGTGGATTTCGGACAGAATATTACAGGTTTGGTGGAAGTAAGAGTGAATGGTCAGAAGGGACAGAAAATTGTGATCCGTCATGCCGAGGTGCTTGATAAGGACGGGAATTTCTATCCCGAAACACTCCGTCAGGCGAAATCCATTGATACTTACATCTGTAACGGTAAAGAACAGGTATTTCTCCCGCATTTTACGTTTCATGGATTCCGCTATATCTGCGTGGAAGGATTGGAGGAACTTTCCCCGGAGCAGTTTACCGCCTGCGTGATGCATTCGGATATGGAGAAAACGGGTGATTTTACCTGTTCCAACAAAAAGGTAAATCAGCTTCAGAGTAATATTGCCTGGGGGCAGAGGGATAATTTTCTGGACATTCCCACGGACTGTCCGCAGCGCGATGAAAGACTGGGATGGACGGGAGATGCCCAGATTTTCTCATGGACGGCTTCGTTTAACAGAAATACAGCGCTGTTTTTCTCGAAATGGATGCGGGATGTAGCAGCGGAATCTTCTCTGGAAAAAGGAGTGCCGCACGTGGTTCCGGATATTCTGCAGTCATACAGCGCCTCTGCGTGGAGCGATGTTGCAGTCATCATTCCGTGGGTAGTTTATCAGACATACGGGGATAAGGGAATCCTTTCGGAAAATTGGAAATGTATGCACGAATGGGTGGATTACATACATAATCAATGCGGCGAAAACAAACTCTGGCAGACGGGTTTTCAGTATGGCGACTGGCTGGCGCTGGATAAGGAAGAAAGCGCAGATCGTACCGGTGCTACTGATAAATATATGATTGCTAATGCGTATTATCTTTATGTGACAGATCTGGTCCGTCAAAGTGCAGAAGTCCTCGGAAAAGAAGAAGAAGCTGTGAAATACCGTGAACTTTATGACACCACGCTGGAAGCCTTTCGTCAGGAATATTTTACGCCGACCGGCCGAATTGTAAGCGAGACACAGACGGGCGCCGTGCTGTCTTTGTATTTTAATCTTGCAAGAGAAAAAGACAGAAAAAGAATCCTTAATACGCTGCTTACCAACATAGAAAATCACAAGAATCACCTGTCCACGGGTTTTGTGGGAACCCCATATATCTGCCACGCATTATCCGAAAACGGTGCACAGGAAATGGCTGCCACTCTTTTCATGAAGGAGGATTGTCCATCCTGGCTCTATGCAGTAAATATGGGTGCGACTACGGTATGGGAGCGCTGGGATTCTATTAAACCGGACGGAACATTTGATGAATCCGGCATGAATTCACTGAATCATTATGCCTATGGCTCCATTGGAGACTGGATGTACAGAAAAATAGCCGGACTTTCCCAACTGGAGCCGGGATATAAGAAATTTCGGATTAAGCCAATGTTTGTTAAGGGAATCGAAGAGGCAGGAGTAGAATTTGAATCCGTATATGGTAAAATTGTAAGCAGCGTGAGCTGCAAAAACGGTATGATTCATGTACATGTGGAGGTTCCGGCAAATACTTCCGCTGAAATTTGGCTCCCGGAAAAGGAATCATGCGAGAAAGTGGGCTCCGGTGTCTATGATTATGAATACGGGACAGAGATCAGTCTTGATTACGAGCGATTCAGTATGGACAGCACATTTGGAGAAATCCTGAAGCAGCCGCTAGCGGTAGATATGTTCAATCAGATGGAGCCGGGAATGCTGGACAATCCGATGATTCAGTTTGCATATCAGATGACTCTTGCGGAAATGCTTGGAAATGCACCGGAAGCACGTCCGTTATATGAAGCGGTTATCAATGCGCTGAATGAGGAAGACAGGAGAAGTTGAATCAAAATACAAAAATAAAAGCAATAAATGTTTACAGAAAGAGCAGAGTCTGCATTCTTCAAGTTAAAATCTGTAAAGTCAGGGAGAAAACTCCCTGGCTTTCTACTATTCGGGGAAAAGTTAAGAAGTTTGCAAAAAAAGCGAGGAAAAAGAGAGAGAAAATGAAACGACATAAAACATATAAATTACACAAAAAGCATTCACAAAATATGTCGTAAAAGATATAATAAAGTCATAATTTTCGAAGGAGGGCGGGTGCGAAAGTAATGAGATCTATACGAAAGAAAATTGTTGCCGCAATTTTTTTATGCTCTATTTTAACGGCGCTGTTAGTCGGAACGATTGCTGCGGTCAATACAATGCAGATGGTGAACAGGGACGCGCAGGAGCGAATGCGGATGACATGCCAGACTGAGGCGGAATCTTTGAACGCTATGATACTGCGAATCGAACAGTCGGTGGATATGCTCAGTGACGTGATCATGGCGGATTTTGACTATGAGCGGTTTACACAGAATAAGCAGTATGCGGACGAGTATACGGAGCAGATGTCGGGATATGTACATAGCTTTGCGGAACGAACGGAAGGCGCAGTTACAGCTTATATTCGCTATAATCCTGAATATTCAAATCCTACCTCCGGATGCTTTTTATCGAGAGAATCCACTACAGCGGATTTTGACGAATTAGTTCCGACGGATTTTTCCATGTATGATGAGGATGACGCCGCGCATGTGGGCTGGTACTATATACCGGTCAGGAACGGCGGTCCCATGTGGATGGAGCCGTACCTCAACGAAAATATCAATGTCTATATGATATCTTACGTTGTACCGCTCTACAGTGAGAGCGGGGAGTCTATCGGTATTGTCGGCATGGACATTGATTTCTCAAAAATTACGGAGATCGTAGACGCCATGACAGTCTACGACACCGGACATGCATTTTTGGTAAATGACTCCGGTACGATTATGCATGACAGGAATCTGGAAGTGGGGACAAACCTGGCAGATGTAGATGCCTCTGCTGCAGGGATCGCGTCGTCTTTTGCCGATGAGACAAAGCAGGGAGTCCTGCAAAATTACTCCTATCAGGGCGTACAACAGCAAATGCTGTTTTATGACATGGCAAATGGTATGCGCCTGATTGTGACAGCGCCGAGAGGAGAGATTTATTCCGAAGCGCATCGGCTTGTGATACTGATGCTTGCCGGTGAGATTGTTTCTATTTTGGTGTCGGGCGTCATCGGAATTTTTGTTTCCGGCGGTATGGCGAAGCCGATTCGTCAGTTGACAAATGTTATCACGCAGACCGCACAGTTGGATTTTAAACCGACCGCGGACGGAAGCAAGCTGCGTAAGCAGAAGGATGAAATCGGTATTATGGCGCGTGAGATTCATCAGATGCGGCGTATCTTAAAAGGTATGGTAGAGCAGATGAGTGAGACAGAGCGGGCGATTCTAGGAAACGTGGATAATCTGGACGCCATTATGAAGGAGAACAGTACGCGCGCGGAAGATAACTCCGCAGCGACGCAGGAGATGGCTGCCGGTATGCAGGAGGCATCTGCGAATACCGCGCAAATCGTGCAGAATATAGAAGAGGTTAAGCGGAATTCAGAACAGATTTATCAGCTTGCTTCGGACGGAGAGGCAAATTCGCGCGAGATTTACCAGCGTGCAGGGGATATGGAGCGTATCAGTCAGGAGTCAAGCGATAAGACGAACCATATGTATGAGGTGATGAAGGATAAGACGAATCTTGCGATTGAACAGTCACGGGCGGTACAAAGAATTAACGAACTGACGGAGGATATTAAGAATATATCTTCCCAGACAAATCTGTTGGCGCTTAATGCCAGTATTGAGGCGGCTCGTGCGGGAGAGGCAGGAAGAGGATTTGCCGTTGTTGCATCTGAAATCGGTACACTTGCGTCCGAGACGCTTCGGACAGTAGATAATATCAATTCCATTGTAGACGAGGTTAATACGGCGGTTTCCAATATGACGGATTGTATCACGACTATGATGCAGTTTTTGGAAATGACAGTCCTTACGGATTACAACGTATTTCTTGAGTCCGGAAGCCAGTATCGGATAGACGCGGATTCGTTTATCAAGGTTATGCGGGAAGTCAAGGAAGCTGTTGAAGTGTTAGATCACTATATTACTCAGATCGTTACGTCGGTGGAGGACATCAACGATACCGTAAGCCAGTCGTCCAATGGTATTAATGCGATCGCGGAGAAATCCTCTGAGACAGAGAGTACGACGATGGAGGGCTACACGAAGCTGCAGGAGAGCAGAGAGACAATCGAAACGCTTCGTTCTATTGTGGAGCAATTTCAGATTTAATGTCCTTGACTTTCCGCTATTTCCGTGCTAATCTTAGGAAAACTAAGAAATCATCAAATTTATGAAACGCTAAGAAAAAGAGAGTACATTTGTCGGAACTATACAGAGAGATTTCCAAGCCGCTCCGCTACAGGCTTTTTACAGATGGTCGGTACAGGCACCATTCGGAGACGGTTAGCTGAGAGGAAATGAGGAAAGGCGGATGGAACATGGCTTTGGAGCGGCAGGACTGAACCCTTGAGACGGCGAGGTAGAAGCGTCGGCGGGCGGGGGATAAGCTCTGACAGGATCGCCTGTTACAGCGGGGGATATTGAACCTTGGAAGAGGGAGATATCTGACAGAGGCACAGATCGTGAGGTCCGTGTGAATAGAAGTGGTACCACGGGATATGAAGTCCCGTCTTCTGGGTGTGTTGTGCAGCGGCACAGGGCGCAAAGAAGACGGGATTTTTTTGCGTGATAAAGTGAAGCATTTTCAGATCTGCTTTATCGAGTTAGCCAGATGTGCACAGATGCGCACAATGATGATTCAGGAAAGGAGCAATACACAATGAGCAAAGAGAAGTTTTATATGACAACCGCGATTGCCTACACATCGGGCAAGCCGCACATCGGAAACACGTATGAGATCGTACTTGCGGACGCAATCGCAAGATATAAGCGGTTGGAGGGCTATGACGTTTATTTCCAGACAGGAACGGACGAGCACGGGCAGAAGATTCAGGAGAAAGCGGAGAAAGCCGGAATCACACCGAAGCAGTATGTGGACAACGTAGCGGGGGATGTAAAGCGCATCTGGGATTTAATGAATACTTCCTACGACAATTTTGTCCGCACGACCGATGAAGACCATGAGAAGCAGGTGCAGAAGATTTTCAAGAAGCTTTATGACAAGGGCGATATCTACAAAGGCTCTTACGAGGGACTTTATTGTACGCCGTGCGAATCCTTCTGGACAGAATCACAGCTTGTGGACGGCAAATGCCCGGACTGCGGACGCGAGGTAAAGCCGGCGAAGGAGGAGGCATACTTCTTTAAAATGAGCAAATATGCCGACCGCCTGATCGAGCATATCAACACGCATCCCGAGTTCATTCAGCCGGTCTCCAGAAAGAATGAGATGATGAACAATTTCCTGCTGCCTGGCTTACAGGATCTTTGTGTATCGAGAACGTCCTTCTCATGGGGCATTCCGGTAGATTTTGACCCGAAACACGTAGTTTATGTGTGGCTCGATGCGCTGACGAACTATATCACGAAAATCGGATACGATGCGGACGGTGATTCCTCGGAGCTTTTCAACAAGAACTGGCCGGCGGACCTGCATCTGATCGGTAAGGATATCATCCGGTTCCATACCATCTACTGGCCGATTTTCTTAATGGCGCTCGATCTGCCGTTGCCGAAGCAGGTATTCGGACATCCGTGGCTCTTGCAGGGCGGCGATAAGATGAGCAAATCCAAGGGAAATGTCATCTATGCGGACGATATGGTAGATTTGTTCGGCGTGGATGCGACGCGCTACTTTGTGCTGCATGAGATGCCGTTTGAGAACGACGGTATCATCACGTGGGAGCTTGTCATCGAGCGTTTCAACTCCGACCTTGCAAATATCCTTGGAAATCTCGTGAACCGCACCGTTTCCATGAGTAACAAATATTTTGACGGCGCAGTAAAGAGCACGGGCGTGACCGAGGAAGTAGACGCGGACTTAAAAGCTGTTGTGACAGGAGCGAGAGACAAGGTCGCGCAGAAGATGAAGGATCTGCGTGTGGCGGATGCTATCTCCGAGGTATTCGCGGTATTTCGCCGCTGCAACAAGTATATCGACGAGACGGCTCCGTGGGTGCTCGCAAAGGACGAGGCGAAGGCGGACCGCTTAAGCGAGGTACTCTACAATCTGGTGGAGTCCATCACAATCGGCGCATCTCTTTTAGAGAGCTTTTTGCCGGAGACGGCGGAGAAGATTGCGGCGCAGCTTAACACAGAGCTTCGCACCTTTGAGGAGCTGGACAAGTTCGGACTCTATGAGAGCGGCAAGAAGGTGACGGATAAGCCGGAAATCTTATTTGCGCGTCTTGACGCAAAGGATGTCCTGCCGAAGGTCGAGGCAATCAAAGAGGCGCAGAAGAAAGAGTTCGAGGCGGAGCAGCGTGCGCTTGGAGAGGATGTTCCGGCGGAGGATGCAGCAGGGGAGGCGGTCATCGACATTGAGCCGAAGGACGAAATCGCTTATGACGATTTCATGAAGATGCAGTTTCAGGTCGGCGAGATCATTGCCTGTGAAGCGGTGGAGAAATCCAAAAAGCTGCTCTGTTCCCAGGTGAAGATCGGCAGTCAGGTAAAGCAGATCGTCTCCGGCATCCGCAAGTACTACACGCCGGAAGAGATGGTCGGCAAGAAGGTCATGGTGCTTGTGAACTTAAAGCCGGCAAAGCTTGCAGGCGTGCTCTCCGAGGGAATGCTTCTGTGTGCGGAGGATGCGGAGGGCAATCTTGCACTTATGACACCGGAGAAGCCGATGCCGTCAGGCGCGGAGATCTGCTAGTCCACAAAAGATCTGTCAGTCCACAAGTAGGTTTTGACCGGAAAACAACGCTGACAGATATGGGAAGTTTAGGACAAAAAGCTTTATAACAAAAAAAGACAGATTCACGCACAAAATCTAACAAAAACGACCGTTTTATCCGATGTATAATATATGAACGGATTCATACAAAGCGCACCGCAGGGCGGGATTATCGATCCGTCCGGCGGGCGCTTTTTTCTTTCATGCAGAGAGCAGAGCGGATGCGCCCAGCATCCGGGCGCGAGAGAACGTACCGGCATTCTCTGCGGGAACTTCAGGGAGGAATGGAAATGAGTACGACGGTAAACGGCGTGGGAAGCACAAATTCCCGTACCGCCATGATGGGAACGCTTACGATTCAGAAGAAGGATAATCCCTATGCGCGGATGGCGAATTTCGGGAAACCACAGAAAAAGGCTGCAAAACAGTTGAACTATAATCACAGGGAAATCTCCGGTCAGATTATGCGCGCGAAAAAGGCACAGAGCGCGGCGACCGTGCTGACGCGTGCAAAGAGCAAGCTTGCCGTGCTGCAGCGGCAGGCGGGAACAGGTCAGTATAATCAGAAAGAGGTGGCAAGCGCGATCGCGCACGCGAAGCGGATGGTGCGGTGCGCACAGCTTAAGGTGCGCAATCTCAGAGAAGAAGAGAGGGAGCAGAAGGCGCACCAGAAGGAGAACGGCGCAAAGACGCAGCAGAAGCAGGGCGAGGTGAGACGCCGGGTTGCGGCAAAGGAGCGCGAGTTAAAGCAGAAGGTTGCCATTGAGGAGACGCAGGCGGTCATAAAGGAAAAGCAAAAACGCAATGAAATGGCACAGAAACGCCGGATGCACCGCAATGAGGAGCACGGAAAGATCGCGGAGGCGGACATGAAATATATCAAGGAAATGTCCGGAAATAACAGCGGATGTACGGGCAGCAGTTATGATGAAGCATCCGGCATCGCATTTGATATCAGCAGTGCAGCGATTGCACTTGCCGAACTCGCGCTGATGGAACAGGCGAGAAATGAGATTGAGATGGAGGTCGAGGCGGAAGTAGAAGCGGAGATGGCGCTCGAATCAGGGCAGATGTCTGATGTCTCCGGCAGTATGGGCGGCGGAACGCCTGTGACGGACAGCAGTGCGGCAGCAGGAGGAGAGGCGGCAGCGCCGGTGGACGTGTCGGTATAGATACGGCAAAAATCCTAAAAAAATGACACTCAAATAAAATGAAATACACTTAAAAAGACCCTTCCGGATTCTATGATAAGGATAACAAAAAAATGGGAGGGTCTTTTTATGTCGCAGAGAAAAGGGAAGCAGAAAGAGGCGGCAAAGCGCCGGGCAGGAATTTCTATCCGTCTGCAGCTTACAGTAGGCTTTTTGATACCGGTTTTGTTTATGGTCGGAATAGGTTTGATTTCTTATACAAAGGCGTCCGAAGGACTGATCCGAAACTATGAGGCGTCTGCATGTACGGTGCTTGAGATGACGATGGCGTCCTTTGACGAGGCGATGCAGACGATATCGGCAATCACATTGGAGCTGGCACAGGACAAGACCGTCAATTCGTATGCTCTGGGCGGATATCAGTCGGATACCTCTAAGCAGGGGCAGGCAAAGACGACGATCAGTAATAACATCAATGTCAAACAGACGGCAAGCTGGATGATTGAGAGCATTCATATCATTCCGGTGGACGGCGTTGAAATTATTACGACACAGAGGCAGGAGGCGAGCGGTATGGAGAGCTTTATCGGGGAGATGAAGAATGCGCAGGAGGGAGAACTGCTTGCGGACGGATACCTGCATTGGGGCAGCAGCCATGACTTTGTTGATGAAAAGATGAATACGGGAGACTATATTCTCTACTGCAGCCGATCCTTTAACAGCGGAGACATAAGAGGACTTATACTTGTAGATGTCAGTGAAAAGGCGATTGCAGATCTTTTGTCCGAGGTGGATCTCGGTCCTGGAAGCTATGTGTCCTTTATCACGGCGGAGGGAAGAGAAGTAAGCTCTGATGCGTCTTTTTCGGCAAAGGATCTGGCGCAGATCAATTGGGAAGGCGGCGCGGATTATGTGGATTATCAGGGGCAGAAATATTTCTATATGACGGCAGTAAGTTCTGTGACAGGCGGCAGGATGATCGCGATGGTGCCGAAATCCTATATTACAAAAAGTTCAGAGGAAATTCGCAATATCACGCTGATATTGGTGGTGATTGCCTGTGCGGCGGCTTTGCTCATAAGCACCTGCGTAATTGCAGGAATCAGCGGAAATATCAAAAGGAGCGTAAAGCGTCTGGATGAGGTTTCGAAAGGAAATCTTGCGGAGAGCGCAAAACGTGAGCATCCGGCACACAATGAGTTTGGAAAGCTTCACGAGGCGATGAGTAATACGGTCGTCAGGATGCGGGAATTGATACAGGCTGTTTCCGATATGAAGGATGAAGTACTGTCATCCGGCGATACGGTCATGGTTTCCGGCAATGAACTGAGTTCGCTGATTGAGAGTGTAAGTATGCAGATGGAGGAGATCAATGATATTATTGCATTGCAGAACGGGGAAGTTACGGGATGCAACGGGCAGATGGAAGAACTCTCGGTACAGATAAAAAATGTGAGCAGCAGCATCTTTAACACGATTGAAAATATCACAAATTCCAGAAAGATGATTGACGACGGGATGGAGACGGTCGATGAGATGGCGAGACAGTCGAGACAGACGGCGGACGCAACAAGGGAGGTGCAGGAGCATGTCATGCGGCTCGCGGGCAAGCTTGAGGAGATTGCAGAATTTGTAAGCGATATACAAAACATTGCATCCCAGACAAATCTGTTATCCTTAAATGCATCGATCGAGGCGGCGCGCGCCGGAGAGCACGGAAGGGGCTTTTCCGTTGTCGCATCGGAAATTCGTAGTCTGGCGGACGATTCGGCAAGGACTGCGGAGGAGATACAGAAGATCATCGAGGAAGTTTCGGTATATTCCCATAGCGCGATTCAGAAGGTGGAAGAGGCGGAAGGCATCTCCAAGGGACAGATGGAGAGTGCGAAGCACACGACTGCGGCGTTCCATCAGATGAACGAAATCATGGAGGGACTGATAGAGAGCATGCAGCAGGTGACAAGAGATGTGGATGAGATGAATCATGACAGGAAGCAGGCGCTAAAATCCATTCACAGTATCGGAGAATCCTCCGGCAGCACAGTAAAAGCTGCGGATGAGGTGCGCAGCATTTTAGAGAGCCAGATGCAGTCGGCGGAGAGCCTTAAGGCGGAGACTGGCAGAATGAAGGAGAATATGCGGCAGCTTGAGGAAGCGATAGAGACGTTTAAGCTGTGATGATCATGTGGTAACGGCTACAAGGGGGAGGCGCTTGACGTCTTCCCCTTAATTCTGACGCGTCAGGCGAGTTTGAGATTAGATTTAAACTTTCTGTTCTGAATCTGCTTTATGAATATATGTATCTTTTTTTAATAACGTAAAAATTATTTTACCATTGAATAATGCTGTAATAGTCATAAAAATATCTGCCATTGGTATAAATAAAAATGCGGGAACCATAACACGTGTATAATGGTTCTTTATTTGTCGGAGTTTTCGCACATTTATAGACAGACGGGCTATAAAATAAAATATGCCGTAGTTAAAAAATAGATATATCCCAATATTTTCCATGAGGGGCTGCCAGGTGGAGAATGTAACCGCTGTTCCCATTGCATAGTGCTTTATAAGATTTACCACGATCAGTACAGCAAAAACAATAGGATAATAAACGGCAAGACAATGAAACATTTCGCCACCGCCAATTCCAACACCGCCTCCCCATGTGAGTCCTGTCCGCCTGCACCAGCACTCATACATTCTCAAATGGGACTTGTTATGCGTACCTTCGATAAAACCATTATTGGATATTGCATATACTAAAAAATGACAACTATTTTTAATACAAAATTCTTCCGCCTGTTGCAGAAATTCCAGAACATGAGAGGGAATGCCATCCACATACAAAGGCGCAGCCAGTATAAGGGCATCAATGTCTTTAAGCTGCTGTAAAATTTTAGGATATTCGCTTTTTGTGCGTAGCGAAGCGTATTGAACCTTGCAACCTGTCAGAAGCACTCCCATAATTTTACCAAGAAATTTTGAAGTGCTGCTTTTCTTTTTGGGACTTCCATTCAAGATTAATATTTTCATAATTTTATTGCTCCTATATCCTCGAAACATTTCGCAAAAAATATTTTATGTGTGTCAGCCTCCATGTTGACAGCATGGCAAGCTACATATTCTTCGGCGGTTTTCCGTTCAAATTCACTGTATTCGCCATAAAAGTATACGATTAAATTTCGCCTTATTTTATAACGGTTGGTATGATATGTTTTGCCTTTACGAAATGTAAGAAATGGCAGACAATCAGAGATTCCCCTGTCCAGGAAACGTTTGACTGCGGGGCTGTAGCCGCCATAGCAAATGTTGCTGATAATTACAACATTTTCACTGTTTCCCACTGCAGCGCCGCTATGCTGAAAAGCATCCGCATACACACAATATCCTGCATTTTTTGTCCAACACTTAAAGCAGCCTTGACATGGTGCCGCCTTAATATTAGTATTAATTATTTCAAAATCATCACCCAAATTTTGAAAAGAATAATTTTCCAAGTCATGTATCAAAATATTCATAATATTTCCTAACCCCTCACAAGTTTCAATTTGTTGAAACGGACCGCTGTTTCATTGCCACCGGAACAAGGGCAAATACAGCGACGGCAAATAACAACTGGATGCCGACGCACTGCCAGTAGAAGCTGCTGTCAAAGACCTCACTGCCGAATCCCGCGAGCATATTGTTGGCGCGGATGTACCAGTATGCGGGCAGGAAGCGGGCGACGGAGAGAACGGAATCCGGCAGTATCGACTGGGGAACGAAGGAACCGCAGAGGAAGGACATGGATAGTCCTAATACGTTTGCGACCATATTTAAAATATTGTCATCAGGTGCAAAGCAGCTGATAAACAGCGCCAGCGCCGCAGAAAAAAGAAGGAATGCAAAACTGTTTATAACGGCGTAGAGCGCGTCAGACTGCAGCATATCATTTCCGTAGCGGATCAGTCCGAGCAGTAATAAAAGAATCCAGATAATAAAACTGTATGAGGTACAGCCTGCGGTGAGCGCAAGCGTGCGTTTCAGACCGGGGAGAGCAGAGCAGACGGTACGCTCCTTTACATCGTGTCTGTTCAGTACGACAAGAATCGGCGCCATACCGGTGCACAGAATCAAAAACATAATATATGGAAGAAACTGGAAAAAGTAAAAAACAGCGTCTCCGGTGTGCGTCTCTTCTTCCCGAAAGGAAAGAACCTCTGTCTTTGGCAGGGAAGAGAGCGCAGAGTCTGTCTGCTCAATCGCATCCGCAAGCGTAAAGCCGCCTGCAAGGTGGAGCTGGATCGACTGTAGATACTGGGAAATCTGCTGATCCACATATGCCCCGCGGGTGCTTTCGGGAATCGAGAGCGAGGAGAGAAGCCCGTCTGTTTCGCCGGAGAGAAGGTGTTCCTCAAAGCCCCTGGGAATTGTTACAACATAATCTAAGGTGCGGTAATAAATCTGATCCAGTACCGCTTCCGCTTCGTCGTCCGCCTGCGTCACATTGTGGATGGAGGAAAGGTAATCGCGGAGCGCCCTGCTCGCAGTGCTATCGTCCTCATCCGTCAGTGAGACGGAGAGCTGCGTGGACTGGAAATATCCCGTGTAGGTGTCCTCTGCGCTTCCGGAAAGCATGAGCGTCATGATAACATACACAACAAAGTAAATGGCAGCGGATTTCCAGCGTTTCTTTGCTATCTTAAAAAAAGTTTTATAGACTTGCATATTTCTTCCTCCTAACCAGTGCAAAGCCGCCGAGACAAAGAAGTATAGAGAGTGCCAGCAGACTTATGATATTTGAAAAGAACCGCGCGCGCGACGGATAGACAATCAGTGCGTAGAGCGCGTCCGTAATCAGAGCCGACGGGTTGATGCGGTTTATAAGCGGGCAGAAATTTTCTACACGGATACGCATATCCGCGACCATCAGACCGCTTAGGAAACAGCCCGCCATAATGACAACCATCAGAATGGAGAATTTTATTGTTTTATTAAGCTGTCCGAAGGAGCCGACGAAAAAGCCCAGGCTGATTCCGGCAAAGCAGCCGCACAGGGCGGTCAGAGCCACATAACCAAGCTCGTCGCCAAAGTTCACGCCAAGCACGAGAGCCAGATAAGCAAGGGTGACAAGCAGTGTCAGAAATTCGAAGAGCAGCGAAGCGGTGAGCTGTCCGAGGATCGATACGAACTTGGGAACAGGGGAAATGTTTCTTCGCGCGCCAAGCTGGGATAGATTTGCCTGATTGTAGATGGCAACGTTATTTCCCATCATGGCGGCATACAGGCAGGTCATGGCAATCAGATTAAAAAAGTAAATCAATGATTCGTCCAATGTATCAGCGGAGATGGATTCCTGCGTCAGATAATTTGCATCCGTATTGTCGGAAAATGTATGAAGCAGCTTGGGGAGCGTCTCGGGGTGCGTCATTGCAGCCGAGAGGATCGCGTTATAATCCAGATTGAACTGCTCTACAAAGGCACTGAGGATGCTCTGGTAAAGCGGGTCGGAATTCATCTCTGACGAGACGGACAGATGCAGCAGGGCGGCTGTTTCAGAGAAATCCGCAGCTGTCTCGGTTCCATCGGAGGCGACTCGGGTGTTGATAGAATCAGACATCGCGGAAAGGTCTGCAGTAATAATGCCGTAGATTTCCTTTTTCTCGAGCAGAGCACACGCTTCCTCCCAGGAGACGTAGGTAACCTCCAAAAATTGGTCGTCTCCCGGTTCGGACAGGGAATCAAAGAGTCCGCGGACGAGACTATCTGGAGAGAAAGAATCGGTTGAAGCAAAGCTCTCGGAAAGTCCGGAGGCGATGTCGGGTGGCAGCATCTGTTCGAAAGAGGAAGTGTCCCCTTCAATGACAACGGCAATGGGAACCGCTTCAAAGCTTTCATCGATGCCAAGTCCGGCAAAGGTGAAGTGGAACATTGTGCCGAGCACCAGCGGAAAAGCAAAACACCAGAACAAAGAGCCTTTATCTCGCAGCAATGTCAAAAACATATATTTCATAGAATGAAAGAACATAGCATTACCTCCTAGTCGCGCAATTCTTTTCCGGTGATTTCCAGAAAAACATCATTTAAAGTGGGCAGCTCGGAATAGACCCTGCCGAAAGAGACTTCCTCAGACTGCAGATAGGAAAGCACGCGCGGCAGGTTGTGTGTGCCGCCGCTGCAGAGCACCTTCAGACAGTGGTTTTCAAAGGATGCCTCGTAGACATGTTTTAGCCCGCGGATAGCGTCAAGCTGTTCCGGTAAGAGGTCTAAGATGTCGATGGAGATGATTTCGCTCTTTTTAATCATCCGCTTCAATTCCGCGGTCGTACCGATCGCCAGATTCTTTCCTTTATCCATAATCGCAACGCGGGTACAGATCTGCTCGACCTCTTCCATGTAGTGTGAGGTATAGATGATCGTCGCGCCCTGGCGGTTCAGTTCCTGGATGCCCTCAAGAATCCGGTTGCGGCTCTGCGGATCTACGGCAACTGTCGGTTCGTCCAAGAAGATGAGCTTTGGCTTGTGCGCAATACCGCAGGCAATGTTCAGGCGTCGCAGAAGGCCGCCGGAGAGCTTTTTGGGGTAAAATCTGCGGAAATCGGAAAGCCCGACAAAATCAATCGCTTCTTCCACATACTGTCTGCGGACTGCTTTGTCCTTTATGTAGAGTCCGCAGAAATAATCGATATTTTCATAGACGGTCAGCTCATCAAAGACAGCGACATTTTGCATAACAACGCCGATCTGGCGTTTTAAGTCGTAGCTGTCCGGGTGCATTTCTTTTCCGAAGACTTCGATCGTGCCCTTGTCAAAGGCGAGCAGAGATAAGATACAATTAATGGTGGTAGTCTTGCCGGAACCGTTCGGTCCGAGCAGGCCGAAGATTTCGCCCTCTTCAATCCGCAGATTAAAATGGTCAAGTGCGACCAGATCATCGTAGCGTTTTACGAGATTTTCTATTTTGATAACAGGTACTGGCATAGATGATTCTCCTTTCGAATCTCCCGGTATACAGCCCGGCGTCGGTAAGACATCATGTGATAAGCCGGGTGCGGCGGTTTGATTTTATAGATATAGTATAAGGAAAGCGGGCAGGAAGAGGAAGTGAGCGGTGTCAGATTCTAATGTGACAAATGTCACGAAAGCTATATATTTTGGCGTTGTAAGAAAAAAGTTGTGGAAAGACAGAAAAGGAAATGTTATCGTGGAACTATAGGGAGGCTGCTATGACGGAGATGATAGAGAAAGCGCTGCTGCTTTGGTTTGGAATCGTTCTGGCGGGACAAAACATGGGCGTGGCCGCGCCGGTGGTGGCGCTGCTGGTGGGAATTATCGCGGCTGCGCTTGGGAGCTATATATCAGAGGATAAATATAAATGTATTTATATAGCGGGATTTTTTGTCGGGTGCTTTTGGCTGCCCGAGCTGTGCTATTTCCTTCCGGTCGTGTTCTATGACTGTGCCATGAGCCGTCCGATGTGGCTGTGGTATGCCGGGGCGCCACTGTTAGGGATATATTTTGGCGTCAAAGGTGTAATGGAGCCGCGGGCGCTCATGCTGCTTGCTGTGCTGCTTATGCTTGCGGCGGTGCTCGGACGAAGAAGCGGACAGATGCGGTTGCTGCAGCGTGAGATGATACGCCTGCGTGATACCAGCACGGAACTGAACCTGGTGCTGCGGGAGAAGAATAGGAACCTGATGGAGAAGCAGGACTATGAGATCCATCTTGCGACATTAAGAGAGCGAAACCGGATCGCAAGAGAAATCCATGATAATGTTGGCCATATGCTCTCAAGGAGCATTCTGCAGGTGGGCGCGCTTATGACGATCCATAAGGAAGAGCCGCTCTGCGCACAGCTAAAGAGCGTGGGGGAGACATTAGATCAGGCGATGAACAATATCAGAGAGAGCGTGCACGACCTTCACGATGATTCGATCGATCTGCGTTCGGCAATCACGGAAGCGACGAGGGAGATGCAGGAGCATTATGATCTTACGATAGATTATGATATGTCGGTCGGCGTTCCAAGAGAGGTAAAGTATTGTTTTATCACGGTAGTCAAGGAGGCTATGGCGAATATCACCAGACATTCGGATGCGAGCAGAATCAATCTGATCCTGCGTGAGCAGCCGGCATTCTATCAGCTCGTGGTCGAGGATAACGGCAGTGTCATACGTGGAGGCAGCTCGGATATACAGAAGGACGTGGGACGGAAGGAAAGAACGGGGCGGGAGGAAAACGCAGTATGGCAGGAAGGCAGCGGGGGAATCGGGCTTTCGAATATGCGGGAGCGGGTCGAGGCGCTGCACGGAAGCTTTCGTATTCACACGGAAAAGGGATTTGTGATATTTATCTCCATTCCGAAGACGGAAGGGGGCATTTGAAGTGACAGGAGGAGACGACATGAGAGTATTGGTGGTAGACGATGATAAATTGGTGGCAATTTCCCTCAAGACGATTCTGGAAGCGGATGGGCAGCTTGAGGTGGCCGGACTCGGCGAAAACGGACAGGATGCGGTACGGCTTTATCGGGAACTTGCACCGGACGTTCTGCTGATGGATATCCGTATGGAGGGAATGAGCGGACTTGAAGCAGCAGAATGCATCTTAAATGAAGATAAAGCGGCAAAAATTTTGTTCCTTACGACATTTTCCGACGATGAGTATATCGTAAAGGCGTTGAATATCGGAGCGCGGGGCTATCTGCTAAAGCAGGATTTTGAGGGAATCGTGCCCGCGGTCAAGGCGGTTGCCGGAGGACAGAGCGTGTTTGGCGGAGAGGTCGCAGGGAAGCTTCCGGTGCTGCTTTCCGGGAAGAATGCCTTTTCCTACAGCGATTATGAGATCAGTGAGAAGGAGCAGAGAATCATTGAGCTGGTCGCAGAGGGCTTAAGCAACCGGGAGATTGCCGGAAGGCTTTTTCTCGGCGAGGGAACGGTACGCAACTATATCAGCGTTATCTTAGAAAAACTTGGCTTAAGAGACAGGACGCAGCTTGCAGTCTTCTATTACAAGAACTGCTAAAGCTGTGCGCTGTGTTCTAAGGTAAAGTGTCTATTGCTGCGCCAAGGCGGTATCCGTGCTCTGCGTCAGCGACCGTATCCCGGTCGTGATGATATCGTTGGCAACCTTCGCCATTTCCTCGGCGGATCTGTGCGGGGAGGAGAAGAGCCAGCTCTCGATCAGACCGACGCAGCCGGAAGCGATAAAGCTGTAGAAATATTCGAATTGTGCAGTGTCTGTTCTGTGATATACTTCCGTCCACATCGTAAAAAGCGGCTGACGGAAGAGATTTTTCATGCGCAGAGGGAAGGAAATATCCCCATTCTTGCCGAGCAATGCAGTGCAAAGCGGCGCATTTTCACCGGAAAGGCGGAAAACACCGTAAATCAGAGGATAGGGATCATACAACAATTTTTCCGGCGCATGGATGGAAATCAGCGATTCAAATTCGGTCATGATTTCCAGTTCAAGCTGTTCGACCATGTCGTAAATATCTTTGTAGTGCAGATAAAAAGTTCCGCGGTTGATGTCGGCGGCGTCGCACAGTTCTTTGACGCTGATGTCCTTGATGTTTTTTGTCCCGAGCAGGGAAATCAGTGCATTGGTAAGCAGCGTTCTTGTACGGCGGACGCGTCGGTCGGGCGAGTCGGTCTTTCCCCGTGAGGACGAATTTTTATGGGAGGGTGTTTCTGCCTGGGAAATGCCTTCCTTTTTTGGTGTTCTCTTCATGGATGTGGGCTCCTTTATGAAAAAAATGAAAATAATCGACAAAACGATAAAGAATGTCGATTATTCGACGGATGTTCAGAATGTGATGCTTGAGCATTTTTTTCGGATTTATTATAATGAAGAAAAGTAAAAAAATCAACACACTGTTAAGAAATGAAAGGGAGACGGATGGAAGAAAAGCAGCAAAAGAAGAAAGGCAATTTCTGGCTTAGTCTGGCAACATTTATCGTGGATAAACGTAAAGCGATTGAAATTCTGTTTGTGGTTGCGATTATTTACAGCGTGTTGTCAGTCAATAAGGTTGAAGTCAACCAGGATATTACATCGTATCTGCCGTTAGAAAGCGAGACGAGACGCGGCCTTACGGTCATGGAGGACGAATTTGTCACCTACGGTTCTGCGAGAGTCATGGTGTCCAACATTACGTGGTCCGAGGCAGACGGACTCGTGGAACGGATTGAGAACGTCGAGGGAGTAAAGGCGGTCACTTTTGACAATACAAAGGATCACTATATCGGTGCAAATGCACTTTTTGACGTTACAGTGGACGGTGAGGATGAGGATCCGGTCAGTATCAGTGCAATCAAGGGAATTAAGCAGGAACTTTCCGACTATGATATCTATGTCTCGACGACGATCGGATCCGTGGAGGAGAGCGCGGAAATGCTAAACCGTGAGATGGGAGTTATTCTGGTGCTGGCGGTCGTTATCATCATCGGCGTGCTGCTGCTCTCGACCAAAGCGTATCTGGAGATTCCGGTACTGCTTATTACCTTTGGCGTGGCGGCGATCCTTAATATGGGAACAAATTACTGGCTCGGGGAGATTTCGTTTGTCACGAACTCGATTGCGGTCGTGCTTCAGCTTGCGCTTGCGATTGACTACGCAATTATTCTCTGTGACCGCTTTATGGAAGAGCATGAGACCTTAGAATCAGAGGATGCGGCAAAGGTTGCGCTCTCAAAGGCGATTCCTGAAATCAGCGCTTCCTCGTTGACGACGATTTCCGGTATGGTCGCACTGATGTTGATGCAGTTTAAGCTGGGCTATGATATGGGAATCGTTTTGGTGAAGGCGATTTTGTTCAGCCTGATTTCCGTGTTCTTCCTGATGCCGGGCATTCTGCTTATATTTGCAAAAGGGATTGACAGGACGCATCATAAGTGCTATGTGCCGAAGATTACGTTTCTTGGAAAAATCGCGGCAAAGACGAAGTATATTATTCCGCCGATTTTTATTATAGTGCTTGTATTCGCGTTTATTGCGCAGAGTAATTGCAAATATGTTTTTGACGTCAATTCGGTGGAGAGCGCGAAGAAAAGTGATTCAAAAATTGCACAGGAGAAGATAGAGAGCGTATTTGGTGCAAGCAATCAGCTTGTCGTGATCGTGCCGTCGGGAGACTACGACAAGGAAGGGCGTGTTCTAAAACGATTGGAGGAGCTCCCGTATGTGACGAGCGCGCTTGGTCTGGCAAATCAGGAAATCAGCGATGACTATACGCTGACGGACAAGATTTCGCCGCGCCAGTTTGCGGAAATGACGGATCTCGATGTGGAGATTGTGCAGGTACTGTATTCGGCATATGCTTACAACGAGGAGCAGTATGGCCCGGTCATCACGGGAATTGATGATTATGAGGTGCCGATCATTGATATGTTCCTGTTTTTGTATGATCAGTATCAGCAAGGTTATGTAAACTTGGACGACGATATGGACGAGATGCTTACCACACTCTATGATACGCTGCACGATGCGCAGCTCCAGCTTCAGGGGGAGAATTACAGCAGGTTTGTCCTAAGTATTGATAAACCGGGTGAGGGCGAGGAGACATATGCCGCGATGGATGAGATACGGGGCATTGGCGAGCAGGCCTATGGAAAAGGCAACGTCATTCTTGCAGGAAACTCAACGAGCGCACACGATCTGGAGTCCACGTTCTCCACGGATAATACGATTATCAATGTGATGACGGCGCTTTTTGTTATGATTATCCTTTTCTTTACCTTCCAGTCAGCAGGGCTTCCGGTGCTTTTAGTAATGACGATCGAGGGAAGTATCTGGATAAACTTTACAATTCCGGCGATTCAGGGACAGACGGTATACTTTATTGCATATCTGATTGTGTCGGCCATCCAGATGGGTGCGACGATTGATTATGCAATCGTAATTTCAAGCCGCTATATGCAGTTGAAAACCGAAATGCCGATTGGGAAGGCGATTGTGGAGGCACTAAACCAGTCCTTCCCGACGATTTTTACCTCCGGTTCTATCATGACCAGCGCGGGCTTTCTGATCGGAAATATATCAACGGATGCGACGGTGTCCGCGATGGGAACCACGCTTGGAAGAGGAACGCTGACCTCGATAGTGCTTGTATTGTGTGTGCTTCCACAGGTGCTGCTGCTGGGCGACTGGATTATTGAGAAGACAGCGTTTACGATGAATCTTGCGAGGGAGCAGAAGGATGTTGCAGGACGTGTGCGTATTACCGGACATGTGCGGGGCTATGTGCAGGGTGAGATTGACGCGGACGTACAGGGCGTCTTCCATGGACAGATGAAGGTTGCAGTAGATACGGTGATTCCCGGACGGCAGGGTCAGGTGACGCATGTGGATGAGCCTGCGATCGAACAAAAGGAGGGGAAAGAGATCATTGACGTGACAGAGAAGGGAGGTACGCAGGCATGAAGAGAAAAGAACTGATAAAACGCGGCTTGCTTGTGATGTGTCTTAGCGTATCGCTTGCGTCAGCATCTATAAGCGTGTGCTATGCCGCGCCCGGAGAGGAAAAGGCAGAGACGGATGAAGAGAAAGAAAACAACCGGGAATCCGGCGAAGCCTCGGAGGAGAATCTAATAGAAATTACAAACGAAGATGGATTTCTGGAATTTGCAGAAAACTGTAAATATGACAGCTACAGTCTTGGTCGGACGGTAACGCTTACGGCGGATCTTGACCTTACGGGGCTTGACTTTGAGGGCGTAGCATATTTTAACGGCACATTTGAGGGAAACGGCCACATAATTACAGGATTTGCGTTGGAACCCAAAGGATCGGACTATGGCTTTTTCCGTTATATCGGCGAGAGCGGCACGGTACGGGATTTAAAGCTCACAGGAAGTATGAAGCCGTCCGGGACGCAGGAGAATATCGGCGGGCTGGTAGGCGTAAACTATGGAACAGCCGAAAATGTATCGTTTGAGGGAAGCGTGAACGGGCAGAACTTTGTCGGAGCAATCGCAGGACGCAATGCGGGAAGCGGAAAGCTGATTTCCTGTACCAGCGACGCAATAGTGCTCGGGACGAACTGCACCGGCGGCATCGTGGGATTGAATCAAGGGCTTGTAGACGGATGCAGAAGCCAGAGCAGTGTTAATATAGAAGAATTGGGGCCGACACTCGATCTCGGAGGCGTCGATCTCAGTTCCCTGAATTTGACGCAGAATGTCGTTACAAGAAATGACATGGGTGGAATCGCAGGTTCCTCGAGCGGTATTATCATGGACTGCGATAATCAGGGAACGATCGGATTTGCGCACACAGGGTACAATGTCGGCGGAATTGCAGGCAGTCAGAGCGGGATGATCCTTACCTCGACGAATGAAGGTAAAATTTATGGCAGGAAGGACGTCGGCGGTATTGTCGGTCAGGCGGAGCCGTATGTGGAATCAGAATATCTCGAGGATAAAGTGCGGCAGACGCAGGATGACATCAAGCGGCTCAATAACACGCTGAATAATATATCATCGACGATGACTGCGACTTCCAATCAGGTAAAGCAGTACACGGAGAATATCAACAGCCAGTATCAGGCGTCCATGGATCAGCTTGCCGGAAATTTGAACGCATTTAACAGTCAGATGTCGCAGAATAATCCGAATACACAGGCATATGTGGACGGCATTAACGGCGCGATGGATGAGATTTGGTCGATTCAGCAGAACGGCGGAGAACTGACGCAGGAGCAGGTGGATGCCATCAAGAATCAGTTGGGGACGATCAACGATAATCTCGGAAATCTGGAAGGAACTTATACGCAGGCGGGACAGTCCGTGCAGGAACTGACAAACAATGTCTCCGGGCAGTTACAGTCGCAGGCACAGAGCCGTACGGATGAGATTAAGAATATTGCGAATAGTCTGGATCAGGGCGTGCAGTCCATGGCAAACAGCGTGAACAGCGCGGTGGGACAGATGAATTCCATCACGAACTCTATCAGCGACGACCTCTCTATTATCACGGGAGACGAAGAAATGGTGGAGGATATTTCTTCTCTTGAGACGGCGGAGAATATGGACGGTGTGCTTGTGAGCTGTGTAAATTACGGGGAGATAAACGGCGATCTAAACGTTGGGGGAATCGCCGGAACGATGAATATTGAGTACGACGGAGATCCGGAGGCAGATCTCGATATGACAGGAAAAATTAATGTCAGACTTCGTTCGAAGGTAAACGGTGTTGTTATTCACAGTGCAAATTACGGGACAATTACCGCAAAGAAGAACTGCGTCGGAGGGATTGTCGGACTTCAGGCGCTTGGTTTTATCTACGATTGCGAGGGATATGGCACGGTTTCATCCGACGCGGGAAGCTATCTCGGAGGAATTGCCGGAAGCAGTGCGGCGACGATCGAAAAGAGCTATAGCTTATGTAATGTCTCGGGGAAAGATTATGCCGGAGGAATCTGCGGTGTCGGTTATACGGTCAAGGACTGTATCAGCATCAGCGACATTGACGCGACCGGAGAGCAGATGGGCAGTATCGCCGGACATCTGGAGGAGGAAGGCGATGCCATGGGCAACTATTTCGTCAGCGCTACGGTTCACGGAATCGACGATATCAGCTATGCAGGCGTGGCGGACCGCGTGACCTACGAGCAGGTTATGGAGATGGAGGGTCTTCCGGGCGGTTTCCATCAGGTGACGGTCACATTCGAGACGGAGGACGGCATGCAGAAAGAGAAGATGATTCCTTACGGCGGAAGCATTGCGGAATCGGATTTCCCCAAGGTCATCGAAAAAGAGGGATATTATCTGGAGTGGCAGAATGCAGATACGCTTCATGATATCAGAAGGAATCTGACAGTCACCGGAGAATATGTGCCGTGGACAAAGAGCGTCGCGGGGGAGGAAGTGTCCGAAAGCGGCAAGACGTTGTTTCTTGTGACCGGAGAGTTCTACGAGGAAGCGAAGCTCTTGCTGGAAGAAGCGGATGTGCCGGAAGCCGAAGGTCTTGCGCAGGGCGTGGAAGTGTCGTATGCTTATTCGTGGAGAATCGAAGACAACCGGGAAAAAGAGACGGAGCAGGTAACGGCACATTTTTTAAAGCCCAAGGACGCAGAGAATGTTGCGGTCTATGCAAAATGGGACGGCGCCTGGAACAGGCTGGATGTGCAGGAGGACGGAAGTTATGTGACTGCGGATCTGCCGTACGGGGCAGATTTTGCCGTCGTCGCGGAGCCGGAAGATTATACGAAGTATTTTGCTGCAGGCGGTGCAGGCGCGGCGGTTCTTGCTGCGGGCGGTATTTTCGTGTGGCGTAGAAAGAGGAAAAGATAAAATCCGCGGCAAATGACGCCTGCGATATGTTTGGATGGAGGTAAAACGTGATATTTGAGACACATGCCCATTATGATGATGAGGCGTTTGACGGGGACAGGGAGCAGCTTCTTCGCGCTCTCCCACAAAAAGGGATCGCGAGAGTCATCAATGTCGGCGCATCGATTGAGACGACGAAAAGCACACTCGCGCTTGCGGAGAACTATGATTTCATGTATGCCGCGGTCGGCGTGCATCCGAGTGATATCGCAGGCTTGAATGAAGAGACGTATGCATGGCTTAAGGAGCGGACCGCGCATCCGAAGACGGTAGCGGTCGGGGAAATCGGGCTGGACTATTATTGGGACAAAGAGCCGGAAGTGCAGGAGGCACAGCGGGAATGGTTCCGGCGTCAGCTTATGCTTGCGAAAGAAAGCAGACTTCCGGTCATCGTCCATTCGAGAGACGCGGCGGAGGATACGATGCGTATCATAAAAGAGGCGGAGACTGCCTGCGGTGTGATTCACTGCTACTCGTACTCACCGGAGCAGGCGAAGGAATATGTAAAGCTCGGATACTATATCGGAGTCGGAGGGGTCGTCACATTTAAGAATGCGAAGAAACTCAAGGAAACGGTACGGCAGATTCCATTGGAGCGCATTCTGCTGGAGACGGACTGCCCCTATATGGCGCCCGAACCGCACCGCGGTACGCGTAACGACTCCTCGTATCTTCCCTATGTGGCAGCGAAGATTGCCGAACTGAAAGGTGTAACCGCCCAGGAAGTTCAGCGCGTCACCTGGGAGAATGCATGCCGGCTCTTTGGGGTCAAATAAAAGCAGCAGAGGTTTGACTTAGGCGAAACGCGACAGCTCAGGCGTATCCGCCCAATAGCGCTTTGGAATCATCTGCATCTGCAGATGGGGGTTCGTGCGTGCTTCGATGGCGATATGATCGAAGAAGGTCAGCCAGAGATTGCGGAATTCCTGTTCATTTTCAGAATAGCGGTTCGCTTTTTCCAGATCAAGATCGGCTGCATCGGTCAGGATATAGCGCATCGACGCTTTATGGACTGCAACTGTCTGATGCGTCGCATCATAGATCATAAAGTTCTCGGTCGGGAGGCGGTCGGTAAAATGTTCTGCCAGGTAGGGCAGAACATTATCTTTTGGATGGATCGTGGCGAAGAGCACGCCGTTTTCCAACTCGCTAAAGCGCAGAAACTCGAGATGGTGGCAAGCTTCCCGGTTCGTTGCGCGGCACAGTTCAAAAATGCGGTAGACGCATGGTTCTCCAAGAGAGAGCAGCACCTTCTGCCCGTCGCCGCCTGCGAGCGCGAGGAGAATTGTCTCGTAGATGGCGTCCGCCTTGTCCATTTTTCCGGTAGCGCGAGCTTCTCCCGACATTGCCGCCTGATAGATGGATTCGTAGAACTGCATCCCAAAGCGGGAGGTAATCGTTCGAATGACCTTTCCCGTCTTTTCATCGGAGGGTGTGACGTGGATATATTCGGAGAAAAGTTCATAGTTCTCCGGCTCTCCGGTAATCAGCCGGATATTCCGATGACCGAGCCTGCTTGCGCAGGCGTCGTAGACACCGCTGAAAATCCCTTCTAAATTGTCTTCGCATACAAATACATACATGGTGATACCTCTTTTCTGTAAATTCACTGTGCCGGCATACTGCTTTAGAATAGATCGGCTACTTATGTAAGCTTTCAGAATGCCGGAGAGAAAACCTTTAGTGTGAAAGTGTGCTTATCTCGTCTGCGATTATCTTCGGCTGCTCCACCGCACCGCTGTCCGCCATTCCGCAATCGAACAGGGAGAGCTGCTTGTAGCCACCGTTTCGGATATCTTTTGGAATCTGCGTCCGGTCTGCCATGAGATTCTCACAGATATAATTTTCCTCAAGCTTTGTATTGTACATCATCCTGCCGGAGCAGGTGATGAAATAGAGCGCACGTTTTAGGACGACGCCGATTTTCTTTAAATCGGAAAAATCAAGCGTTGTATTTCGCCGCGCCTTAACGATGCGGTCGGCAGACTTATACCCTATACCCGGTACGCGCAGTAGAGTGTGATAGCTTGCGCGGTTGATCTCGACGGGGAAGTATTCGAGATGGCGTAGCGCCCAGTCGCATTTCGGGTCGAGATAGATGTTGAAATTCGGGCGGTCGTCCGACAGCAGTTCACTCACCGTGAAATCATAGTAGCGCAGCAGCCAGTCCGCCTGATAGAGCCTGTGCTCACGCAGCAGGGGCGGACCGCCGGGCAGCATGGGAAGGTTCGAATTCTGATTCACATTGATGAACGCCGAGTAGAAGACGCGCTTTAGGTCAAAATTCTGATAGAGCGCTTCGGAGACCTGCATGATCTGAAAATCACTTTCCGGCGTAGCGCCGATGATCATCTGCGTACTCTGCCCGGCAGGAACGAACTTCGGCGCCTTGCGGTAGAGGACAAGTTCGTTCTTATTCTCGGCGATGCCGTTCTGGATCTGACGCATCGGCTTTAAGATGGTATTTCTTGATTTATAAGGCGCAAGCTTCTTCAACCCGTCCGAAGTGGGCAGTTCGAGATTGATGCTCATACGGTCGGCGAGGTAGCCTGCCTTCTCGATGAGAGCAGGGTCTGCGCCGGGAATCGCTTTGACGTGGATGTAGCCGTTAAAATGATGTATGTTGCGCAGCTTATAGAGTGTCTGGTAAATGAGATCCATTGTGTAGTTCGGACTTATCAGAATACCGGAGCTTAAGAACAGTCCCTCGATGTAGTTCCTGCGGTAGAACTCCATGGTGAGCGTACAGACCTCATCCGGAGTGAAGGAGGCGCGGGGAACATCGGAGTTGCAGTTGTTCTGGCAGTAAGCGCAGTTGAAGATGCACTCGTTCGTAAAGAGAATCTTGAGCAGGGAAACACATCGCCCATCCGCGGCGAAGGAATGGCAGAGCCCGGCAGCAAGGCAGTTCCCAAGACTCATGCCGTCTCCGCCCCGATCTACGCCGCTTGAAGTGCAGGCGACGTCGTACTTGGCTGCATCGGTGAGAATCGCAAGCTTTTCCGTAAGGGACATATTCTGTTGGATGTTCATGGCTTCGCGGCACCTTCTTTCCGGTAAATATCAGCCGACTCGGGCAAGGCTTTTGCTCTATAGGAATCATTACTTTTACACTTTATAGCAACATGGTATTTTCTATAGGACAAAAGAACATACGTTCCTGTAAAGATAGGATAGCACATATGTTCGATATAGTCAATTCTTTTTTACATATCATATGCCTTTGGGAAAATTTAGAAAAGAAGATATTTTCTGTGACGAACAATAAAGCTCAAAAGACAGCCTTAACCCGCATGCGTTAATCAAGAAGGAGAGACGGGGAAAGAATGTGGACTTAACCCGGAAGGTCTCAGGAACGCAGGTGTTGGTTGAATTCTTTTGAGCTTTACGATATATTGGCTGAAAAATAATGGAATAAATGCTTAGCCGGCAAGGAACTACCTATTGCAACAATACCAATATGTCTTGTGCCCGGTGGTTTGTCTGTGCCAGCATGGCTTGCCCTATCTGTGCCAAAATATTATTTTGCGAATATGTAATCATTTCATCCGCTATATCCAAATCGCGAATCTTTGTCTCCGCGGCTTGCGTGTTTTCAGCGGTATTTTTGTCTATCGCCATCCCATGCTCCAGGCGATTCTGCTGTGCGCCGAATTCGCTTCGGTAACGACTTACAGTCTCGAGTGCGTTTTTAATCTGGTCAATTGCATTTCCTGCATTGCCATAGCTGGAAACATCCAGTGAACCTTTCGATAAGCCCAGACCATCTGACGTCGCGTCTACAAGAGAGAGAAACATGCCGTTTCCCGAATCTGCTCCCATTTGAATCCAAAGCTTGTCGGCGTCGGATGCTGACGAACTGACAGAAGAGAGCGATCCCTTCAGATATTCATAGGTATAGCCGGAATTCGAATAGTGACCGGAGGAGCCAGGTTCCGTATATACGCTTCCCGTTTGATAACTATGGGAGGGATAAGGCTGCAGCCCCACCTCTTTTTTGCCGGAAGGCGATGTGTTCACAATTAAATATAACCTGCCATCCCAGCCGGCGGGAGCCGAGTCAATATGCCATCTATCATTCGGATTCAAACATGAGGAATCCGGACTCAAAGTATAGTAGATATAACCGTTTGCATCTACCTTCAAATCACTTAATCGCAGGCTGTTATAGGCAGTTTTATAAATATTGCCGTGCTGAGCCACTATCGGATTGCCATCCTTATCTATAACTTCCATCAGCTGGTCTTCCATCCACATGGTATTCGAATCCTTCAGCCGTAGCCCTGTCACATAAAATGTTTCTCCCGGTTTATAAGCAACGCCATCCGAGATAATATCGATACCCGGTCTTTGACTATAATGAAAAACAGATTTCTGCGTATATTCCTCTATCGTCAGATCTCCGCTTAACGGACTCGACAGTGTAATCGATTTTACCCTTCCCCCGTGCAGCGGATAAATATTCTCGTTAAAAGTTGTTGTGTTGGCAATTCGGTCAAGCTCCTCAAGCAATTCGTCAATCTCGTTTTGAATTGCAGCCCGATCTGCGGCTTGGTTGGTGTCGTTAGCCGCCTGTATGGAAAGCTCGTTCATGCGATGCAGGATTGAATGTGCCTCATTAAGAGCGCCATCCGCGACCTGACAAAGGGAAATTCCATCCTGAATATTCCTTGATGCCTGCCGTAAACCGCGAATCTGCCATCGCATCTTTTCAGAGATTGACAGACCCGATGCGTCATCTGCCGCACAATTTATCCGGTAGCCGCTGGATGATTTTTCGGAGGATTTTGTAGTTTCTTTCGTTACAATTCCAAATTGCCGATTAACGTTCAGTGCGGATAAGTTGTGTTGTGTAGATATCGCCATTGCTCTCACCACTCTTTCCGGATTTTCGCGTATTCTAATATATGTATCGGACGCTTTATATTAAAGCTTAATTGCAAAAGTAAATTTCAGTGCATGGTTTTGGTGACAAGGCAAAGTGGAATTGTATTTTCATTATAAATCCGCTATACTAAGAGAAAGACTCTGACAGCATATTGATAGAATAAAAGGGTTGGAAATTGGCAAAAGGATAGGAGAAGGAAGATGGAATCAGATATTTTTGAGCAGTTCCCCGACAGGGAAACCTTTGATAAATACTGGACGGAAAATTACAAGCCTGTTGTATACGAGGATGTGCGCGAGGCATTTACAGATTTCGTGAAGGCTTCTGACGGGCACATTTATATTTCCGATTACGAGGAGAAAGGGTTGATTTCCAAGGCGGATTTTAAGGAAAATCTGTCGCAGGAGGCGCAGTTTACGTTTCAGGACGGGCTTACGGAAGTCTTTTACGACAAGAATCCCGAGCTTTACGAGACGGCGTTTGCGCTCTACGAGGAGGCGAAGCTCACCGGAATGGGGGACGCTTCTGTGGCACAGATTTTTCACGAGACGTTTCAGACGTTGTATAGCGAGTTTTTGGATCGCCTGTACGATGAGGTGCTTGTATAATGGCGACGCTCGGAATCCCGCAGAATACGATTGCTATTCTGCAGAAATATCATTTTAATTTTCAGAAAAAGTTCGGTCAGAATTTTCTGATTGATACGCATGTACTTGAGAAGATCATCGAGGCAGCGGGAATCACAAAGGATGATTTTGTGCTGGAGATCGGACCGGGAATCGGGACGATGACGCAGTATTTGTGCGAGAATGCAAGGGAGGTCGTCGCGGTCGAGATCGATCAGAATCTGATACCGATTCTTGGGGAGACACTTGCGCCGTATGACAATGTCACTGTAATCAATGAAGATATTTTGAAGGTGGACATTGTGCGCCTCGCAAAGGAGAAGAACGGCGGCAGACCGATCAAGGTGGTCGCGAATCTACCTTATTATATTACGACTCCGATTATTATGGGGCTTTTTGAAAGCTATGTGCCGATTGATTCTATTACAATCATGGTTCAGAAGGAGGTCGCAGACCGGATGCAGGTCGGACCAGGGACAAAGGATTACGGCGCGCTGTCTCTGGCGGTGCAGTATTACGCAAAGCCGGAGATTATTGCGAACGTTCCGCCGAATTGCTTTATGCCGCGCCCGAATGTCGGAAGCGCGGTGATCCGGCTGACGCGCCATGAGACGGTTCCGGTCGCGGTGGAGGATGAAAAGCTGATGTTTAAGCTGATTCGCGCATCCTTTAACCAGCGGCGCAAGACGCTTGCGAATGGGCTGAATAATTCGCCGGAGATACGGCTTTCCAAGGAAATCATTCAGGAGAGCATTGCCGGGCTGGGCGTTCCGTTAACAATCCGGGGCGAGGCGTTGACGCTGGAACAGTTCGCAGAACTTTCGAATATTATTGGCAGGAAAATGTAATAGTTCAGTCAGGACTTAGCATTTACTGCTAAGTCCGTGAGGAAGCGTAGTGGTCGAGATGCATCAAGCCAACCGCGAAGCGGTTTTTGCATGGCTTGATGCCTGTAACAGGAAGCCGCAAGCTGAACTGTTACAGGAAGATCGCAGAAGGAAGGGGCGAGTGATTATGGGAGAAAATCAGAACGAATGGAACACAAACGACACACCGCGTACCTACGGTGACGATTCCAAGCTCTATGAGAGCGGGCAGAATCCGAACGGCGGGCAGGCATACGGAAGCGGACAGCCGAATTACGGAGCGGGGCAGCAGAATCCATATGGACAGCCGAACTATGGAGCGGGGCAGCAGAATCCATATGAACAGCCGAATTATGGCGGGCAGAACCCGAACGGCGGGCAGACATACGGAAACGGGCAACCGAACTACGGAGCAGGACAACAGAATCCATATGAACAGTCGAATTATAGCGGACAGAACCTGAACGGCGGGCAGACATACGGAAACGGACAGCAGGGCTACGGAGCAGGCCAACAGAATCCATACGGACAGCCGAACTATGGAGCAGGACAGCAGAATCCATACGGACAGCCGAATTACGGCGGACAGAACCCATACGGTTATCAGCAGTACGGCAACTGGCAGGGGAATCTGAATCCGCAGATGCAGCAGACTTCCGTAACAGACGTATTCTGTAACATTTTACTGGGAATCTTTGTTGTGCGGCTGATTATTAGCTTTGTTCTTGTATATCAGGCATATGGGGTAATTGATGATTATTACAGCGTTCTAAGCCGCAGCTATCTGTTGGAACTGAACGGAACCGGATATCAGGTGCTTTCGGCGTTTTCAAATTTGCTGACGATTGCGATGATCGTATTTGTTGTGCTTGATATTGTGAAAGTTTCCAAGGCTCATTACAAGATTACGGGATTAATTTTGTTCGCGCTTCTCTTAAATCCGGGCTATTATCTCTGGAGAGCGCACATCCTCGGCAGAAAGAAAACATTTCCGATCGTGTACACAGTGATTTACGGCGGCGGAATGCTTGCATATTTCTGTTATATTTTCTATAAGGCGTTTGTGATTGCGTTTCAGTTCACGCAGGAGCTGATGTAAAGAAATATTAGAATGAGAATTCTCCCTGATTCATATAATAGATGGACAGGGAGAATTTTTATGAAGAAAAAAATAGATACTTTGCTATCACTCGTTATTATCACCATATTTTTACCGCTTTTTATTACGATAATATGTCAACGTATGCAGTTGGAGGACGTGCTGTACGGAGAGTTGAGTGCATCGGTGGAGAGCGGTCGGACGGAGGATATCGAGGAAAAAGTGATCGGTATTGCCGCAAAGGAAATCGGAGCGAAGAGTGAGGAGGAAGCGATTCGCGCGCAGTGTGTGATTGCACGGACGAACCTTTATGACGCGCTTGCGCGGAATACGGACGAGCCCAAAGCTTTTACGACCGATGAAATGAAGAAACTGTGGGGCGACGATTACGAAAAAATATATGACAAATTCAAAACGTACGCGGCGGAGACGAAGGACGAAGTGCTCGCGTGGAACGGCAGATGCATTTATGCTGCATATCATGCGCTCAGCGCAGGGCAGACCAGGGATATGGCGGAATTTTCCGGGGATGTGAAGCTTCCTTATCTCACCGCGCAGGAATGTCAGGCGGATATTACGGCGGAAGGGTATCTGGCGGTAACCTATTGTAAGAAGGACGATTTTATCCGGAAATGCCAGGAGGCATATCCCGAGGCGGGGATCACCGAACTTTCGCAGCTTGAGGTGGTAAGCCGTGACGGTGCGGGATATGTAGAGGAAATGAAAGTCGCGGGCACGACCTGTATGGGCGAGGAGTTTCGTTCGCGCATGGGGTGGAATTCTGCCTGTTTTACCGTCACGGAAGTAGACGGTGAGGTGCGCATTGTAACAAAAGGATTGGGGCATGGCTTTGGACTGAGCCAGAATGAGGCGAAGCACATGGCGGGCGAGGGAAAAACGTATGAAGAGATACTCGCCTACTTTTATCCGGGAGCGGAGCTTATGACGGCGGATCAATTGCAGTAAAAATAGTTGTATAAACCATCCAGATCTGGAAACACTATTGTTAAAAATAAACGATATGGATGGTGAAAAATCATGAAAAAGAATGGATTTGCCGCATTCTTACGGCGGAAACAATATGTCATTGCTGGGGCAATCGTGATAGTTGCGGCGGTTGCGACGACTGTAATTTACAGTGGCGGCCAGGAGCAGGAGCGCAAGCAGATGGAGGCGGAGCTTGCCGAGGAGCAAAATGAACCGGATCCGCAGACAGTCGCGTCGACGGAAGAGAAGGATGAGACTGCGCAGGCGTCTGCGGTCATCCCGCCGAAGCAGGCAGAGGACACGCAGAAAGTACAGAGCACGGAGCAGGTCGGAGAGACCGAGGCGTCCGAGGGTACGGAGACGGCGGAGATCGAAGGGGCGAATGAGGCGAACGAAGACGTTGCTGCGACCGGAGCGACGAAGAGCACACTGCATTTCGCACCGGAAGACGGAATGATCTGGCCGATGAAGGGCGACGTCATCTTGAATTACAGTATGGACTCCACGGTATATTATGCAACGCTCGATCAGTATAAACTCAATCCGGCAGTCATTATCGCAGGTGAGGTCAATGACGAGGTATATTCCGTAGCGAAAGGGAAAATTGCCGATATTTCCAGCAATGAAGTGACTGGATGCACAATGACGGTGGATCTGGGCGACGGTTATCAGGCGATCTACGGACAGCTCAAGGAGCCGAACTTTAAAGTGGGTGATTATGTAGAGTCAGGTCATGTGCTGGGCTACGTTGCGGAGCCGACAAAATATTTTTCCGTGGAGGGAAGCAACTTGTATTTCGCACTGCAAAAAGACGGACAGCCTGTTGATCCGGTAGAATTTTTCGAGTCATAGACAAGATGTGCCGATGCTTGAATCCGGCGACGTTCTTCTTTATAATAGGGTGAGACGGGGTAAGGAGGAATCGACGCATGGAATTTGGGGAATATAGCGAGGCGGTCAATGCATGGGTCAATGAGGTGCTGCGCAACCGCGGTGTAAATGCAGAGCTTACGCTCAAATACTGCCGCGATATCGAACAATACGCGGGAAAAACAGACGATCCGAAACTGATGGGCTTTGCTTATTACTACAGCGGGGAGACTTATTACATTTTAAATGATGCAGGAGGTCTTTTCCGCTGTATTACAAAAGCGATCGGCTATCTCGACCAGGCGAAGCAGTGGGACATGGTCGCGCGTTCCTATAATATCATGGCGATTACCTCGCAGAGCAGAGGGAATGCGTTGATTGCGATGGATTATTATCTCACCGGGCTTGGTTATTGCAGAAAGTACCGGCTCTATGCGGAAGAAAATATTATCAATCTGAATCTGGGATCGCTTTATCTGGTGAACGGACAGTGGTCGGAAGCACAGAAGTATTTCGAGAAATTGGCATACTATGTGCGGGATGAAAAGACGACAGAGAATTATTACAGCTTGACGAGCTGTGTCGCGGTGAGTCTTGGCAGGTGTTTTATGCAGAGGGAGCAGTTCGAGCGGGCGCAGCAGAAGATCGAGTGTCTCGATCAATGTATGGGGCGTCTGGAAAAGCCGGAACAGATCGCGGTGCTCTGCTTTAAGGCAGAATTTTATCATCGGGCAGGGCGTGTGACGCTGCGCGATGAGTGCATCCATAAGATTCACGGAATGATGGATATGGATATGGCAGTCATGGATCTCTTTGAGGATATCTATGGACTGTGTGAACTGCTGTTGGAGATCGATAATGAGAATGTATTCTGGGATATCATAGATATTCTGGAGAAATTGATCAAGAATGCCAATATTGTAAACTTACAGCGGAGAATTATTTCTCTAAAAATCAGCTATTACAGACGTCACGACGACGAGGAAAGTTATCTGGCGCTGGCGGGGACATATTACGAGTTGACAGAGGCTATGGAGCGCGAGAACCATTATATGGTGGCGAATATGCTCGCGGTTCGAAGTTCTCTGGAGCAGGCGAATGCGAAGCGTCGTGAGGTCGAGAAGGCGAATGAACAGCTTCTTGAAAAGTCGGAAACAGATCCGCTTACACATCTGGCGAACCGTTTTCGCTTAAACGACTACTCGGAGCAGACATTTGAGGAGACGTTGGCGGCGGAGGAGCCGTTTGCGGTCGAAATCCTGGATATTGATTATTTCAAGGAATATAATGACAACTACGGGCATCAGGCGGGCGACGTCTGTATTTTGGCAATTGCAGAGGAATTGCAGAAGATGCATGGGGAGCGCATTTTCTGTGCGCGGTACGGCGGCGATGAGTTCATTATTATTTATAAGCAGATGACGGAGGAAGAGGTATTCGAAGAGGCGGGGGGGCTTCGCGAACGCATTCTTGCACGGCGGATTGCGCACGCATATTCCAAAGCGCTTCCGGTCGTCACGATTTCACAGGGGATTTGCTGGGACATTCCCGGGGAGGAAAACCGGAGTTGGGATTTTCTGCATGCGGCGGATGAGATGCTTTATCGTGTGAAAAAACGCAGCCGCAACAATATTTCTATGGGGCGCCTGGATGGATATGAAACGAAAAGCGGGGATTAGAGGAAACTTTTTCGGGAAAGGGCATAGAATATACTGTAACGGAAAATCCGCAATCGAATGATTACATTTTTACAAATGCGCAGTAGAGCCGGAAGTTACAGTTTGAGTGGAATACTTTTCTGTCGATTGCTTCTTATATGAGTACTGCCCGAAACCAGCGCGGTTTGGGGTTACATAGACATAGACGGAAGTGTGGCCTTTCGGGAATGGATCATATGCATTTTCCTTGACAAATCAAGGCTACAGTGCTATGATTCAAAATACTGCGCACACGCGCGGTGGAAAGGAAACAGATGGAGACAGTTAGATTTGATGAATTAGAGTTATACCCCCAGGTGCTGCGGGCAATTGCGGAGATGGGGTTCGAGGAGGCGACGCCGATCCAGAGTCAGGCGATTCCGGTCGTGATGTCGGGCGTGGACGTGATCGGACAGGCACAGACCGGAACGGGAAAGACGGCGTCTTTTGGTATTCCGGTGCTGCACAAGGTCGATCCGGGAAGCAAAAAGACGCAGGTCATTATCCTCTCTCCGACGAGAGAGCTCGCTATTCAGGTGGCGGACGAGATCCGCAAGCTGGCGAAGTACCTGCACGGTGTCAAGGTGCTTCCGGTGTACGGCGGACAGGAAATCGGCAGACAGATCAAGGCGCTCAAAGGCGGCGCACAGATCATCGTGGGAACGCCGGGGCGTGTGATGGATCATCTTCGCAGGAAGACAATCCGCTGTGAAGCGGTTCACACCGTTGTGCTCGACGAGGCGGACGAGATGCTCAATATGGGATTCCGTGAGGACATCGAGACAATCTTAGAGTATATTCCGGCCGAGGGGCGTCAGACCGTGCTTTTCTCAGCGACGATGCCAAAGCCTATCTTAGAGATTACCAAGAAATATCAGCATGATGCGGTCACGATCAAGGTGGTCAAGAAGGAGCTGACCGTGCCGAGCATCGAGCAGTACTATTATGATGTGAAGCGCAGCGATAAGGTTGAGGTTCTGACAAGGCTCCTGGATTACTATAACCCGAAGCTCTCGCTTGTGTTCTGTAATACAAAGCGCATGGTGGATGAGCTTGCCGAGGATTTGAAGGGACGGGGCTATTTTGCGGAAGGGCTGCACGGCGATATGAAGCAGACGCAGCGTGACCGTGTGATGAAGGGCTTCCGTACCGGAAAGACCGAAATTCTGATTGCTACCGACGTTGCAGCGCGCGGAATCGATGTCGATGACGTTGAGGCGGTGTTCAATTACGACATTCCGCAGGACGACGAGTACTATGTACACCGCATCGGAAGAACGGGGCGCGCCGGAAGGACAGGACGAGCATTCACCTTTGTGAAGGGAAAGGAAGTCTATAAGCTTAAGGATATTATGCGCTACTGCAAGACCAAGATCGTAGCAATGCCGATTCCGTCCACCGACGATGTGGCACAGATCAAGGCAGAGAAGGTCATGGACGAGATCGGAAGAATCATCGACGAGGAGAATCTTAAGGATATGATCGATATTATCGAGTGTCAGGTCAACGCTTCAGATTACACCGCGATGGATATTGCCGCGGCATTTTTGAAGCAAGCGCTCGGACAGGTCAATCTGGACAGCGATGATGACGATGAATACGACTTTGACAACACCGGTGCGGAGGAGGGAATGGTACGTCTCTTCATCAATATCGGTAAGAAAGACCGCGTCAAGCCGGGCGACATTTTAGGGGCAATCGCCGGAGAGTCCGGTATGCCGGGCAAACTGGTCGGAGCGATTGATATGTATGATAAGTATACGTTTGTGGAGGTTCCGAGAGAGTACGGAAGAGAGGTGCTCGAGGGCATGAAGAACGCACGCATCAAAGGGCGTTCTGTCAGCATGGAACCGGCAAATCAAAAGTAGATTTAATTTTTAATAGCGAAATAGAACAAGCGAAGACGTAGAAGACGCCGCCGGGTAACCGGACGGCGTCTTCTGCATTTGTAAGAAATGATACAAGTTTAGGAAGAATGTGGTAAAATAGAAGACAGGGAGAAGGCTTGGTTGTCAGGATAGAGAGGGCAGTATTGTGGAGCAGAATACACTTGGAGTCGTATTGTCATATTATAGGGAGAAATATGGATTTTCTTTGGAGGCGTTGTCGGGCGGAATATGCTCGACGACGACTTTATCACGCGTAGAGGCTGGTTCGCGGGAAATAGATTCGCTCATGGCGGAGGCACTGCTCGGTCGTGTGGGAAAAGAGGTCACACAGTTTGAATTGCTGCTAAATGATGAGGATTATGCTATGTGGCAGAAAAGAGAGAGCATCCATGCGGCCTTAAAGGAGAAAAGGTACGATGAAGTGCTCGAGGGAGTCTGTCAATACGAAAATATGTTGACGGGGGAGCAGTCTCTGCACCGGCAAAGATGTCTGGCATGGAGAGTGCAGTTAGTAGAGGCGCAGGGAGACAGCAGGGAGGAAATCATCCGTCTTGCATCGGACGCGCTGGCATATACCATATCGGATATAGATTCAGGGATGGCAGGACAGCTATATAATCCTTTGGAAATCAGGCTGATTCTGGTTCTTGCGCGCCACAATTATTTCTCTGCGGTTGAGAAAATCGAGGATCGGCTGCTTCGCCTGGTTCGATATGTGGAAACGTATTATTCAGGAAGAATGAAGGAGACACTCGGAATAGAAATTCTTTTGACACTGATTGAACTGATGGAGCAAAATGATGAGGATGATAAGGTTATCAGTTATGTAGACCAGGCTGTCGCGCTGATTGCAAAAGGGAGAGGGATCCGTCATGTCGCGAAGCTTCATTATATAAAGGCGCGGGCAATCGAACGGCTCTATTGTGGAAGTGCAAACTGGGAGGAACAGGAGCGATGCTGCCGAGAAGAGTGTGCTATGGCATACTATGTGGCGGAGATTATGGGAGAGAAGGAATTGATGGAAGAGATTACGGCGCATTGCAAGGAGAAATTATCATGGCAAATTACAGAGCAGGCGATGTTATTCGATTGACAAGACAGGCGGTCGGTATGACGCAGGAGACACTTTGCGAAAATATATGCTCGGTGGAGACGCTATCGAGGATAGAAAACGGAAAGCATAAAGTAAAAAGAGAGACATACCGACGCCTTATGGAGCGGATGGAGAGAATACCGGAGAAGAACTATGCAATCTGTACCGGGAAGCATATGGAACTTCTGGAGGAAAAAGCCGATTTCGAGGATGCGGTCAGTAAATATGATTGTGAAAAGGCTGAGATATGCTTACAGAGATTAAAGCGAAAGATTGGGGATGGTGTCTTAAATGAGCAGTATATTGCAAAGGCAGAAGCATTTGTATGTTATGATAATAAGCATATTGATGCGGACCAGATGATTTTCCGGTTGGAAGAGGCGATTCGGATGACGATTCCGGAGTATGAACAGTATCTGGATAAGGAATATCCATATACAGAGCAGGAAGTGCTGACACTGATGAATCTTGCAGGAGCGTATCGCGTGAAAAAGCGGTATGAAGACGGAATAAGAATATACCGCGCATTGCTTAAGTCTTTGCATTTGGGATATATGACAGAACGCGACAGCGTAATTCTGGAAATTAAGGTGATGCGGAATATGGCGCTTATATTTGGTGAGATGGATCGATATGAAGAATCGAATGCGCTGTTGGAAAAGGTGATACGGCTCTCAAAGGAGATGGATTATGGGCAGATACTTTCCACAGCGCTCAGCCAGATTACATGGAACATGATGCATCAGATTGAGAATGGCGAACGGGATATGTCAGATATTGTACGTGTAAAAGCATATACGCGGCAGGCATATTATATTGCTGCCGCGCGGGATGATTATATCCATGCTATGAAAATAAAAAAGTATTATGAAAATAAGTTTGAGGAAACTATTGAATTAAAGTCTCACATCTGAAAGATAGAACTCGTCGCTAAGCGGAGCAATGCCGATATTGTCGGGCAGTCTAAAATTTAAGTTCGTCAGTAAGGCGCAGACAAGGCAGAGTGTAAGGGTTAAATTCTTTAGTACTTTAAAAATTTTTTTCATAAGTTAATTATACCTCCATAAGATTTTCGAATGTATTGTAGCAGAGATGGAGAAGAAAGACCATGTCAAAACTGGAAAAATTGTTTTTCCGGTTTTGACAAGGTCTTTTCTATGCGAAGAAGTATAATAATATAATAAAATTGTGTTGGAGACCTTATGAAGACAATTAGCGATTTGATTTGGGATATGGAGAATGATGAGAAGAAAATTGAGAATACAGGGGGATAAATACATGTAGTGTACATGGGGTAGAGCAGGAAATTTCAATGTATGCATGTTGCGGGCTTGGTGGAGGATGGGGGTGGTCTGTTTCTTGTGGTAAATATAACTATTAAAAAATTTTATAATTAGAGTAGAAGTGACAACGTGATTAATTAAGAACAATCGTTTGGGGGAAGATGTATGTATAAAAAGAGATGGCAATGTGTTTTTGTTTTTTTCCTAGGCTGCCTATTGATGTGTAATACATATATATTCGAACAATCTTTGGATTTGAATCAAATTTTCGAGGAGTGGGAGAATGGAATTACACTTGAGGAAATTAGTATTAATGAGACATATCTTAAAAAGATGGAGCAGGATTGCAATAATCTAAGGCAGAAATATCTTCAATATGCGGATAATCCAGAGAACAAAACAGAATTGTTGCCGAGCGACCAGATAAAAAACTACAGATTTTTTTATGAGAGTGACGGAGAAATAGTAGAGGGCTATATTTCGCTTCCAAATGATTATATGCAGAAAGAATATCCGGTACTTATTTTTAACCGCGGAGGTAATACAGATTTTTCGATGTCTTCACCAGAAGAGTTTTGCTATTATGCCAGATATGGATTTATATCGCTGGGGACAGAATATCGTGGTAGTGCGAACAGTACCGGTGTAGATGAATTCGGAGGTGCAGACGTGAACGATGTAATACGTGTCGTTGATTTTGCAGAAATTATGAGATTTAGTAACGGGAAGATTTATATGTTTGGTTGGTCACGTGGAGCGATGGAGACATATATAGTACTAAAACAGGATAGTCGAATTGATGCAGCAGTCGTAGGTGCAGGTCCGACAGATATGCTTCAGTACTTTAAAGAAGAACAGGAGATGCGACCGGATATGGCGCTTCTTCTTGGGATGTTGATCGGTAATCCTGCTTATAATAAGGAAGCCTATGAGGAGCGTTCTGCACTTTGTTTTGCAGAGCAGATTGATACACCGCTTTATATTGTGCACGGAACAGAGGATGAACGTGTTCCATTCCATAATTCGGAAGAATTTTATGAGAGGATGAAGGCACTTGGAAAAGATGTAAAGTTTAAAGCGTGTCAAGGGCAGGATCATGTTACTCCTGCGTGGGCGTATTTAGAGGATTATTTTTATTGGTTAAGACAATATTGAGGTAATAAATAATGAAGCTTTTGTATCATGTTGTAGAGATAAAACTAAATGATAAGGAGGTAATGCTTATTAATACACATTCTGGGCGTATGGATGTGATTAATGATAATGAAAGCGCAATATTTGCTAAATGGAAAAATGGGCAGCAGACTTATTACTAAAAGGCTATCTTCTGGAAAGGTAACTTATTGTTTTATTAAACAGCGATTAAAAAGTAAGTGGCACAATTGCCCCTTGCTTTTTTAAAGGAGATGCGAATGAAATCTTTAACACCCAAAGAAAAATGGTTTTATACCTTTGCAAAGGAGGCAGCTTTCACGCTTAGTCCTACAGCGTTCAGAAAGTCCGCGGACAAGGCGCATAAAATCTTTCTTGCGGCGGAGCAGCAGGGCATTTCGGTGAAGACTATATGCGGGCGCATAGGGGAACCGGAGATGGTGGTCAGGAAAGCGGATGACGAAGAGAGGCAGATATGGCGCAAGCCTGCGGCAGTATTGGCGGCGATGTTTCTTGCGGCATATATTCTCTGGGTGCGGTGGAGCTGGTATTATATTGCGTATGTGGCGCATTGCCTGACGATTCTGGTTGGAATCGTTGCAATCCCGCATATCTGCGGATTTCTGTGCGGCAGAAGATATTATGAGATATGTGCGGTCACCATGCGAAAAAAAGAAGGAAAGGGACATATATTTTCCGCGGTCAGTGTGATTGCGCTGATATTATTTCTGATTTTGGACGGGTATATTTTTCAATATGGTATATTGAGAGAACTGTTTGGAGGAGTGATTCTGGCAGGATGTTTTGTGATTTTTCATCTGGCATTTTTCGGGCTGATCGTGTTTCTGTTTGCGGGCGGAATCCTAAAGATACGGCGGTTCGATAGGCAGGGATACCAGCTTGTGTATTTAGGAAATGGATTGCTGTACAGTTTTTATGCGCTGCATGTGTGCGTGGTAGGTATGATAGAGCCGGATTTGGGAAGGTCGCTTGGAGGAATGCTTATAGCGGTGCTTCCGTTTGCAGCGGCATTGGTGTTGCATCGGCTGGAAAGTACGTGGAGTAAGAAACGTTGTGGAATATAGTTGCTGTTGATACTGCTTTGATATGCGTCATGGCGGAGTGAATCTTGTGTGAGTAGTATCAAACTGTGAAGAAATATGAGGTGACAGTATGGAAAAAGTAAGAGCAAGCGGATTGAAAAAATATTATGGCGAAGGGGCGAATCTGGTAAAGGCGCTTGACGGCGTCGATATTTCCGTGGAGGAAGGAGAATTTGTCGCGATACTTGGGTCGAGCGGAAGCGGTAAGACTACGCTGCTCAATATGCTTGGCGGGCTTGATCTGCCGACGGACGGAAATGTGTGGGTGGACGGAACGGCTCTCGGAAATATGGATAAAAATGAACGGACGGTATTCCGCAGGGAGAAGATCGGATTTATTTTTCAGGCGTACAATCTGCTGCCGATGCTTACAGCTTATGAAAATATCGTACTTCCGTTAAGGCTGGACGGACAGGATATCAAAAAGGAGTTTCTTGACCGGATCATAGAAACGCTGGGTCTGGGGGAAAAGCGGAATAATTTCCCGCATGAAATGTCCGGCGGGCAGCAGCAGCGGGTGGCGATTGCGCGGGCGATGGCGATCAAGCCGTCCGTTATTCTGGCGGACGAGCCGACCGGAAATCTGGATTCTGCGACAAGCAGGGAAGTAATCCGTCTGTTAAAGCAGACGAGGGAGCAGTTTCGCCAGACAATTATTATGATTACGCATAATGAGCAGCTTGCGGCGGAGGCAGATCGGATTCTTAGAATAGAGGATGGGAAAATCTGCAGAGCAGAGTGACGATAGATAAAGAGGTAGTGCTATGAAGAAAGAAAACAGGGTGGTTTTCTGGCTGGCTGCCAGAAATATCATAAAAAATAAGCGGAAATACGTTGCTGCGCTGCTTGCTGTGCTTCTGACAGCATTATTATTTTCGGCAGTGGCGTCTCTGGGATATATGCTATATGGCAGTATGAGAGAAGCGGAGCTCCGGGACAGAGGTGATAAGAGCATGGCGGCACTGCGATTTATTTTGCCGTCAGACTATGAGGAACTAAAGGACGACAGTCTGCTAAAGAGTGCATCTTACAGTGAAATTGTATCTATGATAGAGACGGAGACACATGTCATAGAAGTGCGTTATGGTGAGGATGAATTTGCAGAAAATATGTATGGTTATCCCAGCGTTGGTAAGATGCCCGAGGGAAAGCTGGAATTTGCGGCGAGTTTGCAGGCATTGGAAGCAATGGGGGTTGAGGCGAATATAGGAGAAAAGACCAGTCTGGCCTTCGCGTTAGGGGATGGTGTCTATACGGATACATTTACTCTGTGCGGGTATTGGGATGCGGTGAATGCCAATGGAAATCAGTTGTGCTGGGTTTCAAAGGCATTTTGTGATGAAATGGTGGATGTGCCGACAGTGGCGTATCTGCAGCAGGATGTAATAGATTTTGCAGGTTATTATATTATGGATATGTATTTCCATGATAGCAGAAATATCGAAAGAGATATCATAGACCTTCTGCAGAAGCATGGCTATGATCCGGACCAGATGTTCGTGCAGATCAACAGTGTCAGTAACACTCAGACCGGACCAGAAGTGATTGTCGCAGTAATTGTAGGAATCGGCTTTTTGATGCTGGTTGGCTATCTCTTGATTTACAATATCTTTCATATCCGTATCACATTGGACACGCAGTATTATGCGCTGCTTTCGGCGGTAGGGATGGATGAAAGGCAGTTGGGAATGACGGTCAGGGCGGAGACAGTTTTTCTTACGCTTGTGGGAGCGCCGCTCGGGATTCTGGCAGGCAGAATATTGGCGTATTTCCTGTTGCCGTTTGCGGCACAGTTTTTGTCCTTTGAGGCAGTTGGGAATGACAATCAGGGCGTTGCATGGTGGGTGTATCTGCTGATTTTCCTGTTTACGGGTATCACTGTGTACCTAAGCGGCAGGAAGCCAGCAAAAATCGCCAAACAGGTGGCGCTTGTTTCGGGTATGAATTACCAGGGGAAGGTGAGAAGGCGGCGGCAGAGCGGCGAGCCGCGCCTGTCTGTCAGGCAGCTTGCTGTATGGAATATTCTGCGGGAAAAGGGGAAGCTGTGGACAGTTGTGGCAGCTGTTTCTTTTGCGGTTATATTGTTTGATGCAGTTTACTCCATGGTCGGCGGTTTTAATATGGAAAAGTATCTGGCGGATAGGATTGACAGTGACTACCTGATTACGGATACGGCCATATTGCATATGGGAATAGAACAAGTGCTTGACGGCATTTCGCCGGAGCTTGGCAGTAGGATTGAGCAGCTTGAGGGGCTTGGAGATTTCCGGTATACCTATATGGCAGAGGAAGAAATAATTCCTGATGCGGCGGCGATGACGCATATGGAGCAGATGTATTCGGATAGCGGTATGCCGTTTTATTTGACAGAGAATGGAGGAATAGGCTGTCAGATATACGGAATGGATGAGCGGGATGCGGCGGAGATAGATTTTATAGATGGCGCATGGGACGCGGAGAAGTTTGCGTCAGGAAAATATGCGATTGTGAATACGCCGTTGAATATAGAGGATTTTTTCTATCTGCCGGGAGATGAGGTTACGGTACGATATCCTGACGGTGAGGGGGTTACCTATGAGGTGCTTGCAATCGGAGAAGTTCCGTATCTGACCAGTGCAAGATACTGGACGGATCTCGGTTGTCGTGTAATTCTGCCGGAGTCTGAATACAAGGCGCATGTCCAAGATGCAGGGGCTATGGTGTTAAGATGTAACCGGCAGGGAGAAGGCGGGAGCGCGGCAGAGAACGAACTGCGGGAAATTGTCTCGGAGGCGGGACTTGCCTGTATGAGCAGAGATGATTACGCGGAGGAGTTCGCGAACTTTAAAAATGCGTATCTTCTCATTGGCGGAATGCTTGCTTCGGTGATAGGACTGATTGGTCTGCTGAATTTTGCCAACACGATCATTACGTCTGTAAATTATCGGGAAAGGGAACTGACCATTTTAAACGTAATCGGAATGACAGAAGGACAGTGCAGCCGGATGCTTTTATGGGAGGGCTTCTTCTATGCAGCGTTGTCGATTCTGTTTACGGATACGGTCGGAGTAGTAATTTCTTATGGATTAGTGAAATTTGCAGGGTCGCTTTATGACTTTGTGAATTGGAATTTCAATATGATACCCCTGCTTGTGGGAAATCTGCTCTTTTTGCTAATTGCCTTCGCATCGACGCTGTTGGCATATTGGGCGCTTGGGAAGAAGGAGCTTGGACTGCGACTGCAAAAATTCAATTAGCCTTCTACTGAGAAGCGTGATAAAACGGAATTACATGCAATTTATTAATTGCAGACTTAATAAAAAGACAAGAGCACAATGCTTCTTGTCTTTTCTTCATCAAATCTTAATCATTTCCCGCCTTTTAACTTCATAAAAATTCCGATACAATAAAGCCATGATCATAAAAATGCATTCGAAAGGCGCAGCGCATTTATAGAACGCAGCGTATCCAATAGGATGCAGCGTATTCTATAGGATGTAGCGTATCCAATAGAATACGCAGAAAAGAGGAAGCAATGTACAACATACTGGTATGTGACGATGAAAAGGATATTGTAGCGGCTTTGAAAATCTATCTTGAGGCGGACGGCTATCAGGTATTCGAGGCGTACAACGGAAGGGAAGCTGTAGACGTATTAAATAAGGAAGAAGTCCATCTCGTTCTCATGGACATCATGATGCCGGAGATGAACGGAATCTCCGCAATGGTAAAGATTCGCGAGACGAGCAACGTGCCAGTTATCCTTCTGACAGCCAAGAGCGAGGACACGGATAAGATTCTCGGACTTACGGTGGGGGCGGATGATTATGTGACGAAGCCCTTCAATCCGGTCGAACTTCAGGCGCGGGTCAAATCCCAGCTCAGACGATATATGCTGCTTGGCGGTAATGTCAGGGAGGAGAAGGAGGATGTTCTTTGTATCGGCGGTATCGAGTTGTGCGACCGGACGAAGGAAGTGACGCTGGACGGAGAGCCGGTATCATTGACGCGGACAGAGTACGATATTCTAAAGCTACTGATGGAGCATCCGGGGCAGGTGTTCTCACCGAATCAGATTTATGAGAATGTCTGGCAGGACAATCCCTACGGTACGGAGAATACGGTCGCGGTACATATCAGACACCTCAGGGAAAAAGTAGAGTATAACCCGGCAGAACCGCGCTACTTAAAGGTCGTGTGGGGGCGAGGCTACAAGATCGAGGCGTAGCCGATGCGCTTTATGCAGCAGGGGAAATGATTTAAAGAGTTGGAGGAGCATAGCTTATTAACAGGGAAGCGGAAAGATGGAACGGTTATATGTATTTCATCAGAGAAAGGGGAGAGGAGCTTGAAGAAGACGCCGGAGGAAAAGAAAAGGAACAGAAAAGGCTCTATGGGCGCGAAACTTGCGGCATGGGTCGGAATCACGACCTGCGCGGTAGCATTTCTCGGCGGAGCGATAGGTGCAGTCGTAATGGAGGAGTCCGGGGTGTATACAGAGAGCGAAGAGGAGTTTCGCAAGGAAGCGTATGAGGGGGTTGCCGGGCATTACGCCGTGAGAGCGCTTCATAATATGAAAAACTCCGGAAATAATTCGTTTTCCGATACAGTTTACCGCTATGGAATTATTAAAGCGGAAGATATTGAAGGGCTTGATTTAAATGATGAAAGCATTTATGTCGAGCGTAACTTCACGGAAGAGATCACGCCGGATATGGTTTATGCACATTCCTACGATATCGGGAAATATACGGAGTTTTCCTATTCCGGCACGCTCTTTGGCGGGTACGCGGTGTATGAGAACGTGCAGACATACACGACACAGGAACCAATCAATGCTACATATTATAATGAAGAAAACGGAATTTTTTACTATGAAGCCGCGGGGGAATTTTATCCTGTCGTCAATGTCACCTTTGAGGAGAAGAAGGACGACGGCATAGTGGACTATAATTTTCATTATGATTTCGAGCAAGGTATGTATCGGAATCTTGCCGTCTGGGAAGAAGGGAGCGATTCGGCAGCGCCGGAGGGAGGAGGGCAGACGACTTCCGGAGCTGACAGAGTGAGCGCGCCGACGCAACCGGTGGCTGAGGTGGCTGATGTGAACAGTAGCTCATCAGCGTCCGACGCAGCAGCTTCAATGAACAGCAGCGCGTCAATGACCGATACGAAGGAGGTTCTGTCAAGGAAATATGTGACGTTTGATATGCTGTGGTCGTTGGAACCCTGGGAGTACATATATTTGGACAAGTATCGGTTTGCTTGCGACGATACGGAGATTTGTTGGATAAATAATGACGAGATGATGGGCAGGGAAATTTCGGAGGAAACGGACTACCGGATTGACGGCGGCAGACAATACCTGAGCGTCAATCACAGCGGCGACGGGGAGGAAGAGCGTTACTGGGTCGTTTCGATTTTACCGACGGATGTACCGCTTGGCTGGAGCAGGGATATGTTCGTACAGGCGAATACAATCGTCACCCTTGCCTACGGACTGCGTTATGCGATTTATCCGATTCTGGCGGTATTACTTGCAGTCGGAGTATTCTGCTTTGTCTGGCTGATCCGCGCGGCAGGATGGCGGGAAGATACGGACGAACTCGTGATGACATGGGTTGACCGGATGCCGTTTGATCTATACCTTGGATTTGCGGTGATTGTGGAATGCATCCTTATGATAGCAGGCGATATGTTCTATCTTAATATGAATCTGCCGACAGGCGCTGTAATGTTGCTTTTGTTTTGCTGTATAGGTTGGGTATTGCTCCTTAGTTTCCTTACTTTAGCGGTGCGTATTAAGTGTGGAGCATGGTGGAAGAACACTGTATGCTGGTATATTATAAAAACTATTTACAACGTAATAAAGTTAGCAGCGGAAAATATAGGCATATTCGGGAAATTAGTACTGATTTTTGCTATAATGACCATTATCGATTTATTTATGATTGGTATCCTTTGGAGCGGAACCGGACTTTTCATTTGGATGCTGATAAAAGTTGCAGAATTTATGTTGCTTTTCTGGGGTGCTGTGCAGATGCAGAAGCTGAAAGAGGGCGGCAGGCAGCTTGCCAAGGGCGATATGAGCCATCGGATAGACACGGAAAAGATGTATTGGGAGTTTAAGAACCATGCCAGGAATCTGAACAGCATCAGCGACGGTATGGCAAAGGCGGTAGATGAGCGGATGAAGAGCGAACGCTTCAAGACAGAACTGATTACCAATGTCTCCCATGATATCAAGACGCCGCTCACTTCTATCATTAATTATGTGGATTTATTGGAGAAGGAGGAGCTTTCTAATGAGACGGCAGTCGGTTATCTCGAGGTATTGGAGCGGCAGTCGGCGCGGCTGAAAAAGCTCATCGAGGATTTGATGGAGGCGTCGAAGGCGTCCACGGGAAATCTCACCGTTCATCTGGAAAAGCTTGAGGCGGGCGTGTCCATGGTGCAGACCATCGGTGAATTCGAGGAAAAGGCAGAGGCGAGCGGACTTGAGCTTATAATCAAAAAACCGGAGCAGCCCGTATATGTTCTGGCGGATGCAAGGCATTTCTGGCGCGTCATTGACAATCTGATGAACAATATTTGCAAATATGCACAACCGGGTACACGCGTATATATCAATCTTGAGACGGCGGACAAAAGAGCGTTGCTTACTTTCCGCAACACCTCGCGCTATCCGCTCAATATTTCGAGTGAGGAATTGATGGAGCGGTTTGTCCGCGGCGACAGCTCCCGGAACACGGAGGGGAGCGGACTGGGAATCTCCATTGCCAAAAGCCTGATGGAGCTTATGGGCGGGACCTTTGAATTGTATGTGGACGGTGATCTATTCAAGGTCGTGATTGGATTTAGCACGGTTTTCGGAGAGTTAACCGAGAAGACGGAAGAAAATATAACCACGCAATAGAATTAAGGGCGGAGTTTTTAGACAAAAACAATTTTTCTGAAAACTTCGCTTGTTTTATGACAAAAAAGCATTGATTTCAGAAAAAACCTTTGTTACAATGCAGAAAAGAAGCGAAGAGTAATCGGTCACGGATAGTGTCAAATGATCTATGAAAAACTGGGCAAAGAAAAAAGGCTCAGATGAACCTTGAAAATTGCAGATATTTTA
>ERZ808041.138-NODE-138-length-83365-cov-15.220740_pt1 | contig 83365 bp, 74 predicted proteins | sample MGYA00380192_ERZ808041 | MGnify/ENA primary metagenome ERZ808041 (study PRJEB31490, sample SAMN06133412) | mouse gut metagenome | isolation source: Z1_1 | host: mice | place: China: Chengdu | collected 2015-05 ...
TGACATTATGCTTCCCCAAATAGATGGTTATGGCGTCTGTGAGGTTATCCGGCAGAAATCCGATGTGCCTATTATCATGCTGACGGCTCTGGATGGGGAAGAAAACCAGATAAGAGGATTGGACTTGCAGGCTGATGATTATATCACAAAACCTTTTTCCATGCCCGTCCTGCTCCGGAAAATAGCCGCTGTCCTGCGACGCTCATCAAAACTTGAGTGTGTGCCGCAGACTATGAGCTATAAGGATCTGACACTGGACTTAGACGGGTACAAGGTCTATGCAGGGGGAGAAAGTATTGACCTTACCCCGCGTGAATTTGAAATACTGAGGGAGCTGCTGACCAACAGGGGCAGGATTCTGACGCGGCAGAACCTTTTGCAGACAATCTGGAAGTATGAGTTTTTTGGAGAGGAACGGATCATTGACACGCATATAAAGAATCTGCGGAAAAAACTCGGAACGGCTGACTATATAGAAACGATCAGAGGGGTGGGGTATAGAATTGATAAGGAAGATTAAGAGTCGGTTATCCGTTAAAGTTTTTTCATTGACATTGCTGCTGATAACGGTGTGTTGTTTTATAACATATAGCTTTATTTTACAGGCAGCCCCTAAAAATTATCTGTATGACATGGAAGATGCCGAGTTGGAGCTTAGCTTTTTGCCAGAAGAATTATCAAGGGTTGAAAGGGAATACGCTTATACTTGGCTTGAACCTACATCTGAATGGATAGAGGAACAATATGAAAATGAGTTTGAACTGCATTTCTTTCAGTCTGACGGACAGGAAGTAAGTTTACATGATATTAACCAACGTGTCGGTAGGCAGATTACAGATTATGATAAAGTTGAAAAAACAAAAACCTACACCGCTTCATTTTCTGATAGCGATTCGCTTTATACTTTATTGGTGACAAGGAATACTGCAAAACATACCCAGACAGAAGAAGCTATACAAGGAACGCTTCCGGTGCTTTGTACTGTCGTATTATTTGGCTCGATCATTTCAGCTTTCTTCTATTCATGGTATATGACTGCGCCCATCAAGAAAGTGAGCAAACTTTCAAAGCAAATGGCAGATATGGATTTTAGCGGATTTTGTTCTACCGGACGCACTGATGAAATAGGCGTGTTATCTGACAGCCTAAATACACTCTCCCGGAAATTGGAGGTGGCTCTTTCAGAATTGCAGGAAGCCAACCAAAAGCTGCAAGCTGATATTGACATGGAAAGGCGGCTTGAAAAACAACGGGTAGAATTTTTTGCAGCAGCTTCCCATGAATTAAAAACACCTATTACTATTATCAAAGGACAGCTTCAAGGTATGCTCTATCAAGTGGGACGTTATAAAGACCGGGAAACATATCTTGCACAGTCTTTGGAAATTACGGACACTTTGGGAAAAATGGTACAGGAGCTTTTAACAATATCCCGATTAGATACTCCGGGTTATACTTGCAAAAAAAGCAATCTTAATCTTAGCAATTTCATAATTGACCGCGTTAGGGCGTTTGAAGATTTATTCATGCAAAAGGATTTGACAGCCAGCCAATCCATATCCCCGGAGATTTATATTTCAGGCGATATGCAGCTACTTCAAAAAGCATTGGATAATCTTTTAGGAAATGCGGCGGCGTATTCGGGAGCCGGAAATCAAGTATTGATAAAGTTATGGAAAGAAACTGAAACAACCACCCTTACGATTGAGAATACAGGCGCACATATCCCCGACGAAGCTATTTCCAAACTGTTTGAACCATTTTACAGGGTAGACCAGTCAAGAAACAGGCAAACAGGCGGCACAGGATTAGGATTATATATTGTAAAAACGATTCTTGATTTGCATGGTGCAAAAATTGAAATTGCTAATACTGTTCAAGGTGTTATCGTTTCCGTACAGTTTTAGCACTTACATTTCAACGGCGGCAAGCAGTTAGCTTGCCGCCGTTTCTAACGCAAATTTGCGTTTCTCCACATAAAAAACATATCCAATTCAAAGTAGATTCAAGTTAGGACGGTATTCTTTAACTGTACCCGGAAAAGGTAACAAAAACTGTTGTTCATAGAAAGGAGATTCTACTATGAAAAAATGTTTACCCACCATCTTTGCTGCCCTCTTAACGGTAAGTGTGCTAACAGGGTGCGCAACCCAAAACAAATTGGTTCGACGAAATTCTTCGCCCGAACAAAACAATGCTACCGCGCAGGGTAGTGAAACCACCATTAGCCAACCTGTAACTTCAAAAACTGGGGCTTCAAACCCAACCGTTTCCCCTACTGCGTCTGCTGCATATGAAAAGCTGATTGCATACAAGACCGAGAATTACGGACAGCAGAACATAGCCGATTTTAACACGACGCTTGCGCCGACACCCGATGAATTGACGGAGTTTCTTGCCGCGATAGCCGATGTGAGCAGCACCATATCCTCTGATGACGAAAACTATGAATTTTTCACAACCACAATGACCTTTTCGTCATATGAATTATACTGCGAGCATATGGGAGAAGAATTTACTCTCTTTGTGCCAATGTCGAAACAGAGTAGGCTTTGTGACTATTTGGACGAGGCTGGGGAACCCGTATATGAATTTAACTGTTTTGTTGAGTCTAATGTCGCTTACTCCATCGACAACCCGAAACTTGTAACGGTAGCAGAGCGGGATAAAGCGTTGCTGACATTTAAGGAAGAAATGCAAAATTATTTGAATGGTCTGAGCGAAGAAGAAGTTGCGAGCGGCAATATCAAAACAATGCTCACTGACAAGTCTGCCGAACTTGCAAAGAGCCTGTCCACCGAAAACATGAAGCTATCGCCCTGTGAAATCTACCTAATTGACATCAACGGCGAAACAGAAAAAGCCAACTAATAGAATTATCTGCCGCCCGACGACAAAAGGATGATTTATGCGTCTTTACGGGTATTGAAAAGCAGAGAACCGACCACTAATGAAAGTGATATGTTCTCTGCTCTTGTATGCACTCTGTTTGTCAACGTTGATGATAAGTTGTTGTGGATACCTCCTCATCAACGTAAAACTAAAGCTTCTAGTCTATTCATTCATATTCGCCAGCTTCTTCGCCTGGTCTGCCGCAATACAAGCATCAATAATCTCCTGAATATCCCCATTCATAATCTTATCCAGCTTATACAGCGTCAGGTTGATTCTGTGATCCGTCACGCGCCCCTGCGGGAAATTGTAGGTACGAATCTTCTCCGAGCGGTCACCCGTACCGATCTGGCTTCTTCTTGCCTCCGCCTCAGCGTCATGCGCCTTCTGGCACTCGATGTCGTAGAGCTTTGCGCGCAACAGGGCGAACGCCTTCGCCTTGTTCTGGAGCTGTGACTTTTCGGTCTGGCTGTAGACTACGATGCCGGTCGGGTAATGCGTCAGACGCACTGCGGAGTCTGTCGTATTGACACACTGTCCGCCGTTTCCGGACGCACGCATAACGTCGATGCGGATATCCTTCTCGTCGATCTCCACTTCCACCTCTTCCGCCTCCGGCATCACCGCCACACTGATAGTCGATGTGTGGATACGACCGCCGGACTCCGTCTCGGGCACGCGCTGTACACGATGTACGCCGGACTCGTATTTCATCACGGAGTACGCGCCGGAACCGGTAATCATAAACGTCACACTCTTCATACCGCCGATGCCCGTCTCGTCTGCTTCCATGATCTCTGTCTTCCAGTTCTTGCTCTCTGCATAATGCTGGTACATACGATAAATCTCAGCCGCAAACAATGCAGCCTCGTCACCGCCCGCGCCTGCACGAATCTCGACGATAACGTTCTTGTCGTCGTTCGGGTCTTTGGGCAGAAGCAGAATCTTAAGTTCATGCTCTAACTCCTCGACACGCGCCTTTGCATCGTTTAATTCTTCCTTGGCAAGCTCGCGCATCTCCTCGTCCGACTCTTCGTTGAGCATCGCGAGAGAATCCTCAATATTCTGCTTACACTGCTTATACTCCTTGTACGCGTTGACGATCGGCGCAAGATCGCTCTGCTCCTTCATCAGCTTGCGGAAACGCTCCGGATCATTTGCGACATCCGGCTCGCTTAACTCACTCATCAATTCCTCAAAACGAATCAATAAATCCTCTAACTTATCAAACATAACAAACATCCTTTCTCATACAGGAACACCGCACACTTTTGCTCCCGCTTTCTATCCTGTGACAACGCAGCTTCATTGGATAGGACAGCTAGAGCATTCCTGTCACAACACGGTCGTTGCGTGCCAGATCTTTGACTACCGTCACATTCCGAAAACCCGCCTCCCGCAAAAGCGCCGGCACCTGCTCCCCCTGATCGTAACCGATTTCAAAAAGAATTCTTCCCTCCGGGTTCAAATAGTCTCTGCATTCCCCGACAATCCTGCGGTAAAAATAAAGTCCATCCTCCTTGCCGTCGAGTGCCTCCGGCGGCTCGAAGTTCTGTACCTCCGGCATCAGTTTCACGATCTCTGACGACCGGATATACGGCGGGTTGGACACGATCACGTCAAACGTTCCTCTCACATGCTCAAACAGATCGCTCGGCTCGAACAACACCGACACATCGTTTAACCTGGCGTTCTCTTTCGCCACATTGAGCGCCTGCTTGGAAATGTCCACCGCATACCCCTCTACATCCGCGACATTATGCAGGATGCTGACAATAATGCAGCCCGAACCGGTACAAAGGTCTAAGACGCGCATACCGGGCTTTACCACCTTAAGCGCCTCCTCGACAAGCGTTTCCGTGTCCTGTCTTGGAATCAGCACGCTCGAATTTACCTTGAACTTAAGACCCATGAACTCTGTCTCACCGACAATATACTGGAGCGGAACATGCTCCGCACGCTTGCGCAATGCAATCTGATATTCACTTAACTGTTCTTCCGCCAAATCCTCTTCCATATGAAGATAATAAAAACTGCGGTCGATCCTGCAGACCATCTCAAGCAGCAGCCATGCATCCGTCTTCGCATCCGCAATATCCGCCATGGAGAGAATCTTCTCGCCCAGATCGATTGCCTCCCGATATGTCATCGTATTTCCTCCACATAAGACTTCCAGTCGAACACCGCCTCCACCGAAGCAATTCCCACCTCGATCATTGCATCGTCCGGCTCTCTCGTGGTCAGCCTCTGCAGCCAAAGCCCCGGCTTACTTAAAATGTTGACAAACACATTGTCACTGCGCCCTGCAAGCCGGATGAACTCATAGGAAACTCCGGCAATCACTGGAATCAGAAGGATGCGTAGCAAAAGCCGCAGCACGCCGTTATCCACACGGATAAACATGAAAAAAACTATACTGATGAGCATGACGATCAGAAGAAAGCTTGTTCCGCAGCGCTTATGCTGTCTGGAACTGCCCCGCACATTCTCAACCGTCAGATCCAATCCGTGCTCAATACAGTTGATGCATTTATGCTCCGCTCCATGGTACATATATACCCGCCTGATATCCGGCATCAATGAGATTGCCGCCACATATCCGATAAAAATCACAAGGCGAACCACGCCCTCTAAGAGCGCGATGACCGTCTGCGACGCGATAAACCGCTGAAAAAGGACGGATATGTAATATGGAAGGATCATAAAAATGGCGACTGCGAGTACGACCGACAGTGCGACCGTACCGCCCATCATAGCATTCTCCTGCCGCTTCTCCCTGCGCTGCCGTTCTTCCTCGGTAAGCGCGCGCCGCTCCTTCTTCTCCCTGCGTTTCTTTGGTGCTTCCTCTTCCTCCTCCTCAAAAAAGGACGCTGAAAAGGTAAGCGTCTTCATCCCGAGTGTCAATGATTCTATGAAACTGAACACGCCGCGCAAAATCGGCATGTTTCTTATCTTCTTATTCTTAACAATCCCCTCATACACTGAGGTTTCTACTACTATTTCCTGATCCGGCTTTCTCACGGCTACGGCGTATTTCTCCTGATTCTTCATCATCACGCCTTCCATGACCGCCTGACCGCCAATTCCCGAATATCTCATAATTCTTCCTATTTTGCTTCCCAAGACCATAAAGGTAAAAAAGGTTGAGATTAAAAAACCTCAACCTTATCTGTAACCGTTTTCACTTACGAGTACAGCGCCGCCCGCACCGTACTACTGCTGCTGCATACCATACTTCTTATTGAACTTATCAATACGTCCACGAGCCTGAGCAGCCTTCTGCTGACCTGTGTAAAATGGATGACATTTGGAACAGATCTCAACGTGGATATCTTTCTTTGTTGAACCTGTAACAAACGTATTGCCACAGTTACATGTAACAGTTGCCTGATAGTAATCTGGATGGATTCCTGCCTTCATGATCTTCACCTCTTTATATTCTTATCGTTCTATAGTTGCCCTGTTTCAAATCTCTTTGTACCCGTATACCCGATCCGCATATGGCACTTTCTGCAAGAGATCGTCCCGAATAAACAGCGGTATTATTTTAACATATGACCCTTATAAAATCAAGCTGTTTTATATAATTTTCGTCTTTTTTATATAATTCTCGTCTTTTTTACCATATTGATGTATTCCTGATTATTTCTGGTGCGGGCAAACATATTCAGGATATTCTCCACTGCGTCGTCCGTGCGCATTCCGTTGATCGCCTTGCGCATGATGTCCACCGCCTCCTGCTCCTGCGGATCGAGCAGCAGATCGTCGCGGCGCGTACCGGATTTCACAATATCGATTGCCGGAAATACGCGCTTCTCGGAAAGCTTTCGATCAAGCACAAGCTCCATATTACCCGTACCCTTGAATTCCTCAAATACCACATCGTCCATTTTACTTCCCGTGTCCACGAGCGCGGTCGCAAGAATCGTCAGACTTCCGCCCTCCCGCATATTGCGCGCCGCTCCGAAGAAACGCTTCGGCATGTGGAGCGCCGCCGGATCAAGACCGCCGGATAAGGTACGTCCGCTTGGCGGAACCGTGAGGTTATATGCCCGCGCAAGGCGTGTGATACTGTCGAGCAGGATCATAACATCCCTTCCGTGCTCCACAAGACGCTTTGCACGCTCATTGACCATTTCCGAGACGCGCTTATGGTGCTCCGGCAGTTCATCGAAGGTCGAATAAATGACCTCCACATTTTCTCCTACAATCGCCTCCTTGATATCCGTCACCTCCTCCGGACGCTCGTCGATCAATAAAATAATCAGATGCATCTTCGGATTGCTCATGATGACGGACTTGGCGATCTCTTTTAACAGCGTCGTCTTGCCTGCCTTTGGCTGGGACACGATCATACCGCGCTGTCCCTTTCCGATCGGTGACACCAGATCCACGATACGCATGGCAACGCTGCTGCCGGGATGCTCCAGACGGATGCGCTGGTTCGGGAAAATCGGCGTCAGATCCTCAAAATTCTTCCGCTTCTGCGCCACGCTCGGATGATATCCGTTCACCGACGTCACATAAAGCAGAGCGGAGAACTTCTCCTTCTCTGTCTTCACACGGGTATTTCCGCTGACGATATCTCCTGTTTTCAGATTGAACTTTCGAATCTGTGACGGAGACACATAGACGTCGTTCTCTCCCGGCAGATAGTTTGCGCAGCGAATAAAGCCGTAACCGTCCGGCATGACCTCTAAGATACCGTTCGCCGTGATGCCGCTGTCAAGATTCATAAGCGTCTCGTCCGGCGCGGTATTGTCCTTTCCCGCCTCCCCGGAGTTTTCTCTCAAGCCTGCGCTCTCTCTTCCGTTTTCCCGCTCGGTTTCACGCGCGCCTGTGGTTTCTCTTACGCGCTCTCTCGTACCTGCGCTCTCTCTTCCGTTCTCACGCGCAGACATGCCCTCTCTGCTGCTCTCTTTTGCGTTCTCACGCGCACTGTTCTCTTTTATGCTTTCTCGCGCACTGGTCCTCTCTCTTCCGCTCTCTCTTGTACCCGTGCGCTCTCTTCCGCTTCCACGTGTACTCCCACTCTCATTTGTCTGCGCCTGCTCTCCCCGCTCCCTGGCCTGATGCTCATCTTCCGCCAGCATCAGCTCAATCAGATCGCTCTTCTTCATGTTCGAAATGTTCTTAAGCCCTCTCGCCTTCGCCAGATCCTTCAATACGACTGCCGACAAACTCTCATACTTCTCTCTCATTCATATTCTCCTATTCTCTGCGTCCTCTATTTTCTCTATTCCTGCTATTCTCTCATACGCTGTGGGAATCGTGTCTGAAACGACAAAATGAATTTACGATACGCGTATTATACAATACTTTTTTCAAAATAGGAAGTCCTAATTTTCTTGATTTGTGAAAATGATAATGGTATGATTGAACTGTTGTTTCTATATTAAAGCGTACATTCATATAAACAGGAGAATCACATTATGGAAAATCAGACGACAAGTACCGCCGAAAAGGCACTGCTCATGCATGAAAAATGGAACGGCAAGCTCGAGACTGTAGCCAAATCCAAGGTCAATTCGAGAGAAGATCTCGCGATCGCCTACACTCCGGGCGTTGCAGAGCCCTGTAAAGTCATTGCCCAAAATAAAGAAGCGGCATATACATACACTATGAAAGCCAATACGGTAGCTGTCATCTCCGACGGGAGCGCAGTTCTCGGTCTTGGAAATATCGGTGCCTACGCTGCCATGCCTGTCATGGAGGGCAAATGCGTTCTGTTTAAGGAATTCGGCAACGTCAACGCCGTCCCGATCTGCCTTGACACGCAGGACACCGAGGAAATCATCACAACCATCAAGAATATCGCCCCGGCTTACGGCGGCATTAACTTAGAGGACATCTCCGCTCCCCGCTGCTTTGAGATTGAGGAGCGCTTAAAAGAAATGTTGGACATCCCGGTATTCCACGACGACCAGCATGGTACGGCAATCGTAGTCCTCGCAGGAATCATCAACGGACTCCGCGTCACCGGAAAGAAAAAGGAGGACTGCCGCGTCGTTGTAAACGGTGCAGGTTCCGCAGGCGTAGCGATCACGAAGCTTCTGCTCACCTACGGTTTTAAAGACGTAACAATGTGCGACCGCGAGGGCATCATCGGAAAGGACTATCCGAACTTAAACTGGATGCAGCAGAAAATGACTGAGGTAACGAATCTCTCCGACCGGCACGGAACACTCGCCGATGCGTTAGTCGGAGCAGATATCTTTGTCGGCGTATCCGCTCCGAACATCGTAACGCCGGAGATGGTCGCATCGATGAACCGCGATTCCATCCTTTTTGCAATGGCAAATCCGGTTCCCGAAATTATGCCGGATGTGGCAAAGGCGGCAGGCGCAAGAATCGTCGGTACCGGACGGAGTGATTTCCCGAATCAGGTCAACAACGTGGTTGCTTTCCCGGGCATCTTTAAGGGAGCGCTCGAGGGACGCGCGACCCAGATCACAGAGGAAATGAAACTTGCAGCCGCAGAAGCGATCGCAGGACTTGTCTCCGACGAGCAGCTCTCCGATGATTTTATTATGCCGGAAGCCTTCGACCCGCGCGTTGCCGAAGTGGTAAGCGAGGCGGTAAAGTCTCATATCGTGCGCTAAGGCGGAGGCAAATCCTGCACAGCTTGCTGGGCGTTGCTCCATGCATAGGGCACACGCCATGCAGGCATGGCAGGCATTTTCCTTCGGAAAACAAGGAGGCAAATCCTGCACAGCTTGCTGGGCGTTGCTCCATGCACTGGCAGTCGCATTTTCCTTCGGAAAACAAGGAGGATTTTATGAATATTTCTGCAGCGGGCTGCCCCGCAGACTCGCGCGAACAGCCCTATCCCGCATTCTGGGGAGACAAGCGTTACTTCTCCTTAGACGCATACCTTAAGAAGACATTCGGGGAAAAGATCTACCGTCTCTCCTTAAACGGCGGTATGACCTGTCCCAACCGCGACGGCAGTCTTGACACCCGCGGCTGCATTTTCTGCAGTGCGGGAGGCAGCGGCGATTTTGCCTCCGCTCCCACACTCTCTGTAACAGAGCAGATTGCGCAGGCAAAGGAACGCATACAAAAGAAGTCTGACTGCCGCAAATATATCGCCTATTTTCAGGCATACACCAATACTTACGCCCCTGTAGACGTGCTGCGTTCCCTGTTCACAGAGGCGCTTTTTCATCCCGATATCGCAGCTCTTTCCATCGCGACGCGCTGCGACTGCCTTCCAGAGCCCGTACTCGATCTGCTGGCAGAATTGAATCAGATAAAACCCGTCTGGGTGGAGCTTGGCCTACAGACCATCCACGCCGACACACTTCGCTTTATAAGAAGCGGCTTTACACTCGCACAGTACGAGAAATCCGTATCCGACCTGCGCTCCCGCGGAATCGACGTGATTACACATTTAATCCTGGGGCTTCCGAACGAGACAGAAGAAATGATGCGCGCATCCGTCTCCTATGTCGCAGGGCTTCCGGTCCAGGGCGTAAAGCTGCAGCTGCTCCATGTGTTAAAGAATACCGATCTGGGAATGCTCTATGAGAAAGAACCGTTCCCCCTCTTTTCGCTGGAGGAATACTGCGATTTCGTCATTGACTGTCTCGCACTGCTCCCGCCGGAAATGGTAATACACCGCCTCACCGGAGACGGACCGCGGAGCCTTCTTATCGCACCGCTCTGGAGCACGGACAAGAAACGCGTTTTAAACACGATTCAAAAGCGCATGCGCGAACGGAATATCTGGCAGGGAAAATATTATAGAAACGAGGAATCACATGGCTGAACCATTTACCATATATAAGCTTACCATTTTAAACATGCTCGATAAGGTGGATTTTCCACTGACCAACACACAGATTTCTGACTTTTTTCTCGAGCAGGAATACACCGATTATTTCCGTGTACAGCAGGTCTTAAACGACCTCACCGACTCCGGTCTGATCCGCACGGAATCCACCCACAGCAACACCCAGTACTACATCACGGCAGCCGGAAAAGAGACTCTCGGCTTTTTCCGCGACAAGATCACGGACGCCATCGAGCACGACACGATCGCCTATTTTGAGAAAAACAAACTGGAACTGCGCACGGTCAACTCTGTCATCGCGGACTACTATAAAACCCCGAATCAGGATTACGCTGTGCGCTGCCAGTTCCGCGTGCATGACACAAATCTGATCGACCTGACGCTGACCGTGAAGAATAAGGAACAGGCGGAGGCAGTCTGCAACAATTGGAAGAAGCAGAACGAAGATGTCTACGCCTATCTGATGGATATTCTGATGAAGTGATGCATCATCCATTTTATATACGAAAGGAACCGCTATGTCAAAATCCGCATTCAAACCCGGCAATATGCTCTATCCCCTGCCCGCCGTTATGGTGAGCTGCCAGTATAACGGCGGCGTTGACCCGGAATGTAAGAATCCCGCCCTGCAGGGAAAACCAAACATCATCACGGTCGCATGGGCGGGAACCGTCTGCACGAATCCGCCAATGCTCTCCATTTCGGTGCGCCCGGAGCGCTACTCCTATCACATGATCGAGCAGTCCGGTGAATTTGTTGTAAATCTGACGACAGAAGCGCTCGTTTCCGCCACCGACTACTGCGGTGTACGCTCCGGCAGGGACATTGACAAGTTCAAAGAAATGCATTTGACGCCCCTGCCCTCCCGCGAGATATCCGTCCCCGGCATTGCAGAGAGCCCGGTCAATATCGAGTGCAGGGTACGTCAGATTCTGCCGCTCGGAAGCCACAATCTGATTCTCGCCGACGTTGCCGCGGTCACGATCGACGACGCCTACATGGACGAGGGCGGCAAGTTCCGTTTAAACGATACCGGGCTTGTCACTTACTCCCACGGCGAATACTTTCTGCTCGGGAAAAAGCTCGGCAGCTTCGGCTACAGTGTCGCGAAGAAAGCTGCAAAGCCCGCAGGTAAATCTGCAAACCAAGGCAAAAAAGGCATGACCTCCTCCGGCAGAAATACTAATCGAGGCAAAAAATCCGCAAAAATTACTAACAAAAAAGGAAACGCGACCCACCGTTAGGCAAATCGCGTTTCCTTTTTAATTTCCAAAAATACCGGACATCCACGTATCAAAATCCTTCACGCGCTCTGTCACCTGATCCACTGCGGCGGAAAATTCATCCACGCTCTCAAGCATCGCCTGTGTGGAGGAAATCGCATCGTTAATGCCCTCCACGTCGATATCCTGAAGCTTTTCGACCGCTTCATTCATCGCTGTCGTCATCTGATTCATCTGACGCACAAACATCGTCCCCGCCACAAGCAGCATAACGATGATGACAGCAAGCAATGCGCTGATGATCTTCTGAAAACGAAGCTGCTTTCTTGTCATTTCCAATAATTCTTCCATATGATACTCCCTCTTCTATACTCCCTTGATCGTTCCTTTTCTTCCGTCAAATCCCGGCATCTTTTGCCGCTTTCTGCCTACTCTACTTCATATAAGGGCTTTCAAACAGTTCATCTTTCGCTACACTGATGGCATTTTTCACGCTTCCCTGTTCAAACGGATTCATGAGATTCGCGTATTTTAACGTCTCAAGATAGCTCATGCTGCCGCCGCACTTGCAGAGATTCAGATAATCCTGCCATGCATCCTCGTGGTTCTCATAATTCTTTTTCTTGAACTCCATCGCCCCCATCGTCGTCAGCGTATAATTAATGTAGTAGAACGGATAGAGATAAATGTGCAGCTTATGATACCAGAAGCCGCCGCGGTCAAAGAAATCGTCCGCATCGTATTTGCGCCACGGCATATATTTCTCCTCCAGCTTCTTCCATTCAAGCGTGCGTTCCTTCGGCGTCATCCCCGGATTTGCATAACAGATATGCTGGAATTCATCGACTGCCACGCCAAACGGCACGAATGTGATTGCTTCCTGAAGATGCGCAAAACGGAACTTATCCGCCTGTTCGCCGAAGAAACTCTCCGCATACGGATAGGAGAACTGCTCCATCGACATCGAGTGAATCTCCGCAATATCCGTGGACTCCGAATAATAATCGGAAATCGGCTGGCTGCGCATCGCCATGTAGCCCGCAAACGCGTGTCCGAGCTCATGCGTCAAGACCTGCATATCGCCAATCGTCTGATTGAAGCAGGAAAAAACAAACGGTGCCTTATAGCGGGCAAGATGTGTCATATAGCCCGTAGATGCCTTACCCGGCTTATTTTTCAGGTCCATAAGCTCATGATCGATCATAAAATCAATGAATTCACCTGTCTCGGGGCTGATCTCATGATACATCTTACGCGCTTCCTCCACCATGAAATCATCGTCCCCCGCCGGAACGGCATTTCCGTCAGGGAATAACCGCTTCTCATCGTAGACCATCAGTGAATCAACGCCAAGGCGCTTTGCCTGCGCCTCATATAACTTTTCACAGATCGGTACGATTTCCGTAAGCACCTGCTCGCGGAACGACTCGACCTCTTTCTGACCGTAATCGGTACGCCCCTGCTGCATATAGCCCACCGGGATAAAATTCTCGAATCCGAGATTCTTTCCCATCTGATTGCGGATCGTGATAAGCTCATCCCAGATTTCCTCAAGACGCTGCTCATTGCTGTGATAGAAATCAGAATAAGCTCTGACTGCCGCACGCCGCACATCCCGGTCCTCATGCTCAAAATATTTCTGTACGCCGTAGAGATTGAGCGTCTTCCCGTCGAACTCGATCGCCGCGGTCGCCATAATCTTCTGATACTCGTTCGTCAGCTTCGCTTCCTGCTGCATCAGCGGAATATTCGCCTCACAAAAGGTCTTCTTGTTCAGCTCCTTCTGCACAAAAAATTGCTTCCCGTACTCCTTCTCGATGTCCGCACGGAACGCACAGTTCATAACCGCATCATCGTATGCCAGAAGCTTTGGCATCACGGTCGGCATCGTGTTATTAATATATTCGTCTTCCTTCTCATAATATTCGTCGGTCGTATCTAACGTATGACGAATCGAAGCGATCACCATGTCCGTTGAGAGATCGTCGGAAAGCTCCTCCATCTCCTTCATAATCTGCTTTACTTCCTCATAAGATGCGGCTTTCTGTACCCGCTCTGTCATCTGCTCCGCTGCCGTCAAAAGCTTCTTAAAGTCCGGTCTGTGATATTCCAGTGTTGAAAATGTAAACTCTGTCATTTTGCCTCATTTCCGCGCTCATAGTACGCATAGTTTTGTGTTCTCATTTTACTCCAGGCCGCATGCTCTGTCAAATACATCGGACAAAACTGCCGGGCAAAAGGGAAATCATTCCCACTCTGTCCGGCAGTTTATTACATATGTTCGTTCTCCTGTTCTTCTTCTGCCTCCTGCTTCTTTCCAAACGGCAGCGCAGCCTTTTTCTCGCTCCACCATACAGCGCGCTTTTCCCTGCGTGCGGCGCGCTCCTCGCTCTTTTGTCTTCTCTTTTCCGCCGCTTCCTCTTCCTTTTTCTGGCGCTCCGCTTCTTTCCCTGAACGCTTTTCCTTCTTTTTCTCCTGCTTTGCGAACGCCTTTTCCTTTAGGCGTACTTCCTTCAGTGCGGCGCGCTCTATTTCTTTGATGTAAGAATTTGCCTTTTTGCGGTTCTTACGATCCATCCGGTACGGATCGTAGAGGAAATAAGAAATCGCACCGATAATAAGTACAATTACGCCTACAACCGTGAAAATCGGTACGAGAATTGCATACTCCTCAAACCCAAGCTCATAGCAAACGAACGCCACCATCATCGTCGGGAACAATGCAAGATAGAGTATCTTCGTAATCACCTCAAAAACAAAAGCCTGCTTTCTTCCGTTGGACAAAAGCGCTCCCTCGATTGCCGTATAGAACGCCATAAAAATACAGATCTCCGAGCCAAAGCCGTGCAGCACGCCGCAGAGAACAATCAGAACCAAAGACAGGAAAAACAGCGCGAACGCCGCACCCTGATACCACGCTCTCCGGTACTCGGTCATACCCTGAAGCTTATCCTCGCTGATGCCGTGCATGCGGTAGACCTCATAGCGGATGCGCTCCTCGAACTGCTCGTTATAACGCTGCTCTTCCTTCGTCTCCCGCAGATGCTCTTCCACGGCAAGGCTCATCTTATCGATGTATTCCTGCTCCTGACGGATGCGCTTGCTGCGCAGCTTTTCAATCTCATTCTGACGTCTGGCTTCCTCCTGCAGCTTTAACACCTTTCCGATGCGTGGATTCTTCACCTCGATATCGGAATAATCCGGCTCTGCATCCGTGATCCGCACTGCCGCCTGCGGCTCTTTTACTCCCGCGTCGACGATTTCCGCTCCGGCAAGCTCCGCTTCCTTTTGCCTATCGTCAGATTCCGCCGTTCTTTCCCCTGACTCTTTGGGCTTCTTCTCTATCTCTCTGGGCGTCTCATTTATCTTCTCCGGATTCTCATCTGATTTATCCGGATTCTCTGCGCCCTCCCCCGGCTTCTCCTTCATTTCTTCCGGCTTTTCACCCGTTTCCTTCTGCTTTTCTTCCGTTTCCATTGTAAATGCTCCCCTTCTCGTTTGTACTTCCCTTATTATAACGAAAAGAATACCATTTTACAACTGCCTTAACGCTTCCGCGTAAATTACGAAGTTCCCTATCCTGACAGAACATTTTCAAAAAATACTTACTACTTAGTGTTTGTCCGATCATGCGTCTCTCCTACGCTGCTCCAAGCGACCACAACTGCTTGATCTGGCTGCCGATCCTCTCATAGCTCCAACTCTCCCTGCTTCTCGCGACGCAATTCGGATCATTTACAAAAAAGCCGTTTTCGTCATATCCATAAATGACAATAAAGTGACCGGACGCGGTGAAATCCCCGGCACGCATCGCGCAGATTAAGACATGTCCCGCGTCCAGCTCGGCGCGCATAATATCCCCACTGATACCCGGCTTGTCCACCGCAACGCCGTAGCGCGCCGGCATATCTTCCATCAGAAGCCATGCCGTTCCTGTTCCCGACATGTAGTAGCCGTTCTCCATGCTGTACTTCGCAATCTTATCCGGCGTAATCGTCTCGTCCTTCGTCAAGTAGTAAAGCGCCATTGCAAGACTTGTCGGTCCGCAGCCAGCCAGACCGATATTGCTTCCGTCCCCGTAAGATGCATACCCCCATCTGGGATCCCACTGCAGGAAAAGCGGATGCGCCTCGCCTTTCTCCCGTTCGCTTAAACCCTCTGTGACACTTCCGTCCGCCGCCGGGTAGCCTGCCACAAAGTCCGTCATCTCCGGGTTGTTCGCAAGCGCCTCTAACATTTCATCGGGATAGCGCGACGTGTCCTCCAAAATCGCACCGATCGTCTCGCTCTGTGCGGCATATTCGCTTAGCTTCTCAACCGCTTCCCACGTCTCGCGCTTCACCGGGGCGGCAACCTCCCAGCCCCCGCACTGGCTCGCATAATCCGTCATATAATCTTCCGGGGCATTGGCTGTCTGATTCCCCTCTGCCATGTTCGTTTCTATATTTTTTTTTGCAGGAGACACCCCCGCCCCCGCCTTTATGCTCTTTATTTCGCTAACTACCACGACAGCAAGACATATCATCAGAAAGAGTATCAAAGCCTGTGACAGGAAAAACAGCCGTTGTCTTCGTCTCTTTCTCTCCCTCGCTCGCCGCCTTCTCTCACGCAGTTCCCGTTCATTCATCCGTTCTTCGCGCATCCTGCGCTCGTCTATGCTCTGTTCCCGCTGCCCGCGCACCGTCTGTCCGCTTCTCTGCCCGCGTGCCGCCTGTCCGCTTCTCTGTCCGCACACTGCCTGTCCGCTTCGTGTTCCCGCTTCTCCGATTCCCCAATCTGTACGCACATACTGCTCGTCTCTTGCCGCACTGGACGCCGATCTTCCCATTTTCTCCTGTACCTCCCCGTTCTGCCGCCCGTCGGACAGCTTGGTCTATGCCTATAGTAACAGATCATTCTTAAAGCTGCCTTAAACGCTTCTTGAATTCTTCTGAAACCTGCCGCACCAGTTATTTCCTACTATACAGGACAAATACAAGAGAAATTTTACCAAAGCTTTAACAATCCCTTTGTTATTTCTTAATTTTTTCTAAAAATAGAATCAAATTTCCTATTGCAGAGTAAAAAATCCCGCAGAGCCTGACGCTCCACGGGATTCTTCATTATCGCTATACTGTAATCGTGTGTTATTACTAAATCCTTCCCTTCTACTGCGCTTCCAGATAAGAATACCCCATCAGGCTCTCATCCACTTCTCTCGCTACCTCACGCCCTTCGCGGATCGCCCATACTACAAGTGACTGTCCTCTGTGAACGTCGCCTGCCGCAAAGATATTCTTCACGTTCGTCGCGTATGCGCCTTCCGCGGTCGCAACATTCGTCCTTGCATTTAGCTCCACGCCAAACGCGTCCGCCACATACTTCTCCGCACCGAGGAAACCTGCTGCGATCAGCACCAGATCGGCTTCCATCTTCTGCTCGCTTCCTGCAACCTCCGCCATCACCATGCGCCCGGTCTTCTCGTCCTTTTTGCTCTCAAGCTTTACGGTGATAAGTCCGCTTACATTGCCGTTCTTATCCTTTAAGAACTCCTTGACCGTCGTCTGGTAGATACGCGGGTCATGACCGAATAAGGCGATCGCCTCCTCCTGACCGTAATCCGTCTTTAAGACCTTCGGCCACTCCGGCCACGGATTGTTCTCCGCCCTCTGCTCCGGTGCCTTCGGCATCATCTCAAGCTGCGTCACACTCGCGCAGCCGTGACGGATGGATGTACCAACGCAGTCATTTCCGGTATCGCCGCCTCCGATGATAACGACCTTCTTACCCTTTGCCGAAATATATTTCCCGTCCTTAAGCTCGGAGTCCAGGAGGCTCTTCGTCGTCGCCGCAAGGAAATCCACTGCAAAATAGATCCCCTTTGCATCTCTTCCCGGCGCGTTGATATCTCTCGGATTCTTCGCGCCGCACGCCAAGATGACACGGTCATACTCTTTTAAAAGCTTCGCCGCCTTTACGTCCTTTCCGACATTGACGCCTGTCACGAACTCGATGCCCTCCTGCTTCATGATGTCTACCTTGCGGTCGATGACCCATTTCTCAAGCTTCATATTCGGGATGCCGTACATCAGAAGTCCGCCGACCCTGTCGTCACGCTCGTAGACCGTCACCTGATGTCCCCGCTTATTAAGCTGGTCAGCCGCGGCAAGTCCCGCCGGACCGGAGCCGATGACCGCGACCTTCTTTCCGGTGCGCACCCGCGGCGGCTTTGCCGCCGCATAGCCCTGTTCGTAGGCATTTTCAATAATGCCGTGCTCGTTCGCCTTACAGGTCACCGGGTCATCCCAATGCCCGCAGGTACAGGCGGCCTCACAGAGCGCCGGGCATACCCTCGATGTAAATTCAGGAAAATTGTTCGTCTTTTTCAGACGGTTGTACGCCTGCTCCCAGTTTCCCGTGTATACAAGATCATTCCACTCCGGAACCAGATTGTGAAGCGGGCATCCGGAGGTCATTCCCATAATATTCATACCGGCCTGGCAGAACGGCACACCGCAGTTCATGCAGCGCGCGCCCTGAACCTGCTGTCTCTCCTTGGACAGCGGGGTGTGGAACTCACGAAAGTTCTTAATACGCTCTCCTGGTTCCACCGCTCTCGCATCTTCCCTGTCATATTCCATAAATCCTGTTGGTTTTCCCATCTTTTCTCCCTTTCGTCAATTAACTGCGCGTATTTGCATAAAAAGCTTCAATCTGTGCCTGCTCGGAGGAAAGACCCTTCTCCTCCATCTGTACGATCGCCATGAGCATACGGTTATAATCGTACGGAATGACTTTCTTGAACTTCGGCAGATATTCGCTGAAATTGTCAAGTATCTTCTTGCCCTTCTCGGAATTGGTCAGAGCAACATGCTCCTTGATCATTTCCTTTAATTCCATAACGTCATACTTATTGGAAACCTCCTCGGAGAATACCATTTCCTTGTTGATCCTGGTATAGAGGTCGTTATCCTCATCCAGCACGTAAGCGATACCGCCGCTCATGCCTGCTGCAAAGTTCTTTCCGGTCTTTCCGAGTACGACGACACGTCCTCCGGTCATATACTCGCAGCCATGGTCGCCCACGCCCTCGACAACTGCGGAAGCCCCTGAATTGCGCACACAGAAACGCTCGCCTGCCACACCGTTTATGAACGCTTTGCCGCTGGTCGCTCCGTAGAGCGCTACATTTCCGATGATGATATTCTCATCCTTCTCATATTTCACACCTGTCGGCGCGTATACGACCAGCTTACCGCCGGAAAGTCCCTTGCCGAAATAATCGTTGGAATCTCCGACAAGCTCTAAGGTCAGTCCCTTCGGGATAAATGCACCGAAGCTCTGTCCGCCCGCGCCGCTGCATTTCACGATGAAGGTATCCTCCGGCAAGCCCTCTCCGCCGTACTTTCTCGTAATCTCAGAACCGAAAATCGTTCCGAACGAACGATCCGTGTTCGTTACCTCCACGTCAATGCTCCTGCGCTGCTTCTCCTCCAACGCGCCTTTTAACTGTTTAAAGAGTACCGTAACGTCCTTGGATTTCTCCAGCTCGAAATCATACACATGCTTCGGATCGAACGTCACCTTCTCCTTTGGTCCTGCGAACGGATTATTAAGGATTCTCGTGAGGTCGATTTCCTTATCACGCCCGCTTAAGTCCTCGCGCACCTTTAACAGATCGCTTCTTCCGACCATCTCGTCGATGGTGCGGCATCCAAGCTTCGCCATATATTCCCGGAGCTCCTGCGCGATAAAGCGCATAAAGTTCTCTACATACTCCGGCTTTCCCGCGAAACGCTTCCGAAGCTGCGGATTCTGCGTCGCAATACCTGCCGGACAGGTATCAAGGTTGCATACACGCATCATGACGCAGCCTAACGTTACAAGCGGTGCCGTCGCAAAACCGAATTCTTCCGCGCCGAGCAATGCTGCCGTCGCAACGTCGCGTCCGCTCATCAGCTTACCGTCCGTCTCAATGCGTACCTTATTGCGCAGACCGTTCATAATCAGAGTCTGGTGCGTCTCCGCGAGCCCAAGCTCCCACGGAAGTCCCGCGTTGTGGATGGAGCTTGACGGCGCTGCGCCTGTACCTCCGTCGTAACCGGAAATCAATACGACCTGTGCGCCCGCCTTTGCAACGCCTGCGGCGACCGTACCGACGCCTGCCTCGGATACTAGCTTTACGGTGATGCGCGCGTCGCGGTTCGCATTCTTAAGATCAAAGATCAACTGCTCTAAATCCTCGATGGAATAGATATCGTGGTGCGGCGGCGGGGAAATCAGGGACACGCCCGGTGTGGAAAGCCTCGTTTTCGCGATCCACGGATAAACCTTCTTGCCCGGCAGATGCCCGCCCTCGCCCGGCTTTGCGCCCTGCGCCATCTTAATCTGAATTTCCTGCGCGCTGACCAGGTACTCGCTCGTGACGCCGAAACGTCCGCTCGCCACCTGTTTGATTGCGGAGCAGCGGTTCACTGCGCTGTGCCTGCTCGCGATACGCTCTGCATCCTCACCGCCTTCACCGGAGTTCGACTTTCCGTGGAGACGGTTCATAGCGATCGCCAGCGTCTCATGCGCTTCCTGTGAAATCGAACCGTAAGACATTGCGCCCGTCTTAAAACGGGTCACAATAGAATCCACGCTCTCGACCTCCTCGATCGGCACGCCCTTCTTCGGATAATTAAAATCCATCAGACCGCGCAGCGTAATTTCTCTCTCTTCTTTATTGACAAGCTCGGTGTACTGCTTGAACAGTTCGTAGTCGCCGCGTCTTGTCGCCTCCTGCAGCAGATGGATCGTCGCCGGATTGTAAAGATGCGGGTCCGCGCCGCTTCTCATCTTGTGGCGTCCTCTGCTGTCTAAGGTGAGATCCGTCTCAAGTCCAAGCGGATCGTATGCTGCGGAATGAAGCTCGTTGACGTCGTTCTCGATATCCTTTAATGTAATTCCGCCGATGCGGCTGACCGTATTTGTGAAATACTTGTCAATCACATCCTTGTCAATGCCGATCGCCTCGAAGATTTTGGAACCCTCGTAAGACTGGATCGTGGAAATTCCCATCTTTGACGCAATCTTTACGATACCGTTTAAGATCGCCGCATTGTAATCCTGCACTGCCGCGTAGTAATCTTTGTCGAGCATGTGCTCATCCACAAGCTGCTTTACCGTGTCCTGCGCCAGATACGGATTGATCGCGCAGGCGCCGTAGCCTAAAAGCGTTGCGAAATGATGTACCTCTCTCGGCTCGCCGGACTCTAAGATCATCGCGACTGCCGTTCTCTTCTTCGTCTTTACCAGATGCTGCTGCAATGCTGATACGGCGAGCAGCGACGGGATCGGCACATGGTTCTCGTCAATACCGCGGTCGGAGAGGATCAGTATATTCGCACCCTCCTTGTACGCGCGGTCCGCCTCGACACAGAGACGGTCGATCGCCTTTTCCAGACTTGTATTCTTATAGTAGATAATCGGAAGGACTTCTACCTGAAAACCCTCTACCTTCATGGACTTGATCTTCATTAAATCCGTGTTCGTAAGGATCGGATTGTTGACCTTTAATACCTTGCAGTTCTCGGCTTTCTCCTCCAGGAGATTGCCGTCCTCGCCGATATAGACCGTCGTGGAAGTCACGACCTTCTCACGGATCGAGTCGATGGGCGGGTTCGTCACCTGCGCAAAAAGCTGCTTGAAATAATTGAACAGCGGCTGATGGTCGCTTGCAAGCGCTGCGAGCGGCGTGTCAATTCCCATCGCGGACGTTCCCTCGCCGCCGCTTTTCGCCATCGGAAGAATCGCCTCACGCAGAGATTCGAACGTGTAGCCGAACGCCTTCTGCATCCGCTGGCGCTCCTCCTTCGTGTACTCCGGCACGCGCTGATTCGGAATCTTAAGCTCGGAGAGTTCTAAGAGATTGCGGTCGAGCCATTCGCCGTACGGCTGCTTATTCGCATAAATCTCCTTCAATTCGTCATCGTCGATCACTCTTCCCTGCACGGTATCGACGAGAAGCATCTTGCCCGGTCTAAGACGCTCTTTGACGACAATCTTCGTTGGGTCAATATCCAGCACGCCGACCTCGGAAGAGAGCACCAGATAATCATCCTCCGTAATATAGTATCTGGAAGGACGCAGACCGTTGCGGTCGAGCACAGCTCCCATGACGTCACCGTCGGAAAACAGAATCGACGCCGGACCGTCCCACGGCTCCATCATCGTCGCATAGTACTGATAGAAATCCTTCTTCTTCTGCGACATAATGTGGTTGTTCGCCCACGGCTCCGGAATCATAATCATGACGGCAAGCGGAAGATCCATACCGCTCATCACAAGGAACTCCAATGTATTGTCCAGCATCGCCGAATCGGAACCCTCGCTGTTGATGACCGGAAGCACCTTCTGCAGTTCCCCCTTCAAATGTCCGGATTCCATCGTCTCCTCGCGGGCAAGCATCTTATCCGCATTTCCCTTGATCGTGTTGATCTCACCGTTATGTACGATGAAGCGGTTCGGATGCGCACGCTCCCAGCTCGGGTTCGTGTTCGTGGAGAAACGCGAGTGCACCGTAGCGATCGCCGACTCATAATCCTTATCCTGCAAATCCGCAAAGAACAGACGAAGCTGCTCTACCAAAAACATGCCCTTATATACAATCGTTCTGCTGGAGAGAGAAACCACATAGGTATCATCGTTCGACTGCTCGAACACTCGTCTCGCCACATAAAGCTTGCGGTCGAACGGAAGCCCCTTCGCGACGTTCTCCGGACGCTTCACAAAGCCCTGCATGATATAAGGCATACAGCCGACCGCCTTCTGTCCCAGCTTATCCGGATCCGTCGGCACTTCCCGCCATCCGAGGAACTCCATGCCCTCTTTCTTCACGATGACCTCGAACATCTTCTTCGCACGGTTGCGCTTTAATTCGTCCTGCGGAAAGAAGAACATGCCGATTCCGTAATCGCGCTCGCCGCCAAGCTCAATCCCTGCCTGCTTTGCCGCCTTAGAGAAGAACTTGTGGGATACCTGTAACAGGATGCCAACACCATCCCCCGTCTTTCCCTCCGCGTCCTTTCCGGCCCTGTGCTTTAGATTCTCAACAATCTTAAGGGCATTCTCGACCGTCTTATGCGTCTTGATTCCCTTGATATTGACAACAGCGCCGATTCCGCAGTTATCATGCTCAAAGCACGGTTCATACATTCCCGCCGCTTCCTTCCCCGCGCCGGATACCGAAAAGCGGTTTAAGGTATCTCTCTTATTATTCTGCTCTTTCATAATCAGCTTCCTTTCTACTTGCTGTATTTCGAGCAACTGTCTTTGTGTGGCGGACAGTTGTCTTCGTCTCCGTTGTTATCTCCTAATATACAACTTTCGTTCGCTGTTGTCTACCTGTTTTTTTCTATTATTGTCTGATTATTTGAATATTATGTTTTTTAATTATTATTTTCTGTTTATTTATTTTATTTTTCTTTACAAATGAAGCCATACAAACAATTCTGGTAATAAAGAAACCCGAAAAAATTTTTACCAAAATCCTTTTCCGGGCTTCTATTCCTGTTTTTATTAAATTGTGTCTAAATTGTGGATCACAATTTCAAAAAGGACGTACTACGCAGTAGCAACCTCGTCAAGATCGCCCACTAAATATTCCATGATATCGCAGAGCGTCGCCACGCCCTCGATCGCTTCGAATTCATCAACCACAACCGCAAAATAATTTTGGTTCTGTTTCATCTGTTCAAACAGTGCGTTTGCCTTCATCGTCTCCGGCACGAACAGCGGCTTTCGTACCGCATGCTGCATCACACTCTCCCTCGTGCGCTCCTTCATGCGGAAATACGCTTTGGCGTCCAGCACTCCCACGATCTCCTCTTTCCTTCCCTCAAAAATCGGATAATACGTGTGCTCGCTTTCGGCAATGATTTTCTCCCACTCCTGCTCCGTTTCCATCGTCGAGAGCGAAACCATCTCCTTACGGTGCGTACAGATGGCTCCGACCGTTATATCGTCAAACTCAAAGACATTCTGGATCATCTCCGTCTCCTCGGACGGAATCGTTCCCTGCTCTTTTCCCTCGGCAAGCATCATGCGGATTTCCTCCTCGGACACCGCCTGCTCCTCCTCCTCGGGATTCATGCCAAGAAGCCGCAGCATAAGGTTGGTGGACGCCGTCAGAAGCCACACGAGCGGAGCAAAGATCCGCCCGACCAGGTAAAGGATGCCCGCCATTCCTAACGCTATCTGCTCTGTTTTCTTCATCGCGATCCGCTTAGGCACAAGTTCGCCGAATACCAGCGTAAAATATGCCAGTATCAGCGTAATCACAACGATGCAGACCGTCTTAAGCACCTCCTCTGAAATCGTGACGCCAAGCCCGACCAGAACCGCAACAAGCGGTCCTGCAAAATTTTCCGCGGCAAACGCACTCTGCAGCAGACCCGCAAGCGTGATCGCCACCTGTATGGTTGCCAGAAAACGCGCCGGCTGATCCGTCAGATAGAGCAGCTTTTTCGCCCGCTTATCTCCCTCCTGTGCAAGCAGCCGAAGGCGCGGCTCACTTATTGAAATCACTGCAATCTCCGCACTCGCAAAGGCTGCATTCACAAAAATTAATATCACTAACAAAATAATAGGCTGTAACACAAGTTCTCCTCCTTACAGAATTCTGCCGTTCTCCCTGTTCCCTGGGTAGCTACCGGCATATTTTTATTATGAACGCACAAAAAGGTATGACCCGTCTGCAGCATACTTTGTACCCTGCACGCGAACCATACCTTTCACTATTCATAATACTGCATGGAGCAGCCTGTATCTTCTTATGTAACGATCCGTCATCCGACCGCCCAAAAACGGTGGCACGAATGACTGCTGCATCTGTGTATCGCTGTCACTGTCTGCGCCGTCTTCCATGTATCTTATCACTCCCTTTCCTGCGATTTAACTCTAAAATAGCATATTCCGATTTCACAGTCAATGCCACCCGCCTTACAGAAAGCGCTAAGATTTATCCGCCAAAACACCATCTTTTGGGCTTCACATATCCCGCGAAGCATCCTGCTCTCCCTGCACACGCTTCCACAGATACACGACTGCAAGGAGCGCCGCACACGCCACAGCAAGACACAGTACAGTAACTCCAATCCCGGCGGCGGTCGGCTCATAGGCAAACGAAAGCCACCCCGTCTCCTGCCGCACGATTGCTGCTACGTTCGCTCCCATATGCGCAAGCGCCGCCATGCACACATAGCCCGTCCGCTCCACCAGAAACGCCAGCATAATCCCCAGGATTCCCGCATAGAAAAACTGCACCAGATTAAAATGCATCGCCCCGAAAATAACTGCCGAGAGCACAATCGCCGGCCAGACGCCCATCAGAAGGCGCAATCTTTTATAGACAACGCCACGGTACAAAAGCTCCTCCGCGATCGGGATCAACAGCCCCGAACCGAGAAGTTCGAACAGAATCCCGCCCGCAAAAAACGCCTGATTCGCCTCCGAAAATCCCGCCGACATGCGGATGAGCGGCGTCATGGCAATCAGATTGTTCACGCCCACGCCAAGCGCCGCACCCGCGGCAAGCACGAGTATGCCGCCTGCCGCAGCCATAACAAAGCTGACCGCGCCTGTCGCAGACTCCATATCCGCCGGCTTCTCTTCCGCCGCATGACGTTTTAAGACAATCCTGCGCTTTCCATAGACCGTCTCCTCAATTGCCTTATCCTGTCGGTAAAACGACCAGACAAACGGAATCGTCGCCGCAGCGCAGATCATCTGCCGCAGCATATAGCTCTCATATGCTGTTCCGAAGAACAGCTCCAATGCAAAATATACCAGCGACGATACTACATAGTAGATTCCCACCGGATAAATAATGTTCCAGACCTTATAAGCTCCTGTCGTTTTCAATGTACCGCTCCACTTCCTCCATCTGATCAAATACCGCTTCCGCTCCGGCGTCAAGCAGCTCTTCCCTCGTTCCAAAGCCGTAGCTCACGCCGATGCAGCGGATGCCGAATGCCTTTGCTCCGGCAGCGTCATACTTCGTATCGCCGATCAGGCACATCTCATCTCTGCTGATCTGACAATCCGCCATCCTGCGTCCAAGCTCCTCCAAGACTTCTTCCTTCGTGCTGATCCTGCCGTCCAGTGTCGAGCCGACCACCTCGTCAAAATACGGTGTCAGTGAAAAATGTTCCAAAATCCGCCTGCACGCCGTCTCTGGCTTTGAAGACGCCAGAGCCAGCACATAGTCTTTTTCTTTCAGACGGATGATGGCGTCTCGCACACCGTCGTACAGACAGCATTCGAAAATACCCTTCACATCGAAACGCTCTCTGTATCTTTCGACCGTCTGCCATGCTTCCTCCTCTGTCATGCCGTATTTCTCCCGGAAAACGGGATCGAGCGGCGGACCGATAAAGCAGAGCAGCTTCTTTCTGTCCGGCTCGTCGATTCCATAGGCGCGCAGCGCATACTGCACACACTTCGTAATTCCCTCTTCCGAATTGATGATCGTTCCGTCCAAATCAAATAGAATCGCTTTCATTTTTATTTCTTCGTTCCCTTCGTGTCACGGTTTCCGACATGCAGACGGTTTAAGGCAACCTCCTTGCCCTTGACCTCCACGCTGACGCTCTCCCCCTCGATAAGCGTGTAAATGGCAGCAAGCGCATCTCCCGCCCCGAGCTTCATGCCACGGACGCCTACGGCTCCCTTTTTCTTCTCGGGAATCACGGATGCGTCGATCCGCAGGAAAAAGTCCTTTTCTGACTGCATTACAAGCGTCTGATTCTCTAAAAGAGGCGTTACCAACAGCACTTCGTCGCCGTCCGCAAGCTTTGTCGCGGCAGTCGTCCGCTTTGCAACGTCGAACTCCGCTCCGTCCACCACTTTAAGCATCGCCGTCTTTGTTCCGAAAAGAAGCTTGGTATCGCGGATTGCACTGAGGTTCGTGATATACACAAAGCTTTCCTCACTGCTGTTGTAATTACTCAGATTGTCGATCGGCGTCCCCTTGTCGCGGAACTTTCCGAACGGAAGGTCTAACACTTTTAACAGATGCATCTGCCCCCTGTTCGTAAAAATGCAGATTTTGTCCGTATTTTTACAGGTCAGAATATAGCGGTTCTCCGCATCCGCCGCTTCCTTGTTGCGCTCATACGTCGCCACATCGATCGTCTTGGCATAGCCGAAGCGATCCATCAAAAATACGACATCCATCTCCTCTATCTTCTTCTCGGCAACGACCGCCTCCTCGAGATTGTCGATCGCCGTCCGCCTCGGGCGGCTGTATTCCTTCTTGTAGCCCTCCAGCTCCCTGATTATGACCTTCGCCATCGCCGCGCGGTTGCTTAAGATTTCCTCGTACTCTGCAATATTGGAAAGCGTTTTCTCGTGATCCTTCATAAGTGCCTCGATCTCGAGTCCGATCAGCTTGTAGAGACGCATTTCCAAGATCGCGTCCGCCTGCCGCTCGGTAAAGCGAAGCTGTGACGCATCCTTCTTCGACTGCGCAGACTTGAACCTGATCCCATCGGTCACGCCCGCCGTCAGACATGCCTTGGCGTCTTTCACATTGGTACTGCCCCGCAAAATCTCGATAATCAGGTCGATCACATCGCAGGCACGGATCAAGCCCTCCTGAATCTCCTTCTTGTCAAGCTCCTTGGAAAGCAGCGTCTTATACTTTCTCGTCGCCAGCTCATACTGAAAATTCACATGATGGCGGATGATCGGCACGATCCCCATCGTCTCCGGTCTGCCGTCAACGACTGCCAGCATATTTACGCCGAAAGTATCCTCAAGCTTTGTCTTCTTGTAGAGAAGATTCTCCAGATTCTTCGCGTCCGCGCCCTTGCGCAGTTCGATGACGATGCGGATGCCCTCCTTCGACGACTGATTCGTGATATCCACAATATCGTTCGTCTTCTTTGTCTCGACCAGGCTATAAATATCGTTCAGGAATTTTCCGATATTCGCACCGATCATCGTGTACGGAATCTCCGTAATGACAAGACGTTCCTTTCCGCCCTTCATCTGCTCAAGCTCGACTTTGCCGCGAATCTTGATCTTACCCGTTCCGGTAGCGTAGATTGCCGCAAGCTCGTCCTTGTTCGCAATGATGCCTCCGGTCGGGAAATCCGGTCCCGGAATATATTTCATCATCTGCCCCGTGTTGATATCGGGATTCTTCATGTAAGCGATCACGCCGTCAATGACCTCACCGAAATTGTGCGTCGGGATACTCGTCGTCATGCCGACCGCAATGCCCTCCGCACCGTTGATGAGAAGATTCGGCACCTTCACCGGAAGCACCTCCGGCTCCTTCTCCGTCTCATCGAAGTTCGGCACGAAATTCACGACGTCCTTGTCGAGATCCGCAAGAAATGCTTCCTGCGTCAGCTTCTCGAGACGAGCCTCCGTGTATCGCATGGCAGCCGCGCCGTCTCCCTCGATCGAACCAAAATTACCGTGGCCGTCCACCAGGGTCCGACCCATCTTAAAATCCTGCGCCAGTACGACGAGCGCACCGTAGATGGAGCTGTCGCCGTGCGGGTGATACTTACCCATTGTATCGCCGACGATACGCGCACTCTTACGATACGGCTTGTCATAGCGGATGCCAAGCTCATACATATCGTAGAGCGTCCGTCTCTGTACCGGCTTTAATCCGTCCCGGATGTCCGGCAGGGCACGCGCGATAATAACGCTCATCGCATAATCGATATAAGATTTCTGCATCAGTTCCGAATATTCCGTGCGGATAATCTGCTCTTCCTGATTTACATTGGAACCCTTTTTCATACTATGTTACTTCCCTTTCTGTTTTCGCCCGTCAGCCTGCCGGCTACGCATCAATGGCAGCATCCCTCGCGTGCTCATAGATGAATGTCTTGCGCGGCGGCACGTCGTTGCCCATCAAAAGCTCCGTGATATCGGACGCCATACGCCCGTCCTCGATCTCGATCCGCTTTAAAAGACGGCTCTTCGGATCGAGCGTCGTCTCCCAGAGCTGCTCGGCGTCCATCTCACCAAGACCCTTGTAGCGCTGCAGCGTAAAGCTGCCCTTGTGCGTACGACGGTATCGTTCGAGCGCCGCATCATCGTAGAGGTATTCCTCCTCGCCTCTCGACGGAATCGCCTTATACAGGGGCGGCATTGCCACATAGACATGCCCCTCATAGATCAGCTCCGGCATAAAACGGTAGAACAGTGTCAGAAGCAGCGTGGAAATATGCGCCCCGTCAACGTCGGCATCCGCCATAATAATGATCTTGTCATAACGCAGCTTCGTGATATCGAAATCATTGCCGTACCCTTCCGAGAAACCACAGCCGAACGCATTGATCATCGTCTTGATCTCGGCGTTCGCCAGAATCTTATCAATGCTCGCCTTCTCGACATTCAAAATCTTGCCGCGGATCGGCAGAATCGCTTGAAAACTGCGGTCACGCGCCGTCTTTGCCGAACCGCCCGCGGAATCTCCCTCGACGATAAAAATCTCGCAGATCGAAGCATCCCGGCTCTCGCAGTTTGCCAGCTTCCCGTTGGAATCGAACGAGAACTTCTGTTTCGTCAGAAGATTCGTCTTCGCCTTCTCCTCGGTCTTACGGATCTTCGCCGCTTTCTCCGCACAGGAGATAACGGTCTTTAACACCTCAAGATTCTTATCAAAATAAAGCTGTATCTCGTCTCCGGTGACCTTCGCCGTGACGCGCGACGCATCCTGATTATCGAGCTTTGTCTTTGTCTGTCCCTCGAACCGCGGGTCAGGGTGCTTGATGGAGACTACTGCCGTCATTCCATTGCGCACATCCGCCCCCGTAAAGTTCGCATCCTTCTCCTTTAAAATGCCAAGCTCTCTGGCATAGGCGTTAATAATCGTCGTAAAGACCGTCTTAAAGCCCGTGATGTGTGTTCCGCCCTCGGCGTTAAAAATATTATTACAGAAGCCGAGGATATTCTCATGAAACTCGTTCGTGTACTGGAACGCCGCCTCGACCGTGATCCCTTCCGCCTCTCCCTTGAAATACACAACATCGTGCAGCACTTCGTTATTCTTATTGAGATCGCCCACAAAGCCTTTGATTCCCTCCGGTTCATGGTAAACGATATGCTCCGTCTCCTCGCCCCTGCGGTCCTCATAGACGATCGTCAGTTCCGGATTCAGATATGCCGTCTCATGCATACGGCTCTTGACCTCATCCTCCTTAAAGCGCGTCTTCTCGAAAATCTCCGGGTCCGGCAGGAAGTTCACCTTCGTTCCCGTCTTCTTCGTCTTGCCAAGCTTCGGGAGCAGCCCGTTCTCAAGCGCTATGACCGGAACACCCCGCTCATAGCGGTCATGATGGATATACCCCTCCCTGCTGATCTCCACATCCATATATGTTGAAAGCGCATTCACGACCGAAGAACCCACGCCGTGCAGACCGCCGCTCGTCTTATATGCGGAATCGTCGAACTTGCCGCCCGCATGCAGCGTCGTGTAGACGATACGCGCTGCAGACACTCCCTTCGCATGCATACCCACCGGAACGCCCCGCCCGTTGTCCTCAACCGTACAGGAACCATCCGCCTCAAGCGTCACATAGATTGTATCGCAGGCGCCGGCAAGATGCTCGTCCACCGCATTATCCACGATCTCATAGATCAGATGATTCAGACCCTTTCTGGACACACTGCCGATGTACATACCGGGGCGCTTCCTTACGGCTTCGAGTCCCTCCAATACGGAAATACTACTCTCGTCATAAGATTCTTTCTTAGCCATCTTCTTTTTCCTTTCCTTCACATTCCTCTGGATAATATAACATACCAGAACTTACCACGCAAGCAATAGAACGTATGTTTTGTCAAAAATCCAAAAAATATACGGGGAAAGGCGCTGTACTTCTCCTTCTCTCCCGTACATTTATTCCAAACTTGACATTTTACATTTACTTCTTCACCCGTTCCTACATCGTCGTCAGACTTGCCGCCTTGCTCTTCAGATCGGAAGAAAGCCCCTGCACTGTATCGGTCGACGCCGCAATCTCCTCCGTGCTCGCCGCAAGCGTCATCATACGCCCGTTGACCTCATTGACGATCTCCACCAGATGCTCCGACTCCTCGAGCAGCTTCTCGATCGCCTTGCTGATCTCCTCCTTGCTGTTATTGCTGTCCACAGCCGCCTCACGGCTGTTCTCCGAAAGATTCTTGATCTCCTCCGCAACAACGGCAAAGCCTCTTCCCGCCTGCCCTGCACGCGCCGCCTCAATCGAAGCATTTAAGGACAGCAGATTCGTCTGGTTCGCGATGCTTGTGATATCGTTGTTATTGCTCTCAAGCTTGTCGAGCATATCCGAGATGCCAACAAACGAATCCTTCATCTGGCTGCAGAAATCCATGACGTCCGCCATCGCTCCGGTAATTGCCGTGCTCTCCTGTGCATTGTTGTTATTGCCGGTCGCCATCTGCTGAATGGACATATCCAAATCCTCGAAATCCGCATTGAGCCCTTCCACGATACCCGCGATGAGATCGCTCCGGCGCTGGATCTCAATATTCGCCTGCGCACTCTCCTCCGCTGCGTTCTGCGCCTGCCTGCTGCGCTCCTCCACCTGATCCTTGATGTAGTGAATACAGGAATTCTCATTGTTGCAGCCGTTAAAGATTGCCGTCGCCATATGCTCACAGGTAAGATAACCACAGGCGCTGCAGTTAATTCCCCGCAGTTCTTTCGTTGTCTTGTTCATGCCCGCAAAAATACCGTCAAGCTCTGCCGGACTGGGCTTTAAAATTTCATGCCCTCCCGACTTGTCCGTATAACGCCGTATAAAATCATTCAGATTCAGCTTCGAGAACTGCCGGTTCAACGCTGCCAGACGCTGCTTCGGTGTACTATTTATCGCCCACGGTCCCCTTGACGACTTCTTGCTCTTCGTCTTGATCTTCTGAATCTCGTAGAGAATATCGTCGTTCTTCGTCTTCTCCTCCTCAACGCCCGTTCCGTAAAGACATCCCTGCGCACAGTTCAGAGCGTCTACCATGAACGGAAGCTCCTTGCCTCCCTTGACTCTCTCCTTATAGTCCTCAAGAAATTCGTAGGTGTGACGCTCTCCTTCAATCTGACGGATAAAAATATCGCTGCCGCAGAACCAGTAGACATTCTCCTTGAGTCCGCCCGGCATCGGGTAAATCGAACCAAGTCCGTACTCGATCTCGTCCTTCGCGCTCCTGCCCTTAATTCCATGCGCTCTGACATACTTCATCAAATGGTCGAACGTCACATTATAAGAAATATATCCGCTGTTGTTCGGATCACTGATTTCATTCTTCTTCGCGATACACGGACTGATGAACGCCAGCTTGTCCGTGATATTCTCATACTTCTTCGCGTAAATCGCCGCACACATCATCGGCGAATGCACTGGCATCAGCTTCGGCAGCAACCCCGGAACATAAGTCTCTATGTAATTGACCACCGCAGGACAGGGCTGCGAAATACCCCCGTAAAAGCTGTTCTTCGTAATGTAATTGATGTACGCCCACGTCGTGATATCCGCGCCAAAGCTGACGCTGATGATACGGTTTGCGCCAAGCTCCTTCAATCCGCCAAGCACACTCTCGTATTCCCTCGGATAATTCGCCAAAAACGCCGGAGCCAACAGCAGGGAAATCCTCTCTCCCCTCTTAAGATCCTCGAAGAACCTCTCCGTATCATCATGATATTCTCTCGCTCCATGCTCGCATGCATCAAAGCAGGCTCCGCAGTTAATGCATTGTTCGGATTCAACCTCGATTCTCGCTTTGTCATCTATAACTACAGCCTTATTCGCCGTCAGAACCGGACAGACCGAAATACATCTGTTACATCCAATGCATTTGTCATTGGTAAAAACAAACCCTGCCATAAATCCATTTCCTCTCTTCTTATCGTACTAAATGCTGTTTCATGCCGTCAGAATCATGCCCTATTTTGTGCTATTTTATCACGTTTACCTACATTTTACCAGTTATTTCACTGCATTTTCACTGCTTTTTACATATTCCATATGGGAAATGACCATCATCGCGATCTTAAATGTCATGGCATCGTCAAATTTTCGGATATCCAGTCCGATGACCTTCTCGAGGCGCTCCAGGCGGTACACCAGCGTATTCCTATGCACAAACAACTGTCTCGCCGTCTCCGAGATATTCAGATTATTCTCAAAGAACTTCTGAATCGTCGTTGTTGTCTCCTCATTAAAGACGTCCGGCACTTCTTCCCCGAACACCTCATGGATGAACATCTCGCACAGAGACATCGGGAGCTGATAAATAAGACGCCCGATTCCAAGATAACGGTATGCGATCGTCTCCTTTTCTGCGTAGAAAATCTTTCCGACCTCGAGCGCCATCTTCGCTTCCTGATAAGACCTCGCAATATCCTGCAGATTGTTCACACGGTTTCCGTAGCCGACACGCACACGCACCATCGCCTCTGTGTGCATATTGTCCGCAATCATAGACGCAAGTGAGTCAAGCTCTTCATCCTCCTTAAGCCCCCTCGTATCTTTGACCAGAACGATACTCTGCTCATCCACCTCCGTGACGAAATCCTTTGCCTTGGTAACGAACAGATTCTTCACGAGTTCAATCGACGCCGAATCCTTTTTCCCCTCCAGTTCGATCACATACACCACGCGCTCCGCCTGCTCAATATGAAGCTTCTGTGCTTTGTTGTACATATCGACGACAAGCATATTGCCGAGCAGTATATTCTGCATGAAATTATTGCGGTCGAACTGCTCCATATAAGCGGACACAAGCGTTCTGATCTGGCACACTGCCAGTCTGCCGACCATGTAGGCGTCCTCCACTGCCGAACTTGTCAAAAGGACGTATTCCAGTTCGTCCTCTACGAACACCTTGAAAAAATGACAGCCGGAAAGCATCTGGCTCTCCGCCATGGACTCCGCGAACGAAGTCACGGCATACTCCATATCCCCCTCCGGTTCAAAGGTCGCCGCCACAGGCTTTCCCTTCTCCGTATAAAGTGCCAGATCAATTCTGGAAATCTCTTTAATCTCCTCAAGCGCTGTTTGAATCTTATGGTTTGAAATCATGTAATTCGCCTTTCTCTTCCTAAACTAGCAAAAACTGGGTACAGAATATGCACCCAGTTTTTAAATATTCTTTGTTCAATTCTAACGAATTAGTTGGTGATTGTCAATTCTGTTTCCTTATCGAACACGTGAATCTTCTCCGGATCAATTGCCAATCTGATGTGATCTCCCATGCGGGCAGTTGTTCTGGAATCAACCTTAGCGGTCATACCTGTTCCCGCTACGTTAAAGTATAATAATACCTCAGAACCTAATAACTCATATCCGGTTACATCTGTCTCGAAAGTCGCATCCTTATGAGCCTCGATCTCGATCTCGGAATCTCCGATATCCTCAGGTCTGATACCCATAACAACCGTCTTGCCGTTGTAATTGCCGTCTACTAACTTCTTAGCCTTTGCAGGAGGAAGAACAACTGTAGTGTTCTCGAAGGAAAGGCTCGCCTTATCACCCTCAACCTTGCATACAGCGTCGATGAAGTTCATCTGCGGAGAGCCGATGAATCCTGCAACGAACAAGTTGTTCGGCTCGTTGTATAACTTCTGCGGAGAATCTACCTGCATGATAACGCCGTCCTTTAATACGACGATTCTGGTACCTAAGGTCATAGCCTCGGTCTGATCATGTGTAACGTAGATGATCGTTGCCTTTAATCTGTTGTGCAGAGAAGCGATCTCGGAACGCATCTGTACACGAAGCTTTGCATCCAGGTTGGAAAGCGGCTCATCCATCAGGAATACCTTCGGGTTACGAACGATTGCACGACCCATAGCAACACGCTGTCTCTGACCACCGGAAAGAGCCTTCGGCTTACGGTCTAATAACTTCTCAAGGTCAAGAATCTTAGCAGCCTCTTCTACTTTTCTCTTGATCTCGTCCTTCGGAACTTTTCTTAACTTAAGTCCGAATGCCATATTATCGAATACGGTCATATGCGGATACAGAGCGTAGTTCTGGAATACCATCGCGATATCACGATCCTTCGGCTCAACATCGTTCATGAGCTTGCCGTCGATGCAGAACTCACCGGAAGAAATCTCCTCAAGACCTGCGATCATACGAAGGGTTGTGGACTTACCACATCCGGACGGACCTACGAAGATAATGAACTCCTGATCCTCTACCTCAAGATTGAAATCCTTAACAGCCTCAAAGCCGTTCGGATATACTTTACAAATGTTCTTTAAAGATAAACTTGCCATTGGACTAATCCCTCCTAAAATTTGATTACGTTTTTGATATATTTACTATACAAAAAAATTGTCCAAAATACCATAGACCGCCTACACAAAGAATCTTTGCTTTTCTTGTAGGATGTCACAGTGCTTTAGACAGTTTTTGCGTTATTTCGTCAAACTGACGGGTTTTTGATAAAAAACTGTACGGATTGACGAACCTATCCCCATGTATTTTCAGCGCTGTCGCTCTCTTATGCCATCGTTCTTGCACAATAATATCACGTAACGCTTGATTATCTGGCAGGACTCAGCGATAAGAAATCTTAGGAAGAGCTAAACAGAGCCGCTTCACGCTTTTTTTCCATTAACTCTCTTTCCCCGATTCTATTCCAATTTTCCATATTTGCATTTTCATATTGTCTTATCCAAAACTCCAGTTGTTCCTTTATATGCGCTTTATCATCACATTCATCTGCAAGTATTTCATATTCCTCTAAATATTGTGCTATTGGCATAACATCATCCTGCAAATCAAAATATTTTTCTATGTACTCCTTTAAATAAACAAGTACACTCGTTTTCCCCACCCCATTTTTTCCGGTTATAATCAAATTTTTTCTCTCTGTTTTGGACAGAAAAATATCAATTTGTCTTAAATGCCTTATCTGCTTTATTGCTAATCTGGAAAAGAACTCTTCCCCCATATATTTCTCCCTTCACCCTTTTCACTTTAATGTCAAAAAATGTTAGCTGGATTTCCTCAGCTAACATTCTTCGCACGACTAATTTGTTCCGGTACTTCCAACACCTCCACGATTCTCATTTCCAAGGTGTTCCACCTCTTCAAAGGAAACCGCCGGCTGGTGCTTCTGAATCCGGAACTGACATATGCGGTCATTCACGCTGATTTCTGTGTCCCGCACCGCCAACACCGGCATCATCCACACATCATCATCTCCACAGTATGTCTCATCCACAACCCCCATGTGGTTCGTCTGAATGATTCCAAAATTAAGATATGTGGAACTCCGCGGTACAATCACTGCCTCATAGCCCTCCGGAAGCTGCATGGACACGCCAAGGCTTATCAGCCTAAACTCACCTTTTTTTAATATCACATGCTCCGCACTTCTTAAATCAATCCAATCACTTTTTCCGTCGATATATTGAAGTTTCTTTATCTCATCCGAATGATACCTAATCCGAATCGTCTCTTTTTCCAAAATTCCAACCTCTTCTTTCTTAAGTCCTTAAGGCTACTTCTATTCATCCCACTCCAGATTGCTGTTCTCCACGCGCTTATCCCGCTGCATCAGCTCCGTCACCGCTTCCCTCGCCGGCTTATCCTCGAACAGAACCTTATTCACTACCTCGATGATCGGCATATCAACGTCATACTTCTTCGCAAGCGCGATCGCCGCCTTCGCGGAGTACACACCCTCGACGACCATCTTCACCTCGTCCATCGCCTGCTGCATCGTATACCCCTGTCCGATCAGCATGCCCGCCTTGCGGTTTCTGCTGTGACGGCTCTCACAGGTCACAATCAGATCGCCGATTCCGGTCAGTCCGCTTAAAGTCTCATATTTCGCGCCCATCTTAAGCGCCAGACGGCCGATCTCCGAGATGCCGCGGGTAATCAGCGCCGCCTTGGTATTGTCGCCGTAGCCGAGTCCGTCCGCCATGCCCGCCGCAAGCGCAATCACGTTCTTGAGCGAGCCGCCAAGCTCCATGCCAAGCACATCCGGGCTGGTGTAGACACGGAACACCTCGTTCATAAAAATGTCCTGCACACCCTCGGCGATCTTTTTCTTTTTTGCTCCTGCCACTACAGTCGTCGGCAGCCCGACGCCGACCTCCTCGGCATGGCTCGGACCGCACATCACCGCCACATCCGCCGCCGGGATCTCCTGTTCCACGATCTCGGAAAGCGTCATGAGCGTCTTCTCCTCGATTCCCTTCGCAACGCAGACGATAACCTGCCCTTCCTTTACAAAAGGTTTCATGCTCTTTGCCGTACTTCTGGTAAAGACAGACGGCACAGCAAGGATCAGATACTCCCTGCCACATACCGCTTCCTCCAAATCGGTTGTAAATTTCATATCCTCCGGAAGCTTCACGCCCGGCAGCTTATCCACATGCTCATGCTTTTCACGAAGCATGGTAATCTCCGCCTCGACGATCGACCACACCGTCACATCATTTCCATTGGTATGCAGCACGTTCGCAAGGGCGATTCCCCAGCTTCCCGCGCCGATTACAGCAACCTTTGCCATTTTTCTTCCCCTTTTCTCTGACCATACCGCCAGTTTCTGCTTCTATTTTTAACGTTATGTCTCCTTAATGCCGGAAACAATCCCTATTTCTTCTTTAATGCAAATTTATTTTCCGTGCCGCTTAAGAGACGCTTGATATTGCTTCTGTGCCGCCACAACGCCATCGCCGTAAAACAGGCGCTCACGATATAGAACTCCGGCAGCAGCGCCGCATCAATGCGCAGATATCCGAGCTGACCAAATACAATGACCTGCACGAGATAACTCACCACCACGAGAATCGAGCCGAGCGACACATATCTTGTGATTGCAATGGAACCGATAAAGAGCGCCAGACAGATCGGCGCCGCAAGCGGACATACCGCAAGGATCATACCCGAAGTGCAGGCGATTCCCTTACCTCCCTTGAACTTTAAGTAGAACGGAAAATTATGTCCGAGCACCGCACCGAAGCCTGCGTAAAGTTCCAGAATCTTAACTGCTTCCGGATATTTATTGCGGAAAAGTAACAGCACGAGCAGCACTGCGAAAATCGCCTTGAACAAATCGCCCAGAAACGTGATAAGTCCCGCCTTGATTCCCAGTACACGCAGGGAATTCGTCGTTCCGGCATTGCCGCTGCCCTCATTCCTGATATCGATTCCCTTGCTCTTTCCGTAAATATAACCCGTCTGAAACAGTCCGAATACATAGCCGATTCCCAATGCTATCAACCTTGCTCCTATCATTACGGCTCCTCCTTCCTCTCCCTGATTATAAATTTCAGTGCGGTTCCGCGAAAGCCGAACGTCTCGCGAATCCGGTTCTCCAGATACCTCATATAAGAAAAATGCATCAATTCCTTGTCATTGACAAAAACAACAAACGTCGGCGGTTTGACTGCAGCCTGCGTCGTATAATAGATTTTCAGGCGCTTGCCCTTATCCGACGGCGGCTGCTGCATCGCAACTGCCTCGGCGACGATTTCGTTTAAGACGCCCGTCGCAACACGCATGCTGTTGTTCGCAATGACCACGTCGATCGTCTCAAAAATCTTGTTCAGACGCTGCCCCGACTTCGCAGAGATAAACAGGATCTCCGCATACGGCATGAAACTTAAAATCTGTCGAATCTTCTCCGTGTGCCGGTAAATCGTCTTATCGTCCTTCTCGATCGCATCCCACTTGTTCACCGCAATGATAATGCCCTTGCCCCGCTCATGCGCGATGCCGGCGATCTTCGCATCCTGCTCGGTCACACCCTCCGTCGCATCAATGACGATAATACAAACGTCTGCGCGCTCTACCGCCGTCACCGCGCGGATGATGCTGTACCGCTCGATTTCTTCCTTGATCTTGTTCTTGCGCCGCAGGCCTGCCGTGTCAATAAAGACATATTCCCTGCCGTCGTACCTGATATCTGTGTCGATCGCGTCTCTCGTCGTCCCTGCGATATCCGAGACAATGACGCGCTCCTCATTTGCCAGCTTGTTGATCAGGGAGGACTTTCCTACGTTCGGTTTTCCGATAATCGCCACCTTCGGGCGTTCATCCTCCTCCTCATCCTTATTATAATCCGGGAAATGGGAAACGACCTCGTCTAACATATCGCCGAGTCCCAGCATGGACGCCGCCGAAATCGGAAACGGATCGCCGATGCCGAGATTGTAGAACTCATACACATCCGGCATATATTTCTCGAAGCTGTCGACCTTATTTACAACCAAAACGACCGGCTTTCCCGAGCGTCTAAGCATGTCCGCCACCTTGGAATCCGCGTCCTGCAGTCCCTGTCTGACATCCGTCAGGAAAACAATCACATCCGCTGTCGCAATCGCGATTTCCGCCTGCTCCCGCATCTGGGAGAGGATGATATCCTTGCTGTCCGGTTCGATTCCTCCGGTATCTATCATCGTAAACTGGTAATCCAACCATGTCACGTCCGCATAAATACGATCTCTCGTCACCCCCGGCGTGTCCTTTACGATTGAAATTCGTTCGCCTGCAAGCGCGTTGAACAGGGTGGATTTCCCCACGTTCGGACGCCCCACAACCGCTACTACGGGTTTACTCATCTGTCTGACCTATCCTTTCTTCATTCAGCCGATTCCAAGCATGGAAAACAGCAAATCCTGACCGCTTGATTTTACAATATCTATTTCCACTTGTAAAGCAGTTTTAAGCTCGCCCAACGTCATATCGTCCAGGAATACTTCCTCCCCGCTGCGCAATAGATTGCACGGCAGAAGCAGCCGTTCGCCAAGCACTTTCCCGGTCAGCTGCGCCTTTAAATCCTGTCCGGTCAGAAGCCCCGATACCGTGATGCGCTCCCCGAAGAAATCGTTACGGATCGCGTAGACATGAATCTCATAATTTGGAAATTCTCGCATACAGTCCCCGGCAAGCTGCACAAGAAAAGGCGCGGCAAGATACCCCGTCGCAATAGATACTACATGCGTCTCATTTCTGTCCGGCAGCTGCTCACAAAAAGAAGCCGGTTCCTTTGACAAGTCATCATCCGCTTTGGCTGCCCGCAATTCGTCCAGCGCCTCCCCGAACTCGTCTAATAAAAGCCGTATCATGCCCACGCCGTTCTCAAGCTGGATATAGCCGTCGTAATTGTCCTCGCCCGGAAGCTCCTCCCCCGCGAGAAGATACCACTCGTCGCTCGCGTGGATGAAATGCGTGCCATGACTCTTCATGCACACTTCCTGCCACTTGCGGATCGTTCCAAGCACTTCCTTTGCATCTTCCTTCGTAAACGGCTCAAGCGGATAAAGCCCCTCCCTGTACTTCGAAAGCCCTACCGGAACGACGGACACACTCTCCATATAAGGGAGGTACTTCGCCAGATCGCGGATGGAACGCTCCAGCTCTCCCCCGTCGTTGACTCCCTTGCAGAGCACGATCTGCCCGTTCATCTCGATGCCCGCCTCATAGAGCCGGTCGATCTTCTTTAACGCCTCCCCCGCAAAACGGTTGTGAAGCATCATGCAGCGAAGCTCGGGGTTTGTCGTCTGTACGGATATGTTGATCGGCGCAAGCTTGTACGCGATAATGCGCTCTAAATCCGCATCCTTCATGTTCGTCAGCGTCACGTAATTTCCCTGTAAAAAAGAGAGCCTTGAATCATCGTCCTTAAAATAGAGCGTCTCGCGCATTCCCTTCGGCATCTGATCAATAAAACAGAAAATACACTTATTATGGCAGGACTTGTAATCGTCCATCAGCCCGTTTTCAAATTCTATGCCAAGATCCTCGTCATAATCCTTCTCGATCTCAAGTTCCCACGGCTCGCCGTCCGCCTTTTCGATCAATACCGTCAGATATTCGTCATGAATCAGATAATGATAATCGAACACGTCGCCGATCTCTTTTCCGTTGATTGCAAGCAGCGCGTCGCCCGGCGCAAGCTCCATCTCCTCCGCGATGCTGCCCGGCTCTATTTTATAAATAATATGCTTCTTCTCACCCATGTAATGCTCCTATCCACTCCTCATGCGAACCCGCATATTGTTTAGTTTACACTAAACGGGGCGGAATAACAACTATTCCGCCCTCTTTTCTCCCAAAATGAATATTCTGTTATTACTGCTTTACCATACATCAATCATTATACACCTCAAAGTTCTGGCTCACCATCGCCTCATACTCATCAGATGTATACAATTTCCACGTATCATTAATAATTCCAAGCTGATTTAGTGTCTCGATCAGATGCGTGCACTCCGGGTAAAAGCTCAGATAAACATTGTTGTTCACTCCTCTGGTTCTGGCGTTATTATCATCCTTCGCATAGCTGCGATATCCGGCAAAATATTCATACATATCATTGTAGCCGGCCGGATTATAATAATTCACCGAAATCGAATTGTAATACTGCGTCTGCCCGTTCTGGTAGAGACTGTAAAGAGTGTACTCGAAATTTCCTTCCTCGATGTCCCTCATGAATGCATCGAGAACCGCCTTCTTCTCCTCCTCTTCCAGCGTATACTCGAACATATTTCCCTGCTCATCATAGCGTTCGATCGATGCCGTGATATAGGTATTCTCCCCATAACCTATCCCGAACATACTCCTCTTCATATTTTCCGGCTGCTTCTCCAACGAGAGAATCCATCCCGACGGCGTCGTCTCATCCGCAATGTACTGCTCCGTAATCGGCAGTGCATATCGCCTTTCAAACCTCGTACCGTCCTTCAGATAGTACCTAAACGTCGTATAGTAATATTGCCCGTCATCCCTCTCATTCTGCATATAAGCCCTCTTGTTATCGATGACCTGACGGTGCAATGCAAGCAGCGTTTCGATATCTTCTTCCCCGACTTCGATGGGATAATCCATATAGACAAATGCCGCTTCGACCTCATCCGCTGCGGGAAGCCGCTTCTCAATTCCAAACACATCAAGTTCAAAGACCGTGACAAAGCACACTGCTACGACGGCAAAACCCGCCCACTCGATCAGACGCCGTTTCTTAAACACGCGGAAATTCTTCTCAAGCAGCATTTCCGCCGCAAAGAAACAGACAAAGCCCATGACCACAATCGAAACTACCATGCACGGATAAGCACTGGCCCCGCAGGAGCTTTGAATCAGCGCCGTAACCATGATCGACAAAAGTATGCCGCCGCAGAGCGCCGCTCCCCAGCGGAACACAGGCTTTACGATGCCGATGCTGACCCAGTCGCCCGCCGTCTCGATCTGCCGTCTCTTATAGAGCTGATATGCCACGACAATCAACACGACGGCAACGGCTGCATAGGCTCCCACCAGCTTCATTCCGAATATTCTGATTCCCACGGTCGAAGCCGTAGCGGACTCATAGATGGTGGAGCTCCTTAAATTGTTCCCCAGATAATAGAGCGGCGACAGAACACACGATCTGCCCGGATTCCACGCATCCTCCACGCCATAGCAAAACAGATTGATGATCTCGCTCACCAGATACATACAGCCGACATAAAGATAGTTCACCAGCACGAAGTAGAACGGCATTGCAAATGCCTGCCCCGTGAACATCGCGACGAAGACCGCCAGCGAATAGGCAAAAAACGCCGTCCCCATCTGCGCCAGCGTAGCGTAAAATAAATACTGAATACAGGTAATATCATTCGTCAGGCATACGATCACCGTCACGAAAAACGAGATCAGTTCCGGGATTATAAGAAACGTAAGTCCCGACAGATAATTCGTCACGTACAGTTCCAGCCGGTTCACCGGAAGCGCATGAATCATGTTGGCGCTTTTCGCGGAATACAGATAGGAAAACATTGCAAGCGCGACGACGGCAGCGGCTGCAAACGTCGGGAATGGCATCAGTTCTACAGAAGTCACCGACTGCATAATGTCGTACATTCTGAAAGCCTTATCATAATCCATGCTGTAATATTCCATCGTCGTCAACTGCCAGACTACAACCGGCATCGTCACCAGCAGATACGCCAGATACAGCGACCAGATCGGCCAGTAATGCGTGACATTTTTCTTGAATATCGTCCAATTAAAACAAAATGTCTTTGACTTCATAGTCCGCACCTCCCATCTCGTAAATAAATATTTCTTCCAGAGTCAGCGGCAGTATATCCACAATCGTCGGGCTGCACACGGCAAGCGCCGCCTCCGCTTCCTTCGGATCCCCCTTTACGACCATGGTATACACACGCCCGGTATTGGACATATGCAGCACTTCAAAATTTTCCGGCAGCTTCGGCATACCGCTCGGGCACGCGACCTGAATCTTGGAAACATTGCCCTGAAGATCACTTAAGGAGCGCTCGATGATGACCTTTCCGCGATGCATGATGCCGACATGGTCGCACACATCCTCCAGTTCGCGCAGATTGTGCGAGGACACCAGCACGGTCATCTGTTCTTCCGCGACCTCCGACATAATGATGCTCCAGATCTGGCGGCGCATCACGGGATCCAGCCCGTCCACCGGCTCGTCTAAGATCAATACCTTAGGCTTCGCGCAGATGGCAAGCCAGAATGCGACCTGCTTTTGCATCCCCTTCGACAGCCGCCTGATATTGCGCTTCACGTCGATCCCTGGAAAAAATTCCTGCATCCGGTAGAAAAGCTTTGCATCAAAATTCGGGTATATCCCCTCATAAAAGCGTTTCATTTCCATCGTATCCGCCTGCATAAAGTAAAACAGATCGTCCGGTATGTACGCCATCTTTGCCTTTACCATCCTGTTCTCATATACCGCCTGTCCGTCGACGTACACTTCCCCCGCATCCGCGCGGTAAACGCCTGTAATATGACGCATCAGCGTAGACTTGCCCGCTCCGTTCGGTCCTACCAGACCGTAGATCGCTCCCTTCTTCACATGCATATCCACACCGCAAAGCGCCGCAAAGCCGTCGAATGACTTTTCTAACCCTCTCACCTGAATCATGCCTGTCTTCCTCCTTCTGCCAGATATTCCACCCGCTCAATCAGCTCCTTCTTCTGCACGGACAGAAAATACAGTTCTTCTACCACTTCATCAAATTCCGCCAACAGCTTCTGCACTCTCGCATCAAGGACCTCTCTGTGCTCCGCTACGAACGTTCCCTTTCCGGCAACCGTATAGATATATCCCTCACTCTCCAACTCACGGTACGCCTTCTGAATCGTGTTCGGATTGATCGCAAGACCGGACGCCAGTTCGCGGACAGACGGCAGCTTCTCATTCGCAGAAAGAGAATCCGAGATAATCAACTTCCGAAATCCATCCTTGATCTGTTCATAAATCGGTTTGGAATCCCGATAATTTAACTGAATCAAATCACAACCTCCCATCTGTACCAACTGTACTATTTCTTTTCATACAGCCACTATAGCATGGGAGGTCATCACATACAATAAAGATAATCCTATGATATTATTAAGTATTTCTTAAGTGATGAGCAGTGCCGGACCGGGAACATACACATATGCATGCTTGCATAAGCATATGTGTATGTTCCCGGTCCGATAGGGCGGACGCCCGAAGCGAGATGCAGCGCAGCGGAATAGAGCGCACTGCTGCACTGCTCACTATCCGAGATATGCGCACAGCAGCTTAAATGTATTCTTCACGCCGTCCACATGGCTTCTCTCATAGCCGTGCGACGCATACACACCCGCGCCGATCAGCCCGTGACGCACATCGTAGCCCGCGGTCAGCGCCGCGTCCGCATCCGACCCGTAATGCGGGTACACGTCGACCGCAAAGTCGAGCTCCGCCCCCTTTGCCGCCGCAATCAATCCCGTCACGACATCATAATGATACGGTCCTCTGCTGTCCTTCGCGCAGATGGACACCTGTGTCTCCTCGCAGGTCAGCCCGTTCCCGATGCAGCCCATATCCACAGAAATGACCTCTGTCACGCCCTTCGGGATGGAAGCCGCACCGCCGTGTCCGACCTCCTCATAGACTGTGATATGCTGATAGACCATGCGCTCCGGCGTGATTTTCTCCTCTTTTAGATAGCGCGCGTAGCCGAGCAGAATGCCGACGCTTAACTTATCATCCAGAAAACGGCTCTTGATGTAACCGCTCTTAGTCACCGTCGTGCGCGGGTCAAAGCACACGAAATCGCCTGTCATGATGCCAAGCTTCTCCACGTCCTCCTTCGTGTGCACCTTCTCATCCAATACGATCTCCGTCTCATCGAAGGTGCGCTTCTTGTCGTCGTAATCGCCGTTGACATGGATAGATGCGTCCACAAGCTGCAGTGTTCCCTCATACACCTTTTCACCGAAACGCGTATGGATTCTGCAGTTCTCCGCCTCCGCATTGTTCGCATTCATGCCGCCGATCGGCGTCACCTTTAGTCTGCCGTTTGACTTGATCTCGCAGACCATCGCGCCCAGCGTGTCGATGTGTGCCTCAAGCATCACGGCGTGCTTCTCGTCCTTGCCGCCAAGCGCGACAAGCACGCCGCCCTTTGTGGTCTGCTTCGGCTCATAGCCAAGCTCCTTATAAGCGTTCATCACGTACTCCGCCACGTCCTTTGTGAAACCGCTCGGACTGTCGATGGCTAAGATTTTCCTTGTCTCTTCTACAATGTAGTCTACATACTTTTTTGTTTTCATGTTTTTATTCCTTTCCTAAATATACTACCACGGCATCCCGCTTTATGATACAATTCTTTTGTTGTCACTACCCAATCCGACAACGGAAAGGGGGTGCCGATTTGGAATTGCTAATCTCATTTTTGATTTCCGTCGCAGCAGGTGTAGCCTGCCACTATATCTGCAAATGGCTAGACGGAAATGACAGTGACAATTAGCCTAAAAGAAACCCCACGAACTGCCATTCGTGGGGTTTCACTTTGCGCCGCTTTGGACACTAATCTCATTTCTTGCCTAGGCATAGTATAACATATGCCTTTGACATTTACAAGTATAACCATCGCAAACCCACTTATTCCAAATATAATCCAAATATAATTTATACCAAGCACAAAAATCCGCCCAGATTCCCCCGCTTCCCATGACTCGCCCGATGAGAAAACAGAATCTTTGGGTTACAGCAGGTGCAGATATCCGTCACTGCAAGGTGCTCCGGCAGGACGCCTGCCCGAAGGAGCACGATCTCATTTGCTTTCCAGAGATCGAGCTGATACTTCTGCCCGCTTTCCGCACTCTTCTCCTGCATTCTGCCCTCTACCCGCTGTTCTCCCCCTTCCTGCCGTCCTTTCTTCTCCTGCTGCTCGTTCCCGCTGTTTTCGGCTTTTTCTACCCTTTTCGGGGATTTCTTCAGAATTTCTTCCTCATGTCCCGGGAACGCCTCACGAAACGCCTGTGCCACATCCTCACTGACCTCATAGCAGTCCTGACAGATCGAAGGCCCGATGGCGCAGATCACGTCCCCCGGCTTCGTGCCGTACTCCTGCTCCATCGCCCGAAGCGTCACCTCGCCCATGCGAGCCACTGTTCCGCGCCAGCCCGAATGGCTCATGCCGATCGCACGGTGCACGGGGTCAACAAAATAAAGCGGCACACAGTCCGCATAAAACGTTGACAAAACGATTCCCGGCACATCCGTAATCAGTCCGTCCACATCCGTGTAGCCGCGTTCCCGCGTCAGTCCCCCTCCCGCGTCTTCCGCCGCCACCTTTCGCACATTTACCGTATGCGTCTGATCGGTAAAGACGAACTTCTCATAGTCCACATCAAGCGCTCCCGCCAGCCGTCTGAAATTCGTCTCCACAGCCTTTCTGTCGTCGCCTCTTGTAAAGCTTAGGTTCATTGATGAAAAAATACCTTCGCTCACGCCGCCGCATCTGGTCGTAAAACAATGCTTCACCAGCCCTGTCTGCTCCAGAAGCGGATATTTTAATAGCAGCATTCTGCTCCCGTCCGCCATGTCGTGCCACTCTTCCCGGAGTGTCGCCTCTCTGCCGCTTTTCCTTACTATATTATATGTCATTCTGTCATCCCGCTCCATCCTGCTTCTTAATATCCCTGATACAAAAACGCGTTCTTTATCAGCGTAATTTCCTCTCCCAGCACTGCCGCCACGTCAAAACGGCAGGGCGTCGTCTCGCCGTACCCGTGCTTCATACAGTAATAAAGCGCCGTCCTGCTGATTGTCCGCTGCTTACGCGCATCCACCGCCTCAAGCGGGGTTCCGCTTCCCGCATCCTTCCGATACTTGACTTCCACAAAGACAAGGTATTCCCCATCGCGTGCAATGATGTCAATTTCTCCGCTGCGGCATCTGAAATTATATTCCAGTATCCGATATCCCTGCTTTTCCAGGTAAGCGCCCGCCGCTTTCTCATACACTGTTCCGACTGCGCGCTTGTTCACAATTCTTCCCAATATGCGCCTCTCTTCAACCTATCCTCTCCCAAATCCCATCTTACAGCCTGCGCAGCCAGTGAACAGACCTATCCCAGCGTTTCATCACTGCTCTCCTTCTCCTGCATTTCAAAGCAGACGAAAAACTTCTTTTCAGATCAGCCCGGAATCCTTTAATTTTCCTTTCATGCGGTCCATGTCGTCCACGAACACTAAAATTTCCGCGACCACTTCGTAAAGCTCCGGTGGAATCGTATCGCCGATTTCGAGCCTGGAAAGCGTCTCCGCGAGCTTATTGTCCTGATAAAACGGAACGTCATTCTCCTTCGCCGTCTCAATGATACGCTCGGCGACGGCTCCCTTTCCCACCGCAAGGATCTTCGGCGCTACGTCGCCCGGATTGTAGGCGACGGCAACGGCTGTCCGGTCTTTTGTTTTGGTATCTTTCTGCTCTGCCATCTTCCGCTTCACTCCATCTCTTTTATGATTTCCTTTCGCTACGCCCTCACATCAAAAGAATACCGGTGCAGGCTTCCCGCAGGTGCGCCGCCCTTCCGCAGGAAATTCTCCTTGAAGTTGATATTCTTTTTCTCGTTCGTAATGGTAATCGTACAATTATAGCCCTTGTTCTTAAGCCGTTTCTCCAGAATCGGCAAATGTTTCTCCACCAGATCGTAGGACGCGTCGTCCTCAAAATAGAAGTTCGTGCGCACCTGACGGTTCTGCATCCGCACCGAAACGTCTGTCGAGCCGAGATTTCCCATATCCAGATGCAGAAACGCCGTCAATTCCGCATCCTGCTCCGTGAAATTCTTCTTATTCGTGTAAACATATAACTCGCCGTTAGCATTCTGCCCGGACATCTTAAGCGGTATCTGTACATAATTATAAATGTGGTTCATCTGGTTCATGAACTCCATGTTGCTGCGGATGTCCGTTGCAGTATGTAAAAAGGAATCCTGCGTAATTCCCGCCGCCCTGACCGCCGTCTCCATCTGCCGAATCTGCTGCTCCATCTTCTCATAGAGCGCGCCGATCTTCTTCTCTCCGGCAAGCTCGCGCGGTTCTATCAGCCATTGCTTTTCAATCACATGCCGAAATAGCTGCTGAAATTCCTTCCCCGCAAAAAGACGGTCGAGCCCGGACAGACCATACTGCTTATTCTCAGCGAGAACACGGTGCAGCGTGTTCAAAAACTGCTCCGCCGTCATATCCTTATTCACCGCCGCTGCCTGCTTTGCCTCGTTTTCCGCCGCCATGAGCTGTTCCATATCGGGCGGCTCCTCTGTGAGCGTATCCACAAAGATTTCCTCCGATACGGCTCCCGCGAAAAGTTCCTCATTCCCAAGCAATGTCGGAATGTTCTGCAAAGTCTTTGTCAAATTAGAAAGCTGTTCCTCCGTGAGCAGTTCACCCAGAGTCGCGCCGCCCGCCGCTGCTCCCGCAGAAGTCCTCTCTTCCGTCTGCAGCCCCATCCGGAACGCATCCTCCTCCGTAATGCCCGCTCCCGCCGCCACGTTCTGCCCGGGCGCCTGCTCTCCCGAAGAGAGTACGCCATCCGCTCCCGCCGCTGCGTTCTGCCCGGACGTCTGCTCACCTGAAGAGAGTACGCCATCCGCTCCCACTGCTGCATTCTGCCCGGGCGCCTGCTCTCCCGAAGAGAGTACGCCATCCGCTCCCGCCGCTGCCCCGGCCGGATTTCCTGCGTTCTGTCCGTTCCCGGATGAAAAAATGTCAAGAAGCTTTCCATACAACGCAAACGACTCCTCCGGCGACATGGCATCATCCCCAAGCACTTCCAACATCTGCCCCGTTACAAGTTCAAGCTCATTCAAAAGCTCATGCTGGTTCGAGAGATATCCCTCGAACTGGGACGCCATCATCTCCGTCACCGGAAGCCCGAGCTTCGCCATCTGCACGATAGTCTGCACGTTCGCATTCGGATTGGCGTTCACAAGCTTTGCCATGTTGAGAATACTCTGCTTCCCGATAGAAAGCTGTTCCCGCATCATCGCATCGACCATACGAAGCATCCGGTCCGTCACCGGAATCTGCGCCGCCGAGAGCGCATTCATAAGAATCGGATTACTGACATTTCCAAGCTCTGTGTAAGGACGGATCGCTACCGTCTGACCGTCATTTGTCTTCACTTGAAAGAACATGGACGAACCGGGCTTTAAATCTGCCGCGCCAATCGCCTTGCCGTCCAGACGCGCGGTAATTGTCTGACCGTTCGCCAACGCCAATGTAACCTTACCGCCCTTGACATGGTTGATCGTTCCCTCGAAAATACTTCCCGCGCCAAGCTCTCCCACCGAGGAGACGATCTTCTGCACGCTCTGTGTTCCATGCAGTTCCTCCGTTCCGTTTGTCACATTCCTGCTGTACTGTCCAAGCATATCCGATATCTGCATATACCCTCTCTTCCGCGCCGCATCCTGCCGCAGCACACTTTCTCACACCACCTGCCGCGATGCACAGCCCCGCCGCTTACACAAAATTTCCGATAAAGCTTCTCCGGTGAATCGGAGACGGCCCATACTTTTTCAACGCAGCGATATGCTCCGCTGAACCGTAACCTTTGTTCGAAGCGAATCCGTACTCCGGCAGGATCTTGTCATACTCCACCATCAGACGGTCCCTCGTCACTTTCGCCACGATACTCGCCGCGCCGATCGAAATGCTCTTCGCGTCCCCTTTGATAATGGGTACCTGTCTCATCGGCACTCCCGGAATTGTCACCGCATCATTTAATAATATATCGGGCGGAACACTCAATTTACTTATAGCCTCGCGCATCGCCTCATAGTTCGCCTGCAGGATATTGATCTCGTCAATCCGCTGCGGACTTGCCATCCCGACGCCTACCGCGACCGCTTTCCCCATGATAACATCGTAAAGCTCCTCGCGCTTTGCGGCAGAAAGCTTCTTGGAATCATTAATGTAGAGGATATCGCAGTCCTTCGGCAAAATGACAGCACCTGCAACGACAGGTCCGGCAAGCGGTCCCCTGCCCACCTCATCAATGCCGCAGATGTGCGCATACATACCGTATTCTCTCTCGTATTTCCAGAGCGCATCCGTGCGCGCCCGCTCTGCCTCAAGCTTTAAGAACCTTGCTCTCGCCTGCTCACAGAGCTTTTTGACCCCGGCACGCCCATCCGCCTCATATTTTTCGATAAAAAAAGGCAGCATCGCATCCTCCGCCGCCTTAAATTCTTCTTTGATTTCTCCGATTTTCCTTGCTTCCATCGCTACTCCTTTGACCGCTCCAATGTGATTCTTCCCAGCCTGCCGCTGCGGAATTCATCGATCAGGAGCGCTGCCGCCTTGCTGTAATCAAGCTCGTCGCCGCGTGCCATACACTTACGGTTAGCTGCGATCTGCCCCAATATCTCCGCCGGCTTCGCCGCCTCGTCAATCGGCTGTCCGTCCGTGCCGTAACGAGCGTTTAGCGCTCCCGGATAATATTCCGTCAGCACTTTAATCAATTCCAGGGACAGTTCGTCGATATTTAATATCTCGTCTTTGATCGCGCCGATGAGCGCAAGCTTCAGCCCCACGCTCTGATCCTCGAACTTCGGCCAGAGGATTCCCGGCGTATCCAAAAGTTCTACATTCTTATTCAGCCTGATCCACTGCTTGCCCTTCGTGACGCCTGGCTTATTTCCGGTCTTGGCACACGCCTTTCCCGCATAAGAATTGATAAAGGTCGATTTCCCGACATTCGGGATCCCAACCACCATCGCGCGCACCGGACGATTCACGATCCCGCGCTTCCTGTCGCGCTCGATTTTCTCTCTGCACGCCTCCATGACGACCGCCGTGACCTGTTTCATGCCCGTCTTACTGCGTGCGTCAAGCGCCACCACAAAACAGCCCTTCGCCTTAAAATATTCCGCCCATGCCCTGCCTGCCGCTTCATCCGCCAGATCCGACTTATTTAAAAGGATCAGTCTCGCTTTATTTTTCCCAAGCTCGTCGATATCCGGATTCCTGCTGCTGAGTGGAATTCTTGCGTCCACCAGTTCAATCACCAGATCGATCAGCTTCATATCCTCCTGCATCTGACGCTTTGCTTTCGTCATATGCCCGGGGTACCATTGAAATTGCATTCTTACCTCCCTTTGCCAAACATATTCCTACAGAAAGCCGAAATCTCCCCACGGAGCCACAATAAACCAGGCTTTTCCGATAATATATTCCTTCCTGATATTACCGATATTCGCATAACGGCTGTCCTCACTGTTGTTGCGGTTGTCTCCGAGCACAAAGAACTCGTCCTGCTCCAGCGTAATCTCTTCCGCCGCAAGCCCGGCCTCCTCGATCGACGTCACATCGACCTCCTCCTCAAACAGCTCCCCGTTCACGTAGACCTCTCCGTTTTTGATCCAAACCGTATCGCCCGGAACGCCGACCACACGTTTGACATAATAATGTGATTTCTCATTTCCGTTCGGCAGGAACACGATAATGTCATTTGCCTTGGGATTCGTCACTTTATAGATAAAGCGATTGACCAAAATCTCGCTTCCGCCTTCCAATGTCTCCGCCATAGACTGTCCGACCACACTTGTACGCAGTCCAACAAAATAGACAATCGTAAATGCCAAAAGAAGTGTAATCAAAATCTCGATCGCCCATACGCACACCTCCCGCACGACTGCCACATTTACTTTTTTCTTCTGTCTCCCAAAATTCAGTCCGCCCCTACGTCTGCGCATTTTATCTCTCCGCTTAAAAAACCACATGATTCCTGTTCTACTTTAACACAAACCATGTGGCTTCGCAATTCCATTTTCCGGTAACACATTATGTAGTTTTCCGGCAGCTTTTAATTGGCTGCGTACGGCAGTTCGCTCACCAGCCGCCCCACGATCAGCCAGCGCTTTTCTCTCTCGCCGTTCACACAGGTAGAGAGTGTGACAATCTTATCCTCCGGCTGAATCTCGATATCTTCTGCGATATGCGAGATACTGCTTTTTTCGCTCTCTTCTTTCACCGCCGCAAGGAACGCATCCCTGCCTAAAGAGGTCGTCCCATCATAGTACGCCGGAATATAAACATCCGAAAACTTCACCGCTGCATAGATTTCATAGGTCAGACATCCCTCTTTCGTATAGACAATGATCTTGCGGTTCTCATCAAAGAATTCTGCATCCTCGTAGGAATGCAGACAGCCGAACATACTGCCGTTTTTCATGTTATGTCCGTAAATGACCGTATTGTAATCGGAGAAATCCTTCTGATTGCACTTGTTCGTATACAGGCAGCCCGGATAGCCCTGGGAGCCGTCCAGATTGCGTTCCAGATAATAATTGTCCGTCTCGCTCTGGAGCACCGGATAATCGACCTGTGTTCCCGGCACTGTGATCCACGCATAGATATCCGCATTCTCTCCCCGCAACTCATCAAAATCATAGACGGCTTCACAGGTCTGCGGCTCCGTTTCCTCCTGCTCCGTCACTTCCGCTTCGATCATGACCGTCTCCGACGCTTCCGTCACACGCAGTTCCTCATATAGCGCTTCCTGCCTATCCAATGTGCGATAATAATGCACCACATAACCGATACAGCAGGCGGCAACCATGAGAAGTACGGCAATCAACCAAAATCGCTTTCGGTATGCCGCTTCCTTCTTTAACTTTCTTACAAAGCTTCTCCACATATTATTTAACTTCATATGCATCCTCTCATTTTCTCCTATTTCGTATAAAACAACCGGATTTTCAAATCATTCAGCGCATCCTGATTCAGATAATACCACTCGTATCCGTTGTTATCTACAATATCGCCCTGCAATATATATATGCCGTCACCAGATAAATCATAATTCACCACTTCGGTCGCCAGATAAAGTATCTGTGACGCGCTCATATCCGTCACCATATAGTTCCTGATTTCTTCCAATATCTTTACAGGCAATCCGATATTCTCTTTCACCGCGCACTTTGCCTGTTTTACAAATGCTTCCAGATAAAGCTTTTGCCTGTCAAGTCTGGTATACGCGCTCGCCGGAATCTCCGTATCACGATTGCGTACAAAATGCATCGTCTGTTCGCCCGTCAGATGCACCGTCTCTCCTTCTACAAACGCCTCATCCAGCATCGTGTAATCCTGATCCATCGTCACATCCACACCGCCGATCATATCGTTCAGAATCTGAATACACTCCAAATCTAAAACAGCATAGCCGCTGATCAGTATCGTTCCGAAAATCTCTGACACGCGCGCCGTTACCAATTCTCCGCTCTGCTGCATACCGTCTCCGTACGCATACTGAAGCGCAATCTGTCCTTCGGTCCTTCCCATATAATTTCCCAGAACATCATACATTTCCAGATTCACGACCGTATCTCTGGGCACCGTAATCAACCGGATGTCTTTCTTTTTTAAATCGAGTGACACGAGAAAAATCGCATCGGACTGTCCTCTACTGTTCCCGCTGTAATCAATCCCCGTCAGCTCCCCTTCCTTATCGATTCCGACACAAAGGATATTTAAGATATCGGGCTGATAATAATATGTCACACCGTCGATTTCCTCTGCCACAATCTCATCCGCATCCGAATTAATGCTTCCAGACCACGGATTGTTGCTATCTTTGAGCAGGCTGCTCCTGCCGGACCACCAAATACTATATACCGCTCCCGCCAAAATTGCAACCAGAAGCAATATGGCAGCCATCATCTTAAGAACTGTACGCCTGCCCTTTCCACCCTTTAACCCGTACGCGCATACTCTTTTTCTCACATTTGTCTCTCCCAAGCACACAGGCGCCCTGCTTTCCCAGGGTATTGCCTATTCTTATTCAAAAAGGAATCGCCGGGCTATAAAAGTCCGGCGATCCATATTCTGTCTTAAAACACTCTTTTACGCATTTACTTTGCGTCTTACACATGCCGCCGCACCGACTGCTGCCGCTGCCGCAAAAAGAACTACGATTGGCATATTGCTCTCTGCGGTCTTCGGAGAAGTAACTGCCGCTGCGCTCTGGCTTGTCGGAGCAACATAGTTGTCATAGTAGGTGTCACCACACTCGCAATAATATGTGGTATAGCCCCATGTTGTAGCCGTAGGCGCTGTCGTGAACTGACTATACTGATGATAATGCTCGGAAGCGATTGTCCCTACTTCTGCATAGAATACAAGTGAGAAAGATGTAAATGTAGCTGTAATCTTTCCGTCACCTGCTGCAGATGCCGAAAGCTGCTCCCATGTTCCATCATTCTTTAAATGAAGTACGATAACCTGGCTGTTTCCATGAATCCCCGGTGCATCAAATGTAACAAGAACTCCTTTTGCAAGTGCCTCATCGGTGAGGTTCGCCGGTCTTACAACATCAGTAATGTTAGAAGCTGACGCTTGCGCTACATCCACACCGGTCTGTGCTTTTATAAATGACTTATAAGCCTGCTCATCGCCGGATGCTACAGCAGCTTTGTAGCTGTCATATGCTGCTTTCACTTCGCTGGACGCCGTCGCAACGTAATCCTCCACAGAACCGGTCGTCGCCTGATAGGTGTTCTGATATGTCGGGCTTGGTGCTGCCATGACAGTCATTGCTGTTCCAAGACACAATACCATACTCATTACGGCTGTTAATAGTTTCTTCTTCATAAACTTTTGTACCTCCATTTCACGGACATAAATTTTCTGTATTTTCAAGTATTTCCTCGAAAATCTATATCCTATTTTACCCCCCCCCTCAAAAATTTTGTCAATACTGTATATTGCATATATTTTTCATTATTTTGACAAAATTTTTGTGCATTTTAACAATATTTTACATTTCTTTGCATCATACAAGCAGCAACACTCTTTTGCTCTATAGGAACCATCATTTTCGCATTTTACAGCAGCACGGTATTTTCTATTGCATAAGAAAGAATCCGGCTCTGCCGGATTCTCCGCGCCCGAGCGGTGCTGTTTACAGCTTACTTCCTCTCCGCGAGGTGCGCATCCTGCCCGGCAGGGCTTTTTTACTCTATAGGAATCAGTACTTTCACGTTTTACAGCAACACAGTATTTCCTATAGATTAAAAAAAGAACCCGGCAGCATCCTCATGAAATGCTGTCAGGCTCTTCTCACGCCGCAATTATTTTACAAGCTCTTTTACCTTTGCCTTCTTGCCGACACGGTTTCTTAAGTAGAATAACTTTGCACGTCTTACCTTACCCTGACGAACAACCTCTACCTTCTCTACGTTCGGAGAATGCAATGGCCAGGTCTTCTCTACGCCGACACCGTTGGAAATCTTTCTTACGGTGAACGTCTCGCGGTTGCTTCCGCCCTGTCTCTTAATGACAGTTCCCTCGAATACCTGAATTCTCTCACGGTTACCCTCTTTGATCTTACCGTAGACCTTCACGGTATCGCCAACGCGGAACTCCGGAACCTCAGCCTTTAACTGCTCTGCTTCAATGCTCTTAATAATTTCACTTGCGTTCATTTTGTGACCTCCTGATATTTGGATGTTCTTAATACGCTTCCCGTAACAGAGGACCATCTATTTACTCACAACTTTTGTATAATACCACAACTTGTTTTAAATGTAAAGCGATTTCTACAACTTTTCCGGGTGTATCACACCGCTTCACCCGATGGTTACGCCTCAAGCCTGCGCATGATTTTCTTCATTTCCTTATAATAATATTGGTTCACCTTGACCTCATAGAAATGCAGCCGCGACAGCATGGAGAAAACGCGCTTTGCATCAAGCTTTGTGGTGAAGAACGGCTTCATCTTCCAGATAAAATGAACGACCCGGATATCCTTGTATCGGAAATCAAAATATTTCTCGCGGTAGCACGCCTTATCGATCATGTTGGGCGTCATGTTATAGTACGCGGGAAGCCATGTATTTCCGTCCAAAAAGAGATTAAGCACCTCCTGATCCCCGGAAAGTCCGCGCTCCATAGCCGCCGGAAGCTCCGCAACAAGCTTGTGAAATAATTCCGCATCCGGTTCTATCACCATCAGTCCCGAATTACATCCGCAGTTTTCTTTTCCTTTGATTCCGGTAAACTGATAGCCGTCCTGACAGATTGCGATCGCCTTCTCGTCAAACAGTGCGTCGATATTCCGCATCACGATCATATCCGCATCGAGATACACCAGCTTCTCAAACTCGGTCAGTTCGAACAGACGGAACTTGAAATATGTATAATCCCATCCCTCCATCGGTCGGTTCGTAATCTCAGAGACGGACACTGCCTCGCGCACAATGACATGGACTCCCACTTTCTCCAGGCTGTCCCTCGTCTCCTCACTGACCTGATCGGACACCAGACAATAAAACGGATATTTCGAATTCGTGTCCATAAGGCTCTGATATAACACCAGAATCCCGTTCAAATAATTATCCGTGCTAAGGCACGATACAAATGCTTTCATCTTCTCTACCTCCCCGCATTTTCCTACGGCTCTCTCTCCAACCAGTACACCTGCGACTTCGAGCAGCACAATCCGAGAGATTCCTGCAGCTTCTTTGACGTCCCGTTCTCGGCTGTCACCTGTCCATACGGCGTGTACCCGCGTTCCAGACACTGGTTGATCATATAAGTCTCAAGCGCTTTGCCAAGCTTTCTGCCCCGATACTCCGGCAGGATGTGAAGCATCCCGATGCTTCCCTCCGTGTGCATTCCCACGAAGCCCGCCAGTTCTTCTCCCAGAAACGCGCCGTACATCGCCCGCTTTGCAATGCGCCCGGCAACATATGTGCGGTCTGCGATCTCATGGTAATGCAAGGCGACCGTATCTAAGTGCTCCATCCCGAGCGACCGGATGACAGGTAATTCGCCATCGGACCTTCCGTCCGCACGGTACAGCCCGGTAATCGGAAGCTTCTCCCGCTTCGTATACACGACCTGGCTGCAGGGCATCGTGTTCGTAAGACCGAACTGCTCCCTCACCGGTTCTATCATAAACTCCTGATGCAGCACAATCGCACCTATATTTGCCTGAACCGCGTCATCTGCCGCGCCGCCCTCCGGCATTTCCGCCGTCTGCACATAGCTTCTGCCCTCCGCTGCTGCATCCTCTCCCAGCACCTTTAGCATCTGACGTCCCGTCTGTTCATCCTCCGCCGTATGAAAATAGATGCCGCTCTCCTTATCCTGCAGACAGATATTTGCGCCCTCCGCGAACAAAATGCGCGCCTGCCCTCTTTTCAGCAGTTCTATCATATCCATATGCAGAAGCTTCTGTTTTTCTAACGCCGCGATACATGCCTGCCCGCGCGCATATTTCTGGTAAAGATCCGGTCTGCGCTCCTTCGTGCGCTCTTCTGCCGCTTTCCTTCTCCACGCGTCGATCATCCGCCGGTTTCCGGACAAAAGAACCTCTGGCACACTTTTTCCATGCCATTCCTCGGGGCGGCTGTACTGCGGATATTCCAGCAGATCGCCTTCGAAGGATTCTGTCTCGCCGGACTCTCCGTTGTTAAGCACCCCCGGCACCATCCTCGAAATGGCGTCGATCATGACCATCGCCGGAAGTTCCCCTCCCGTCAGCACATAGTCGCCGATCGAAATATAATCCGTGACAATCTCCTCCAACACGCGCTCGTCGATTCCCTCGTAATGCCCGCAGAGGAAGATCACGTCCTCCTCCCTCGCGAGCTCCTTTGCCTTCTGCTGAGAAAACGTCTCGCCCTGCGGCGTTACATACACGGTGCGGATGCGCCCTAATGCTGCCTGGTCTGTCTGCTTCCTCGCATCCTGCGCCTGCCCGCCCTGCGGCGTCACACACACGTTCGGGGCATACTGCGGCGATATCGCCTGCGCCCTGTCTGCAATGCGGTCCCCCACCGCTTTCCACGCATCGTAGACGGGCTGTGCCTGCATCAGCATCCCCGCGCCGCCGCCATAAGGATAATCGTCCACTTTCTTGTGCTTATCCTTCGTATAGTCACGGATGTTGACCGCCTCTATGGAGAGCAGCCCCCGCTCTGCGGCACGTCCGATAATGCTCTGGGAAAGCCCCTGCATGACCATATCCGGGAAAAGCGTCAGTATATGAAAATTCACATTCTGCCCTCCTGCTTCCACTGTTTTATCGTCATTTGACGTTTCTCTACTTCTTATTCATATCCCGAAGTCCCGGCAGCAGATGTATGCACATCTGTCCTTTCTCCACATCGACCGACCGGATGCAGTCGCGGATCGCCGGAATCAGTATTTCCTCGCCGCTCTCCGTCTTCACGACATAGACGTCGTTCGCGCCCGTCTGCATGACATCTACCAGCGTTCCAAGGCGCTCCTCCTCGTCCGTCACAACTTCCATATCAATCAGATCCGCAATAAAATACTCGTTCTCCTCCAATGCCACAGCGTTCTCCCGTGTGACATAGAGCGCGCATTTGCGGTATTTCTCCACATCATTGATGTTGTCGATTCCCTTGAACTTTAAGATGACCATATTTTTGAAGAACTTAACGCCTGCGATCTCAAGCGAAAGTTTCTCTTTTCCCGTATCCAGCAGCACATTTTTCAGCTTTTTGAAACGTTCCTGATCATCTGTCGTCGGAAATACCTTGACCTCTCCCCGCACTCCATGGGTCGTCGTAATAATTCCCACCTGAAGCAAATCTTCCATGCAATCCTCCCATATTTATATTTAAGAATAGAATCCGGCTCTGCCGGATTCCCCGCGCCCGGGCGGTGCTGTTTACAGCTAACTTCTTCTCCGCGAGGTGCGCATCTGCGCATGCAGTGCTTTTCTGCAATAGGATGCAATTTCCTATTGCAGAAGAAAAGGCTATCCCGAACCGGGGTAGCCTTCTGCATTACTGTGCGATCTCCACAATAACTTTCTTTTCTTCCTTTGAGGCAGCAGCCTTCACAACGGAACGAATCGCCTTGGCAATGCGTCCCTGCTTGCCGATTACCTTGCCCATATCGGACTGCGCAACATGCAGTTCGATTACGATGGCTTTCTCATTTTCAGTCTGGGTCACTACGACCTCATCCGGGGAATCGACGAGTGATTTAGCAATTACTTCAACTAATTCTTTCATTAGGTCCACCTCACGAATCCTATTTCTCGATGCCTGCGCTCTTGAAAATACGTGCAACAGTATCGGTTGGCTGAGCTCCGTTTGCTAACCACTTCTTAGCTAACTCCTCATTTACATGATACTCGCTTGGATCTCTCGTCGGATCGTAAGTTCCAATCTCCTCGATGCACTTTCCATCTCTCGGGGATCTGGAATCTGCAACTACGATTCTATAGAAAGGAGCTTTCTTCTGTCCCATTCTTCTTAATCTGATCTTTACTGCCATTACTTTCACCTCCTTAAATTTGCTGACTAATCTATTCCTTTAGAATGCGTAATACGCAATTTCTAACAATTAAAACGGAAGCTTTCCGAACATACCGCCGCGTCTGCCCTTCTTCATCATGCCGGGCATCTGTTTCATCATCTTCTTCATCTGCTCGAACTGCTTCACTAAGCGGTTGACCTCCGCGATATCCACACCCGCCCCCTGCGCGATCCTACGCTTTCTGCTTGGATTAAGGAGCGCCGGATTCTGCCGCTCCTGGGGCGTCATCGAGTAGATAATCGCCTCTGTGCGGGAAAGACTCTTCTCCGCTGCCGCCTCGTCAATGTCCGGCATCTTGCCGCCGCCCATCCCGAGTCCCGGCATCATGCCAAGGATGCTGGAAAGACCGCCCATCTTCTTCATCTGGCTCATCGACTCCAAATACATCTCAAAGTCAAACTCATTCTTGCGCATCTTCTGCTCGAGCTTCTTTGCTTTCTCCTCGTCAAAGTCTTCCTGCGCCTTCTCGATCAGAGTCAGCACATCGCCCATACCGAGGATTCTCGACGCCATACGGTCGGGATAGAACTGCTCTAAATCCGAGAGCTTCTCACCCATGCCTGCGTAGAAAATCGGCTTCCCGGTCACGGCACGAATCGAAAGCGCCGCGCCGCCTCTCGTATCACCGTCTAACTTTGTTAAGATGACTCCGTCGATACCGATGTTCTCGTTAAAGGTCTTTGCCACATTTACCGCATCCTGTCCTGTCATTGAATCCACGACCAGAACCGTCTGATGCACCGTGACGTTCTCTTTTATCTGAATTAACTCCGCCATCATGTCCTCGTCGATATGAAGACGTCCGGCGGTATCGATAATTGCAATATTAAATTCGTTCTTTTTCGCATGCTCGATCGCTGCTTTTGCGATGTTGACCGGACTGTTCTTATCTCCCATGGAGAATACTTCCACGCCCTGCCTCTCACCGTTGATCTGCAGCTGTTCAATCGCTGCCGGACGGTAAACGTCACCTGCGACCAACAGTACCTTCTTGCCCTTCTGCTTGAACTTTCCGGCAAGCTTTGCCGCAGTCGTCGTCTTACCGGCTCCCTGCAGACCTGTCATCATAATGACCGTCAGCGCCTTACCGGGCTGCAACTCAATCTCCGCCGTCTCGGAACCCATGAGCCTGACCATCTCTTCATTTACGATCTTGATGACCATCTGTCCCGGATTCAGTCCGTTCATCACGTCCTGCCCGACTGCCCGCTCCTCAACGTCCTTTACGAACTGCTTGACGACCTTGAAGTTGACATCCGCCTCGAGCAGCGCAAGCTTTACTTCCTTAAGCGCCGTCTTAACGTCCGCCTCGGTCAGCTTTCCTTTGCTCCGCAGATTCTTGAATACGTTTTGAAGTTTTTCAGATAAGCTGTCAAATGCCATCTATAACTCCTCTAATAACTGATTGGAAATCCGTTCGATCTCCCGTATCATCGTCTCGTCATGGCTTTCATGGAAGCGCTCTGTAAGCCGGTGAATCTCCTCCACCCGTCTCTTGGCAGATAAGAACTTCTCCACCAGATGAAGCTTCTCCTCATAGCCTTCGAGCATTCGCGTGCACCGCTTCACCATATCGTGAACGCCCTGTCTGCTAATTCCCTCTTCATCCGCAATCTCTCCGAGTGAGAGGTCATTGAAAACGAAATCCTCATATATTCTTCTCTGATGCTCGTTAAGGAGCTCTCCGTAGAAATCATAGAGATACGCCTGTTCTATCTTCTCTTCCATTCATGCTCACCTTGGGTAGATTATCATAAAAAAGAACGGGTGTCAAGTATTTTTTCTTGACACTCGTTCCTTTTGTACCTTATCGTACCCCTTCATAATGCGTCCACATACGAATGATCTTAATTGTTCCGTCATACTTAACACTGTCAATTTCTATCGGCTCCTCGTACACCTGATATATAAGCCTGTGCTGTATGTTTATTCTCCTGGAAAAGAAGCCTTTTAGATTTCCAACCAGCCCTTCGTATGGTGGTAGATTTTTAAAGGGATCTTCTTTCATAGCTTCGATCAGTTCTTTTGCCTTTTTGTCCAATCCGGCTGACTTAAGATTCTTAATATCTTTTACAGCCTGCTTCTCGTAAACGATTCGATACATTTACCACTCCACCTCATCTTCCGGCACACAGTCCCTAAGAGGTGTATTCCCTCCCGCTATAATGGATTCTGCCACTCCCGGAATAGAATTAAGATACAATGTTTCCTGAATCGCATTCCAATCATCCTCTGATATGAGAACGCCGTTTTTTCCTCTGTTATTTGTAATAGTGATTGGCTGACTATTCGTATTAACATCTGTAAGTAACTGATAAATATTCTCTCTCGCCTTTGTTACGCTAATCGCTGTCATAGGATCCTCTCCCTTCACTTTTATTATAGCGTACGCAAATACGTACGTCAAATATTTTTAATAATTTACAGACTTTTCCCTCAAAGCACCATCGCCGCCTGCACGATCGCGCAGAACAGACATAACGCCGTACAAACGCCGTAGAGTGCCCCGCTTTTCCCTTCCGTCTGGAAAAATCCGACTGCGGCAAACACAAATCCATCCACACAGACTGCAAACGGCAGCATCTGTCTTCCGAATGACCTGCCGCTTACAGCGCAAAGCACAAGCGCCGCCGCAAGACCGCTGCATAGAACCGCTCCAAAGAACAGACTTTTTTTCATTCTTTCTGCCATAGTTCCTCATTTCTGCCGCCGTCCGGGCGGTCACGCCATATCCGCTTTATAAGAAAATATACTTGCAGACAAAGAGAACTGCCAGCACATACATAAGCGGCGTGATCTTCTTTGCTTTTCCGCAAACCACATTAATAATGACATAGGAGATAACGCCGATTGCGATACCCTCGGAAATACTGTACATAAGCGGCATTGCAAGCAGGCACAAGTATGCCGGAACCGCCTCCGTCATATCCGTGAACTCTATGCTCGTCACCGTAGACACCATCAAAAATCCCACGAAAATCAATGCCGGAGCCGTCGCAAAGCTCGGAATCGAGCAGAAAATCGGAGATAATACAACGGAAATCAGAAACAGAAATCCGGTAACGACCGACGCCAGTCCGGTTCTTGCTCCCTCCGCAACGCCGGAAGAACTCTCAACAAAGGTCGTCGTTGTGGAAGTACCGAGTACCGCGCCCGCCGAGGTCGCGATCGCATCCGCAAGCAGCGCCTGCTTGATGCGCGGCAGTCTGCCGTCTTTATCGAGCATATCCGCCTTATTTGCAACACCGATAAGCGTACCGAGCGTATCGAACATATCGACAAACAGAAACGATAACAAAATTACAATGAAATCAAATACACGCACATTACCAAAATCCGCTCTAAAGCACTGACCGAACGTCTTTCCAATCGCAGACAGATCCGTAAATCCCCATGCCGGGTACAACGAATAGAATCCCGCTTCCGCATCCGGCACATAAATTCCCACTGTCTGACACAGTATACCAAGAATCCATGTCAGCACGATGCCGAAAAGGATGGCTCCCCTCACATGCTTGATATAAAGAATAATCGTAATGAACAGACCGAGCAGTGCAAGCAGCGCACAGATTCCTTCTGTCTTAAAATTTCCCGTAAAGTCGACATAAGAGACAAGTGTCGAGCTGTTTGCCACTACGATTCCGCCGTTCTGCAGTCCGATAAACGCGATGAACAGACCGATGCCGACGCTCACGCCCTTTTTCAGATTGGTTGGAATCGCATTGAAGATCGCCTCACGCACATTCGTCAGGGAAAGTACGATAAAAATCAATCCTTCCGCGAATACCGCCATCAACGCGACCTGCCACGAATACCCCATCGCGCCGCATACGGTGTAGGTAAAATATGCATTTAAGCCCATGCCCGACGCTAACGCAAACGGATAATTTGCAAGAAACGCCATCGCCATTGTTCCTACAAACGCCGCAAGCGCTGTTGCGATCAGCACCGCCGTCTTATCCATACCCGCGTCCGCAAGCATTGCCGGATTGACCGCCAGAATGTACGCCATCGTCATAAATGTCGTAATTCCCGCCATGATCTCGGTTTTCACTGTTGTGTTGTTCTCTTTCAGTTTAAAAAGTTTTTCTAACATTTTCTCTCCTCTCCTTCATTTACATTTTACAGGCTTGCGCGCACAAGCTTCGGCTTATAGCCGTTCTTCTCGAGCGCTTTCATAATCTGCTTCTTGTGGTCCGTTCCAAAACACTCGAGCGTAATACGAAGTTCCACCGCCGCGCTCCGGTTCGTCGACACGAACTGGTTGTGCTCCAGCTTGATGACGTTGCCCTGCTCTTCTGCAATCGTCGCCGACACCTTCGTAAGCTCGCCCGGCTTATCCGGCAGAAGCACCGACACGGTAAATATTCTGTCGCGGAAAATAAGTCCCTGCTGCACCACGGAAGACATCGTGATGACGTCCATATTTCCGCCGCTTAAGATAGAGACAACGCGCTTGTCGGTAACATCCAGATGCTTTAAAGCCGCCACGGTAAGCAGCCCCGAATTCTCCACGATCATCTTGTGGTTCTCCACCATGTCCAGGAAAGCAACCACAAGCTCGTCGTCCTCGACCGTGATGATGTCGTCAAGGTTTTTCTGGATGTACGGGAAAATATTGCTTCCCGGCGTCTTTACGGCAGTTCCGTCCGCAATCGTGTTCACATTCGGAAGCGTCGTCACTTTGCCCGCCGCAAACGAAGCCTGCATACAGTTCGCGCCCGCAGGTTCCACGCCGATGACCTTGATCTTCGGATTCAGCAGCTTCGCCAGCGTAGAAACGCCTGTTGCCAGTCCGCCGCCGCCAATCGGCACCAATATGTACTCCACAAGCGGAAGCTCCTTGAAGATTTCCATGGCGATCGTTCCCTGCCCGGTCGCAACCGCAAGATCATCGAACGGGTGAATGAACGTGTAGCCTTCCTTCTCCGCAAGCTCATACGCCTTCTGGCACGCTTCATCATAAACGTCTCCGTAGAGCACGACCTGTGCGCCGTAACTCTTCGTACGGTTCACCTTGATAAGAGGAGTCGTCGTCGGCATCACGATGACCGCTTTGCAGCCGTAACATTTCGCCGCATAAGCAACGCCCTGCGCATGATTGCCCGCCGACGCGGTAATCAATCCCTTCTCGCGCTCCTCGTCGGAAAGCGTGCTGATCTTATAGTACGCGCCCCTGACCTTGTACGCCCCGGTAAACTGCATGTTCTCCGGCTTTAAGTAGACCTTGTTGCCCGTCTGCTCGCTTAAGAAATCACTGTAGATCAGCTTCGTTTCAAGCGTTACTTCTTTGACCTTCTCGCTCGCCTCTTCAAATTTGTCCAATGTCAACATTTCTTTTCTCCTTCTATCAATTTTGCTCACACTTCGAAGAGTGCGTCCACAAACTGGTTGGGATCGAATTTCTGCAGATCCTCGATCGTCTCTCCGACACCGATATATTTCACCGGAATGCCCAGCTCCGAATGAATTGCTACCGCAATTCCTCCCTTCGCCGTGCCGTCCATCTTCGTTAAGATAATGCCCGTAATATCCGCGACCTCGGAGAACTCTCTCGCCTGACTTAAGGCATTCTGTCCGGTCGTGGCGTCAAGTACTACAAGTGTTTCTCTGTATGCATCGGGATATTCCTTTTCTAAGATACGGTTAATCTTCTTTAATTCCTCCATCAGGTTCTTCTTATTGTGGAGACGCCCCGCCGTATCGCAGAGAAGTACATCCGCGTTCCTCGCTTTTGCAGCCGCTACCGCATCGTAAACGACTGCTGCCGGATCTGCGCCCTCCTGTCCGCCGATCATATCGACGCCCGCGCGGTTCGCCCACTCAAAAAGCTGATTGCCCGCCGCGGCGCGGAAGGTATCTGCCGCCGCAAGAACTACCTTTTTATTCTGATCTTTAAGCTTGCCTGCCAGCTTGCCAACAGAGGTCGTCTTGCCGACGCCGTTGACGCCGATCACAAGCACGACGGATTTCTCATTTTCAAAACGGTACGCCGTCTCTCCGACATCCATCTGCTCCTTGATACTGTGAATCAGCAGTTCCTTGCACTCCGCCGGGTCCTTGATATGGTTCTCCTTCACCTTTTCTTTGAGACTCTCAATGATCGCCTCGGTCGCATTCACGCCGATATCTCCCATGATGAGAATCTCCTCGATCTCCTCATAGAACTCATCGTCAATACTGGAAAATCCGCTGAAAATGGAATCAATGCCTGCGACAATATTGTCTCTGGTCTTGCCTAATCCCTCAACTAAACGTCCCCAGAAGCCTTTCTTTTCCTCACTCATTTTATGTCCTCACATTCCGGGTTACTGCTCACACCCTATGGCTGTTCCAGTAACCGCATCCTTCCGTTTTATTTGCTGCCGCTTACATCCTGCTGCTATTTTCGCAGCCGCATCCTCCTGTTTCGTCACATACACTACTTGTCAAGATCATCCTCGATCAGATTCACAGAAACAAGCGTAGATATTCCCTTCTCCTGCATCGTGATACCGTACAGTCGGTCTGCCGCCGCCATCGTACCGCGCCTGTGCGTGATAACGATGAACTGCGTGCTCTTCGTCAGCTTATGTAAATACTTTGCAAAACGTCCGACATTCGAATCGTCAAGCGCCGCCTCAATCTCATCGAGCAGACAGAACGGGGACGGCTTTAAGTTCTGGATCGCAAAGAGCAGTGAAATCGCCGTCAAAGATTTCTCACCGCCGGACATCTGCATCATATTCTGCAGCTTCTTTCCCGGCGGCTGTGCGATAATGCGGATGCCGCACTCTAAGATATCCTCATCCTCCACCAATTCGAGCGTTCCCTTTCCGCCGCCGAACAGTTCCTTAAACACCTTATCGAACTCGCGCTGTATCTCGGCAAACTTCTCCAGAAACTGCTTGCGCATTCCGGTATCGAGTTCTTCGATAATGCCGATCAGCGTCTGTTCCGCCTCGACGAGATCGTCATGCTGCGTCTTTAAGAACTCGTAGCGCTCCGAAATTTCCTTATAATCCTCAATCGCGTTAACATTGACATCGCCGAGTTTTCGGATATCATCCTTGATGACAGCAATAAGCTTCTTCATCGCGGAAAGATCTGTGTATTCTTCGTTGCGCAGCTCCATTGCCGCGTGCAGCGTCAGTTCATATTCTTCCCACATGTAATTATTCTGGTATTCATGTGCTTCTTCTAACTTCTCTCTCTGGCTGTTCAGACGAAAAATTTCCTTGTCAAGATCAGCGATCTTATTCGAGATATCCTCCCGTTTCTGGAAAAATCCCTTGTACTCTGCGGACATTTCCTCTCTTCTGGCCGTCGTTTCCTTAAGTTCCGCCTCGAGCTTTGCGTAACTGTCGTCGGATGCCAGAATCGTCTTCCTGATCTCCTCGATGTCATGACGCTTCTTCTCAGCATCCGCCTTCGCATCCTTCGCATCCCTTACAAAGCCCTCACGCTCGTCCTCGTATCGTTTGATTTCTCCGTTGATACGGTCCAGATTCACCAACACGAACTCCACCTTCTGACGAACCGCCGCTTCCTTAAGCTGTACCTCGGACGCCGCCTTCTGCGCTTCTTCCTCCTTCGCGGCATTCTCATCCAGACTCTTCTGGAACTGTGCGTTCTCTTCCTCGATCTGCTTCTCGCGTTCCTTCGCAGCCTCAATTTCCTCTGTAATCCGCGTTTTATTGTCCGAAATCTCACGGAGCTGGTTCTCAAGCTCCTGACTCTCGGTCTTAAGACCCGCAAAGACGCTTTCGCTCTCGCTCTTCTGCTCGGTCGCGCGCTCTACGTTGAGCTTCGCCGTATTCTGCAGAATATACTGTTCCTGCAGTGTGGCCTTTGTTTTCTCAATATCCTCAGCAAGAAGGCTCTGCGCCGTCTTAATATCCTCGAGACGGTTTCTGTGTTCTGCAATCTCTTTTTCCAGATTCGCTACCGTCTTTTCCAGTTCTTCAATCTCACGGTTTCTCGCAAGCAGATTGCTGCTGTTCTTAAAGGCACCGCCCGTCATCGAACCGCCCGGGCTTAAATACTCACCCTCCAGCGTTACGATGTGCAGGGAATAACGGTTCTTCTTTGCAAGCGCGATCGCGTAATCGATGTTCTCGGTCACGATCACCCTGCCGAGCAGATATGCCGTCACGCCTTCATATTTCTTCTCAGTTGCGACAAGGGTGTTGGCAAGCCCGATGACGCCCGGCTCCTTTAAGGCGTCCATATTCTTGAAATTGCCCTTGCCGTCTACGCTTGTAAGAGGCAGGAACGTCGCCCTTCCGTAACGGTTCTGCTTCAAATAAGAAATCATCTTCTTCGCAGTCTCTTCATCCTCGGTGACGATATTCTGGATATTGCCTCCGAGCGCCGTCTCGATCGCGACCTCATACTTCTTCTCGACCTGGATCAGATCGGACACAACGCCGAGAATGCCCTTATGCTGTGCTTTCTGCTCCATGACGCGGCGGATGCTGTTGCCGTAACCGTCGTAACGCTCCGCGATATTCTTAAGGGATTCCAGTCTGGACTGTTCCTTGTGGTATTTCGCAATCGCCTGCTCTAGCTTCTGGTTCGTCTCGGCAGACTTGCGCTTCCACTCCCTGCTCTTCTCCTCCATCCCGGCGGCTTCCTTCTTATTCGCCTGAATGGACGCGTTCACTTCATCCAGTTCCTTCTGGTATTCCTCCAGAACAGATGCGAGATCCGCCTCCTCCGTCTTTCTGGCAAGAAGCCTCTGCGTAAGCTGCGCCTTTCTGATGTTCACCTGCTCCGCCATCGTGTCAAAGCGCTGCTGGCGCGCTTTGACGGATGCCTTCTTATTCAGAAGCTCGATAATTTCGTTCTTGCCCTTCTCGATGCCCTCCGTGCAGCGCGCGATTTCTTCCTGCAGCGCGCGAAGCCGCTCTGCCGACGCTTCCTTTTCCTGCCCGGCTGCCGCAAGCTCATTCTCCAGCTCCGCCCTTTCCTTCTCGTAAGTCTCACGGGACTTTATGCGCTCTTCCTTCTCCCGGTCAATGGAATCCAGACGGCTCTTAAGATGTTCGTCTGTCATCTGGGCCGTGTGGATCTGCTCGTTCAAGACGTTGATCTGCCCTTCCAGCTTTCCCTTCGTCACAGTGGAGTGATTCAGTCCTTCACGGATAGAGTTCAGTTTTTCATCCATCGCAGCCATGTCCTGCTCCATGCGCTCATACTCGGACTTCACGCCCTCATAGGACTCCCTGGCTCCCTGCATTTCCTGGTCTGCGATGTTGTACTTCTCCTGTACTTCCTTTAACGCTCCCTCGATGCGCTCCACTTCCAGAAGGAACATATTCACATCGTAGGTCTTTAATTCTTCCTTTTTCTTAAGGTAAATACGCGCTTTCTCCGCCTGACGCTCCAGCGGTCCCACCTGACGTTCCAGCTCTGCAAGAATGTCATTGACGCGGACGAGGTTCTCCCTCTCGTTCTCAAGCTTCTTCTGTGCCGTCGCCTTGCGCTTCTTGTATTTCACAATACCGGCAGCCTCGTCGAAAAGCTCCCTTCGCTCCTCTGGCTTTCCGCTTAAGATACGCTCGATCTGCCCCTGCCCGATGATGGAATAGCCCTCTTTCCCGATACCCGTATCATAGAACAGTTCCGTAACATCCTTAAGGCGGCACGGATTGCCGTTGATCAAATACTCGCTCTCACCCGAACGGTACACGCGTCTCGCGACCGTGACCTCCTCGAAGTCAATCGCAAGCTGATGATCTGCATTATCCATGGTAATCGCCACATAAGCATAACTGAGCGGCTTGCGGTTCTCCGTTCCCGCAAAGATGACGTCCTGCATGCTCGCGCCGCGGAGCTGCTTCGCGCTCTGTTCTCCAAGCACCCAGCGCACCGCATCTGCAACGTTGCTCTTACCGCTGCCGTTCGGCCCTACAATTCCCGTGATTCCGTTGTGAAAATCAAATACGATCTTGTTCGCAAATGACTTAAATCCCTGCACTTCGATGCTCTTAAGATACATATAAACCTCTCTCTTTCAGCCTGAGCAATGCCTGATATGCCGCCTCCTGCTCCGCTGCCTTCTTAGTGTGTCCGCTCCCCCTGCCGATTGCCTGTTCCCCGATCACCGCCTCCACAAGAAAATGCTTATCGTGATCCGGGCCTTCCTCGCCGATCAGCTCGTAATGCAGGCTCTCTTCCATATTTCCCTGCACGACCTCCTGTAAAATCGTCTTACTGTCATAGAAAAGCTTCTTATGCTCAATATCGGTCAGAATAAAACGGTGGATAAAATCGCTTGCAGGCACAAAACCGCCGTCCAGATAAATCGCTCCGATTACCGCCTCAAGTGCATCCGAGAGAACCGATTTACGCCCTCTTCCTCCCGTCTGGTCCTCGCCTTTGCCGAGATAGAGATACTTTCCCAGTTCAATTTCCCTCGTGCAGAGCGCTAATGTCGGTTCACAGACAATACTCGCACGAAGTTTCGTCAGATCCCCCTCCGGCAGATCGCGGTACTTCTTGTACAGAAATTCACTTGAGACGACCTCCAACACCGCGTCTCCCAGAAACTCAAGACGCTCGTTGTCCGAGAGCTTTTTCATATGCTTCTCATTTGCAAAAGAACTGTGCGTCAGCGCCTGACGGAGCAGTCCCTGTTCCCTGAACCTATAACCGATTTTTTCTTCCAGTTCTGTCAATTTAGACATATCATTCCCTATACCTTCCTGTAAGACAGCGTTTCTGCGCCGCAGCTTACAGATTTCTCCGAGATCTTTTCTTGCCCTACATCCACTGTATAGGATAAGAAAAAGTCTCGCTAAAGAAAAGCCCTTGTCGCAGAAACAAGGGCTTCACGTCACATCATCAAATTGTCTATTATGCATTTAAAGCATTCTTGATCTCTTCTACTGCATCTGACACGGTCACGATATGTTCTGCATCTTCATTTGCAATCTCAATGTCAAATTCCTCTTCAATCCCCATAATAATCTGAAAAATATCAAGAGAATCCGCGCCGAGATCATCTACAAATGTACTCTCCATCGTAATTTCCTCTTCATCCACATTCAAAACCTCTGCAATAATTTTTTTCAGCTTCTCAAATTCCATACCCTACATCCCTTCCTGTTCCGTTGAACTTATAATATTTTTCTTGATCTTTCCATTGATGTCCTGTTCTTTGAAAGTCACACACTGAAAAATGGAATTAGTGATTTCTTTGGCTTTGGCGCTGCCATGTGTCTTTACGACAAGACCATTCAGTCCTAAAAGCGGCGCACCTCCATATTGTGTGGCATCAAACGCCTTAAGCGTGCTCTTTAGCGCCGGCAATGCAAGCGCCGCGCCGATCTTGCTCTTTAGCGTGCTCATCATGCCCTTCTTGATTGCTCCGATCAATGTGCCGCTGAGACCCTCGTACAGCTTCAGAATCACATTTCCCACAAATGCCTCACAGACGATGACGTCAGCCTCCCCGTGCGGGATTTCCCTCGCCTCGATGCTCCCGACAAAATTAATGTCCGTGCACTCTTTCAGCAGCGGAAACGTCTCTTTCACAAGAGCGTTTCCCTTGTCTTCCTCCGCGCCGATATTGACGATCGCAACTCTCGGCTTCTGAATCCCCAGAACATTCTCCATATAAATCGAACCCATTTTGGCAAACTGCACCAGATGTGATGCTCTCGCATCCACATTCGCTCCGCAGTCAATCAGAAGCGATACGCCCTTCTCCGTTGGAATTAACGGCGCCAGAGGCGGACGCTCAATCCCTTTGATCCTGCCGACGAGTACCTGTCCGCCGACTAAGATCGCGCCGGAGCTCCCTGCCGATACGAAGGCGTCCGCCTCCTTCTGCTTTACCATATTCATTCCGAGTACGATGGATGACTGCTTCTTTCTGCGGATCGCATTCACCGGCGGCTCCGCCGTCTCAATGACTTCCTCCGCATGTACGACCTGGATCTGATCCTCCGGATAAGTATACTTCTTAAGTTCCTCCCGGATGACGTCCTCCTGTCCTACCAGAAACACCTGGATATCTGACCGCGCATTGACTGCATCGACCGCTCCCCTGACGGGTTCCGCCGGGGCATAGTCGCCGCCCATCGCGTCCAGAACAACTTTCGTCCTGTCCGTTCCACTATTCTGCTGCATATTCCATCTCCAATCATGCCGCTTTCGGTTCTCCGTCTGCGTCTATAAAAAAATGTACTATAAGTCTTTATATAAGTCAATATCAAAAAAACTTGTTTTCTAGTTATAGAATTCCTGATTCCGCTCCTCCTCCGCCGCAATATCCTCCTTGGACATATACTTGCGAAAAATTTTCTCCAAAATCAGATTTACCGCAAACATAAAGCCTGCCGGAAGGATAATCCCAAGCGGCGGCATGATCCACGTCAAAAACGCTGTTGCCGCAAGAAGCACCAACAAAAGCAGCGACCACGGAAGATTTGCGATTGCGATGAGCGCTGCGTTTTTTAAGGACTGCTTTACTGTGTTCTCAAATCGTGCTATGTATGCAAACAGATAAGTGCCCCACACCAAAAGAAGCGCGATAAATACGCCGAACACAATATAAAGCTTTCCGCCCCTCTGTCCCGCCGCTGCCATCTGGTACATAATGTAGCAGTCCATTCCCATGAAGAGACAGATACCGAACAAAATCAACATCGCCGCTGCCGACTGCTTGAAATTCGCACGAAATGAATGCCAGTATTCCTTCCATATATAGCTTCTGCCATGGCGAATGACCTTATTGATCGTATAGTAAAGCGCAGTCGTCGCCGGTCCTGCCAGAAATGATACCGCCCAGCAGATCAGCCAGCCGGGGACCGTAGCGCTCTGCCATGCCACATAAAACGTCGTTATGACCGGAACGCAGCAGAACAGCCACAAAATACTGACAACGATACAGTCGATCAGCTTACCCAATGCCTGAAAAAACTTGTTGTCAATGTTAAATAATTCTCCCATAAATGCTCCCTTTCCTTTCTCATTGCACAAAAGAGAGCCCGCTTTCGCGGGCTCCCCTGTCTCTGCTTAGTCCTGAGCAATGATTTCTTTCTTATTATAAGAGCCACAGTTCTTGCATACTCTGTGCGGCATCATCAATTCGCCGCATTTGCTGCATTTTACTAATGCAGGAGCTGTCATTTTCCAGTTCGCTCTTCTTTTATCTCTTCTTCCTTTGGAAGATTTATTCTTCGGACAAATAGACATTTACTTACACCTCCTTAAATTTGTTAAAGATATCCTGGATTGCTGCCATTCTTGGATCCAGTTCTGTTCTCTGGCAATCGCAGTTCCCCTCGTTGAGGTTCATTCCGCACACCTTGCAAATTCCTTTGCAATCTTCCCTGCACAGAACTTTCACCGGCCAGTTCACCAAAATCTCTCCATAGATAAGCTTATCTATATCCAGATTTAATCCAATCAGGTAGTCTGTTTCTTCCATCTCTTCATCGGAAAGCTCCTGACCATTCATCAGTAAGTCCTTATCGATGACGATATGGATGTCCGTCGGAACTTCCGCAAGGCATCTGCCGCACGGTATCGATACTGTCACATCCGTCTCTCCAAAAATAAGCAGCCGCTTATTCTCACGGTTTGCGATCCGTATCTCAAACTGTTCCTTCTTCGTGATCGGGAACTCGCCAAGCTTCGATACGAATGCTTCCTGCTCGATCCGGACTTCTTTGGTAATCTCCTTGTTCTCACAAGATACAATCTCTGAAATATCAATCAGCATGGCTTACTCCTTCGCCTCACCTACAATCTATAGCATGAGGTTTTCACACCTAAACAATTATACATAGGCATGTATCTTTTGTCAATCACTTTTTTGACTTTTTGTCAAGTATTTCTCCTTGACAGCCAAAGATGCGATATTATTTTACAAGCGCTACCGTCTCTCTTGCGATCGCCAGCTCCTCGTTTGTCGGAATGACGCATACCTTCACCCTGGAATCCGGTGTGGAAATGACCTTGTCCTCACCGCGCACCTGATTTGCCTCCTCATCCACAGTAATACCAAGATAACCGAGGTAAGAAAGCACTTTGTCACGCACGATAGAGGTATTCTCGCCAATGCCTGCGGTAAATGCGATTGCATCCACGCCGTTCATTGCCGCAACGTAAGAACCGATGTATTTCGCCACGCGGTAGGAAAATACCTCAATCGCATTGATGGCAAGCTCGTTTCCCTCGTTGTAGCCCGCCTCAAGATCGCGGAAATCGGAGGACAGACGGGAGAGTCCCTGCACGCCGGACTTCTTATTCAGGACGTTCATAACACCTTCTATGTCAAGGTTCTCCTTCTTTGCAATGAACTCCATGATTGCCGGATCGATGTCGCCGGAACGCGTTCCCATCACAAGACCCTCAAGCGGCGTCAGTCCCATGGAGGTATCCACGCACTCGCCGTTTAACACAGCGCTGATGGATGCGCCGTTTCCGAGGTGTGCCACGATGATCTTGGAATTCTTCAAATCCATGCCAAGAAACTCTGCCGTGCGCTTCGATACAAAGCTGTGGCTCGTTCCGTGGAAGCCGTAGCGTCTCACCTTGTATTTCTCATAGTACTCATACGGAAGTCCGTAGAGATATGCCTTCTTCGGCATCGTCTGGTGGAATGCGGTATCGAACACTCCGACCATCGGTACGTTCGGCATCAGTTCCTTACAAGCGTCGATACCGATCAGATTCGCCGGGTTGTGAAGCGGCGCGAGGTCGTTGCACTCTTCGATTGCCTTTAAGACTTCCGGCGTTAAGACGGTAGAGGACGCGAACTTCTCACCGCCGTGTACAACACGGTGACCGACTGCGTCGATCTCAGACAGGCTCTTTAACGCACCTGTCTTCGGGTTCACCAATGCATCGAGCACCATCTGGATCGCCTGCTTATGCGTCGGCATTGCCGCCTCTGTGATTTCTTTATCAAGCCCTGTCTTCTGATAAACCAGTCTTCCGTCAATACCGATTCTCTCGCAAAGACCCTTCGCTAATACGGCTTCGCTCTCCGAATCGATCAACTGATACTTTAAAGAAGAGCTGCCACAGTTAATTACCAATACGTTCATAATTTTCCTCCATTCTTCTGCGTTAAGCAAATCTCATCCGATATTTCTGCAAAAATACCACAGGAAGCGATCCCGCACGCTTTCTCCTGCCTCCCGACAGACTCTGCCATGCGAATCGCATATAGATTCAGTATACGCCTGTCACGCGTCGGAAACAAGTCACTTTCGGACAGTTTCCTTGTATAAAATGAGGAACAGCTCGTCAAAAAATTAACGGGTCATACCCCTGCCTGTCTGCGAAATTCCTCTATACTGCCAGCTTTGGCAGAGAGCTTCAGCCATGCTCGTAAGCGTTCCAGATTTGTTTCTTCCAAAATAGTGTTTCTCAAATTCTTTGGTACTTCACCACATTCTTCTAACAGTTCCAATATGTCTTCTGCTTTCCCCTGCGCAATTCCAATCTCCAGAATGTTCATCTGCACCGCCTCCCATTCTTCTGATTCTTTGACCTCCGTCACAATCTCATCCAGTCTGATTATCCTCTCATCCTTACTTTCTATTTCCGGATTATTCAAGGATGTATTCTTCATATATTGTAACAGACTGACCAGTTCCTTGGAACCATTTTTACTTGTCATATTTAAAAAAATTTTCTTCGTTTCGTCTTCAAGATGCAGCCCTGCTATCTCCTCGCACTGCTCTGTGAAAGTATACTTTGCCATATCCTTCTTAACAACCAATGAACTTCCTCTTCCTCCGGCTAAATCTGGCGTTTCTCCATATGATATGTTAAGATGTTCCCATAAAAACAGATATCGGAGAAAGCATTTATGAAAATCATCGGGATTATCGCAGAATACAATCCGTTCCACAACGGGCACGCCTATCAGATCGAAGAAATCCGCCGCCGCACACAGGCGGATTACATCGTCGTCGCTATGAGCGGCGATTTCGTGCAGCGCGGCGCTCCCGCCATCGTGGACAAATACGCCCGCACAAAGATGGCGCTCTCCTGCGGCGCAGACCTTGTGATAGAGCTCCCCGTTCTCTGGGCGACCGCTTCCGCCGAGAACTTTGCGGCGGCAGGCGTGGCTCTTTTTGAAAAAATAGGCTGTGTGGACGGTATCTGCTTCGGCGCTGAGTGTGAGAACCTTTCTCTGCTCTCTGAAATCGCTGATATTCTTGCGGAGGAACCGTCGGCTTACCGCGCCGCCCTCTCTTCCTATATAAAAGAAGGACTGACGTTTCCACAGGCGAGGGCAAAGGCACTCTCAGAGTCCGCCCCGACCCCACCCAAAACCGGCTCCGCTTTAAAAAATGCTTTTTCAGAGTCTGCTTCTCTCACGCAGTCTGAACTTGCAAAGATACTCGTCTCTCCGAACAACATCCTTGCCATCGAATATTTAAAGGCGATCCGGCGGCAGGATTCTTCCCTCACGCCATATCTTATCAAACGGGAAGGGGCGGGGTATCATGATACGGAAATTTATGATGCTCCCCTCGGTTTCAGCGGCAGTGAAAACGTCTCTTGTAGTCATTCTGATGTAAGCACTCCTGCCATATCTCCGACTTCTGCCCCCGTTGCTGCGCCTACCGCCTCTGCAACCGCAATCCGTAAGACACTTGCAGCCGCACCATCCGATTCTCTATCCGCGAACCCGGCAACCGCAATCCGCGAGACTCTTGCAGCCGAAAGCTCCGATTCTCCATCCGCAAAGCTTGCCGCCGCCATGCCTGCGCCTGCACTCTCTGTGCTCACGAATTATCTCTCGCAAATGCCTGCGGTATGGAGCGATGATTTCTCTTCGATTCTGGGCTATCTCCTGCTGTCCAAGGCACCGGAGGAGCTTGCTTTATACGGCGACTGCAATATAGATATCGCGAACCGCCTTTCTAAGAACCTCTTTTCCTATCGCTCCGTCTCACAATTCTGCGAGCAGAACAAGAGCCGCGACATCACCTACACCCGCATGAGCCGGATTCTGTTCCACATGCTGCTTCACATCCAGAATACCGACTATGCAGCAGGAAAAGCGCAGGGCTATATTCCGTACCTCAGAATCCTTGGTTTCCACAGGGATTCCTTGGCACTGCTTGGCGAATTAAAACGCCGGGCGGCTGTACCCGTGATTTCAAAGCTTGCCGACGCAAAAAGACTGCTTTCCAAGGCAGCCTGCACCATGCAGGAGCGGACTGCTGACACTCTGTCGAAGCAGGCTTCCTGCGCCATGCATAAATCATATGCCGCAACGCTCCTTGACCTGGATATTTTTGCGGCAGACCTCTATGAACAGATTGCATCACAGAAAAAAGGGACGACTCCGCGCAGTGAATATACGCGCGAAATCGTCCGTATCTGAAACCGTAGCCATGCACAAATTTCTGTAATTACGCCGCACTTCCTCCATGTCCATGCTGCCTGCGTGCTTTGTCGTACTCCTTTAGCTTCTGCTGCTCGTCCGCCGTCAGCTCCCGCGGTACTTCTATCCCGACGACAATGTATTCATCCCCCTTATTTGCCGGATTCTTCATCGACGGGATTCCTTTGCCTTTCAGACGGATCTTACTTCCGCACTGCGTTCCGGCGGCAATTTTACACGACACCTTCCCTGTCAGGGTCGGAACGACCGCCTCCCCGCCGAGTACCGCCGTCGTATAAGGAATATTCACCGTGACATAAACGTCGTTTCCTTTCCGCTCGTACCCGGGCTTCGGCAGGATATGCACCTTGATCATAAGGTCCCCGGCGCTTCCCCCTCCCGTGCCGGGCGCACCTTTGCCTTTCAGCCGGATGCTCTGACCTTCATCAATGCCTGCCGGAATATGCACCTTAAGCGAACTGCTTTTTCCGTTTCCATCCTGCAGCCGCAGGATCTTATCACAGCCAAAAACAGCCTCGTCAAAGCTGATTTCCATTTCTGCACGGGCATTCGCCCCCTTTCCGCCAAAACTGCCCCCGCCAAAATCATTTTCCGCCCGGTGATGAAATCCGTCCTTATCCTGTCCGTAAAACATATTTCCAAAAAGATCGTCGAAAATATCTCCCATATCCTGACCGGAGAAATGAAAACTCTGATAGGCTCCGCCATTTCCAAAACCGCCGGAAAAAGAACTGCCGGAAGAAGCGCCTCTGCCAAAGCCGCCCCGATCCGTTCCAGGGCCTTCTTCAAATGCAGCAAAACCATACCGGTCATACAGCTTCTTCTTTTCGGAATCACTTAAGACACCGTATGCTTCCGTAATTTCCTTGAACTTCTGCTCCGCCTGCTTATCTCCGGGGTTTGTATCCGGATGATATTTCTTGGCGAGCTTCCGGTACGCCCGCTTGATTTCCGCTTCGTCTGCATTTCGGCTGATACCAAGCACCTCATAATAATCTCTTTTTTCCATCAATCCTCACCTCCCGCGAAAAAAGAAATCAAAAGCTGCGCATCTGTAAACACAAAAGGGGGATACACAGTATCCCCACCGGTATCCCCCTTTATCGTCAGCCTTCAATTTTAATGTACTTGTTCTCTTCTACTGCCGGCTTTGCTTCCTTTTTCGGAACAGCAACCTTTAAAATGCCGTCCTCGAATTTCGCCTTAATATCTTCCTGCTTGATATCCTCGCCGACGTAGAAACTCCGGCTGCAAGCTCCGTAATATCTCTCTCTGCGGATATACCTGCCGTCATCATCCTGTTTCTCATCGCTCGTATTGGTCGCTGCCGTGATAGTCAGATACCCGTTCTGCAACTGTGCCTGCACATCCTCCTTCTTATATCCGGGGAGATCAATATCCAGTTCATAACCTTTCTCATTCTCCTTGATATCTGTCCGCATCACAGCAGGCATCGCTGTCGCCGCCGCACGCTTTACCGGACGTGCAAAATCATCAAACAAATCGTCAAATAAGCTTTCTCCAAAAATACTAGGCATCAACATAAGTCATTCCTCCTTATAATGTGTTGTATCATAACTGTTTACTTTTTCTTTTTCGGAACTTCGGAACTGATCTCCTTCGTTCTGATTATGTTATATCACTATTATTAGCACTCGTCAATAATGAGTGCTAATATTTTCAGTAAACTTTTTATAAATTTTCTAAAGAGAAAATAAACTTGTATTGATATAGATATGGAGTGCGATTTCTCAAGTATTCTCTGCACATGGCAGCCGCAGAAAAAACTTATTTTTCCCCTGTTCATAAAGGTAACCGACATCCCCGCCGTGCTTTCGGGCAATGCCCTTTGCAATGGCAAGCCCAAGTCCTGTACCGCCGCTTGTACTGCGCGACGCATCGCCCCGCACAAACGCCAAAAACATACGCCGCTGCACGTTTTCCTCAATCCCCATTCCGTCGTCCGCTACAATGAGCACTGCCTCATCCCCCTCCCTCTTCACCGTAACAGAAATCTCTTTTCCTGTCTTATTATACTTGACCGCATTCGTGATGAAATTTGCCACGACGCGCGCGAGCAGCTTATCGTCCGCCAGAACCCATACCGTCTCCTCGGGTATCCCAATCTGCACCGAAAACTCCGCCTGTTCCATCTCCTCATAATGCTCCACGCAGATCTGACGCACAAGCTCACAGAAATCCATCCTTATAAGCCTCGGCTGGTAGTCGCTGCTCTCCATCTTAAGCATGGTGAACATATCATCCGCCATCGTATTGACGCGATCACTCTTCACTACGATCGTCTGATAATAACGTTCCTTCTCCTCCTCCTCCACGACCCCTTCCACAAGCGCCGCCGCGCTGCTCTTAATCGTGGCAAGCGGCGTCTTTAAGTCGTGCGACAATTCCAGCAGCATCTGCTGACGTTCTTTCTGCAGCTTTTCCTTCTCTGACTGCTCTGCTTCCAGACGGTCAATCATAAGATTGAACGCATCCTGTATCTCCGTAAACTCTCCCTCTGCCCCAAACGAAAGATGTACCCGCTGCTCCCCAAGCGTCACTCTCTGCATTCCCTCCACCGTCTGTTTTAACGGTTTTTTGATTTTCCGGTAAATATAGAAACTGACCAGCACGCTCTCGGCAATGAGCATCAGCACCATCACGGCAATCATCGCATTTTCTGCTCCTGACATATCCGATGCTTCCAGTTCAAAATTAAACGTAAGCTTCATCGCATCCGACGGATAGACGAACAGATAGCTTCCTCCGTCATAGCTTTCCCAAAACATCCAGTAGTCACTCCCGTCACCACTCAAAGCAGTTGCTTCCAAAAGCTCCCGCTCCGTGTAACTTTGCTGCGGCGTCTGCTTCTCACCAAATACCCGGGTCACCCGATACTGTTCATCAAGACACTCCACCCAGCCGCCGCACCGGTAAACAACGTCGAGCGGACTAAGTGTCCCATCTTCCGCCACAAGCGCGCCCGGATTCATCTGGTCGATATCTCCCCCGGAAAACGCAAGAAGCTGCGCCACGCCATATACCAGTACTGTGACGACGGCAGCCGCCGCGAACAGGAAATAACTTCCGATCAGTTTTCCAAAAATGCTTCCCCTCTTATTTTTCCTTTTCAAACCGATACCCCAATCCTTTTACCGTTTTAATCATGACAGGATGCTTCGGATCATCCTCAATCTTATTGCGCAGATTGCTGATGTGAACCATGAGCGTAGCGTCGTCTCCCATGTACGCCTGCTCCCACGCATAGTCGAAGATCTGCTGCTTTGTGTAGATGCGACCAGGCGTCTTCATCAAAAGCTCTAAAATCCGGTATTCCGTTCTGGTCAGAAGGATATCCCTGCCATGCTTTTTGACGGAGCATTCCCTCGTATCTACCGCAAGTCCGAACGCCTCGTACACCTCCTTCTCCTCGAGCGGCGCCGCATAGCTGTAGGTACGTCTGAGCTGCGCCTTGATGCGCGCCACGACCTCCATCGGATTGTAGGGCTTCGTCACATAATCGTCTGCGCCAAGCTCGAGCCCCAAAATCTTGTCATAATCCTCGCCACGCGCCGTCATCATGATTGCCGGAACACGGCTTGTCTCCCGTATTTTCCGAAGCACACAAAATCCATCGACCTGCGGCATCATGATATCGAGCAGCACCAGATCCGGCTGTTCCTCCGCAAAGAGCGCAAGCGCCTCCCTTCCGTCCGCCGCCTTGACCAGAAGTATATTTTCCCGCTGTAAAAATAACTCTAATGTGTCCAAAAGCTCCCGCTCGTCATCCGCCGCCAGGACGACGTATTTCTGTTCCTTCATCCCTCTGCTCCCTTTTTACATATTCCCACATCTGTCGCTTTCTCTGTTTCTCCGGCTGACCGCGTCTATCTTCCTCCGACTGCCGCCTGCAGAAATTCGTCCAGATCTGCCGTCGCCGTAAAATCATCCTTCCACTCCGGTGCAAGCTGGTCTAAAAGGAGACACTTTAACATTCCCATCGCATAATATTTTCCTGCGCCGTTGCTGTAATTGAAGTCTCCCATGTAAGTCTCGCTCCACGCCTCCTCACCGGCAAGCAGCCTGTATGCCTGTGCCTCTACATAGCGCGCGCTGCCCTCAAGCGTCTGAAAGTACTGCGTGACATAAGCCGCCTGCGCACTCATTCCCTGCTCCATTTCGGCAGCGAGCGCAAGCGCTTCCCGGGTCAGCCTGCATTTTTCTTCGGTGTCGTCCGACTCGTAAGCCTTCTGCAAAAGCTCCATTTCCTGTGAAAAGGATAGCACATATTCCGAATCGGAATCAACCTCATTTACCACGATCCGCTCATAGCCGCCCTCTTCGGAAATGTCTGCCGCCTCACCGCGGGCAAACACCTCATCCGCCCAATTTGTGAGCTGCCATGCGTGAAATGCCTCATGCCACAGTGTAGCCGCATGTGCATCCTCACTGTAATTCGCCTCTCCAAAATGCATTTCCCCGTCCGAAACGCTCTGGACGGAATTCAGCATAGTGAACAGTTCGGAAAAATTCTCATAGGTCGGCAGGACGACCTGATATTCTCCGTCAATTTCGTATGCCGTTCCCACAAACGTGCCGAATGCCGCGTCCTCCTTTGCCACCTCTCCTTCCTTTACAACATAATCGCAACTTCCATTGAAAAAACGAATCTTATAATCTGACGGGGAAAAATCGCAAAATCCGTTCTCTACCATGGCATCCTCAATACCGACTGCACGGTCATAGATTTCCATGTCCTTCTTTGACAGTCCGTAATCTCCGGTAAACACGGTGGCTGCCGCAAGAAGTACGCCTGCTGCCCCGTATAAAATATGAAATACTTTCATTTCCTGTCTCTCCTCCCGATCTTATGATTTCTTTTTCACTTTGCGGGTCTTTCCGATTCGCTATCGCCAACCGCTCCTACGCTTCCCTGCGCCGGAACACCATAATTCCGACGGAGAGTACGTAGATTGCCAAAAGTCCCGTCAGAATCAGATGCACATCCACGCTCTCCTGCGCCATCAGCCGCCTTGCCTGCTGCTGTATTCCGTTCATGTCCGGCAGCACAAAGAGCAGACCCTTTAGCAAAGCTCCGGCGACGCCGCCCGCTACATTTTTATAAAGATCCAGTATTCCGTGCAAAATACCGCCCAGTGTGAACAAAATTCCAAGGATGCCGACCGCCGCGACTGGCAGTATAATACTTAAGACACTTATAAAAAGACTCGCCGTCGCCACGGCAATGCATACGATCAAAAATGCAGGCAGCATCCGCACAAGATAATCCGTTCTGCCGTTTGCCACGATATAGACTGCCAGCGCGAGATAGAGAATTCCTGTCGCAAGCATGGCGCTAAGCATATTGGCGAGCGCCAGCCCGCCGTGATAGACCGGCTGGCTGATTCCCCTGACCCAGACCAAATGACTGTCTTTTCTCTCGTATTCATTTGGAATTGTTCGGATGCCAAGAACGACCGCAAGCAGACAACCCACCGCTGCGACCATCGTATGCATCACCACGATCATATTGTCAACGCTTGTAATCGGCTCTCCGTTCATCGTGATTGTCGCCGTACCGCTGCTGCACAGCAAAAGGATCAGGATCCCGACTGCCACCACAATATAAAGCTCTTTTCTCCTTATGCGTTCCCGCAATGCATTTTTTGCAATTACCCACATACCGCTTCTCCTCTCTCTCCCAAAGTGCCGCCCACGGACTCCACGAACAGTTCCTCAAGCGTCCGCTCTTTGGCCAGGTCGCTCTTTTTGAACGCATTCACCTTTTTTCCCTTTTTCATAATGATGCCGCCGTCGCAGACCTTCTCAATGTCGCTTAGGATGTGGGAATTCATGATGATCGTTTTGCCCTGCTCCTTAAAGTCGCGGATCAGCTCGAGCATTTCCAGTCTTCCCATCGCGTCTAAGCCCGCGCACGGCTCATCCAGAATCAGTATTTCCGGGTCGCCTAAGAGTGCCTGCGCCAGTGCGAGCCGCTGCAGCATTCCCTTGGAATAATTGCGCACCTTCGTCCCGTCGTTGTCCAGTCCGGCCACTTCCAACAGTCTTTCGTATGTCCCCTTCCATTCTTTCTTTGCAATGCCCTGTAGTTCACCGTAATACCGCAATACCTCTTCCCCGGTCAAAAACGGAGGAAAATGAGGCGTCTCCGGCGAATACCCGATTTTCTTTCCCTCGGGAAGCACGATTTCCCCCGCATCCTTTTTCACCAGCCCCAGAATCATCTTGATCGTCGTGCTCTTCCCCGCCCCGTTGCTTCCGAGCAGCGCGAACAGCTCGCCTTCTTTGATCTCGAAAGAAAGTTCATCTACGACCCGCTTTTTCCGATAGCTCTTCGTAAGTCCGTTTATCTTTATCATAACGACTTCTCCTTTGCTTTTTATGATTCTATAGGCGTTTGCGAAACGCCAAAAGCCGCATAAATACGGCATTTTTTGTTACCAAAATAAAATATCTCCTCAAGGTT
>ERZ808041.139-NODE-139-length-82981-cov-6.934623_pt1 | contig 82981 bp, 80 predicted proteins | sample MGYA00380192_ERZ808041 | MGnify/ENA primary metagenome ERZ808041 (study PRJEB31490, sample SAMN06133412) | mouse gut metagenome | isolation source: Z1_1 | host: mice | place: China: Chengdu | collected 2015-05 ...
TCCGTTTCTTCCGCTGAGGCCATGGTCAAAATCTCTCATTTTCACACTTTGCTCAAACGCTTATGAATACAAGTTCTTATTGGAAATCATGCTCAGCAGCAGAGTAACGCCCCCGTACACCACCATTGCGTTGAACAGTTTTGGGGTTCTTCTAATTCTGTGACCATTTCAGCCGCAATAGAACTCAATGGGAACTCCCGTGATATAATCGAAAAAATCGAACTGGGTGGTTTGCTTGTGGTCAATAAACTTTGACACAAGGGACAGCACACCAAACGATGCCAACGCAGTCAGGCAAAGAACCAGAAAGTGATGATAAAAGGTGCTTGCACGGAGTGACATCAATGAAGCTTCACTTGCTGGACACCCGCCGCCTCCATCGCCAGGACTGGCCCGGTCCCGGACTCCGGGCCCAGTTCATAAGCTAATCCGCCTCAGATAAGATCTGCGTGTCATGTTCCACCAGGATCACCGAATTGCCGTCCGTCACCAGATCGTGCCGACAACCGGGTGCCGCCGCAGTCCAGGCACACATCCTGCTTAAGAAATTTCTCCACGCCCTTTTCGTCCTTCACTTTGGACAAGGCGTTATCTACGGTGTAGGTGGCGCTGAAGTAGGTGAAATCCATATCTCCCGCCGCGCCGATGGTCTTGTTTTGGTAGATGATGCTCTCTTTGACTGCGGGATCGTGGAACACGATGTCCCGTTTCTCCGGAGTCAGTTCTTGGAAGGGCACATCGGTGCGCACTCCCATCTCCTGAGAAATGACTCGTCCGGCATTAGGGTGAATTTCCCGGAACCGGACACTCCGGAGATGGCCACAATTTGGTTCAGAGGCACATCTACGTCAATGCTTCTCAGGTTGTGTACCCGTGCGCCGCGCACCTTAATCTGCTCAGGCATATTTGTACTCCTCCAATTCTGTTAAAGGAAGCTTGCGCAACGGAAACCCCTGAAGCGGTCAGACAAGCAGTGGCAATTGCATCTATTACAACCGAAGCCACCTCTTGCAATTCAAATTTTACTTTCTTCTTTGAAACCATACATTTGGTCACCGCCCTGCCTAAAGATTAGGACAAAAGATAGATAATATCAATAGACCTTTTGCACAGGTATCCGATTTCTCATTTTCCTTGCATTTCCTTGCAAAAGACGGACCACAAAGTTTTGACTTTGTGGTCCGTCTTGGTGGAGATAAGCGGGATCGAACCGCTGACCTCTTGAATGCCATTCAAGCGCTCTCCCAGCTGAGCTATACCCCCATATTCACTTACTTATCTTGCGCTGCCCTTAGCGCAAGATAGATAATACCAAACGCCATGGGATTTGTCAACACCTTTTTCACAAATTCCCGAAAAATTTTTTGCGGTCCCTCCGCAACAGGGGAGGGACCGCATTCCGCGTTTAGGAGCGCTTCCAAGCGCTGCCGCTGAACAGCACCAGGATGGGGAACATCTCCAGCCGTCCCAGGATCATAGCGAAGGACAGCACCAGCTTGCTCAGCACCGAGAAAGCGGAAAAGTTCCCCGCCGGGCCCACCAGCTCCAGGCCGGGACCCACGTTGCTGATGCAGGTGATCACCGCCGTCAGGGTGGTGCCGAAGGAGAAGTTGTCCAGCCCTACCACAATGGCCATGCCAAACACCAGGAACAGGTTGGCGATAAAGTAGCATTGGGCGGTGCGCACAGCGCTCTCGCTCACTGCGGCGCCATCCAGCCGGACCACGGACACCGCCCGGGGGTGGACGATGGAGCGCACCTCCCGGCCTGCGGATCGGAGAAGGATCAGAATGCGCCCGCATTTGATGCCGCCGCCAGTGGACCCGCCGCAGGCCCCGATGAATGTGAGCACGACCAGCAGCATTTTGGAGAACTCCGGCCACAGATCGTAGTTGTCGGAGGAAAAACCTGTGGTGGACACGATAGACGACACCTGGAAGGCGGCGTAACGGACACAGTCCCCCACGGTGGCGTACACATCCCGAATGTTCCAGGCGATGGCGGCGATGGACACCGCCACCATGATAAGAAAAAACCGCAGCTCGTCACTTTTCAGCGCCTGCCGGACCTTGCCGGTGAGCAGCAGGAAATAGACGGAGAAGTTGATGGAGAACAGCAGCATGAACACCGTGATGATGATCTCGATGGCGGGGCTGCCGAAGGCTCCCACCGAAGCGTTCCGATCGGAGAAACCGCCGGTGCCCGCCGTGGACATGGCGTGTGTCACGGCATCATACCAGTTCATTCCCGCCAGGCGCAGCAGCAGCACCTCCAGAACCGTCAAAGCCAGGTAGATGGCATACAGGATCTTAGAGGACTGAGAGGCCCGTGGCACCAGCTTGCTCTTCACCGGGCCAGGGCTCTCCGCCCGAATGAGGAAATTGGAGCTGATGCCCAGAAAGGGCAGCAGGGCGGCGGTGAGGATGAGCACCCCCATCCCTCCCAGCCAGTGGGTAAAGGACCGCCAGAACAACAGCCCCATGGGCAAGCCCTCAATGGCGGTGAGAATAGTGGCCCCGGTGGTGGTAAAGCCGGAGATAGTCTCAAAAAAGCAGTCGATGAAGGGCCCGAACTGGCCGGAAAACCAGAAGGGCAGCGCCCCGAACACCCCGAACAGCACCCAGATGAGACCCACGGTGAAAAAGCCTTCCCGGGCAAAGAAGTCCGGCTTGGGTTTGAAGAAGAACACCGGCACGGCGGCGGCCGCCAGAATGATAAGAATGGCGCTCAAAAACGGGATTGGGCTCTCCCCGTAGAGCAGGGCCACCGCCATGGGCAGCAGCATGGCCGCCGCCTCGATGAACAGGGTGAAGCCGGTGATGCGCAGCACCAGTTTGAAATTCATTCCCTCAGCCCCCCGCGCCCAGCCCGCTGTCGGCGTAGATGTCGTTGAGGTCCAAGATGCCGCTGTCCCGGGCGATGACGATGACGTCGTCTCCCTCCTCCAGGCAGGTGGAGCCCTCGGGGATAATGACCTTGTTCCTCCGAACGATGACGGCGATCAATACGCCCTTGCGCAGCTTCAGGTCCCTCAACGGCACCCCCAGATGCCGGGTTGCCGGGGATACGATGAACTCCATCGCCTCCGCCTTGCCCCCGGCGATGCGGTACAGGGCGTTCATCACCGTGCCCTTGGAGTTTTGCAGGCCCCGGATAAACCGCAGAATCTGCCCTGCCGTGGCCAGTTTGGGGGACACCACCGACTCTACCCCGGCGGACCGGGCAATAGCGGTGTAGTTCTGCCGGCTGGACTTGGCCACTACCTTGGGCACCCCCGCCTGGTGGGCGTAGAGGGAGATGATGAGATTGTCCTCGTCCCGGTCGGTGAGGGCCACAAAGGCGTCGCTGGAGGCCATCCGCTCCTCGGTGAGCAGCTCCGGGTCGGTGCCGTCCCCATGGATGACCAGGGAGTGGGGGAACTCCTCCGCCAGCTCCCGGCACCGGGCCTCTCCCCGCTCCACCACCTTGCAGTTCATGCCCAGCCGCTCCAGCTGGACCAGCAGATAGAAGACGATGCGTCCGCCGCCGATGATGAACACGTCCCGGATGCGGTGGGTCTGGCGGCCCAGCAGCTTGAAAAACTGGTGGATGCCGCTGGGGGTGCCCGCCACGGACACCCGGTCCCCCGCGCTGATGAGGGAGGCGCCGTTGGGGATGAACACCTCTTCCCCCCGCTCCACGGCGCACAGCAGCAGAGGGAGCCCCTGTATTTTTGACGACAGGGAGGCCAGGGTGCGGCCCGCCAGAAAGTCCCCCTCCTGGACGGTGAAGGACACCAGCTCCACCCGCCCCCGGGCAAAGGAGTCGATGTTGGCGGCGGAGGGAAAACGCAGCAGCCGGGAAATTTCGATTGCGGCGGTGAGCTCCGGGTTGATGAGCATGGTGATGCCGAAGTCGCTCTTCAGGGTGTCCAGGTCGCTGACGTACTCGGTGCCCCGCACCCGGGCCACGGTATAGGGCACGCCCAGCCGGTGGCCGATGTGGCAGCACAGCAGGTTGATCTCGTCGGAGTCGGTGGCGGCGATGAGCACGTCGGTCTCCTTGGCCCCCGCCTCCAGCAGCGCCTCCCGGGAGACGCAGTTCCCCTTTAGGCACATCACATCCAGCTGGTTGGACAGCCGGTCCAGGGTGTCGCCGGACACATCCACAATGGTGACGCTGTGGCCCTCGTCCGCCAGATGCTCCGCCAGGGTGGCGCCCACCTTGCCGCCTCCCGCGATGATAATGGTCAAATCAAATCAACTCGTTTCATTTCAATAATCGCGCCTCAGCGGGCCAGCTTCCGCTTTTGAGCGGCGGACAGCAGCCGGTCCAGGGCGGCGGACAGCACAGACCTGGGACAGGCCAGATTCACCCGCTCGAAACCTGGTGCGCCGAAGCCGGCGCCGTGGCTCAGGTACAGCCTGGCCTCGTCCTCCAAAAAGCGGGCCTGTTCCTTGGGCTCCAGCCCCAAGGGGCGCAGGTCCATCCAGGCCAGGTAGGTGCCCTCCAGCGGGGCCACAAAGACGCCGGGGAAATGCTCTGCCATAAACCCTTGGAGATACCGATGGTTTTCTCCCACGTAGGCGATGAGCTCATCCAGCCAGGGACCGCACTGCTCATAGCCCGCCTCCAGGGCCCGGACGCCGAAGATGCTGTAGGTGCCGCAGCCCGACCGCTCCACCTCCGCCTCCAGCGCGGCCTTCCTGTCCGGGTCCGGGGCCAGCATGTTGGCACAGCACAGTCCGGCCAGAGAGAAGGTCTTGCTGCACGCGGTGCCGATGACGGCGTTTTGGGCGTACCGCTCCCCCAGGGAGGCGAAGGGAACGTGGCGGAAGGGAGGCTGGATCAGATCGCAGTGGATCTCGTCGCTGATGACCAGCACCTGGTTTTCCAGGCACAGGTCCCCCAGCCGCCGCAGCTCCTCCTCGGTCCACACCCGGCCCACCGGGTTATGGGGGGAGCACAGGATCAGCGCGGTGACCTCAGGCCGGGCCAGCTTCTCCCCCAGGTCCTGGAAGTCCATCTCATACCGCCCGTCTACCAGCCGCAGGGGGCTCTCCAGCAGGGCGCGGCCATTGTCCCGCGCCGCCCGGAAAAAGGGCGGGTACACCGGGGGCTGGATGACGATACCGTCCCCCGGCCTTGTCAGCGCCCGGACGGCGGCGTTCAGGCCCTGCACCACCCCGTTGACCCGGACCACCCACTCCCGCTGGATCTCCCAGCGGTGGCGGGAGGCCATCCAGCCGCGGAGGGCGTTGAAATAGCGGTCTCCCCAGCCGGTGTAACCCCACAGGCCGGAGCGGGCGGTGTCCTCCAATGCGTCGATGATGGCGGGGGGCGAGGCAAACTCCATATCCGCCACCGACAGGGGCACGATATCGGGGCTGAGGCCCGGCTTCATGAGATCCCATTTCTCCGCCTCCACGCCCACCCGGGCGGGGACGATTCGGTCAAACTGACACTCCATAGCGCGGCTCCTTTTATTATAATGTAATCAGTGAAGCTCCCGCCCCCAGGGGGGAGGGCATAAATCAGTCACATTATAGCACCCTTTTCCCCAAGAGGCAACGGGGGAAAAGGCTTTTTGCCGTCAAAGGGAAAAACGTCCCCGGTTTTCCCCGGTCCCTTGCGCGGAAGGGCAAAATGGGATATACTAGACCAAACTACAAGAGGGCGGTTTGAGGGGGAACGGAGCTATGAACGCTTTGAGACGGTGCTGGTGCAGGATCTTCCAAGGGGCCTTCCGGCTGGCCATCCCCCTGCTGCCCTACCGCAGGCCGGAACAGCTGGCCGACGTGGCCGCCCTGCCCTCACGGCTAAAGGCCCGGGGCTGTGACAGCGTGCTGATGGTCACCAGCCCCAGCGTGGCCAAGCTGCCGGGGACCAGGCGGCTGCTGGGGGCTCTGGAGGAGGCGGGAATCGCCTGTACAGTCTATGACAGGACAGTCCCCAATCCCACCACGGACACGGTGGAGGAGGCCCTGGCCCTCTACCGCCGGGGGAACTGCCGGGCCATCATCGGCGCCGGCGGGGGCTCCAGCCTGGACTGCGCCAAGGCGGTGGGAGTGCGGGCGGCCCTGCCCCATAAGCCGCTGTCCAAGGCGGCGGGGGTGTTGAAGGTCCGCCGCCCCCTGCCACCCCTGGCCGCCGTCCCCACCACCGCCGGGACGGGAAGCGAGACCACCATCGCCGCCGTCATCACCGACGCCCGCACCCGGCACAAGTACGCCGTCAGCGACTTTCCCCTGATCCCTGATTATGCCGTGCTGGACCCGGAGATGACCCTCTCCCTGCCGCCCCACCTCACCGCCTCCACTGGGATGGACGCCTTGACCCACGCGGTGGAGGCCTTCATTGGCCGCTCCACCACCGGGGACACCCGGGAGGACGCCCTAGCGGCGGTGGAACTGATTTTCAGCAATCTGGAACGGGCCTGCCGGGACGGCTCCGACCTGGCGGCCAGGCGGGCACTGCTCACCGCCTCCTTCCGGGCGGGGTGCGCCTTCACCAAGTCCTACGTGGGCTATGTCCACGCCGTGGCCCACTCCCTGGGCGGGGCGTATAACGTGGCCCACGGGTATGCCAACGCCGTCATCCTGCCCGTGGTGCTGCGGGCCTACGGCCCGGCCGTCTACCCCCAGCTGGCCCGGCTGGCCCAGGCGGCGGGGCTGGCGGAGCCGGGCATGGACACACAGGCCGCCGCCCAGGCCTTCATCGGCGGGGTGGAGGGGCTGAAGGCCCGGTGCGGCATCGGCTCCACCATCCCAGAACTGCGCCGGGAGGACATCCCCGCCCTGGCCCGCCGCGCCGACCAGGAGGCCAACCCCCTCTACCCGGTGCCGGTGCTGATGGACGCCGGGGAACTGGAACGGATCTATCTCAAGCTGCTGTAAGTGCACCCCCTCTGGGGGTGTATTTCAAAGAGTTAATTTTTCTTCATTTTCAGAAATTGACGAAAGAGAAAGAAAATTTCAAAGTAAAGTTGTCAGAACTGCACACATTGCGGGGGAACCATGTCGAAAATATGAAACTTTTGGAAATTTCCTTGACACCAGGGAGTTTTAGGCGTATACTCAATGTAAAGAAAAGGAAGGTTTTTACTTTTTGATTTTTGAATGAACGTCCAGGCCACACGTGACCCACCCGATATGGCGGCAGAACGCCGCCCAGGCAGGAGAGCACGGCGGCAGGGACGTTTTTTTCAGAGACAGGCGGGCCTCCCCCTTCGGCGGGCAGGCGCGGTTGGAGAGGAGAGAGGGACCATGAAAAGCGCGCTGCTCCGGCTGAGAGAGAGCCAAGACTCCATGAGCGCCGCAGAGCGGGCCGTCTCCAACTATCTGCTGGGCCATCAGGGTGAGGCCATGGAGCTGTCTATTCACCAGCTGGCGGAAAAGACCTTCGCCTCCCCGTCCACCATTATCCGCATGTGCCAGCGCATCGGCTTCGCGGGCTATAAGGAATTCCGGCAGGCGGTGACCTGCGAGGTGGCGGTGCGCCGGATGAACCGAAGCCAGGAGCGCCGGGAGATCACTCAGTCCGACAGCCTGGACGACATCGTGGACAAGGTGACCTGTAAAAACATCATGTCCCTGGAGGACAGTAAAAACTTCATCGACACCGACACGCTCCAGCACTGCGTGGACCTGCTGCGGGAATCCAGGACGGTGCTGCTCTTCGGCCTGGGAACCTCCCTGTGCGCCGCCCGGGACCTGAATTTGAAGCTCCTGCGGCTGAACAAGCCCTGCGTGGTCAACGATGACTGGCACGCCCAGCTGCTGCAGGCCAAGAACGCCTACAAGGACGATCTGGCCATCGTGGTGTCCTACTCCGGGGAGACGCTGGAGGTGGTCGAGTGTATGAAAGCCCTCCGGGAGCAGGGCACCCCCATCATCGCCATCACCCGCCACATGGCCTCCCCGGTGGCGGAGCTGTCCGACTACCGACTGTACACCACCGACGACGGGGTCGCCCTCAGCGGCGGGACCGTGTCCTCCCACGTCTCCCAGCTGAACATCATCGACATCCTGTTCACCGCCTACGCCAACAGCGCCTACCAGTGCTGCCTGGGCCAGCTGTCCAGGACCCTGGCCGTCCCGGCGGCGGCCCACAATCTGGGTACCGCCTGACACCACGCCGAACTTGTCAAAAACCCGGACGTCCCCTCCCAGGGCGTCCGGGCTTTTTCTTGCCAACGGGCCGATTTTCCTGTATACTGGTTTAAAAACGGAATCCGGGAGAGAAACCAATGGAAATCAAAAACGTACTGTTCGATCTGGACGGCACCCTGCTGCCCATGGACATGGAGGAGTTCACCAACGGCTACTTCGGGCTGCTGACTGAAAAAATGGCGCCCCTGGGCTATGACCCCAAAACGCTCATCGACGCGGTCTGGGCGGGCACCGCCGCCATGGTAAAGAACGACGGGAGCCGCCTCAACGAGGACGCCTTCTGGGCCAAGTTCGCCCAGATCTTCGGAAAGGATGCACTGGCGGACCAGCCTGTGTTCGAGGCGTTCTACGCCAACGAGTTCCAGCGGGCCAGACAGTTCTGTGGATACGACCCCCTGGCGGCCCAGGCCGTGGGGGCCGTCAAGGCGTCGGGACGGCGGGTGGCGCTGGCCACCAACCCTATCTTCCCCGCCGCCGCCACCCGGAGCCGCCTGAGCTGGGCAGGGCTGGAGCCCGCCGATTTCGAGCTGATCACCACCTATGAGAACAGCCGGTTCTGCAAGCCTAACATTGGTTACTACCGGGAAATCCTGGACCGGCTGGGCCTGCGGGGAGAGGACTGCCTCATGGTGGGCAACGACATGACGGAGGACACGGCGGCGGCTGAAGCGGGAATGCAGGTGTTTCTCATCACCGGCTGTCTCATCAACAAAGAAGGCAAGGACGTGAACGCCTGGCCCCACGGCGGCTTTGACGACCTGATCCGATTTGTGTGCGGATAGCCAAGGAGGGGCCCGGCTATGGATGACTTTTCCTTTTCGGTCTTTCCCAACGAGAACTTTCTGGATCTGCGGCTGTTCCAGTTCGGCTGGGAGCAGTGCGCCCCGCTGCACTCCTTCGGCCCCTTTGTGCGCAACCACTTTTTGTTCCACTATGTGATCTCGGGCAAGGGCTGCCTGGACGCCGACGACGCCAAGGGGGTCACCCGGCGGTATGACCTGAAGGCCGGCCAGGGCTTTCTCATCTGTCCCGGGCTGGTGAACACCTATTTCGCCGACCAGCACGACCCCTGGAAGTACGTCTGGCTGGAATTCGACGGCCTGCGGGCGCCCCAGTACCTCAACGCCGCCGGGCTCTCCGCCGCCCAGCCCATCTACCAGTCCAAGACTCCCGCCCTGGCTAAGCCGGTGGAGGACTCCATGCTGTATATCGCCGGCCACGCCAAGGCCTCCACTCTGAACCTCATCGGCCACCTGTGCCTGTTTCTGGACGCCCTGATCCAGTCCTCCTCCACCCGGCGGGAGGTGTGGGGGGCCCGCCTCCAGGACTTCTATATCCAGGAGGCGGTGACCTTCATGGAGCACAACTACCAGCGGGAGCTGACGGTGGAGGAGGTGGCGGACGTCTGCAAGCTCAATCGGAGCTATTTCAGCAAGCTGTTCAAGGAGAGCATGGGCTGTCCGCCCCAGGAGTTTTTGATCCGTCTGCGGCTGTCCAAAGCGGCGGAGCAGATGAAGAGCGGCAAGGCCCCCATTGGGGAGATCGCCGCCGCCTGCGGCTACCCCAACCAACTCCATTTCTCCCGTGCGTTCAAAAAGCGGTACGGCGTCTCCCCCAGAGAGTGGCGCCTGCAAAACAAAGGCGGAGATTGACCCCGCCGCCCGCCGTCCCGGCGGAGAAAGGAGCGGACTATGAAGCTGATCGACGCCCACGCCCATGTGGTCCAGTGCATCGCCGGCACCGGCTCCCAGGGGGAGCTACGCCCCTGCGGCGGAGGCCGGGCGGCCTATCCCACCGGCCAGTCCTTTCAAATCCTGCCGCCGGAATTCGGCGCGTACGACGCCCCGCCGGAGGCCCTGCTGCGGGTGATGGACGCCCACGGCGTGGACAAGGCGGTGCTCCTTCAGGGGAACTACTTCGGTTTTCAGAACCTGTACACCTGGGAGGCGGTGCGGGCCTGGCCAGATCGGTTCGCGGGCGCGGCGTCCTATGACCCCTTTTCCCTCCAGGCGGACAAGATCAAGGCCCACCTGTTTGACGAGCTGGGTTTCCGCATCGTCAAATTCGAGGTGAGCAGCGGCTCCGGCCTGATGGCCAACCACCCGGCCGTGGACCTGGACGGGGAGGTCATGCACCGGGAATACCGCTACGCGGCGGACCGGGACCTGATCTTTGTCATCGACGTCGGCAAACCCCGCAGCGTGAGCTGGCAGGTGGATGCCCTGGCCCGGGCCATCGCCCGCTATCCCGACCTGCGTTTTGTGGTGTGCCACCTGCTCTCCCCCCAGCTGGGGGACGGGGAGCTGCTCCGCCGCTCCCTGGACAAGCTGGCCCTGCCCAACGTGTGGTTCGACCTGGCTGCGCTGTGCCTGAACTCCAGGCCGGAGACCTACCCCTATCCTGCCGCCCGGGGCTACGTCAAGGACGCGGTGGGCATCGTGGGGGCAGACCGGCTGCTGTGGGGCAGCGACATGCCCTCCGCCATGACCCGGGACACCTACCGGCACTTCATCGACTTTATCGCCCTCCACCCCGGGCTCAGCGGCCAGGAGAAGGATAAGATTTTATACGATAACGCGGAGGGGCTGTTTTTCGCCCATTAAAGGGGGCGGGCCGGCAGCCCTCCGCTTTAGGCAAAAAACGGGAGAGACCGCCGTCTCTCCCGTTTTGTCATGCCTCCGCGTACAGCCGCTCCAGAAACTCCCTGGCTTGTACCGCGCTGCTGTTGTCGGTGTTCTCCAAGGTGGCCTGAATGCAGGGCTTCCGCTCCTTCATAAACCGCAGAATCTGGGTATAGTCCATCTCACCCGTCCCGGCGGCGACGCTGCGCAGGCCGTCCCCCTCTCGGATGAAATCCTTCAGGTGGACCACCGCCACGTGTTCCCCCAGCTTGTCGATGGCGTCGCCGATGACCCGCTCCTTTCGGTCCGCGTTTCCGGAATAGATCAGATTCACCGGGTCCAGGATGATGCGCAGGTTGGGGCTCTTGATGGCCTCCAGCACCTTCACGGCCCGGTCCGCGTCGTAGACGATGTGTTTCCACACCGGCTCGATGGCCACCGATACGCCCCAGTGCTCGGCCCGCTCCACCACCGGGGCCAGCCCCCGGATGAAGGACTCCAGCGCCTCCCGCGTATGGGTGTTGGCGTCCATTTTGTACTCCGGGTTGGGAGCCCCTGTCTCCGTGCCCACCACTCCGGCCCCCATGAGGGCGGCCACCCGGAGATGTCCAAAATAGCGGCTCTGGATGTCCTTCAATTTCTCCGGGTCCGGGTGGGCCAGGTTCAGATAGCACCCCAGCACCGCCACATCCAGCCCGTTCTGGGCAAAAACCCGCTTGGCGTACATGGCAAGGCCCTCATTGAGGGCGCAGTTGTCAAAGACCGCGCCCTTGACGACCTTGGAGAGGGCCAGATGGACGCAGGAAAAGCCCTCCGCCCGGGCCGTCGCCGCCCGAGCCTCCATGGTCTGGAGCTCCGGGTCCAGGTTCGTGTTCACATCGTGCAGTCTGATTCCGATTTGCATCATGGGTTATCCCTCCCGGTCAAAACCGGGGCACGTGCGGCCGTGCCCCGGTTTTTATCATGTTACGGTGTGTATTGAAATACCCGGTTGAGCCAGGCCTTGCACAGCGGCGCCCAGGCCCGGCAGGCCGCATCCGGCGTCTCCACCTCCTGGGTGCAGGTGGAAATGCCGTGTGCCCCGGAGCCAAACAGGTGGTACTCCACCGGCACCCGGTGCTTTCTCAGCTCCACGGCCAGCAGCAGGCTGTTCTCCGGCGGTACGCTCCCGTCCTCCCCGCCGTGCCACAAAAAGGTGGGCGGGAAGTCCTCCGTCACCCGGTCCCACAGGTGCAGCTTTTCCCGAACGGCCTCGTCCCCGCCGGACACCCACCGGGCGGACTCCTGGTGGGCAAACTCTCCCCGGGTGGCGATCACCGGGTAGCACAGCACCAGGGCGTCCGGCCTGGACCAAGCGGGGAGCTTCAGTTCCGGGTCGTTCCACAGCGCCCCTAGGCTGGCCGCCAGATGGCCTCCGGCGGAAAAGCCCAGCACGGCGATCTTATCCGGGTCAATGTGCCAGGCCGCGTGGTTCCGGCGCAGCCCGCACACCGCCTGGGCCAGCTCCCACAGGGGACGGTATCCCCCCGCCTCCTCCCCGCAGGCGTACTCCAGCACAAAGACCTGATACCCCATGGACAGGAATTCCAGCGCGGGAGAGTCCTTTTCCCGTGGGGAGCGCCAGCGGTAGGCGCCGCCGGGGCAGATCACCAGGGCGGGACGGGTCTTGTGGGCGGACAGGGTGTCGTAGTCGTCCCAAAGGTACCCCTTCACCTGGGCGCCCAGGGCTTGAAACGTGACGGTCTCCATGGGTCAGCGGCTCTGGACCGGGACCTTTTCGATGACCTGCTCCGTCTCTCCGTCAAAGAGGTACACATCCTCAAAGGGGATGGAGAAGGTGATCTCGCTGTCGATGTCCGGGGTGTCGTGGGGGTCCACCTTGAGGATGGCCTTATCCTCCCCGGCGGTGACATACACGTTGGTGTTGTCCCCCAGCATCTCGGTCAGCTCCACCTGGGCCTTGAGGCGGCAGGCGTTGTCCTGGCTCCCCAGGGCGATGGCCTCGGGCCGGAAGCCGAAAACGATCTCCCTGCCCTCGTACTGGCCCGCCTTCTCCCCCAGCCGGGCGGCCACATCCAGGACGTTGTCCCCGAAGGGGAGCTTCCCGCCCTTCACCGTGCCCCGGATAAAGTTCATGGGGGGCTCGCCGATGAATCCGGCCACGAACACGTTCACCGGGTCGTGGTACAGCTGGTAGGGCGTGCCGATCTGCTGGACGTAGCCGTCCTTCATCACCACGATGCGGTCGGCTAGGGTCATGGCCTCGGTCTGGTCGTGGGTGACGTAGATGGTGGTGGCCCCGGTCTCCCGGTGGATTTGGGCGATCTCGGAGCGCATGGTGACCCGCTGCTTGGCGTCCAGGTTGGACAGTGGCTCGTCCATCAGGAACACGCCCACCTTGCGGATGATGGCCCGGCCGATGGCCACCCGCTGGCGCTGGCCGCCGGACAGGGCCCGGGGCAGCCGGTCCAGATAGTCGGTGAGGCCCAGGATGGCGGCGGTCTTTTTCACCTTCTCCTCGATGACCTCCTCGTCCACTCCCTGGAGGGTGAGGCCGAAGGCGATGTTGTCAAACACCGTCATCTGGGGGTAGAGGGCGTAGCTCTGGAACACCATGGCCACCTCCCGCTCCCGGGGGCCCATCTCGTTGGCCCGGCTGCCGTTGATGAGGAATTCGCCGTTGGAGATGTCCTCCAGCCCGGCGATCATCCGCAGGGTGGTGGACTTGCCGCAGCCGGAGGGGCCGACAAAGACGATGAACTCCCCTTTGTCGATCTCCAAATTGAAATTGTGGACGGCGTGGTAGCCGTTGGGGTAGATCTTGTTGATATCCTTCAGGGTCAAGTACGCCATAGTCTTTGTCTCCTTATCCGTCGATTTCCCATCCCGGCCGGGGCCTCTCACCCGCCCAGCCGTTTGATCTCCGTATAGGCCAGCACAAAGGGAGCCACCCCCTTGGCGTCGTTGGCCACCACCGGCTCGGAGATGTAGTACTCGTAGGAGCCGTCCCGGCGGCGGTTGTCCTCCGGGCCCAGCCCGGCCACCAGGCAGATGCCCCCCAGGTCCAGCCCGTCCTCGGTAAAGGTCAGGTATTTCTCCATGATGCCGTCGAAGGTTTTTTGCCCCTTTCCGGCGTACTCCCGGTCGAGAGCGCCCAGCCGGGCTCCCTTGAGCATGGCGTAGGCCATCATGGCGCTGCCGCTGGTCTCCAGATAGTTGCCCTCCCGGCCCCCCTGGTCGGGCACCTGCCAGTACAGGCCGGTGGCGGGGTCGGCGTATCGGGCGATGTGTTCCATCAGCTCGATAAAAATTGTTTTCAAGCTGTCCCGGTCCTTCCCCTGGGGCAGGATGTCCAGCAGGTCGGCCAGGGCCACCCCGAACCAGCCCAGGGAGCGCAGCCAGAAGTTTTTGGAGCAGCCGGTGTCCGGGTCCGCCCAGAAGGCGGTCCTGGAGGCGTCGTAACCGTGGAAGTACAGGCCCTTTTCCCGGGAGAACATCCTGGCCCGGACGTTTTTGATCTGGCCCGCAATGTCGGAATAGTCCCCCTTGCCGAAGTGCTTCTCATACAGGGCGTAAAAGGGCTGGGCCATATAGATCCCGTCCAGCCACACCTGATTGGGGTAGATGGCCTTATGCCAGAAATTGCCCTCGGCGGTGCGGGGCTGCTCCTCCAGCCGGGCCCGGAGGAAATCCGCCGCCCGGCGGTATTTCTCCTCCCCGGTGCGGGCATGGAGGGCAAAAAGCACCCGGCCCTCGTTGATGTCATCCAAATTGCGGGCCTGGGGCTGGAAGGTGCGGATGGAGCCGTCCTCCCCCACAAAGTGGTCCGCCACGGCCCTGGCAAAGTCAAAGTACCGCCGGTCGCCGGTGAGGCCCTCCATCTCCAGGAGGGCGGTGAGCATGCAGCCGTCTATGTAGTTCCAGGAGGCGGGTTTGCCCTCCCGAATCTTCTCCAGGTTCCAGGCGGTGCGCTCCGGGGTGGAGCGCTCCACCAGCTGGAGTACAAAATCGTCGATTTTTTTGTAGTCCATCAATTTTCCTCAAGGTCCTGGGCGTCCACGTCCCCGCAGTGTTCCGCCGTCAGGGCCCTGCCCTCCACGCCGGACAGCTTCACGTTTTTCACCCGGACCTGTCTCACGTTTTCCAAGTACAGCCCCAGGCGGCACCTGGCCTCGTTGTGGTTGCGCATGGAGGGCATACCGGGTTTGGCGTCCCCGGCAAAGGACACAGTGATGTTCTCCAGCTCCACCCGGTCCACGGGGCTCTCCGGCAGGCCGTCGATGTAGCAGGCGGCCACCTCCGCCCCGGTGCACTCCATGTTGCGGAAGGCAAACGCGCCCATGCGGGGGGTGCGCTCGTCCACCGGCAGGGGGTCCCGGCACCAGACGTATTCAGAGTAGCGGTCCGGGTCGCAGCAGTTGTACCACATATTGATAACAATGGGGGTGAGCACCCGGTCCATGCGGATGTTGTCGAACAGCACGTTGTCGATGATACTGTCCCTGCCCCGCCCCCGGCGGGTCTTGATGCGCAGCCCCCGGTCGGTTTGGCGGAAATAGCAGCGGGTGACGCTGAGGTTGCGTATGCCCGCCGACAGCTCGCTGCCCAGGGTCACCGCCCCGTGGCCGAACTCCATCAGGCAGTTGCGGATGGCGTGGTGGTCGGCGGGGGTCTTGTACTTCCGGGCCATGTCGATCTTGCCTGACTTCACCGCCACGCAGTCATCCCCCACGGAGAAGCGGCAGCCGATGATGTCCACCCCGTCGCAGCTCTCCGGGTCGGCGCCGTCTGTGTTGGGGCTGTCTTTGGGGGCGGTGACAAAGCAGTCCAGCATGGCAAAGTTTTGGGAGTAGAAGGGGTGCACATGCCAGGACGGCCCGTTTTTCACCGTGATCCCGTGGAGGGTCACGTTTTTGGTGCGGTTGAAGAAGAGCACCCGGGGCCGTTTGGCAGGGAAGCTGTCAAAATCCCCCCACCAGTCGCCGTTCTGGCCGCTGCCGTCGACGGCGCCCCGGCCCACGATAGCGATGTCTTCTGCATAGGACGCCTGGATCAGGGATTGGTAGCAGGGGAATTCCTGCCCCTCAAACCCGGCCTGGAGCGTTTCCTTCCCAGTAACCGGGTCCGCCGTAAAGCTGGGAATGATGGGATACCGCTCCCGGTCGGTGGAACCCAGGAGGACGGCTCCCTGATCCAGGTCCAGGGTAATGTGGCTCTTCAGCGACAGGGGCAGGGTGAGGTACGTCCCCGCCGGGAAGCACAGCCGCCCGCCTTCGGGCAGGAAATTGACGGCGGCCTGGATGGCGGCGGTGTCCTCGTGGACGCCGTCCCCCGCCGCGCCGAAGTCCCGGACGTTGACGCAGCAGGTCTCCCTTTGGGTGGCAAACCGAACGGGCTCCTCCCCGCCGTCCTCGAAGCGGACCGTGAGGTCATAAGACCGGCCCGGCTCCAGCCCGAACAGGGAGAAGACGTTGGTATCCTGGGATGAGAGCAGCTCGGCCCCGTCCACCTGAACGGAATAGCGTCTTTCGGAGTAGTAGGATGTATTCCCGTCCAGCTCAAAGCAGGCGGAGCTGCTCCCGCAGTAGACAATGTTGATCATCGCGTGCACCTCATTTGGCGGTTTTCCGGGCCCCGCCGCCAAACGCACGGCCCAGGGCGTGCTTCACCTGAAGCAGCAGCAGGTCAAAGCCCAGATAGAACAGGCCGAACAGGATGGGCTCCACGCCCAGGAACACCGTGTCCATCCTGCCGGTGATCTGGCCGGCGGCCAGGTTGATGACGTTGTACAGGGCGTAGACCAGGAGCAGCACCACAAAGGCGTAGCCGATGTTGAGGAAAAAACTGGAGTAGCTCTTCCGGCTCACCATCATCCAGCGCTCATTCTCCCCTTTGGTCTTCTCAAAAAAGCGCAGGATGGGGTTGGTCATCAGGTCGGTGACGATGCCCAAGGCCATGCCGGTGACGAACAGGATGTCCAGCTCGCTGCTCAGCAGACTGCCCAGCCCCCAGATGAAGAAGAAGCACACCGCCCCGGCGAACCAGGCCTTGATCAGCAGCATCTTCACCCAGTCGGCCAGCTTCATTTTGGGCCCCGAGCGGTAAGCGCGCAGCTCCTCTTCAGACACCGGGGGTGAGTTTTCCTCGTTGGCGGTGACCAGATCGTCCACCGCCTGTGTCTTCAGCCGGTAGTACTCCGACTGCTTTTCCACCTGGGGCTTTTCCTGCCCGTTTTTCCGCTTTTTGCTCATGGCTTCTCCTAATTCGCCCCACGGGGGCCCGCAGGGCGGGCCTCCCATAGCGCGGGCGTCGTGTTATCCCTCGCCGGAAATGTCGATGGCCTCCAGATCGCCGTTGTCCCCCACGTCGATGGAGGTCTTGATCTTCCGCAGCCACTTGGAGTACACGGGCAGCAGCGCGGTGAGCACAATGCCAACCGCAAGGATGCCAATGTGTATGCGCAGATACCACTCCGCATACATGATGTAGATGGTGTCGCTGGTCACCGTGATGGGATTGTCCGGGCGGGTGACTGCGGCCAGGATGGTGTTGATGTAATAGCCGTCGGCAAAGATCACAATGCCCAGCAGGACAAACATCAGCGCCAGCATGGGGACATTGGTTTTCTTGCGGTAGGGAAAGGCGTTGAGAAAGCACATAAAGGACAGCATGGAGAACAGCATGGCGGCAAAGCCCGCAAGCCCCATGCCCGGGCCCTGGATGCGGGCGGTAGTGTCCGAGATGTGCATCAGATTCAGCGAGTAGAACAGGAAGGCCGCCACAAACACCGCCAGGGGGATCATCTGGGGGCGGCGCTTGAGGGCGACGAGGAACTTACGCCACACCTCTTTCAGCCCGCCGTTCTTTTTCTTAGTCGCTTCCATCAGCCCTCACCTCCCCGGATGGCGTTGGTGGTCTCCTTGTCGAAGAAATGCTTGCGGTCAAAGGTAAAGGACGCGGCGTCCCCCACCTTATAGTCCTGCCAGCCCTTAAGCTTGGCGGAAATCTTGGCGCTGGGGGCCCTGGACCCCCCGATATGGCCGTGGACCAGGGTGTTCATGCCCAGATTCTCGTTGGAGGACACGGTGACGGGCACGTCGGCCCCCTCTACGATGTTCTCCGGCCGGACCCCCAGGGTGATCTCCTTGTTCTGGTAGGCCCGCAGGGTGTGCTGCTCCTCCTGGGTGAGGGACACCTGGAAGCCCTCGCCCGCCAGCTTATCGCCGCTGACCCGCACGTCGTAGAAATTCATGGGGGGCAGGCCGATGAAGCTGGCCACGAATACGTTGGCCGGGGAGTCGTACAGCTCCAGAGGGGTGCCCACCTGCTGGACATGGCCCATGGACATGCACACGATGCGGTCGGCCAGGGTCAGAGCCTCGGTCTGGTCGTGGGTGACGTATAGCATGGTGGCCTTCAGCCGCTTGTGGAGCAGCAGGATCTCCCGCCGGGTGGCGCCGCGCAGCTTGGCGTCCAGGTTGGACAGGGGCTCGTCGAAGAGGAACACCTTGGGGTTGCGCACGATGGAGCGGCCCATGGCCACCCGCTGGCGCTGGCCGCCGGACAGCTGGGCGGGCTTTTTGTTCAGCTGGCTGGTGAGGTCCAGGATCTCCGCCGCCGCCAGCACCTTCTTGTGGATGACGTTGGGGTTCTCCTTGCGCAGGGTGAGAGAGAACGCCATGTTCTCGTAGATGGTCATGTGTCCGTACAGGGCGTAGCTCTGGAACACCATGGCCATATCCCGGTCCTTGGGCGGGGTGGCGGTGATGTCCCGACCGTCCAGCAGCAGCTTGCCGGCGGAGATGTCCTCCAGGCCGGCCACCATCCGCAGGGTGGTGGACTTGCCGCAGCCGGAGGGGCCCACCAGCACGATGAGCTCCCCGTCCTTCACGTCCAGGTTGAAGTCGAAGACCGCCTGCACGTTATTGTCGTATATCTTGTCGATATGCTGCAAATTCAGTGTTGCCATGTCTCCGCCTCCTTATACGCCCTGAGCGTCCAGGGTCTTGAGGTGCTCCGCCAGCTCCCGGCAGCGGATCAGGTTCACCACCGCCGACGCGATCAGGCACACCCCGGAGATGATCAGATAGGCGGCCACCCGGTAAAACTGCCCGTCCTGCATGACCGCGGTGGCCACGCCGTTGACCTGGACCTCGGCAGCGTGGGCCCGCATAGGAATGATGAAAATCCGCACGATCTGGACCACTCCCAGAGCAATGAGCAGATAGGAGTAGCCCTGCTTGTAGTTCTTCACACCCTCAGAGGACAGGAACACCGCCAGCATGAACACCAGGTTGTACACGATGGACGCGCCGATGAGGATGCTGTAGTACCAGGTGCCCACGTCGGACCTGTAGATGTTGACAAAATAGAACACGTCGAACAGAATGCCCAGGATGGCCAGATTGGACGAAAGCGAGTTCTTGATGAACCGCATTCTGTCGCGCTGTATTGTACGATCTTCCGCTGTCATCCGCCAACCCTCCTTCCCTCTTCCACCAGGGCCGCCTCGTCCTTCATCAGCCGCACCTTCCACACCGCGTTGGCCACCAGCAGCGCGCACACCGCCAGCAGCAGGCCGAATACGGCGTAGTGCAGGTCGAACCAGAAGGTGGACTCGGTGTACAGGGTGCCCCACATCTCGGCGTGCTCCTTCAGGGCGGCGAAATCCACCTGGAGGAACTGGCGCTTGGCCTCCTCGATATTGACGTGGGCGTACACGGTGTTATATACCGCGAAGGCGGTGAACAGCCCGGTGGCCGCGAAATTGCCGATGTAGTAACGCCGGCGGCTGTGGGTGTTGGTGATGAACAGCAGCGCCGCCAGCAGGATCTGGCCGATGCTGAGGATCAAAAGCTGCCGGTTGAACGCCTGCATGGCGTAGTAGATGATGGAACCGGACACGTCGGTCTGAGTGATATCGTTGGGGTTGCGCATGGTGTCGTAGAGGCTATCATACAGGTCGGTCATGATGCCGAGGGAATAGAGGAAAAAGATCGCGCTTACAATGATAGCCGCCAGACAGAGGAACTTCTGCGCGGTCATTTGTTTTTTATACATGACGGCCTCCTCCCGGAGAGATCATGTCTCCCCCCGGCGGGGCGGCATGGGCCGCCCCGCCGGGCTGAGATCACGGATGTTGTCGTTGGCGGCGCCGGACCGCCGCGCTCACTTCAGGGTCTCGTAGTAGGCGATGTCCCGCTCCCAAGCGCCCTGCTTGATGGCCAGGTACTGCTTGCCGGACCAGTCGTTGGCCACGGTGGCGGCCTGGGCCTCGGGGTCCTGCACGCCGTTGATGATCAGGTCCAGCAGCATATTGGCGTTGCCCTCTTTCTGCTGGTTGAACTTCTCCTGGAGCTCGGTATAGCCGGACACGGTGTCGTTCTCCACCTTGGTGGTGGGCAGCACGGTGGGCACGATGGTGTACCAGGGGTTGGAGGCCATGCCCAGCTCGGGGTGCTTGATGGTGCCCAGGCCGATGGCGGTGGAGATGTAGCCCGCGCCCTCCTGGCCCACCTCGTGGGTGCACTGGTACTCAAAGGCCTGGCTCTTCAGGAAGGACAGGGTGGAACCCAGGTAGAACCGGGCGTAGTTGGTGTAGTTGCCGTTGGCCTTGGACCACAGCTCCTCCCGGGTGGCGTCGGCGATGACGGGCATCTCCTTGCCGTTGAAGGTGAAGGTGTCGCTGCCGCGGAAAGCCTCGGGGCCGTAGCTCATGAGGATCTGGCCCTCGGCGGAGTAAGCGTAGTCGATGAGGGCCAGGCAGGCGTTCAGCTTGTCGGTATCGCTGCCCACGCCGGCCTTGGAGATGCCCCAGCCGTCGGTCTTGACGGACCGCCAGGACTCGGTGAAGCGCATGTAGACGCCGTCGGGATTAGAGCCGTCGTACCAGCGGGCCACGGGCACCATGGCGGCCATGTACTTCTCACCCTCCTGGAGGGCGGTGGCGTTCATCAGGGTCTGGGTCTGGTTATAGTCGTAGTGCATGAAGCCCAGGTCGTTCTCCAGATAGGTCTTGGAGCTCTCCTCGGAGCCGTCGATGAAGGCCTTGGAGATCAGGCCCTCCTCCACCATGGTGTGCATCCGCTCCATGGCCTCGTAGGCCTCCTTCTCCTGGCGGGCGTCGTGAAGCTGGTTGTCATTGCCCACGTACAGGTAGTCCTGGCGGGACTCCAGGCCGCGCACGCCGAAGAGCATCCCGGCGAAGCGGAACATATCCACCCGGCGCTGGTTGTTGTTGTCCTCGCGGGTGAACAGGCCCTGGATGGAGTCGGTGCCGTTGAGGGTCTGGGCGTTGGCCACCACGCAGCGCAGCAGGGCCACCAGCTCGTCGGCGTCCCAGGCGGCGTTCTGGCCCACGAACAGGTCGGCGCGGTCGGTGCCGTAGTAGCCGTTATAGGCCTGGTCGATGTAGGCGCGCAGCATGTTCACCGCAGCCACGCCGTCCATGGAGCCGGCGGCGTTCATCTTGTCGATGATGTTGCCGGCGGCGTCGTAGTCCTTGGTCACCTTCTCGGTGCCGGAGCCGTCGGCCTTGACTACGTCGATCTCCACCTTGCCGGAGGTGGGCATATAGGGCTGATACTTGGGGGCGGCGGTCTGGCCGCTGGCGCCGGCGGCGAACTCGCCCTCGCCGTTGAGCAGCTTCTCCACCCAGTCGGTGCGCATCAGGGGCATGCGCTCGATGTCGTCCACGCCGTCAAAGTAGGGGCTGAAGTAGATGGCGCCGGTGTCGGTGTTGCCGGTGATGGACATGTGGACGATGGGATTGGCCTCCAGATAGGCCTTGAAGTTGGGCATCTGATCCAGGTACTCGGCGATGTTCACCATGTTGCCCGCCTCGCCGTTCTCGGTGAGCTTGGTGGCGGTGCCGCTGACCATGTCCACGTCGCCCAGGCGCTCCTTCCAGAAGTCGAACTCTTTGGAGGCGCTGTTGCCCTGGTACTTGTCCTCGAACACGATGTTCAGCTTGTTCTGGACCTCCACCCAGGTGGGCTTCAGCTCGCCGGCGTGGTAGGTCTTGCCGTCGGCCAGGGTGATGCCGTCGCCGGCGGTCTCCGGGTCGAAGAACAGGCCGGTCTTGGCGTTGTTATAGCCGGTGGCCATGCGCAGCTTGGTGCCGTCGGCGTAGGTCAGCCCCTGCTCGGGGGCGTCGCTGGTGGCGGTCTCCCCGGACTGGGAGGGCTGGGCGGGGGCCTTGGACTCCTCCACCTGGATGCTGGGGCCGCAGCCGGACAGCAGAGCGGCCGTCATCGCGATGGCCAGAAGCATCGCGGCAAGGGATTTCAGTTTCTTCATAACGATCCTCCTAAAATATCTTATTTTTGGGGTCTGCCGGTATCATCCTCGGAACGGCGGGGAGAATCACTCCTTGACACCGCCCACGTTGACGCCCTTGGCGAAATACTTCTGGATGAAGGGGTAGATGATGAGAATGGGCACGATGGAGCAGACGATGAGGGCGTAGATCACCGAGTCGGAGGCGAAGGTCTCGCTCCAGCCCGCGATGATCTCGGGATCTGTGTACTGCTCCAGCCGAAGCCGGATGAACACCTGGAGGGGGTGCTCGTTGGAGTTGGAGATCATCTGCCGGGCCCAGAAGTAGCCGTTCCAGCGGGAGATGGCGAAGAACAGGGCCACCGTGGCGATGGTGGACTTGCTCATGGGAATGTACACCGTGCTGAGCACCTGGAACTCGCTGGCGCCGTCCACGATGGCGGCCTCCTCGATCTCGGAGGGCACGCCCTCAAAAGCGTTTCTCAGCAGGATGATGTTCATGGCCGCCATGCCCATGGCGATGACCACCAGCCACTTGTCGTCCATAATGCCCACAGCGTTGAACACATCCCGGGTGGCCAGGTAGTTCAGGTACTGGGGCACGATGCCGGCGGAGAACCACATGGTAAACACCAGGAAGAAGTTGAAGAACTTCCGAAACAGCAGCCGCCGCTTGGACAGGGCGTAGGCCCCCAGAATGGCGGTGAACATGGCCCACAGGGTGCCGTACAGGGTGAGGAACAGGGTGTTGGAGTAGGCGTTCCAGAACATGTTGTCCCCGAACATCCGGGCAAAGGCGTCGAACTGGATGTCCTTGGGGAACAGAACGATGGAGCCGTACTCCACGGCGGACCGGCCGCTGAGCGCAGCGGACACGGCATACACAAAGGGGTACAGGCAGCAAAGGGCGAACACGGTGAGCAGGGTGTAGCTGATGATCTTGAAGATCAGCTCGGAGATCTCAAGTTTTCTTTTCATAACTCACCCTCCGTTTAGTACAGCGAGGTGTTGGACGCCTTGCGGGCGATGGTGTTGGCGCCGATCACCAGCAGCATCCCGATGACATTGTTCATCATCTCCGCAGCGGCGGCGATCCCGGGCTGGGGGTTGCTGCCCATGCCCACCCGGTTGGCCAGGGTGGACATTACGTCGGCGGTGACGTAGGTATTGCTGTTGTACAGCAGCAGCACCTTCTCATAGCCGATGTTCAGCAGGGAGCCGATCCGGGTGATGAGCATGATGACGATGGTGGACAGGATGCTGGGCAGCACCACGTACCGCATCTGGGCCATCTTGTCCGCGCCGTCGATCTGGGCGGCCTCGTAGCTGGTGGGGGAGATGGCGATGATGGCGGCGAAGAACACGATGCTGTCGTAACCCGCGCTCTCCCAGATGCCGCTGATCTGATAGATGGAGCGGAAGAAGGACGGGTTGTTCAGCAGGCCCGCGTTGGCCACCTCGCTGCTGATCAGCCCCAGGTTCGCCAGCGCCTGGTTGATGATGCCCATGCCGGTGGTGAGGGAGCCCTGTTTCACCAGCATGGTCACCAGCGAGGTCATGACCACGGTGGACATGAACTTGGGCAGGTAGGTGAGCACCTGGTAGATGCTCCGGGCGGCGTTGGAACGGATCTCGTTGAAAAACAGCGCCAGGATGATGGGGATGGGGAAGCCGAAGCACAGGCCGTAAAAGCTGAGGACGAAGGTGTTTCTCAGCGCCCTCCAGAACTGCATGGACAGGTCGTCCCCGCCGGCCAGCAGCCGCCTGAAATAGGAGAAGCCGGAAAACAGCTGCTGCGAAACGGGCACCACGTCATCCGACACCTTGAAGCAGCCCAGCAGCTCGTACATGGGGAAATAGCGCCAGAACAGGAACACCAGCAGCATGGGCACCAGCATCAGGTACAGCCGCCAGTCCTTTATGACGGTCAGGCCCACATGGCGCCAGTAGTGCTTTTCCACATCGTCCCGGACGGCCTGCTCAGGGCTGATCCGATAGACCTGGGCTTCCCTGTCGAATTCCAGGAAATCCACTGCCCTATCTTTCATAGTTTACCTCCTTTTTTCTCCTCCTCCGCGTGGACACGGAGCAGGTAATGTTTTTGATCCTCATAGACACCGTCCAGCTTTCGCGCTATCCAGATGATCACAAAGGTAAATAAGAGGGAGAGGCTGTCGGTGGTAAAGAAACCCACCACCGACGCCGGCCCCGCGCCCAGCGCCAGGGCGGTCAGCGCCCTCCCCGCCTGCATCAGCACCTGCACCAGCAGGGGGAAAAGCAGGGACAGGCAGCCGGTGCGCACCCGCTCCTTTCCCACCCGCTCCAGCAGGAGCACGGCCAATACCGAAAGCAGGTTGCCCAGGCAGTAGACCAGATACTGCACCCCGGAGGCCCCGGAGAAGAAGCAGAACACCAGCCCCGCCTCCGCAGCGTGGATGGCGCCCCACCAGCCCCAGCGCATGTAGACGATGGAGGCCATGGGCGCCGCCAGTGACACGGTGAAGGGCTGGCCGGGGAACCACCAGTTGGCGGCCCGGACGATGATAAACTCAAAGATGGCCAGCGCCGCGGCCAGCAGCGCCAGGTCGATGGCCCGGTACTGCCGCCATGTGAGCTGTCGTCTCATTCCGTCCCCGCCTTTCAGAGCCTTTTAGCTGTACAAATTGGACTCCCATCCTATAAAAAATGGTCCTTCCGGCCTCCGAAAACGTTTTACCAAAAAGCATTTTTCATTGTTCATACAAAACCTATCCTGGCTTTTATCTGCATATTGCAAAAATAAAATTCAATTATTTTTACTATTATATATCCCGACGGTCCCGCTGTATATGGATAAAATGACCTAATTTATATCTAAAACGGATTTTCTCACCAAAGGCTATAGGCACGCCCTCCGCCAGGGCTTATAATGGCGCCATCCCGAAACCGCAAAGGAGGAGTTTTCATGATCTGTGTGAATCCCGCAGACGATTTCCAGGCGGCGCTGAACAGCGCCGGCCCCGACGATGTCATCCAGCTGGCCCCGGGGGAGTACCGGGTCAAGGCCGTCGTCTCCACCCCGGGCCTGACCCTGGTGGGGGCGGGGGCAGACCGCACCCGCATCGTCTGGGACGACTACGCTAAAAAGCTGGACAGCCGCGGGGTGGAGTACAACACCTTCCGCACATGGACCCTGGCGGTGTGCGCCGACGGGGTGGCTATGCGGGACCTGTCGGTGGTGAACAGCGCCCTGCGCCCGGAGGAAAAGGGTCAGGAGGTGGCCCTCACCGTCTACGGCGACGGTTTCACCATGGAGCGCTGCCGCCTGACCTCCACCCAGGACACCCTGTTCCTGGGTCCCCTGCCCGCCGACCTGATCCAGCGGTATGACGGGTTCCTGCCCGACCATCTGCGCCGGGACAAGCCCTGCGCCCAGCGGTTTACCGACTGTCTCATCGAGGGCACGGTGGATTTCATTTTCGGCTGCGGGGCGGCGGAGTTCGAAGACTGCGAGATCCGCTCCCTGCGGGACGCCCGGGATGTGGGCTACGCCGCCGCCCCCGCCCACGCCCTGGAGCAGACAGCGGGCTTCACCTTCCGGCGCTGCCGCTTCACGGCGGAGGAGGGGGTGACCCCCGGCTCCATCTATCTGGCCCGGCCCTGGCGGGACCACGGGCTGTGCGTCTTTGAGGACTGCGCCTACGACGCCCACATCTCCCCTCTGGGCTTTGACAAGTGGAACGACACCCACCGAGACCAAACCGCCCGGTTCTATGAGAAACCCCCGGTCAAGGGGCGGGTAAGCTGGGTAAAAGCGCTCAGATAGCTCCCCTACTGTCCGTTTCTCCGTGCTTCTTAATTTGTCACGCTGCGAACCGGCCAGGGCGTTCGGTCGCTTTCCCGCCGGCTCGGCCTGGTCTGCGGGCGGCTTGCCGCCCTGCGCTCGGCCTCGCTCTGGTCCAAGCTCCCTCGCTGTCTGTTTCTCCGCGCTTCTTTCAAAAATCCGTGGTCCCCCGGCGGACCAGGTAGCCCTTGGCATACACTTTTCCCTCCACCGGCCTGCCCGCGAAGCACAGCTTCATGGAGTCGATGATGATCCGGCATAGCCTGGGTCCCCGGCCGTCGATGGTGGACAGCTCCGGGTCGCAGCACACGGACAGCTCCGAGTTGTTGTAGCCGATGACGCACAGGTCGCCGGGGACGGACAGCCCCCGGCGCTTGGCGTACTTCAGGGCCCCGGCGGCCAGGGCGTCGTTGGCGGCGAAAATGCCGTCCACGTCCAGGCTAGGAAGTTTGAGCAGGTAGTCCCGCGTCTGGCTGATCTGGGCGGACAGCCCCACCGTCACGTCCCCCTGGAGCCTCAGCCCCGCCTGGGCCAGCGCCGTCTCGCACCCCTTGCGCTTCAGGTTGGTGCTGACGGTGTTCACATCGGAGAGGAAGAGAATTTTCCGCCGCCCGGAGCGGATCATTTCCGCCGTGGCGGAGCAGGAGGCGTCAAAGTCGTCGCACAGGGCGCAGCAGATGTTGTCTCCCCGGACCCAGCCGTTGACCATGAATATGGGGACCTGCCTGGCCGCCTCCCGGATGTAGTTGCTCCGCTGGTCGTCCGGGTCGTCGGCGGCGTACACCGAGCCGATGAGAATCAGCGCGTCCACCCGCCGCCGCAGCAGAGTGCTCACCGCGATCTGGCAGTCCTCGTAGGCGTAGCCGCTGCAGCACAGCACACAGTTGTATCCCAGGTCCCGGAAAGCGTGCTCCAGGCAGGCCACCGCCTTGGCCATGTAATCGTCCGCCGCATTGGGGCAGATCAGCCCGATGGTCCGCAGAGAGTTCAGCCCCAGTCCCCGGGAGAATCCGCTGGGCATATAGGAGTGCTCCTCCATGACCTCCCGGACCCGCTGCTTGGTCCGCTCGGCCACGTTGGGGCTGTCGTTGATCACCCTAGACACCGTGGCGATTGAGACGCCCGCCAGCTCGGCAATATCGTAGATGTTCACAGCGTCTCCCCCTCTCTTTGAAAATGCTTACATGATTTTATGATACCCTGCTGAGCGCCCTATTTCAATTGCCAGTTCTCACAAGCTATTCCTATCAGTTTTGTGCATATCACCAAAATTACTGGAAATCACCCCATTCTTATTCAAGGTATATTGACATTTTAGACAGAGAGGGGTATGATTCTCTGTAAGAACTTACATTCTAGTATGCTTCTCTCTGGCACCCCGCATGAAAGACGTTTCATTCCAGCGCCAATCGCACATCAAAAAATAGGAAATGGGAAGGTGAACCGCATTCATGAAAACCTTTATCAAGATCCATCCCAGCGACCTGGTGGCGGTGGCTTTGACGCCCCTGTCCGCCGGGACCACCCTCCAGGTGGACGGCCGGCCCGTCACCCTGCTGGAGGACATCCCCCAGGGGCACAAGTTTGCCCTGACCCACATCCCCATGGGCGGGGCTGTGGTCAAGTACGGGGCGCCCATCGGCGTGGCCAAGGAGAACATCCCCGCCGGGGGATGGGTGCACACCCACAACGTCAAGACCGGCCTGGGGGGCGTGCTGGACTACAGCTACGAGCCGGACAACGCCCCCCTGCCCCCCACCGATGACCTGCTGTTCCAGGGCTACCGCCGGGAGGACGGCCGGGCGGCGGTGCGCAATGAGATTTGGATCATCCCCACCGTGGGCTGCGTCAACGATGTGGCCCGGGCCATCGAGCGGCAGGCCCAACAATTTAAAACGGGGACCATCGACGGGATCTACGCCTTTCCCCACCCTTACGGCTGCTCCCAAATGGGGGACGACCAGGAGAACACCCGGAAGATTTTGGCCGGGCTCATCAACCACCCCAATGCCGGGGGTGTGCTGGTGTTGGGCTTGGGGTGCGAGAACAGCAACATCGATGTGCTCAAGCCCTACATCGGCCCCTGGAACGGGGAAAGGGTGAAGTTCCTGGTGTGCCAGGAGTCGGAGGACGAGATCGCCGACGGCGTGGCCCTGGTGGAGGGGCTGGCCCAGTACGCGGGCCGGTTCCGCCGGGAGCCCATCAGCTGCGGCGAGCTGGTGGTGGGCATGAAGTGCGGCGGCTCGGACGGCCTGTCCGGCATCACCGCCAACCCCACCGTGGGGGCTTTCTCCGACCTGCTGATCTCCAAGGGGGGGACCACCATCCTCACCGAGGTGCCCGAGATGTTCGGCGCGGAGACCCTGCTGATGAACCGCTGCGAGAACGAGCGCGTGTTTGCCGACACCGTCAGCCTCATCAACGGCTTCAAGAACTATTTCACCAGCCACAATCAGACCATCTACGAGAACCCCTCCCCCGGCAACAAGAAGGGGGGCATTACCACCTTGGAGGACAAATCCCTGGGCTGCACCCAGAAGTCGGGCAGCGCCCCGGTCTCCGGCGTGCTGGCCTACGGCGAGCCGGTGTACCGGCAGGGGCTGAACCTGCTCAGCGCCCCCGGCAACGATCTGGTGGCCTCCACCGCCCTGGCGGCCTCCGGGGCCCATATCGTGCTGTTCACCACCGGCCGGGGGACCCCCTTTGCCTCCCCGGTGCCTACGGTGAAGATCTCCAGCAACTCCGCCCTGGCGGAGAAAAAGCGGAATTGGATCGACTTCAACTGCGGCGTTCTGGTGGAGGACGGCACGGTGGCCGACCTGGGCCGCAGACTGTTCGACTACGTGGTGGAGGTTGCCTCCGGCCGCCAGGTCAAGGCGGAAGAGGCCGGGTTCCACGACATGGCAATTTTCAAGCAGGGCGTTACACTTTAAAAATTAAGGAAGGCGGGGATTATGATGAAACTGTTGAACTATCAAACCCTGAAAGAGTCCGGCTATCAGGGATACATCCTGGAGAACGCGCCGGAAAAGGTGCTCCAGTTCGGCGAGGGCAACTTCCTGCGGGCTTTTGTCAACTACTGGTTCGACGTGTCCAACGAAAGGGCCGGGTGGAACGGCAAGTGCGTGCTGGTCCAGCCCATCGCCCCCGGTCTGGCCAAGCTCATCAACGAGCAGGAGGGACTGTACACCCTCTACCTCCGAGGCCGGGAGAACGGGGAGAAGGTGGACGCCAAACGGGTGATCTCCTCCGTGTCCCGGTGCCTGAACCCCTATGAAAAGGCGGACTTCGACGCCATGATGGAGGTGGCCGCGTCCGATGATCTGGAGTACGTGGTGTCAAACACCACTGAGGCCGGCATTGTCTACGACCCCGCCTGCCAGCTGGCCGACGTCCCCGCCTCCTCCTTCCCCGGCAAGCTCACCCAGGTGCTCTACAAGCGCTGGCAGGCGGGCAAAGGCGGGCTGGTCATCCTGTCCTGCGAGCTCATCGACAACAACGGCAAGGAGCTGCTGAAGTGCGTCAACCAATATGTGGACCAGTGGGGGCTGGAGGACGGCTTCAAAAAGTATGTCAACGAGGACTGCACCTTCTGCTCCACCCTGGTGGACCGCATCGTCCCCGGCCGGGTGAAGGATCCCGCCGAGGCGGCCAGGATGGAGGCGGCCAACGGCTACCACGACGAGCTCATCGACGTGGGCGAGGTGTTCGGCGTGTGGAACATCGAGGGCCCGGACTGGCTGGAAGAGAAGCTGCCCTTCAAGAAGGCGGGGCTCAACTGCCCGGTGGTGCCCGACGTGACCCCGTACAAGAAGCGGAAGGTGCGCATTTTGAACGGCGCCCACACCGGCTTTGTGCTGGGGGCCTATCTGGCGGGCTTTGACATCGTCCGGGACTGCATGCAGGACGGCACGGTCTTGGGTTTTATGAACAAGATGCTGTACGAGGAGGTCATCCCCACCCTGCCCCTGGACAAAAAGGACCTGGAGGGCTTCGCCGCCGCCGTCCAGGACCGCTTCAACAACCCCTTTGTGGACCACGAGCTCATGTCCATCTCCCTGAACTCCACCTCCAAATGGCGGGCCCGGAACATGCCCAGCTTTTTGGAGTATATCGAGAAGACCGGCGAGCTTCCCCCCTGCCTCACCACCAGCTTTGCCGCCTATATCGCCTTCTTCTCCAGCGGCGTCCAGGCGCTGAACGACAAAGGCCTGGTATGCCGCCGCCCCAAGGGGAACGAGTACGTCTGCTCCGACGACCGCTGGGCGCTGGAGTTCTACTGGGAGCATCGGAACGACTCCGCGGAGGAGCTGGTCCGCGCCGTCATGACCAACGAGCGGATGTGGGGCCAGGACCTGACGCAGGTGAAGGGTTTTGAGGCGGCGGTGGTATCCGCCCTGAAGCTCATCCGGGAACAGGGCGCCAAGGCCGCCTTTGCCGCCTGTCTGTAAGCCAATGGACCAAGTCTCCAAACGAGACGAGGAGTTCCGTCAATACGCCCTGACCGCCCCGCCCATGCGCACCCTGCTGACGGTGTGCGCCCCTCTGGCCCTCTACCAGGCCCTGCAGTCCATTTTCAAGATCCTGGACGCGCTGATGGCCGCCCATATCAGCTCCAGCGCGGTGTCGGCGGTGTCCTGCCTGAGCCAGATCACCCTCATGATCACCGCTCTGGGTACCGGCCTGGCTGTGGGCGGCAGCATCAAGATCTCCGAGGCCTACGGCCAGGGGGAATACGATCTGGTGCGCCGGCGCACGGCCACCCTCTATGCCATGGCCATGGCGGCCAGCCTGCTGGTGGCCGGGGCTCTGATCCCCTTCGCCCAGCCCTTTCTGCGCCTGCTGAACACGCCGGAGGAGCTGATTGCCACAGGGGCGGGCTATTTTCGGGTGGAGATCTTATGCCTGGTGGTGAATTTTTTCAACACCGTGTACATCGCCATCGAGCGCAGCCGGGGCCACGCCAAAAAGATCCTGGTCATCAACGCGGCCGTCATTGCCGTCAAGCTGGGGCTGTCCGCCCTGTTCGTCTACTGCCTGGACGGTGATGTGGTGACCATTGCGGCGGCCACCCTCATCAGCCAGCTGGTCCTTCTGATCTACGCCCTGTTCAGCATGGTCCGGGACGAGGGGGCGTTCCGCTTCAGCGCCCGGAACATCCGCGTCAAAAAGGACACGGTGCTGCCGATTTTAAACCTCTCCTACCCGATGGCGGCGGAGAAGATGCTCTTTGCCGCCGGGAAGGTGCTCGTCAACTCCATGTCCGGCAGGTACGGCGAGCTAACCGTGGGGGCCCTGGGCATCTCCAACAACATCGGCGGGCTGACCACCGGCTGGCACGCGGGCATGCTGGACGGGGCCTCCGCCCTCATCAGCCAGAACCGGGGGGCGGGCCGCTACCGCCGCACCCTCCAGCTGTATGGCTGCCTGCTGCTGGTGGACGTGGCCATCGGCGGGGCGGGGCTGATTTTGATGAACTGGGGCCTGCCCTGGCTGGCCCAGGTCTTTGCCCAGTCTAAGGAGCAGTTCGACCCTCTCTTCTGTGAGATGATCATCTCCATCCACCGCTGGGAAATGCTGGGCTACCTCACCCTGGGGGTCAACTCGGCCACCCTGGCGCTGCTGCTGGGCTATGGCCGCGCCAAGCTGACCCTTGCCCTCAACGTGGCCCGGGTATTTGTATTCCGGGTGCCCGTGCTGTGGGCGTTCCAGCAGTTCACCTCCCTGGGCGCGGAGGCGGTGGGCCTCACCATGATGATCAGCAACGTCTGCGCCGGCCTGTCCGCCCTGGCGGTGGCCGTCCCGGTGGTGCGCAATATCCGCCGCCTGGAGGATCAGGACCCAGCTTCTAATTGAATTGACAGGACGGGACCCGAGGGTCTCGTCCTTCTTTTCACCAAAAAGTTTTTTTGGGCAGATATTATTTCTTGCAAACATCCCGGGCCCGTGGTATAATGTCCGTGATTTTTAAGGTGAATGAGGTGATCTCAGTTGGACGCGTCCATGCTTCAATTTCTGTTCCGGCTGGCCAAGGCCCTGTCCGCCCAGTTCGGGCCCAGCTGCGAAGTGGTCATCCACGACCTCCAGAGCAACGACCCGGACAGCTCCATTGTGGCCATTGAGAACGGCCACGTCTCCGGACGCAAGGTGGGAGACGGCCCCTCCCATGTGGTGCTGGAGGCCCTCAACGGCGGCATCGCGGAGGATCGGTTCAGCTACCTCACCAAGACCGCCGACGGCAAGACGCTGAAATCCACCACCGTCTACATCCGGGACGAGGGCCAGGAGCCCATCGGCATCTTTTCCATCAACTACGACATCACCCTGATGCTGGCCATGGAGGAGAGCCTGCGGCAGTTCACAGCCACCGCCCCGGAGCAGCCGGAAAACGCCCCGGAGCCCATCACCCAGAACGTGTCCGACCTGCTGGACGAGCTCATCGAGCAGAGCGTGAAACGGGTGGGCAAGCCGGTGGCCCTCATGACCAAGGAGGAAAAGGTGAAGGCCATCGGGTTTCTCAACGACACGGGAGCCTTTCTCATCACCAAGTCCGGGGGACGGGTGTGCAAGTATTTCGGCATCTCCAAATACACCCTGTACAGCTACATGGAGGAGGCCAAGGGTGGAAAGGAATAGCCCAGACAGCACAAAAACGCCTGCCGAAAAGCGCCCTGCCTGACATTTCCCAGGCAGCCCGTTTTTCGGCAGGCAGAGCGGCGCGGCCTGGAGGCGCGCCGCTTTTTTGCTTTTCGGCCCGGCGCTCTCCGCCCTGCCTGGGTGTTTTTTGTGGGAAGGGTTGAAATTCGGACGGGCCTATTGTATAATATATACAAAAGATGGAAGGAGTCCGGCCATGACAGCTATCTACGGCACAGCGGGAGAGGACGGGCGGCGGCTGGCTTGGCCGCTGCTGGAGCGGGCGGCTAAGCTCCACTGGGGCTGGGACGCTCTGCCCCCGGTGGAGCGCTCTCCTAGGGGCAAGCCCTTCTTTCCGGGGCTGTCCGGCCGCTGGTTTTCCCTGTCCCACAGCGACGGATTCGCCCTGTGCGCCCTGTCCGACGCCCCGGTGGGGGTGGATGTGGAGGCGGTCCGTCCCAGGCGGGCGGGCCTGCCCCAGCGGGTGCTCAGCAACAGCGAGCTGGCCCGGTTTGACGGCTCCTGGGAGGATTTCTACCGTCTGTGGACGCTGAAGGAGAGCTGGTGCAAACGGGAGGACGGGCCTCTGTACCCCCCCCAGGCGGTGAGCGCCCCGCCCCCCTGTCCCCACAAGAGCTACGCCGGGGAGGGCTGGCGGGCGGCGGTGTGCTGTCACGGCGTCCCTCCCTCGGAGATTGTATGGCTGGAAGCTGGCACACTTTCTCAATGAAAACGCGGTCCGCCGCCGGGCAGGAATTCTAGGGAACCTCTGAACAAATGCGCCTGCGGCGCTTTGCGGATCTTTTTCGCAAATCGTTCTTGCCGATTGATTCAGAGGTTTCCTAGAGTCTTCACACCGCCTGTCAGTGAACTAAGTTCTTCGGGGATTCTTTTTCTTTCAAGGAAAAGTATCAGAGCGAAAAGGAGGGTCCTTTATGAGCAAACAGATTATCACCATCAGCCGGGAGTTCGGCTCCGGCGGCCGGTCGGTGGGCCATAGGGTGGCCGAGCTGCTGGGCGTGCCCTACTATGACAAGGAGCTGGTGAAGCAGGTGGCGGTGGAGACCGGCTTCGACGAGAAATTCATCGAGCACGAGGGGGAGTACGCCTCCCCCTGGCAGTCCCTGCTGTCCTACGCCTTCACCGGGGGCAACGGCAGCCGCCAGCACATGAACGGCCTGTCCACCGCCGACTTCCTGTGGGTAATCCAGTGCCGGGTCATCATGGACCTGGCGGACAAGGGCCCCTGTGTCATTGTGGGCCGGTGCGCCGACTATATCCTCCGGGAACGGGCCGATGTGCTCAATGTATTCATCCACGCCCCCATCCCCTATCGGGCGGACCGGGTGGTCCGGCTGTACGGCGAGTCCGACCAGGCCCCGGAGAAGCGGCTGGAGGAGAAGGATAAGCGCCGCCGGGCCTATTACAAGCACTACGCCGACCGGGAGTGGGGGATGAGCCAGAACTACCACCTGTCCCTGGACTCCAGCCTGGTGGGGGTGGAGCGGTGCGCCCAGCTCATCCTGGACGTGGCCCGCAACCCCGAGGCGTGAGCCGCTCCATCATCCGGGAGAAGCCCAATGCTGCGTAAGCTGCGCTGGAAGTTCGTCTTCCTCATCATGGCCCTGCTGGCGGTGGTGCTGGGGACCGCCCTGGCCATTCAGACCGCCTCCGCCGCCCGGCAGTACCGGGAGGAGACCGACCGGGTGCTGCGCTGGGTGCTCCAGCGAGGGGAGTCCCTCACCGATCCGGGCCGCCCCCAGCCCAGCGGGGAGCCGGATCAGGACGAGGAGCTGTACACCCTCATCCCCGCCTTTTACGCCGTGCTGGACAGCCGGGGCCGGGTGGTGCTGGCCGTCAGCTACAACGCGGAGGTGGGCGAGGAGGACGTGACCCGGGCCGTGGCGGCGGCGCTGGCCGCCGGGACCTTCTCCGGCGAGCTGGAGGACCAGAACCTGCGGTTCCTGATGGAGCAGCGGGGCCTGTGGCTGAACATGGCCTTCGCCGGGCTGGACTGGGAGCACACCGCCGTCCGGCGGCAGGCCCTCACGGCGCTGTTGGTGCTGGGAGCGGCCCTGGCGGGCTTTTTCGTGGTCAGCCTGTTTTTGGCCCGCTGGCTGGTCCGCCCTGTGGAGGAGAGCTGGCAGCGCCAGCGCCAGTTTGTGGCCGATGCCTCCCACGAGCTGAAAACCCCCATCACCGTCCTGCTGGCAGACACGGACATCCTGCTCAGCCATCCAGACGACGCCATCCGGGACCAGCGCCGGTGGGTGGAGCACATCCGGGAGGAGGGCCTGCGGATGAAGGAGCTGGTGGGCGACCTGCTGTTTCTGGCCCGGGGGGATGCCGCCGGGCTGGAGCGCCCCCAGGGCCGGGCGGACCTGTCCCAGCTGTGCGAGGGGTGCGTCATGTCCTTTGAGCCGGTGGCCTTCGAGGCAGGGCTGACCCTGGACAGCGCCATCGCCCCCGGCGTTTCCGTCACGGGCAGCGAGGAGGAGCTGCGGCGGCTGTGCGCCATCCTGTTGGACAACGCCTGTAAATACGGTGAATCCGGCGGGACGGTGACCGTCACCCTGACGGCGGCGGACAGGGCGGTCCTCACTGTCCACAACACAGGGGAGCCCATTCCGGCGGAGGTCCAGCCCCGACTGTTTGAACGGTTCTACCGGGCGGACGCCGCCCGGACTCGGGAGCGGGGCGGATACGGCCTGGGCCTGTCCATCGCCGCCTCCATCGCGGAGCGGCACCGAGGAAGGATCAGCCTCCACAGCGCCCAGGGGGAGGGTACCGCTTTCACCGTCACCCTGCCACTGCGTAAACCCTGAACAAGCCAATATAGAAGCCCCCCTGGACCTATGGCCAGGGGGGCTTTTCGTGTCAGGGTTCACGGCTCAGCGCTTCTTTTTTGTCACGCTTCGCCTGCTCGCGACGCACGGCTTCCCTCCGCCTCGGACTGGTCTTGGCCCGCTGCGCGGGCCTGCGCTCGTCCTCGCTTCGGTCCATCCGTGCTGCTCGCTGCGGCTCAGCGCTTCTTTTTTGCCGCCCCGATGAATGCCCGAAACAGCGGATGGGCCCGGTTGGGCCGGGATTTCAGCTCCGGGTGGAACTGCCCCGCCACAAACCAGGGGTGGCCGGGGAGCTCCACCATCTCCACCAGCCGCCCGTCCGGGGACAGGCCGGACAGCGCCAGCCCCGCCTTTGTCAGCTCCTCCCGATATCGGTTGTTGAACTCGAAGCGGTGGCGGTGGCGCTCATTGATCTCCTCCGCCCCGTAGACGGCCGCCGCCAGGGATCCCGGCTCCAGCCGGCAGGGATAGCTCCCCAACCGCATGGTGCCCCCCTTGGCCGTCACCCCCACCTGGTCGGGCATGAGGTCGATGACGGGGTGGGGTGTGCCGGGATCCAGCTCGGAGGAGTGGGCCCCCTTCAGGCCGCACACGTTCCGGGCAAACTCTACCACCGCCAGCTGCATCCCCAGGCAGATGCCCAGGAAGGGCACCCCCTTCTCCCGGGCGTACCGAATGGCCTCAATTTTTCCCTCAATGCCCCGGCCCCCGAAGCCGCCGGGGACAAGGATGCCCTGGGTTCCGCCCAGCAGCCCATCCGCCGTCTCCGGCGTGACCTCCTCCGAGTTCACCCAGCGGACGTCCACCGACACGTCGTTTTCAATGCCCCCGTGGGTCAGGGCCTCCACCACCGACAGATAGGCGTCATGGAGCCCCACATACTTGCCCACCAGGGCGATGGTCACCGTCCCCTTGGGGTTTTTCGCCCGGTGGACCATGGTGGCCCACTCGGTGAGGTCGGGCATGTGGCAGATCAGCCCCAGCCGCCGCACAACCACGTCGGCCAGCCCCTCCCGCTCCAGCATCAGGGGCACCTCGTAGAGGATGTCCGCCGTCAGGTTGGGGATGGCGTGGTCCGCCGGGATGCTGCAGAACAGGGAGATCTTGTCCAATATCTCCCGGGGGATGGGGGAATCGCTGCGGCACATGATCACGTCCGGCTGTATGCCCAGGGACAGCAGCTCCTTGGCGGAGTGCTGGGTGGGCTTGGATTTCAGCTCCCCCGAGCCGGGGATGGACACGATGAGGGACACGTGGATGAACATCACGTTGTTCCGCCCCCGCTCGGCCGCCACCTGCCGGATGGCCTCCAGGAAGGGCTGGGACTCGATGTCGCCCACGGTGCCGCCGATCTCCACAATGGCCGCGTCCACGTCCGGCCCCTCCAGAGAGTAGATGTGGCGCTTGATCTCGTCGGTAATGTGGGGGATGATCTGCACCGTGCCCCCCAGATAGTCCCCCGCCCGCTCCCGGTTCAGCACGTTCCAATATACCTTCCCGGAGGAGACGGAGGAATTATAGGTTAAATTCTCGTCGATGAACCGCTCGTAGTGGCCCAGGTCCAGGTCGGTCTCCGCCCCGTCGTCGGTGACGAACACCTCCCCGTGCTGGTAGGGAGACATGGTGCCCGGGTCCACGTTGAGATAGGGGTCCAGCTTCTGCACCCCCACCCGCAGCCCCCGCTGCTTCAGCAGGCGGCCCAGGGACGCCGCCGTGATGCCCTTGCCCAGCCCGGACACCACACCCCCGGTGACAAAGATAAATTTTGTGCCCGTGGTCATAAGGATACCTCCTCTTTCTTCCGCAGGCGCGGCCCCCTCGCGCCGGACGCCCTTGCCCGGCCCTGCCTTTCCAATTTTACCCCGCTATTTTACGCCTCAGACCGGGACAAGTCAAGCCGGGGCGTGCGCTTTCTCCCCCGCACTCCGGCCTGTCCCTAAAAATTATTTTGGTTTTCATAAAAAAAGGCTGGCTTTTCTCCCCTGCCTGTGGTAAATTAAAACATAGACCAAGTTCTCGCCGGGGAGTGGCCCTCCCCGGACCAATTTCACAAGGAGGAACATCAACATGGGCATCATGAACGGCAAGACTGTCATCATCACCGGCGCTGGCCGGGCTGTCCTCAGCGATGGCGCCAGCTGCGGCTCCATCGGCTACGGCATTGCCACCGCCTTTGCCAAGGAGGGGGCCAATCTCGTCATCACCGGGCGGAACGTGAAGAAACTGGAGGACGCCAAGGAGGAGCTGGAGCGGCTGTACGGCGTGAAGGTACTCCCCATCCAAGCCGACGTGTCCGCGGGATCGGACAACAAAGCCGTGGTTCAACATGTGGTAGATGAGACCATCAAGGCTTTCGGCCGCATTGACGCGCTGATTAACAACGCCCAGGCTTCCGCTTCCGGCGTGACCCTGGCGGATCACTCCACTGAGCAGTTTGATCTGGCCGTCTACTCCGGCCTGTATGCCGCCTTCTACTATATGCAGGCCTGCTATCCCCACCTGAAAGAAACCCGGGGCTCTGTCATCAACTTTGCCTCCGGCGCCGGTCTCTTCGGCAACTACGGCCAGTGCGCTTACGCCGCCGCCAAGGAGGGCATCCGGGGCCTTTCCCGTGTGGCCGCCACCGAGTGGGGCCCCGATGGCATCAACGTGAACGTGATCTGCCCCATTGCCTGGACTGCCCAACTGGAGAACTTCCAGAACGCCTATCCCGACGCCTTTAAGGCCAATGTGAAAATGCCTCCCATGGGCCACTATGGAGACCCCGAAACGGAGATCGGCCGGGTCTGCGTTCAGCTCACTCAGCCCGATTTCAAATACCTCACCGGCGAAACGCTCACCCTGGAGGGCGGCATGGGCCTGCGGCCCTGAGCAGCGGCCCGGCTTGAACGCGAAAAACCGGCTCCCGCCGCGCGGCGGGGGCCGGTTTTGGTTTGCGGTTTGGCGCGCCATGCCGGGGCGGGTTCAGTAATACTGCGCCGCAGCCACACGGCAATTGAGCGCATAATTACCGCGAATCTGGAACTTTATATAATAAGAGGCTGAATCGGCGGTGGAATTGGTATAATCCTTCTCCCAGGTGCCACCGTTAGCGGGGATTTCAGCTCTGAAAATAGCATCTGCCACATCAGTGCGGAAGACAAGGATTTCCATCGGATGATCCGCATAGTTCCGGCACCAGAAATGGATGGTCTTGCCGTTGCCGGGCGTAGCGGCGAACGGGATGGTTTGTGCGTGACCGTTGCTAGAGATTATGTTATCATCGTCATAAATCTGCTGCAGCGGCATGATGCCCTCGTCGGGGTCATCCTCGGCGGCGAAGGCGGGGGCGGCCAGGGCCAGGGACATTACCATGGCCAGGACCAAGGACAAAAAACGCTTCATTTTCATGATCAGAACTCCTTTTTTAATTCTGTGTGGGACATATATGGTCAATAGTCCACAAACCCGACCACACGTACAGTCTGTGAAGAATTGTTCCTGATCGCCACCTGATAGGTCCCAGCTTGGCTGATTCCGATTGCCTGATTGATACTGCCCTCCTTTACATTGATAAAATAGAATCTTCCGCTGGTATCTATCACGCCGAAGTCCATGTTTGCGGGCGATGGCGAATAGGAACAATTAAATGTAACCGTGCTTCTGGCATTCAAAGCAACTGGCTCGGTTATAGTGCCCATGGAATGCCTGAGAAAGACATAATTAATTGTGTCAGTCGTCTGGAGCGCAATGTCTGCTTCTATGTGTTCTACTTTTGTAGGGTCTACCCATTCCCATTCCAAATCCTCCAGCCAGATGATGGTTTCGCAGGGGGCTCCCTCCGCTCTGGCAATCGGGACAGAACCACTTAGCATGATGATACAAGTCAAAAGCACACACACAAACCGTTTCACTTTCATAGAAATATTCCTTTCTTTCAAATAATTTTTAAGGGACTATGTTCGTGGTTTCGTCAGTCATGTCAACCACTTTTGTCAAATCAATGTATTCCGGCGTGATATCATCCGTCCAAATAATACCCGGTTTTTCCAGCTCCTTCGACACGGCAACGCCAATCGCAAGCCCGACGGTCATGCCCGCCAGCAGGATGCACCCCGCCAGCACGGCGGCCCACACCCGCTTGCGCGGGACAGACTGCCGGGGCGCGGGGGGACCCTCCAGCGGCGCTTCCGGCGGCGCTTCCTCCGCCGGGACGGGTTCCTCCTGGGGCGGCGGCCCGTTCACCAGCTCGTCCAGGGAAACGCCGTACAGGCGGCCCAGGGCGGCCAGGTTTACGGTGTCCGGGGCCATCAGGCCCCGCTCCCATTTGGAGACGGTCTGCCGGGTGACGTTCAGCTCCCGGGCCACCTCCTCCTGGGTCAGGCCGCGCTCTGCGCGCAGGGCGGCCAGACTATTCCTGAGCTGATTATCCTTGAGTTTCATTGTAAATTCTCCTTTCCGAACAATCAATGATATTTATGCTTACATGGGCGCACTTTTTGGTTTCCTTCGTGCAGCCTTTTGGTTTCAAAGCCGAATACAGGCCGTTTTTGAGTTTTCATTATATCATACTACCTCCCTTCGGACAAGGCGGGCCCGGACAAGGGCCGTTTTGCCCTTGACTCCAAAGCCCCGATGTTATAAAATTTGAACATCATGGCGGATATCCGCCCACAATGAAAGAATCGGAGGGGTCAACGATGAAAATCGCGCTCATCAACGAGAACAGCCAGGCGGCCAAGAACAGCACCATTCTGGCGGCGCTGAAAAAGGTGGTGGAGCCCATGGGCCACACCGTGGACAATTACGGCATGTACGCCGCTGACGACAAGGCCCAGCTCACCTACGTCCAGTGCGGCATCCTGGGGGCCATCCTGCTGAACAGCGGGGCGGCGGACTTCGTGGTCACCGGCTGCGGCACCGGCGAGGGGGCCATGCTGGCCATGAACAGCTTCCCCGGGGTGATCTGCGGCCACGTGGAGGACCCGGTGGACGCCTACACCTTCGCCCACGTCAACGACGGCAACGCCGTGGCCATGCCCTTCGCCAAGGGTTTCGGCTGGGGCGGCGAGCTGAATCTGGAGTACGTCTTTGAAAAGCTGTTCGGCTTCGGCCACGGCCAGGGCTATCCCCCCGAGCGGGTGGAGCCTGAGATGCGCAACAAACGCATTCTGGATGAGGTCCGGGCCAAGACCCTGCGCCCCCTGGTGGACGGCCTCAAGGATCTGGACCAGGACCTGGTCCGCGGCGCGGTGGCCGGGGAACGGTTCCAGGAGCTGTTCTTCCCCAACTGCAAAGACCAGGCTATCGCCGGCTACGTGAAGAGCCTGCTGTAAGGCCCCGCCGGAAAGCAACATCAGGGAACACTCAATTTTTATGGAGGTGCTGTCAATGGTCCATTCCAATCCGCTGTTGAAAGGAAAAAATTCCCAGAAGTTCATCACCGTTGGGGAGATTATGCTCCGGCTGACCCCGCCCAACTATGGAAAGATCCGGGTGAGCACCAGCTTCGAGGCCAGCTACGGCGGCAGCGAGGCCAACATCGCCCTGGCCCTGGCCAATTTAGGGGTGGACAGCACCTTCTTCACCGTGGTGCCCGGCAACAGCCTGGGAAAAAGCGCCGTCCGGGCCCTGCGCTCCAACGACGTGCACTGCACCCCGGTGATCCTGTCCACGCCTGCGGAAACCCCCACCCACCGCCTGGGCACCTACTACCTGGAGACGGGCTACGGCATTCGGGCCAGCAAGGTGACCTACGACCGCAAGCACTCCGCCATCACCGAATACGATTTCTCCCAGGTGGACCTGAACGCCCTGCTGGACGGCTTCGACTGGCTCCACCTCAGCGGCATCACCCCCGCCCTGTCCCCCAGCTGCGCCCAGCTGGTGCTGGACTGCCTGAGGGCGGGCCGGGAAAAGGGCATGACCATCAGCTTTGACGGCAATTTCCGCTCCGCCCTGTGGAGCTGGGAGGAGGCCCGGGACTTCTGCACCCAGTGCCTGCCCTATGTGGACGTGCTGCTGGGCATCGAGCCCTACCACCTGTGGAAGGACGAGGAGGACCACGGCAAGGGGGACTGGAAGGACGGCGTGCCCCTCCAGCCCAGCTACGAACAGCAGGATGAGATCTTCCAGCGTTTTGTGGAGCGCTACCCCAACCTGAAGTGCATCGCCCGGCACGTGCGCTACGCCCACAGCGGCAGCGAAAACAGCCTGATGGCCTACATGTGGTATCAGGGCCACACCTTCGAGAGCAAGCGCTTTACCTTCAACATCCTGGACCGGGTGGGGGGCGGCGACGCCTTCGCCAGCGGCCTCATCTACGCCATGATGCAGGACTATAAGCCCATGGACATGATCAACTTCGCCGTGGCCAGCAGCGTCATCAAGCACACCATCCACGGCGACGGCAACATTACCGACGACGCGGAGGTCATCCGCAACCTGATGAACATGAACTACGACATCAAGCGCTGAATAGAAAAGCCCCGCCTTTCGGATGTTTCCCGAAAGGCGGGGTTCTTTTTTATGTCCGTTCAGATAGCGCTCACACCAGCCCGGCGGCCACTCCTTGGAGCAGCCCCACGATGAGGCAGGCCAGCACTAGCATGAGCAGCGCCCACTTGAGCACCGCCGAGAGCAGCTTGCTGTCCTGGCCGGTGAGGCCCACCGCCGCCGCCGCGGTGGCGATGCACTGGGGGGAGAGGATCTTGCCGATGCCCGCGCCGGTGGAGTTGGCCGCCGCCAGCCAGAACTGGGAGGCCCCGATGGCGGAGGCGGCCTCGGTCTGGAGACGGCCCAGCAGCACCTCGGTGTTGGTGCCGCTGCCGGTGACAAAGGCGCCGATGGCGGCGATCACCGGGGCGAAGAAGGGATAGAACGAGCCGGTGATGGTGACAAACAGGGATGCCATATCGGAGATCATGCCGGAGTAGGTCATGATCTTGGCCACGGCCAGCACAGACATGATGGTGACGATGGTCTTGCTCATCTGCTTCACGGTGGCCACGAGGGTGTCCCACATCAGCCTGCCCCCGGCCTTTTGGGCGCAGCCGCCGATGATGGCGGCGATGAAGATGAGGACGCCGGGAGTGTTCACCCAGCTGAAGGAGGTATTCCCCGCCGTCGCCGCCGTAGAGATCTTGAAGGAGCTGGTAAACTGGGCCAGGAAGCCGTTTACCGGCGGCACCAGCTTGGAGGTCAGCAGCAGGAGCACAAAGATCAGGATGAAGGGCAGGCAGGCGGTGAGGGGCGGCATGTTCTGCCCCCCGCTCTCCCCGGTCTGGGCGGGAGCGCCCATGTCGTACTCGGCAGGGACGGGTTTCCCGGCCCGCAGCCGTACCAGCCCCAGGGTCACCGCCAGGGACGCCACGCTTCCCACGATGACCGCCAGCTCCGGGCCCAGAAACTTGGCCACCACCAGCTGGGGCAGGACGAAAGACGCCCCCGCCGCCAGAGTCAGGAGGGACACGCCCTTGAGAGCCTTGACCCCGCCGCCCCCGGCGATCACCATGAGGAAGGGCATCAGGATCATGAAGGGGAACATCTGCACTACGGTGATGAAGGCCAGGGGCAGGGAGTCCAGCCCGGTGACGTTGGCCAGGGTGACGGTGGGGATGCCCACCGACCCGAAGGCGGTGGGGAAGGCGTTGGCCAGCATGCACACCAGGCAGGCGGTCACCGGCTCCATGCCCATGACCACCAGCATCCCGGCGGGGATGGCGATGGCGGTGCCGAAGCCGGCCATGCCCTCCAGGAAGCCGCCGAAGCACCAGCCGATGAGCAGGATAATAACCCGCTTGTCCCGGGACACCCCCGCCAGCATCCGCTTGATCACATCCATGGCCCCGGTGCGCAGGGACAGGTTGTAGGTGTAGATGGCGGCGATGATAACCAGGATGATGGGCCACAGGGCGGCGGCGAAGCCCTCCAGGGCAGAGGTGGCGCAGTCCACCGCGGGCATCTTCCAGATGGTGAGGGCCAGGACGGCGGCGATGGCCAGGGCGGTCAGGCAGGCCTTGTGGCCCGGCATTTTCAGCACGGCCAGCGCGATGATAAGCCACACGATGGGCAGCAGGGTCAGGATGGATTGCAGGATGGGCGGCATGGAAATCAGACCTCCTTTTGGTTCGCTGGGCGGGTGATGATTGGTTCTACCTTAAACGATGAAAAAACAGCCGCGGTATGGGCGGCGCCTCCCTGCGCGGGCAGTCTCTCCCAGGCTCAAGCTGGGAATAGGTTACTTTTATTATAGCGTGCTTCGTCAAAATGTCCATTGTTAATTGTTTTAAATTTCATTTTTGGGTATTCAGTACAAATCAGATCCAGATTTTTGTAGAAATGGGAGAAAAACAAAAAGGGGCTTGTAATTTTCGGAAAATGTGCTAAGCTGAAATCACGGTATAAATTGGTTGAACCAAAAACGTTCCGTTTCGCAACCGTACCGCTTTTGGCTTCAACAGGCCGCGTTTCCTCAAATCATGTGTCAATACTGTGGGAGGAGTTGTGAAAATGGCTGTTACCATCCCCTTCGGCAGGGCCGGAATGGAGCTCCACGCCGACCTCACGGCGGCGGAGGTGCTGGAATCCCGCATCGGACAGCTGGCCGCGGACCGCTCCGAGGACGATCTGGTCCGGGCCGCCATGGCCGCCCCCATCGGCACGCCCACTCTGTGTGAGCTGGCCGCCGGTAAGAAGACCTGCACCATCATCATCAGCGACCACACCCGGCCCGTGCCCAGCAAGCACATCATCCCCTTCATGCTGGAGGAGCTGCGCCGGGGCAGCCCGGACATCCAGATCACCCTGCTGGTGGCCACCGGCTTCCACCGCCCCACCAGCACCCAGGAGCTGGTGGGCAAGCTGGGCCAGGATATCGTGGACCGGGAGCGCATCGTCATCCACGACAGCCGGGACGCCGCCTCCAATGTGAAGATCGGCGTGCTGCCCTCCGGCGCCGACTGCGTCATCGACCGGCTGGCGGTGGAGACCGACCTGCTGGCGGCCGAGGGGTTCATCGAGCCCCACTTCTTCGCCGGGTTTTCCGGAGGCCGCAAGAGCGTGCTCCCCGGCGTGTGCGACCAGGTGACGGTGCTGGGCAACCACTGCTCCAAGTTCATCGCCTCCCCCTTCGCCCGCACCGGCGTGCTGGACGGCAACCCCCTCCACCAGGATATGCTGGCCGCGGCCAAAATGGCCAAGCTGGCCTATATCGTCAACGTGGTCATCGACGAGGACAAAAAAGTGGCCGCCGCCTTCGCCGGAGACCCGGTGAAGGCCCATCGGGAGGGCTGTGAGTTGCTGCTGGGCTACTGCCAGGTGAAGCCGGAGAAGAAGGGAGACATCGTGATCTCCAGCAACGGCGGCTACCCCCTGGATCAGAACATCTACCAGAGCGTCAAGGGCCTCACCGCCGCCGAGGCCGCCGCCGCTCCCGGCGCGGTGCTCATCATGGTCAGCTCCTGCTCCGACGGCCACGGCGGGGAGAGTTTCTACAACGCACTCCACGACTGCGAGAGCCCGGAGAAGCTGACCGAGGAGATTCTGGCTACCCCCCAGACCGAGACCAAGCCAGACCAGTGGGAGTATCAGATCCTGGCCCGGGTGCTGTGCAAGCACCGGGTGATCTACGTCACCGACCCCGCCCAGCGCCCCACCATCGAGGGCATGAAGCTGGAGTGGGCCCCCGACGTGGACGAGGCCCTGGCCCGGGCCCGCCAGGCCAAGGGCGCGGACGCCCACCTGGTGGTCATCCCCAACGGCATCTCCGTGATGGTGACAGAGTGACCTACTTTTTCTTGAAAGAAAAAGTAGGCAAAAAGAGCTTTAATTCGCCACCGCCAGGGCAGTAAACGGAACATTGCCGCCCGGCAACAAACAGAGTACGTCATATTTTAAAATGTATTATATGTTCAATCAATTATGCTCCATATTTCGTGACCGAGTGGGTACGCTGGTTCACCGCCCACAATGGTGACGGATCAAAAGTTTCTTTTTTCGCTTCCTTTTTCTTTTCAAAGAAAAAAGGAAGAAAAACAGATTGAGGAGGCTCCCCCCATGGCACAGTACAATCAAGTCACCCCTGAGATCATCGCGCAGCTCCAGGCCGCCGCCCCCGGTCACGTGGTGGTTGGCGAAGACGTGAACCCCGACTACGCCCGGGACGAAATGCCCATCTACGGCGTGAAAATGCCCGAGGTCTCCATCGACGCCACCAGCACCGAGGAGATCGCCGCCGTCATGAAAATCTGCTATGACAACAACATCCCCGTCACCACCCGGGGCGCCGGCACCGGCCTGGTGGGCGGCTGCACCCCCATCTGCGGCGGCGTGGTCATCTGCACCATGAAGATGAACAAGATCCTCAATTACGACCTGGAGAACTTCGCCGTCACCGTCCAGCCCGGCGTGCTCCTCCAGCAGCTGGCCGACGACGCCCTCACCCACGGCTGCATGTATCCCCCCGATCCCGGCGAGAAGATGGCCACCCTGGGCGGCAACGTGGCCACCAACGCCGGCGGCATGCGGGCCGTCAAGTACGGCGCTACCCGCGACTACGTCAAGGCCATGACCGTGGTCCTCCCCACCGGCGAGATCACTAAGTTCGGCGCCACCGTGTCCAAGACCTCCTCCGGCTACAGCCTCACCAACCTGATCTGCGGCTCCGAGGGCACCCTGGCCATCATCACCGAGCTGACCCTCAAGCTCATCCCCGCCCCCAAGGCCACCGTCAGCCTCATGGCCCCCTTCGAGGACCTGAACGCCTGCATCTCCACCGTGCCCAAGGTATTCATGAACCACCTGAAGCCCCAGGCTTTGGAGTTCTTCGAGAAGGAGATCCTCATCTCCTCCGAGGAGTACCTGGGCAAACAGGTCTTCCCCCGGAAGATCGACGGCGTGGAGGCCGGCGCTTACCTGCTGATGACCTTCGACGGCGACAGCATGGACGAACTGGACCCCCTGGTGGAAAGGGCCGCCGAGATGCTGGTGGAGGAGGGCGCCCTGGACGTGCTGGTGGCCGACACCGCCCCCAAGCTGAAGGACACCTGGGCCGCCCGCTCCTCCTTCCTGGAGGGCATCGAGGAGCAGACCAAGCTGCTGGACGAGTGCGACGTGGTGGTGCCCGTCAACAAGATCGCCGAGTACGTGGCCTACGTGGCCGCTGAGGGCGAGAAGTACGACTTCGAGGTGAAGTACTTCGGCCACGCCGGCGACGGCAACCTGCACATCTACACCTGCTCCAACGACATGGAGAAGGACGCCTTCGAGAAACAGGTGGAGCAGTTCTTCACCAGCATCTACGCAAAGACCGTGGAGCTGGGCGGCCAGATCTCCGGCGAGCACGGCATCGGCCTGGGCAAGGTCAAGTTCCTGGCCCAGGCGGTGGGCCCCGTCAATATGGGCCTGATGGAGGGCATCAAGAAGGTCTTCGACCCCAAGATGATCCTCAACCCCGGCAAGGTCTGCCACATGCTGTAATGGACCGGGCCTTTTCAGCCCCCTCCCGTCAAGCGATTCCAAAACCCGCCGGCGGCAAGGAAACCACCTTGCCGCCGGTTACTTTTTTGCCGTCCCAAAGTCTTATTTTGATGAATTGATGAAAACCGCTTGTGTGTCAGCTTGGAAAATGTTATGATATTAACAATTTGCAAAAGGAGACGCATCCGATGGCAGAAAAAAATGAGCGTGCCTACGAAAAGGTCATTGAACACATTAAAAATGAGATATGGCAGGGCTCCCTGAAGCGGGGGGAGCGCCTGCCCCCGGAGCGGGAGCTGGCCGAGACCCTGGGCGTCAGCCGCAACTCCGTGCGGGAGGCCATCCGCACCCTGGGGCTGATGGGCTTCGTGTCCAGCACTCAGGGAGCCGGCAACTTCGTCACCTGCGACATCGAACAGAACCTGCGGGAGAGCCTGCGGATGATGGTGCTGCTGGGAGAGACCAACTACCTCCAGATCAGCCAGCTGCGCCGGGGGCTGGAGGGGGAGAACGCCCGCCTGGCGGCAGAACGGCTCACCCCCAAGCAGGCCGCCCGGCTGCGGGAGCTGGTGCGCCTCATGCGGGAGGAGACCGACCCCCAGAAGGCCTCCGCCTATGACCAGGAGTTCCACGTACTGCTTTGCGAGGCCTCGGGCAACCGGCTGATCAAAGCCTTCTTCGGTGCCATGCTGTCCACCATCAACGACTTCATCAGCACCATGTACGTGCGCATTGTGGCCGACCCCGCCCAGGCCGACGCCCTCCACAACGCCCACCAGCGGCTGGCCGACGCTTTGGCCGCCCACGACGCCAAGGGCGCTGGCGAGGCCATCCAGAGCCACTTCGAGGTGGTGGACGCTTCCATCCGGCGGGAGCAGCGGCGGTAAACAGCTCGGAAAAGCCCGGCAGTGAAAACACTGCCGGGCTTTTCCACGTTTATTTAGTTCATCAGGGAGCACACCAGCTCGGTGTAAGCCGCCGGGTCCTCGATGGGCAGGCCCGCGATGAGCAGCGCCTGGTGGTACAGCACCTCCACGTACTTGGCCGCCCGGTCCTTATCCTCCCCGTCCAGGGCCGCTTTCAGCGCCCCAAAGGCCGTAGAGGCGGGGTTCAGCTCCAGCACCCGCTCCGCCTTCATGCCCCCCATGGGAGAGGCCCCCTCCAGCTTGGAGAAATACTTCTCCATCTCCAGCGACATGGGGCCGTCCGCCGTCATGCACACCGGGGCAGTCTTCAATATCTTGGACACCCGGGCCTCCTTCACCCGGTCCCCCAGGGTCTCCTTCACAAAGTCCAGGACGGGCTTGGCCTCCTGGGCCTGCTTCTCCTGCTCCGCCTTCTCCTCGTCGGTCTCCGGCAGCGCGTCCGGGTCCGACACCGACTTCAGCTGCTTGCCGGATACCTCCCGCAGCGCCTGCATCACAAACTCGTCCACCTCTTCCGTCAGGTAGAGGATCTCCCAGCCCTTGTCGGCGATGCGCTCCACCTGGGGCAGATGAGCCGCCTGCTCGCTGGTGTCCGCGCACACATAGTAGATGAACTCCTGGCCCTCGCCCATGCGCTCCACATACTCTGCCAGAGAGGCCAGCTTTCCCTCCTTGGAGGTGGTGAACAGCAGCAGGTCCTGGAGCAGGTCCTTTTTGACCCCGTAGCCCTCGGTGACGCTGTACTTCAGCTGGCGGCCAAAGGCGGACCAGAACTTCTCGTACTTCTCCCGCTCGTCCTTCATCAGCTTGACCAGCTCGTTCTTGATCTTCTTCTCCAGGGCCGTGGCGATGATCTTCAGCTGGCGGTCGTGCTGGAGCATCTCACGGGAGATGTTCAGCGAGAAGTCGGGGGAGTCCACCACGCCCTTCACAAAGCGGAAGCAGTCGGGAAGAAGGTCGGCGCACTTGTCCATGATGAGCACCCCGGAGGAGTAGAGCTGAAGCCCCTTCTCATACTCCCGGGTGTAGAAGTCATAGGGGGTGGCGGAGGGGACGAACAGCAGGGCCTTGAAGGTCACCGTGCCCTCGGAGGAGGTGGTGATGGTGGCCAGCGGGGCCTGCCAGTCGCCGAACTTCTCCTGGTAAAAGCCGTCGTACTCCTCCTGCTTCACCTTGGACCGGGGACGCTGCCACAGGGGGACCATGGAGTTGATGGTCTTCTCCTCCACCACCGTCTCCCACTCCGGCTTGTAGTCCTCCCCCGCGTCGGCGGGCTTCTCCTTCTCCCGGTAGTCCTCCACCTCCATGCGGATGGGGTGGCGGATGTAGTCGGAATACTTTTTAATGAGGGATTGCAGGCGGCTGGTCTCCAGGTACTCGCTGTAGTGCTCGTCCTCCGTGTCCGGCTTCAGGTGCATGATCACGTCGGTGCCCGGCTCCTCCTTTTCGCACTCCGTCACCGTGTAGCCGTCCGCCCCGGAGGATTTCCAGCAGTGGGCGGTCTCCTCCCCGTGGCGGCGGGTGACCACCGTCACCTCGTCCGCCACCATGAAGGCGGAGTAAAAGCCCACGCCGAACTGACCGATGATGTCCGCCGCGTCGTCCTTGTGCTCCATGTCCTGCTTGAACTGGAGGGAACCGCTCCGCGCGATGGTGCCCAGGTTCTGCTCCAGCTCCTCCGCCGTCATGCCCACGCCGTTGTCCGACACCGTCAGCGTCCGGGCCTCCTTGTCCGGCGTCACCGTGATGCGCAGGTCCGAGCGCTTGGCCTTCACCGTGTCGTCGGTCAGGGAGAGATAGGCCAGCTTGTCGATGGCGTCGCTGGCGTTGGAGATGATCTCCCGGAGGAAGATCTCCTTGTGGGTGTAGATGGAGTTGATCATCAGGTCCATCAGACGCTTGGATTCCGCTTTGAATTGCTTTTTTGCCATGATTCGCGCACCTCTTGTATATTTAAATTCTTTGAAAACAGTATCGTTAGCACTCATTCGATTTGAGTGCTAACGATACTATAATACAGTCGTTTGCATTTTGCAAGGGGTATCAAAAAAAATTCACAATTTTCCCGGAATATCCGGGGGCCGCAGGGGCAAAATATGGTCGGATGGGAGAAATAACAGGCGCGGTCGGGAATGATGAAAGTTTTGGTTGCCTTTACTTAGCAGGAGTGCTATAATGTGTTGATGGACAGTAGGCTCCCAGGCGGAAGTTTTGGTTGAGCCCTCCCCTTTTTTGCTGATTTTGAAGGGATTTACCCTTCTTTTACCATTAAACCGGTATTGCCGGGAGTCAGAGGTGCTGATTTGAAAAAGTATGTGATTCACGGCGGGCGTCCGCTGTATGGCAAGGTTGAGATCAGCGGCGCCAAGAACGCCGCCGTCGGTATTATCCCCGCCGCCCTGCTGGTGGAAGGGCCCTGCCGCATTGAAAATATTCCCGCAATCAGCGATGTGGACCTGCTTTTGAATATCCTGCGCGATTTGGGCGCCAGCGTACGCATGATCAACCGTACCACCGTGGAGGTGGACTGCACCGCCGCCCGGTGCGTCACCGTGCCCTACGACGCCGGGCGTAAGCTCCGGGCCAGCTACTACCTGATGGGCGCCATGCTGGGCCGCTTCGGCCGGGGCGAGGTGCCCCTGCCCGGCGGGTGCGACTTCGGCAGCCGCCCCATCGACCAGCACCTCAAGGGCTTCGCCGCCCTGGGCGCAGAAGTCGAGGTGGAAAAAGGCTATATGTGCGCCGCCGCCGAGGGCGGGCGCATGAGGGGCAGCCAGATCTACCTGGACGTGGCCAGCGTGGGCGCCACCATGAACCTGATGCTGGCCGCCGTGCTGGCCAAAGGCACCACCGTCATCGAAAATACCGCCCGGGAGCCCCATATCGTGGATTTGGCAAACTTTCTCAACTCTATGGGGGCGGATATCACCGGCGCGGGCACCGATATGATCAAGATCCGGGGCGTGGATAAGCTGCGGGGCGGCGAGTACTCCATCATCCCCGACCAGATCGAGGCCGGCACCTATATGGCCGCCGTCGCCGCCGCCGGAGGCGAGGTGCGGGTGTGCAACGTCATCCCCAAGCATCTGGAGTGCATCACCGCAAAGCTGGCGGAGATGGGCGCAGAGGTGGAGGAGGATGGCGACAGCGTTATCGTCCGCCGCCATGGGCCCCTCCAGCGCACCAACATCAAGACCATGTTCTACCCCGGCTTCCCCACCGACATGCATCCCCAGATCGCGGCGGTGCTGTGCCTGGCCAAGGGGACCAGCGTCATCACCGAGGGCGTGTGGGACAACCGCTACCGCTATACCGAGGAGTTCCGCCGCTTGGGGGCCAAAATTCAGGTGGACGGCAAAATCGCAATCATTGAGGGCGTGGAGAAGCTCACCGGCGCGCCTATGGAGGCCTGCGACCTGCGGGCCGGGGCGGGCATGATCATCGCCGGGCTGGCCGCCCAGGGCACCAGCGAGATCTCCAATGTGAAGCACATTGAGCGGGGATACGAGGACATCATAGGTAAGCTGGCCGGCATCGGCGCGGACATCCGGGTGGTGGAGGTCCCCGACCCCGAGCAGGGAAAGGTCACCGCCGTGGGATAACGCGGCGCTCCCGCTCCCTGCGTGAGCACAGACGCAATATGTGGATTTTGCCGGAAAGGGTCATACCCTTTCCGGCGCATTTGTGAAAAAGAGAGAAGTTTTCGCTCCCCTGCAGGGCCGCTCCCTGCCTTACGGGAGCGCCGGCGCGGGGGACGCGACTGACCCGCGCCTGCAAGGGGGAACGGCTATGCTAAAGGTTGCCACCCTGGCCAGCGGGTCTTCCGGGAACTGCGCTGTGGTCAGCGACGGACGGGTACATATCCTCATCGACGCGGGCATCTCCACCCGGCGGATCTCCCAGGGGCTCAAAGCCCTGGATATTGAGCTCCGGCATATCTCCGGCGTGCTCCTCACCCATGAGCACACCGACCATGTGGCCGCCCTGCCCGTGCTGTGCCGCCAGACCGACGCCCCGCTGTACACCGCCGAGGAGACCGCCTGTGCGCTGTGCGGCCGGTGGGACGGCCTGGTGGAACGGTTCCGGGTCTTCGAGCCCGGCCAGCGCTTCGCTGTGGGCGGCCTGGAGGTGGGCACCTTCCCCACCAGCCACGACTGCGCCCGCCCCTGCGGGTTTTCCGTCTCCGACGGACAGAGAAAGCTGGTACTTTGTACCGACACCGGGGTGGTCACCCCCCAGGCCCGGGAGGCAGTCCGGGGCGCCCACACCCTCATCGGAGAATTCAACTACGACCCGGAGATGCTGAGAAAGGGGCCCTACCCCCTCCACCTCCAGGTCCGTATCCGGGGAGAGCAGGGACACCTGTCCAACGAGATGGGCGGACAGCTGGCCGCCTGGGCCGGGTCCCAGGGGACCCGGCGGGTGATCCTGGCCCACCTGTCCCAGGAGAACAACCGCCCCGCCCTCGCTTTGGAGGCAGCGAAAAGGGCCTTGCGCGAACTGGGTCTGGGCGAGAAAGACGTAGAATTGGTGGCCGCGCCCAGGAACGATATGACCGGGTGGATGGAGGTATAAAAGGGGCCCCGCGTGAGCCCAGCGAAGCGGGTCGCGCGGGGAGAGGAGGAGCAAGGGAGCGGGTGGAGCTTTTGCCGCAGGCGGCAGCGGAACTAAGCGGACTTTGCGACGGCGAGGCGGCCGTGCCCAGAAACGGCATGACCGGGTGGATGGAGGTATAAAAGGGGCCTCGCAAAACCGACCTTCAGGTCTGGGGAGTGCCCAGCGGCGAAGTAATTTTACGGCGGTGAGGTATGTATCATGGTGGATGTGACTGTGATCTGCGTGGGGAAATTGAAGGAAAAGTTCTATGCGGAAGCCGCCGCGGAGTACGCCAAACGGCTGAAGGGGTACTGCAAGCTGAATGTCCTGGAGCTGGCGGAACAGAAGCTGTCCAAAAATCCTTCCCTGGGGGAGATCCAGTCTGCGCTAGAAAAGGAGGGGGACGCCATCCGAGCCAAAGTCCCCCCCAATTCCAGCGTCATCGCCCTGGCCATCGAGGGAAAAATGCGCTCCAGCGAGGAGCTGGCCGCCATGATCTCCACCTGGAGCCACAACGCATCCAAGCATTTGGTGTTTGTCATCGGCGGGTCCTACGGGCTCCACCCCTCCATCAAGGCGGGGGCCTGGGCCACTTTGTCCATGTCCCCCATGACTTTCCCCCATCATCTGGCCCGGGTGATGCTGCTGGAGCAGATCTACAGGGCCTTCAAAATCCAGGAGGGGTCGGATTATCACAAATAAAAAGCGGTGGGCGAGGGGCGCTGTGTGCCAATGGCACACAGCCAGCGCCGGCCGAGCCAAAGGCGAGACCTTGGAGCGGAGCGAACGCAAAAGCCCAGGGCCCGCTCAGCGGGACCGGGTTTTGCTTGAGTCGCAGCGAAAGCGGCCGAGCGGCCACACCGCTTCGCGGCGTGACAGCAAAATAGATATCGGGAATCCCGGAGCAGATTTTGCTCCGGGATTTTTATATGCCTTGCATCGGAACGGTCAACAAAACATATGTTCCCACCAGCGGCGCGAGGTGGTTTGTTTGGAGCACATAGAAAAAAAGCTGGAGGAGCTGGGACGGGAGGAGCTGCTGGAATACCTGCGGCAGCTGGCGGAGTGGAAAAACAACGACGTGGTAAAGCTGGCCTTCCTGGAGGACAAGGAGGCCGAACAGGTGGACAGCTTGGACCTCACTGGAGTGTCCGAGCTCAAGCGCAACGCCAACGGCACCTTCGAGGCAAAGTTTGTGGACCGGGTGCGGGTGCTCACCATGCTGCGGGAGCTGCTGGACGAACGCCGGGACGGGGCCCTGGGCGACTTTCTGGATGGCCTGTACCAGCCTGCGGACGGCGATGCGGGATGAAAAAGCTGCAATTCTCCCCAAAACAGCGGCTGGTACTGGACTGGTGGAGAGAGAACCGCTTCGACGCCGTCATCTGCGACGGGGCCGTACGGTCCGGCAAAACCTTTGCCCTCAGCGTGTCCTTCTTCCTATGGGCCATGGCCCGGTTCCAACGGCAGAAGTTCGGGCTGTGCGCCGCCTCCATCAACGGGGTGCGGCGAAACCTGCTGGGCCAGGCCCGGCCTGTGCTGGAGAGGCTGGGCTTTCGCTGGGAGGAAAAAATCAGCCGGAATGAGGTGACCCTCCGGGGCGGCGGGCGGGAAAATACCTTCTACCTCTACGGCGGCGGCGACGAGGGCAGCTACGCCTCCATCCAGGGGGTGACCCTGGCCGGGGTGCTGCTGGACGAGGCCGCCCTTATGCCCCGCTCCTTTGTGGAACAGGCCGCCGCCCGGTGCTCTGTGGCCGGCGGAAAGCTGTGGTTCTCCTGCAACCCGGCGGGGCCGGAACACTGGTTTTATAAGGAATGGATCTGCAAAGCAGAACAGAAACGGGCCCTCTATCTGCGCTTTACTATGGAGGACAACCCCGGGCTGCCCCCCCAGGTGCGGGAAAAATATGAAAGAATGTTTCAGGGTCCCTTCTATCGGCGGTATGTGCTGGGAGAGTGGACCGCGGCGGAAGGGCTGGTATATGACTTCTTCGACCAGTCCGCCATGCCAGAACCGCCCGAGGAGCCCTTCTCCCGGTGGCGCATCTCCTGCGATTATGGTACCCGAAACCCGGCCTCCTTTGGCCTTTGGGGCAAAAAGGATGGAATTTGGTACCGGGTCCAAGAGTTTTACTACGACGCCCGGGAGCGGGGACGGCAAAAAACCGACGGTGAATACGCGGCTGACTTGAAAAAATTGGCCGGCCAGCGTTGTATCGAAATGGTCATCGTGGACCCCTCCGCCGCCAGCTTTATCGAGGCCCTGCGGCGGGAGGGCTGGCGGGTCCGTAAGGCGGACAACCGGGTACTGGAGGGCATCCGCAGAACCGCCCAGGCGCTGAAATCCGGCAAAATCGTCATCTGCAAGGGGTGCCGGGCGGCGGCCAGGGAGTTCGGGCTGTATCACTGGGAGGACGGCGGCGAGGACCGGGTGCGCAAGGAACACGACCACGCCATGGACGATATCCGCTATTTTGTCATGGCCATGGACTGTGGGGACGAATATACCGCCCGGTTTGTGGAGCGGGCGGTGTTTTAGGCACCGCCAATGGCCCCTCCGGCAGGTTCTACCTGCGGGCGGAGGACGGCCTCCGGCGGCAGCACCAATAGGGAGCGCCGCGTCGAAGACCCCACGCGCCGGAAGGTTACCTCCGCTTCCTGTATAGGGCATCCCACGTAAAACGGGGATTCTTAAAGGGGAAAATGCCTGCGAGCGAGGGAGCATAGGGGCCCCCGCAAAGCCGTCCTTCAGGCTTTGCGGGGAGAGGAGGAGCAAGGGAGCGAACGCAGTTTTCGCCGTAGGCGGAAACGGAGTGGAGTGGACTTTGCGACGACAAGCTCCCGAAGCCGAGCCGGATTTTCACCCTTAAATGTGTCTTTGCCTACTTTCTGCACAAGCAGAAAGTAGGTTCCCAAAGGGAAATACCCCAAAAGGGGATTTCTATAGATTTTTCACGGAGAGAGGAGCATGAACATGGACATCTGTTTCGAGGGAATCGGTCAGACAACCGCCACCTTCCAGGTGACGGGCGAGGTCCAGCCCGGCATGGTGGTGGCCCTCACCGCCAGCGGCACCGTGGGCAAGGGAGCGGCCAACGCCCTGCCCTGCGGCGTGGTGCTGGGCAGCGTGCGGGGCGGCGCGGCCGCCGTCCAGATCGGCGGCGCGGCCAAGGTGAGCTACAGCGGCACCACAGCCCCTACGGCGGGCTGGCAGAGCCTGGCCTGCGACGGCACGGGCGGCGTGACGGCCGTCACCACAGGCGGGCTGAAGTGCCTGGTGCTGGCGGTGGACACCACTGCCAAAACCGCCGTGGTAAAACTGTAAACAGGGGCGGGAGGGGCAGGCCCCTCCCCTACGCAGCAGAATAGGAGGAGATTGATATGGCACAGAGATTTGACAACGTGAAGCTGGAAAAGGGCATGTACCACGAGGCGGGCAAATCCTTTACCCAGGTGCTGGAAAAGCTGGACCCCAGCGAGCAGTACAGGGGTACCGCCCTGGAGGGACTGGACGCCTACCAGCGGCAGCTCAAGCGGTTCGACATCCGGGTCAAGGGAGCCGGGTCCGACCTGGTGGACAAGTTCTTCTCCACCTCCCAGTCGGCGGTGCTCTTCCCCGAGTACATCGCCCGGGCCGTGAAGGTGGGCATGGAGGAGGCCAACATCCTCCCCGACATCACCGCCACCGAGACACTCATCGAGGGGATGGACTACCGCTCCATTACCTCCGTCCCCGAGGACGAAAAACAGCTCAAGCAGGTGGCCGAGGGCGCAGCCATCCCCCAGACCACCGTGCGCACCCGGGACAGTTTGGTGAAGCTCCACAAGCGGGGCCGGATGCTGGTGGCCTCTTACGAAGCCATCCGTTTCCAGAAGCTGGACCTGTTCTCCGTCACCCTGCGGCAGATCGGCGCCCAGATCGGGCGAATGCACCTGGAGGACGCCATCGACGTCATCGTCAACGGCGACGGCAACAACAACGCCGCCAAGGCCGGCAGCGTGGAGACCGCCGGAAAGCTGACCTACAACGATCTGCTGGCCTTCTGGAACAGCTTCGAGCCCTACCAGCTCAACACCCTGCTGGCAGGCACCGACACCATGCCCATGCTGCTGGGCCTCAGCCAGATGCAGGACGCCGCCGCAGGCCTGGATTTCCACGGCACCGGCAAGCTCATCACCCCCATGGGCGCCAAGGTGCTGCGCACCTCCGCCGTGCCCGAGGGCAAGATCATCGGCCTGGACAAAAACTACGCCCTGGAGATGGTCAAGGCCGGCGACGTGATGGTGGAATACGACAAGCTCATCGACCGGCAGCTGGAGCGGGCCGCCATCACCACCATCTCCGGCTACGCCAAGATCTTTGAGGACGCCAGCCGGGTGCTGAGCGTCTGATGGGCGGCAAGAGAAAAAAATCCGCCGGCCTCCCCGCAGCCGCCGCCCAGCTCCGGGATGAGGGCCGCCACCCCTTCCTCCAGCTGGACGGCTACGTGCCCCTGGGGCGGGGGGAGGCCGCCCTGTACCGGGCCATCCGGGAGGCCGTGCCCGTGGTGGACGCCGCCATCTGCAAGCTGGTGCGGCTGTGCGGCGGCCTGACTGTCACCTGCCGGGACGGGCGGGCCCAGGACGGTTTGGACCGTTTCCTGCGCACCGTCAGCGTGGGCCGGGGCCAGCGGGGAATCCAGGCCTTCCTGGACCAGTACCTGAACTCCATGCTGGTGTGCGGCCGGGCGGTGGGCGAGATCGTCCCCGCCCCCGACGGGCGGGACGTTGCCGCCCTGCTGTGCGCCGACGTGGACCGCATCGAGATCCGCGAGGGGGACAGCCCCCTGGACTTCACCCTGTGCGTCCGGGATTCCGGCGGGACGGTGCGGGTGCCGGAGCGGCAGGAGCTGCTGCTATTCACCCCCTTCCAGCCGGAGACCTGCGCCCCTTACGGGGTGTCTATGCTGCGGTCCATGCCCTTTCTGGCGGACATCCTGATGAAGATCTTCGACGCCACGGGAAAAAACTGGGAGCGGATGGGCAACGTCCGCTTTGCCGTGGTGTGCAAGGGGGAGGACGGGGCCCAGGAGCGGTGCAGCGTGGTGGCCCGGGAGTGGTCCGCCGCCATGCAGGCGGGACGGGACGGCGCCGTCCGAGATTTTGTCTGCGCAGGAGACGTGGACATCCGAGCCATCGGCGCGGACAACCAGGTCCTGGACAGCGAGGTCCCCGTGCGCCAGATCTTGGAGCAGCTGGTGGCCAAAACCGGCATCCCCCCCTTCCTGCTGGGGCTGAGCTGGTCGTCCACCGAGCGGATGAGCTCCCAGCAGGCCGACATCCTCACCAGCGAGATCGCCGCCATCCGGCGGAGCCTGGAGCCCGTGGTGGAGCGGATCTGTGAGCTCTGGCTGCGGCTGAGAGGGTTCGACGACCGGGTGGATGTGGACTGGCTGGACGTGAATTTGCAGGACGAGGAGTCCGAGGCCAGGGCCGCCCTGTACCGGGCCCAGGCCAGAGCTGTGGAGGAGGAGAACAGACATGGAAATTTCTAAGGAAGCGGCGGTCAAGGCCATCGGCTCCCCGGAGCCGGAGGAGCTGGCCCTCATCAACGCCCTGGCCCGGCGGGAGCTGGAGGCCGACGAGGTGTACACCTTTGCCCTGCGGCTGTGCGACAACGACATCGACCGGGATCTTGAGCGGTTCGACGACGACACCCTGGATCAGCTGGCCCCCATGTTCGTGGGGGTGTCCGGCGTGTTCGACCACCAGTGGTCCGCCCGGGGCCAGACCGCCCGCATTTACCGCACCCAGGTGGTGGGCGGGGACGGGTCCCTCACCGCCGACGGACGGCCCTGCCGCTACCTCAAGGGGTGGGCCTACATGATGCGCACCGACGAGAATGCCGCCCTCATCGCCGAGATCGACGGCGGCATCAAGCGGGAGGTCAGCGTGGGCTGCGCCGTGGACCGGGTGGTGTGCTCCATCTGCGGCCAGGAGCTGGACGCCTGCCCCCATGAGAAGGGGGAGGAGTACGGCGGCCAGGTCTGCCACGGGGTGCTCACCGGGGCCTCCGACGTGTACGAGTGGTCCTTCGTGGCCGTCCCCGCCCAGAGGAAAGCCGGGGTCATCAAAAGCGCCGGGCGGCGGCTGGAGGACGAGGCCCGGCTGGGCCGGAAGTACCTCAAAGCCCTGCGGGCCGAGATGGTGCGGCTGGCCGGCATCGCCGAGCCCGAGGCCGGTCACGCCCTGCTGGAAAAGGTGTCCGCCAAGCTGGACGAGGAGGAGCTGCTGGGGCTCATCAAGCTGTACCGGGGACGGGCCAACGCTCTGACGGCCCCCAGAGTGCAGCTCAGCTACGGGGAGGACAACCTGCCGCGGGAGACCGTGGACGGAGCCTTCCTCATCTAGGGGGCCGGCCATGACGGAACAGGTGATGGAGCTGGTACAGGCCCTGGGGGGCGCGGGCCAGGATGAAGAATTGCTGAACACCCTGTGCGCCGCCGCCTGCCGGACCTTGGACCGGCGGCTCAAGGACGGGCTGACGGCGGAGGACTGTGAGGGGGCCTACCCCCTGGCCGCCGCCTGGCTGGTGATGGACTGGCTGCGGGACAGCCAGGGGCTGGAGGGCGTCACCGCCCTGTCGGCGGGGGATATCTCGGTGCGCCGGGAGGCCGGCGGCGGGGACGGCAGCAGGCTGGCACAGCGGGCAATGAAGCTCATGGGCCCCTATTGTAAGGACGAGGGTTTTGTGTTTCGGGGGGTGGAAGGTTGATTCAGGCGTTTGAGTGGGTCATTCGGACCTACGGGCAGGAGATGGTGTGCCGGAAAGAGGATGGCCAGGAGGCGGGCCGGGGCATGGCCATCGTCCAGCCCATGACTAAGGCGGACTGGCAGTACACCGCCGGGGCCCTGGGCAGCTATTCCCAGGACCGATTTCTGGGGCTGGTGGAGCCGGAGCTCCCCCTGGACAAAATCGGGCCCGGGGGCTGGCTGGATTGGGGCGGCCAGAAGTACGAGGTGATGACCGTGCGGCCCATCTGGGTGGGCGGTCAGGTCACCCACCTGTGGCTGGCCCTGCGGCCCTGCGGGGAGAACACACCGTGACCGGGGCCCTGTGCGCGTGGCGGGACGGGGTGGCGGACCAGCTGCGGAAAAACGGCCTCAACGCCGTCACCGCCATGGACTGCCAGCGGGCCCCCCGGTGGCGGGAGGCCGTGGCCGCCGTGGCCCTCAGCAAAGCGGTGTGCGCCCCCGGCGGGTTCCAGAACTATCTGGGCGTACGGAAGGGGCCGGATGGGGCGGAACAGGAGGTCTATGGCCAGGAGGTGGAGCTCACCCTGGCCCTGGACATCTTCGCCCCCAGGGACGGGGGCGGCGAGGCCTGCCAGCAGGCGGCCGACGCTGTTCTGGAGGCTCTGGTCTGCCAGGGCGCGGCGGGGCTGACCGCCCTGGAGGTCCGGGCGGACAGAGTCCAATTCCTGGAGAAGGACGGGCTGTACCGGCAGGAAATTCTGTGCAGGTGCGGGGCCTGGCTCACCGCCCGGGCGGACAGCGAGACCGGGTTCTTTACAGATTTTGAAGTGAAAGGGAGAGTGACATGAGCGCGGTGACCAAACATGAGAGACCGGGGGTGTATTCCTCCTATGAGGCGTCCAGCCTCACCGCCGCCACTGCCGGGGGCGGCAATGTGGCGGTGGTGGCCAGACTGAACAAAACAAATCTGGAGCCGTACTACCAGTGGACCAGCTTCAGCAGGGCTGCGGCCGACGTGGGCGACTGCGCCCTCAGCCGGATGGCCCAGCTGGTCATCCGCAACGGCGCGGGCGTGGTGTACGGCATCCCCGCCGGGGAGGATTACGACGGCGCCTTTGCCGTGATGGCGGCGCTGGAGGACGTGAACGTAGTGGTGTGCGACAGCACCACCCTGTCCGTCCAGCAGGCGCTGAAAACGGCGGTGGAGGAGTGCTCCGCTGCCCGGCGGGAGCGCATCGCCGTGGTGGGCGGCGCGGCCGAAGAGACCGTCGCCCAGCTCATCCAGCGGGCGGCGGGGCTCAGCAGCGAGCGGATGGTGCTGACGGCCCCCGGCACCGGGGACGGCTCCGGCGGGGCCCTGTGCGCCGCCGCCGTGGCCGGGGCCATCGCCGGAAGCTCCGACCCCGCCCTCCCCCTGGGCGGCGCCCAGCTCTACGGGCTGGAAGGGCTGGAGGCCAATTACGACGACGGCGACATCGACCTGCTGGTCCAGGGCGGCGTCACCCCCCTGGAGACCCTGGCCGGAGCCTGCTACGTGGTGCGCGGCGTCACCACCCGCACCAAAACCGGCGGCGCGGTGGACGCCACCTGGCGGGAGCTCACCACCATCCTGGTGGTGGACGAGGTGATCCCCGGCATCCGAAACGCCCTGCGGGCCAAGTTCAGCCGGTCCAAAAACACCGTCCAGAGCCGGGGCGCCATCCGCTCCCTGGTGGTGATGGAGCTGGAAAAACGGGTCAGCCGGGAGCTCATCGACAGCTATGAGGACGTGACCGTGTCCGCCCTGGACAGCGACCCAACCGTGTGCCTGGTGGAGTTCGCCTTTACCGTGGCTCACGGCCTCAACCAGGTGTGGATGTCCGCCCATATCACCGTATAGTTCTTTTTCTTGAAAGAAAAAGAACCAAAAAGAACTTCTAGACCGCTGACGAGATCGGGTGGTAACCCCACATTTCCACCCGGTAACGGAGCGCGGGTGGAAGTGAAAAGGGTTTAGGAGGGATTTTTTGAATACAACGATCAACGCGGGGCTGCGGGCGGCGGGATTCCCCACCAGCTCCGATATCTGGTTGGAGCTGGACGGACAGAAGGTGGCCGTGGTGCAGAGCTACAACTGTAAGGCCACCCGCAGCTCCTACTCCGTGGAGGCCTTCGGCGAGGAGGAGCCCGTGGCCACCGTCCAAGGGCCCCAGAGCTACGTCATCCAGCTCACCAGGCTGTACGCCACCGACCAGGCTATCGCCGACGGATTGGACTTCTACAAAATGCGCAACTTCTCCCTGGTTATCTGCAAGCCCGACCGCAAGGTCATCTACTCCGACTGCCAGTGGAGCGACATCCAGGAGGACGCCCAGCTGGGCAAAATGGTGGTGGAAAAGCTCACCCTGGTGGCCGGCCGCCGGATGGAGATGACGGCCTAAATGGATCGGGGATTTTGGACCGGCCCGGACCGGGTGACGATCAAAGAGGGGGAGCTGCGGCTGCTGTCCGCCCGGGAGGTGCTGGAGGCCCGGCGGGAGGGGGACGCCCTGGCCCGGGACGGCCGGGAGCGGGCCCTGTGCCGCAACGCCTGCCTCATCGCCCGGGCCCTGGAACGGAAGGGCAGGCCCGTCTTTGAGGATGGGCAGGCCGTCTTGGACGCCTTGCGGGTGGAGGACGTCGCCCGGCTGGCCAACGCCTGGGCCGATTTCAACCGGGACTGCAATCCCTCCGCCCTGGACGGGGAAGAGGAGATCTCCCGGCGAAAAAAAGCCTGGAGCACGCGCCTTATGAGCGCCTTCAATGGCGCGTGCTCCGCCTGTTCGGCGCTCTGCCCACCGAGGAGCGGGCGAAAACCATGACCGACCGGGATTACCTGTGGTGCGCCCTCAACCTGGCTCTGGACCAGGAGGAGGAGTTTTCCAGGCTGTGCCCCGACTGCCGCCGGCGGGCGGAAGAGGAGCCCTGCCCGGTGTGCGGCGCACCCAGAGAGAGCTGGGCCGTCAACGGCGGCTTTGACTGGGACAGATACCGAACGCTGAAGGGGGGCGGGGACGCTGGTTGACTATTTGGAGGAATTGCTGGAATTGACCCAGGACGATGGGGACGAGGAGGAGCACAAGGACGCGCTGGAGCTGAGGACGGAGGACGCGGCCCCCGCCCCGCCCCCGCCCCCATCGGAGATGGAGACACAGGCCGGGCCACAGGAGGCGGAGACGGCGCGGGAGACGGCCCCGGAACAGGAGAAATATCTCCCACCGGCGCTGAAAGCAGCGGCGGAGACGGCAAAAACCGCCGCTCTGCCGGAGGAGCCGGCGGAAATCCCCGTCAGGGGCGGTCAGGCCGGCGGCGCGGGGCTTGAGACCGCCCCAACAGAACCCGTCCCGGCCAAACTATGGCGGGATGGGCTGGAAAAGGTCGTGACGGGACCCAACGGGACCCCGCTGCTGAGAAGGCCGGGGGCCGGTGACGTGGAGCTGCCGGAAGTGAAGGGCGCAAAAGCCCAGGACGGCACGGAGGCGGGCGGAGAAGCACGCACCCCGCCTGCATCCCAGCGGGGGCTGGAGGGGCTGTACCGCCAGGCCGCTCAGGCCGCGCGGCCCGCGGCCCAGGCCCTCGCCGCCCCGCAGCAGGGGCAGGCGGTCCGGCTGGGGGAGCCGGAAACGCCCCGGCAGCTCACCGTAGACGAGCTGGACCGGGCCGTCCGCCGGGACAGCCGGAGATATGACGGCGGGCTGGAAATTTTTTGAGAAAGCGCGGAGAAGCGGACAGCGAAGGAGCTTGGAGCGGAGCGAGGCCGAGCGAAGGGGCGCTGTGCGCCCCGCAGACCAGGCCGAGTCGGAGTGAAAGCGACTGAGCGCCCTGGCCGCTTCGCAGTGTGACAACAACGAGAGGAGGGGGCGCAGATGATTCTTTCCCCCATGCGTTTTAAAAATTTCGTGTGGCCCCACAATCCCAGGGTGTATACCATCACTTTCGAGCGGAAGCTGGCGGTGCACAAGATTCCCTTCGGCCTGCACTATTTGCAGAGCCTGGGGCAGACCCGGCGGGTGCTCCGGGGAGAGGGGGAGTTCGTGGGCCCGGGGGCCTACGGCACTTTCAAGCAGCTGGCTAACGTGTTCTATGAGGAGACGCCGGGAATGCTGGTCCACCCGGTCTGGATGACCACCACCGCATGGTTCGCCGCCTTGGAGCTGCGCCAGGCCCCCCGGCGGGACTATGTGGCCTACTCCTTCGAGTTCTGGGAGGTGGAATTGGGCGCCGGTCAGCCCACCCTGTCCGCCCGGCCCCTGGACCAGCCCGGCTCAGGCGGCACGGCTCCCCCGGCGGAGGAGGAACAGGCCCTGTACCACACCGTGGTCCGGGGGGACACCCTGTGGGAGCTGGCCCGGCGGTACGGGGTGGCGCTGAATCGGATCGTGGAGCTCAACCCCTCCATCCGCAACCCCAACCTCATCTATCCGGGACAGAAAGTGAGGCTCAAATGATGCGGTGCTGGGTCAGGCTGGGGGGCGGCGGAGAGCTGGAGCTGCCCACCGCGGTCAGCTGGAAATTCTGCTACGGCACCGACACCCCCTGCGACAGCTTCTTCCTGCGGTGCCTGTGGGAGCGGGGACAGGAAAAGTCCCTGTCCGCCGCCTGCCGGTTCTTCGCAGAGTGGGAGGGGGCGCGGGTGTTCACCGGAGTGGTGGACGAGTACGCCGTCCTGTGCGGAAAGGACGGGCTGTTTTTGGAGCTGTCCGGCCGGGGGATGGCCGCCCTGCTGCTGGACAACGAAGCCCTGCCCGCCGAATACCAGAGGGCCACCCGGGCGGACATCGTGGCCCGCCACGTGTCCCCTTACGGCGTGGAGGCGGTGGGCGGCGGCGGGCTGCCCGCTGTGGCCGGGTTTTCTGTCACCAGCGGGGAGAGCGAGTGGAGCGTGGTGCGGCGGTTCGCCTGCTACTACGGCGGGGTGGTGCCTCGGTTCGACCGTATGGGACGGCTGGTGCTGGACCCGCCCAGTGACGGCCGGGAGGTGCTGGTGGGGGACGCGGACCCGGTGACCGGCTGGGAATACCGGGAGGAGCGCCACGGGGTGCTGAGCCAGGTGGCGGTGCGGCGGAGAACCGCCCGGGGAACCCAGTGGGTGTCCGACCCCGCGTTTCTGGCCCAGGGGGGCCGCGCCCGCCGGGTCATCACCGTGCCCAACACCACCGGCTCCGCCGCCATGCGCTACACCGCAGATTACCAGCTCCGGGCCGCCCGCCGGGAGCGGGTGCGGATGCGCCTCACCGTGGCCGGGGGCTTTCTGGCCTGGCCGGGGGATTTGGTGTCGGTAGAGCTGAAGGGCTGCGGGGCCAACGGACGCTACCGGGCCGCCCAGACCGAGGTGGCCTGCGGGGCCGGAGGGCTGGCCACCACCCTGGTGCTGGGCGAAGTGGACGCGATGATATAAAAAGAAGCGCGAAGCGGGCGGCTGCGAGGGAGCTTGGAACGGAGCGAGGCCGAGCGGAGGGGCGCGGCGCGCCCCGCAGACCAGGCCGAGTCGGCGTGAAAGCGGCCGAGCGACCAGGCGGCCGCGCAGCGTGACATCACGGGAGGTTTTAATTATGTGGCTGAGCGGACAGCACAAGCGGCCCGCCGACCAAGGCGAGGGCCAGGTGGGCGTCATCACCATGAGCGGCAAGGAGACCGCCGCCCTGCTGGACTGCGAGCGGCGGGGGCTGCAGGTCTACAGCCCCGGAGGCTACACCTGGACCCCCAAGGTGGACAGCAAGGTGCTGGTTATCCAGGGCCGGGGGGAGATCCCCTGCGTGGCAGGCGCCCTCCAGGGAAGCCAGGTCCCCGACCAGGTGGGTATCAAGGCCAAGGCGCTCACCTTGGAGGGGGAAACTGTGACGGTCAAGACCCCGGGCGATGTGACCGCAGAGGGAGAAAACATCCGCCTGATGGGGCAGGTGTATGTGAAAGAGGAGACGCTGGAAGAGCTGATCACCAGAATCGTGATGATGATCTTGGGCGGCCTGGGCTAGAGGAGGATGAGATGAGCCTGCTGTTGAAGAACAGAGACTATGTGCGGGACGGAAACGGCGGCGTGACGGCGGTATCCGGGGGCGAGGCCCTGCTGAACGAGGCGCTGTTCCGCCTCACCGCCCGGCGGGGCAGCTTCCCCTTTCTGCCCCAGCTGGGCAGCCGGATGGGAGAGCTGCGGCGGGAAAAGCCCTCCGATTGGGACACGCTGGCCCGCCAATTCGCCGTGGAGGCGCTGGACAGCCTGGAGAACGTAACCGTCACCGGGGCCCGCGTCCGCCGGGACCGGGACGCCCTGCTGGTCACGGCGGACCTGCTGTGGCAGGGCGAGGCGTTGTCGGTGACGGCCCGGTGGGAGGAGTGAGCGTTTGATTACATTGGAAGAAATTTATCAGGGACTGGCCTCGGAGTTCCAGTCCCAGACCGGCCAGTCCGCCGGGGGAAGCAGCGAGCTGGCGGTGCGGTTCTACGCCGTGGCCGCCCAGATCTACAGCCTGTACGTCCAGGCCGAGTGGACCCGGCGGCAGTGCTTCCCCCAGACCGCCCAGGGGGAGGACCTGGACAAGCACGCCAAGCTGCGGGGGCTGACCCGGAGAAAAGCGGTACAGGCCCAGGGCACGGTGCGGTTCTACGTGGACGAGGCCAGAGAGACAGACACAGAGGTGCCCAAGGACACCGTGTGCATGACTGCCGGCGGGGTGCGGTTCCTCACCACCGCCCCCGGGCTCATCCCGGCGGGACAGGCGTACTGCGAGGTGCCCGTCATCGCCGTGGAGGCCGGAGCGGCGGGCAACGTGGGCCAGGGCACCATTGTGTACATGGCGCTCCCCCCTTTGGGAGTGGCGGCCTGCGCCAACCCGGAGGCCCTTTCCAACGGCCAGGACCAGGAGGGGGACGAGGCGCTGCGCCAGCGGGTGCTGGCCACCTTCCAGCGGCTGGCCAACGGGGCCAACAACGCCTTCTACCGCCAGGCCGCCATGTCCTTCGACGGGGTGGCGGCGGTGACGGTGCTCCCCCGGAACCGGGGGGTGGGCACGGTGGACGTGGTCCCCGCCGCCCAGGGGGGCGTACCCAGCCAGGCGCTGCTGAACGCCCTCCAGGACCACTTCGACCAGGTGCGGGAGATCGCCTGCGACGTGCAGGTGATCTCCCCCACAACGACGGTGGTGAATGTGTCCGTCAAGCTGTGGGCCGGGGAAGATCGGAGCTTTGATTCGGTAGCGGAGGCGGTGCGGGACAGGCTGGAGGGCTGGTTCAACGGGGAGCGGCTGGGACAGCCCCTGCCCCGGGCCCAGCTCATCTCGCTGATCTATGGCGTGGACGGGGTGGCCAACTGCCAGCTGGTGACCCCGGCGGCCGACCTGCCCCTCAGCAGCGTCACCCTGCCGCTGCTGGGGACACTGACCATCGAAAACGGCGCTGTCCCCCGCCCGGCCAGTCTCCAGGAGCCGGAGGACGCGGACGACAGCGCCGGTGAGAGCACACAGAGCGGCGGTGACGGCGGATGACGCTGAAATTTGAGGACTATCTGGTTTCCCTGCTGCGCCCCCTGGGGGTGTACGACCTGCGCTCAGGCACCATCAACAGAGGCGAACTGGCCGCCTATGGCGGCGAGCTGGACGAGGCCATGGAGGAGCTGAACCACACCGCCCGGGAGATGAACCTGACCACTGCCGGCGATTTCGGCCTGGAGCGGGTGGAGGCCCTGCTGCCCTACCGGCCGGTGTGCACCACCACGAGCCAACGCAGGCAGGCTCTGGCCGCCCTGCTGCGCATCAGCGGCGACAGCTTTACTCCCGAGGCCATCAACGACACCCTGCGGGGTTGCGGCCTCAACGCCCGGGCGGAGGAGACCGGCCAGCCGGGATATGTGAAGGTCTATTTCCCCGACGTGGCCGGTATTCCCGAGGGTTTCGACCAGCTGCGGGTCATCATCGAGGAGATCCTCCCCAGCCATCTGGACATCACCTATGTGTTCTGGTACAACACCTGGGCCATGGTGGCCCGCCGCCACCCCACCTTCGGAGACGCGGCGGACGCTGGATTGAGCTGGTACGGACTGGCCATCGAAAACGACGGGTATCTGGAAGACATCGAGTGAGCTGCCATCCGGGCGTGTTCCAACGGGGCGGTACCCAGCCAGGTCCCTCCAGCTTCGGCATGGAGGCCGGGGAATGGCAACAGACCTGCCGTTGATGTGCTCGGCGTCCAGCGCACCGAAAAAAGTACGCTGTTCTTCTGTGTTTCCCCCATGGCAAACCATTTCTGGCGGGGTGGGAACTGTTCCAAGCCCAACCCCCGGGCGGACCAGGAAATCAGCCCGGCAAGCTGGCATGCCGTGGTTTCGGGATGGTTCTCCACTGCTTGACGGATTTCCTCCAGCAGGCACACTTCAGAGCACATGGAGGTGAGTGGGTTCAGCGGAGAACGAAGACTTGCGATATCAGCTTTGCAAAACTATTGCCATTCAAAAGCGCCACGGTTGAGCACAGGTTTTCCAGTATTCAGATTCAAAAAGCGGAAGCAGGCCTTTCCCTCCCCCAGCTTCCAGAGCTGGAACCTGACCGGCGTGTCAGGATAAAGCACTGAAGTCATTTGGGCTGTCATACGCTTCATGCGTTCCGGCTGGCCTGGAATCAGGGCGCCGATGGCCATCCGGCAGCAGAAACCGAAAGAACACAGTCCCTGCATGAACGCCTTGTCAAAGCCCATTTTCTGAGCGTATTCCGAATCCACATGGACCAGGTTTGTGTCGCCGGTCAGGCGGTAAAGCAGGTTTTGGATGGGGCTGATATAGTCGTCCTCCTGATAATCTGGAATACGGTCCGGGATGACCACCTCACTTTTTGGCATAGGTGGGCCGCCAAACCCCCCCGCCTCATGAAAAAAGGTGGTGGAGCGGTTGATACACACCAGGTTACCGGCCTCGTCCCGGACATCCAGCTGGGTCTTTACAACAGCGCCCTTGCCCTCGCCCCGGTCAAACACATCGGTGATGCGGTCCTGATATTGAAACGTGCCCTTGATGGGATCGATGGGGCGGTACATCACCAGCTCATGGTCCATATTCAAAAAGGAAATGGTGGGCTTAATAATTTCGTTGGCCAGCATAGACGCCGGCAGCGGCATCCACTGATAGGGGCGCACATTCACTGTGCCCCAATAGGGGATAGTCCCATAGCTGGGAAGTGCCTTCATGTCTTTTTCATAGGTATACATCAAGTCCTGCTGTTTGGCGCCCACAGCCAGAGCGTATAAAGCCACGTCCCGCCAGTTATATTCCATATGCCGCGGTTCCATGCGCTGTCCCACCAACAGCTGGGCCAAATCCACCGGCTTCATTACAATTCCTCCTGTCAAAAGCGGGGGCGCCGCCAGAATCCAGCGGCGCCCCAAACGTCTCATCTTCAGCCCTTCAGTTCCTCACGGGCGATGATGTTCTTCTGAATCTCGGACGTGCCCTCATAGATGGGGATGATGCGGGCGTCCCGATACATACGCTCCAGGGGATACTCCCGCATATAGCCGTAGCCACTGTAAATCTGAAGGGCCTTGTTGGTCACTTCCACCGCCATTTCAGAGGCATAATACTTGGCGATTGCCGCGATCTCCGTGCACTTTTCGCCGCGGTCCATGGTCATAGCGGCCTCGTAGATCAGAGCCCGGGCGGCGGCAATCTTGGTGGCCATGTCGGCGACATACCACTGCAGGCCCTGCTGCTTCTCCAGAGGCTTGCCAAACTGGACACGCACCTTTAAGTAGTCCTTGGACAAACGCAGGGCCTCCTCCGCGATGCCCAGGGCCTGCGAGGCCATACCGATGCGCCCGCCGTCCAGAGCTTCCATAAAGATCTTGAAGCCCTTGCCCTCGGGACCCAGCAGATTGCTTTTGGGAACGCGGCAGTTCTCAAAAATCAGCTCGGACACGTCGGCCGCCCGGATGCCCATCTTCTCCTCACGCTTGCCGATGGTAAAGCCCGGGGTATCGCGGTCCACAATGATGGTGGACATGCCGCCGTATCCCTTGGTGGGGTCGGTCACCGCCAGAATGGTGACGAAGTCCCCCTCGTTGGGGCCCATATTGCTGATGAAGCACTTAGCGCCATTGATGACATACTCGTCGCCGTCCAACTGGGCAGTGGTTTGAACTGCCGCCGCATCGGAGCCGGCATTGGGTTCAGTGAGGGCAAATGCCGCGATCCAGCCCTCCGAGGAGCCGTTCAGGTATTTCGCCTTCTGCTCCGGGGTGCCGTACTTGATAATGCCCGTGATAGCCATGGTGTGCACCGCCATCACCTCGGCGGTGCTGGCGCACTTCTTGGCCAGCTCTGTGATCATCAGGGATTTTTCCATCATGCCAAAGCCCGCGCCGCCGTATTCCTCGGGCACGCCCAAACCCATGAAACCCAGCTCCGCCAGCTTTTTCAGAATTGCCGGGTCCATCCGCTCGTTGCGGTCCATCTCGGCCGCAATGGGTGCCAATTCCTTGTTTGCAAAGTCGCGGGCCAGGTCCCGGACCATCTGTTGAGTTTCCGTCAGTTGAAAAGACATATCAATTACCTCCTGATTATCATTGTTTTGGGCTCAAGCATTGGTTTTAACTGCCTGAAAAGATGCGATCATTTCGGGTACTACCTGAAACAGGTCGCCGCAGATGCCGTAATCGGCGATTTGGAAAATGCTCGCGTCAGGGTTTTGATTGACCGCGATAATGTACTCAGAATCCTGCATACCGGCCTGGTGCTGAATCGCGCCGGATATGCCCAGAGCGATATAGATGCGGGGGCGGACCGTTTTCCCAGTCTGGCCCACCTGGTGGTCGGCGGGCAGCCAGCCGCTGTCCACCACCGCCCGGGACGCGCCCACGACGCCGCCCAGTACCGCCGCCAATTCCTGGGCCAGTTGGATGCCCTTTTCCACATCGCCCGCAATGCCCCGCCCAACCGAGACCACTACTTCGGCGCCGGTGAGATCCACCAGCGTCCGGGTCTCCTTCACCACTTCGCGCACACGGGTGCGCAAGGCTTGCTCATCCAGCGAAAAACTTGGGCGAATGATCTGCACCGTCTCCGCCTTTTCCGGGAGAGAGGCGCCTTTCTTCATGACACCGGGGCGGACTGTGGCCATGACAGGCCGGAAGCGCGGGCAGACAATGGTGGCCATCAAATGGCCGCCGAAGGCCGGACGGGTCATTTTCAGGTTTCGGTCCTCCTGGTTCCAGGTCAGCTTATCCACGTCCAGAGAAGAGTTTTCCCGCAGGTATTGCACATATTGGGATACGTCCACATCCAGATGGGTACAGTCAGCGCACAGACCGGTGTGGAGACGGGCGGCGCACCGGGGAGCCAGATCCCGCCCGATGTTGGAAGCTCCGAACAGAAGGATCTCCGGCCTGTAGGCCCGGACGGCGTCAGTCACCACCTGGGTATAGGCGTCGGTGGTGTAGTCCCGCAGCAGGGGGGATTCAAACAGGTAGACCTTGTCGGCGCCATAGCCGCCCAGATCTCTGGCCAGATGCGCCACGCCATCTCCAGCCAGCAGTCCGCACAGCTGTGTCCCCAGCTCATCCGCCAGTTTCCGGCCTTCAGAAATCAGCTCCAGGCTGGTGGGCATCATCACGCCGCCGCGCTGCTCGCAGAACACCCAAACCCCTTGAAACGCGGACAGCTCCGCGCTGTTAAATGAATTCATTGACTCAGCCGCTCCTTTCCATTAAATCAGGTGCTTGGCGGCCAAAAGCTCAGCCAGTTTGTCTGCCGCGTCCTTCCCGCTGCCCTCCAGCATCATCCCAGCCTGTTTGGGCGGGGGAGTAAAGGATTTGTAAATATTTGTGGGGGAGCCCTGAAGGCCGATGGTGCCCAGATCAATCAGCGGATCGCCCTTCAGCGCTTCATAATCCAGCCTGACAATGGGCTTGTCAAAGCAGCCGCTGATGCCTCTCATTGTGGGATAGCGCGGCACATTCAGCTCTTTGATACAGGTAAGCAGGCAGGGAACGGCGGCCTCCACGATCATATAGCCGTCCTCCAGCATACGCCTGCACACGACCTTGTCTCCCTCCCAGGCAGCTTCCGCCACATAGGAAATCTGGGGCAGGTCCAGCTTTTCGGCGATTTGCGGCCCGACCTGAGCGGTGTCGCCGTCAATGGCCTGCCGGCCGCAGAAGATGACGTCATGAGGACCCAGGCCGATTTTGCGGATGGCGGCGGCAAGGATCTGCGAGGTGGCAAAGGTATCCGAACCTCCAAACTCCCGCGCCGACACCAGCACGCCCTGGTCAGCCCCCAGCGCCAGCAGCTCTCGCAGCATTTTTTCGGCGGGAGGCGGACCCATGGTGACTACCACTACGTTGCAGCCGGTCTCATCCTTGAGCCGGAGGGCGGCCTCTACGGCGTTCATATCGTCCGGGTTGGTGATGGCCTGCATGGAGGCCCGGTTCAGCGTCCCATCCGGGTTGACGGCCACCTTGCCGGAGGTGTCAGGTACCTGCTTGACACACACAATGGCCTTCATGTCCCGGGGTGCCCCACCTCTGTCTTTCGGAGCGGCAAAGATGATCTCGGAACGCTCCAGCTCCTCCATCTCGGCCTGAGGCAGGCCCAATCCGCCGAGAATTTCCCGGGTGTGCTGGCCCAGCATCGGGGCGGGCGCCGCCGTAACGTCCAAGGGGGTTGCGCCGAATTTCATGGGGGCGCCCACCCGGTACAGCTGTCCAAGCACCGGGTCCCGGTCCTCCACGATCATCTCCGCGGCGCGGACCTGCCTGTCATCGACCATCTCCGCCACCGTTTTCAGCGCGCCGCCGGCCAACTTCTCTGCACCCATGGCGGCTGCCAGCTCATCCTTCTTCCAGGCGCCGGTGATTGCCCCAATTTCAGGGATCAACGCTTCCAAGTTGCGCAACCGATCCTCGTTGCTGGCAAACCTGGGGTCCTCCGCCAGCCGCTCGGCGCCCACCAAGGCACAGAATTTTTTCCACTGGCCCTCCGAGCTGATGGCAATGGCCGCGTATCCGTCCTGAGCGGCGAAGGTGCCCAGTGGGGCGACCTCTGTGTCCTGGTTTCCATTTTTAGGAACAATAGCGCCGTCAATGGAGTAATTGATGACAAACAGCTCCAGCATATAGAAGATGCAGTCCAGCACGGACAGCTCCACCATGGCTCCTCCCCCTGTGTTCAGCCTGTTAAACAGCGCCATAACAACGCCGGATAGGAGGGCCACACCGCTGTAAGCTCCGCCAAAGTCCACGCCTGGCATCATGGGCGGCGCGCCCCGGGAACCGATACGGTCCATCATACCGCTCATGGCGGTCAAAATCAAGTCGTCAGCCAAATGTTCTGCCAACGGGCCGCTGGCGCCAAAACCGGTGATGGATGCGTAGATCCCGGTGGGGTTGATCTTCTTTACGGTTTCATAGTCCAGCAGGTTCGGCCCATTGGTCAGAATGACATCGCATTCACCGGCCAGCCTGAGAAGCAGCTCCCTGCCTCTCGGGTGGGCCGCTTCCAGGCAGACGCTTTTCTTATTTCGGTAGAATCCGGCGAAAAACGTGCTGTCACCATCCTTCAGCGGCCCGCGCCGCCTGTCGGGATCGCCCTCGGGCGGCTCCACTTTAATGACCTGCGCGCCGCAGTCCCCCAGGTTCATGGAGCAAAACGCCCCCGGAAGGCCCTGGGTCAGGTCCAGCACCTTGATGCCGCCGAGTATTTTTTCCATGTCTGACCCTCCTTAAATCACGCCGTCCGCCTGGAACCGCGCCAATTCTTCCTCAGTGAAGTAAGCCCCCAGGATCTCGGCGTTATTCTGCCCCAGCAGCGGCGCGCTTGAGAACTGATCCGACAGTTCCCCACCAAATTTGACGATTTTGCCCACAGTGAGCACCTCGCCCACCCGCTGATCCGTTACCTTTGGCAGCATATTCCTGGCCTTCAGATGCTCACTCTCAACGGCCTCCTCCATGGTGTTGACCGGGCCGGCGGGTACGCCTGCTTGCGCACAGCGCAGCTCAAATTCACTGCGGGGCATATTGGCCAGCAGCTGCACCAGCATAGGACGCAGCTCCTCCAGATAAGACGCCCGCCTGGCCTCGTTGGACGAATACTTCCCGATCCAATCCTCCCGGCCAAACTCCCGGCAGAAGGCGGCCCACTGGCTGTCCTGCGTGACGGCCAGCGCCGCCCAGCCGTCCCGGCAGGGCAGGATGTCATAGGGGGCGTATGCGTCGTGGAGATGCCCTGTTCGGGAGGCGTTTTCGCCGCAGTTGAGGGCGGCCACCTTCTCCCCCATGATGCTCACCACCGAATCCAGCATGGACACCTCCACCCGCTGGCCCTTGCCGGTTTTCCTGGCGTGGTAGAGGGCCAGAATGACCGCCGTCCCCAGATAGGTGCAGGACAGGTGATCGCTGATGTAGCAGCCCACCCGGGAAGGTTCCCCCGCCGGGTCCCCCGTGGCGTCCATGATGCCGCTCTGAGCCTGAACGGCAATATCATAGGCGATGTAGTCCTTCTGGGGGCCGGTACTGCCGTAGGATGACAGCTTGCCGTACACCAGCGCGGGGTTGATTTTGGACAGCTCCTCAAAACCCAGCCCCAGTTTTTCCATAGTGCCGTTTTTAAAGTTTTCCAGCAGGACGTCGGCGTCCGCCACCAGCCGCTTCAGGACCTCTTTGCCCGCGTCGCTTCTGATGTTCAGGGTGATGCTCTTTTTCCCGCGGTCCGTATAGCAGTGGTAGGCGCTCACCTCGCCGATAAACGGGGGATATGCCCGGATGGTATCCCCGCTCCCGGGGCGCTCTACCTTGATGACCTCCGCTCCGTAATCGGAAAACTCCGTTCCTGTGAACGGATTGATGGTGGTCAGATCCAGGACGCGGATCCCTTTCAATGGCTGCATAGCAAATATGGCCTCCTCTCTAAAATGCGCGCTGGGCCGATGTCATTTTGTGTATCCGGGGATGAGGAGGGCCTTCCAGTCAAACTTCTTTTTGGCCGGCTTATTCCCATCATCCTCATCGGGACCCCCGTTTTCCACATAATTATATTTTTCGGGATTCTTCATCAGCTTGAAAGCGCCGGCGATCAGGATGATCTCAATGATCATACACACCCATCCGGAAAGGTTTGCCAAAATACGCGCCCCGTCCACGCTGGCCACGGAAACCATGATGCTGGTGAGGAGGATGAGCACGCCGCCCAGCACGATTTTGACCAGCGCCCCGGTGATGGGATTCTCCTTCACCTTGTCGCCCTCGTCACCCGGGTGAGTGCAGGCCAGGGTGCTCATGGCGGTGAGGGAGGAGTCGGTGTATGTCACAAAGGAGATGACGATGGCGACCAAATACAGCGCCGTGGAGACCTGGGGCCAGGGCAGGGTGGCGAACAGCTTGTAAGGCAGGGTATTCTGGCCCAGCTCGTACATGGCTTCGGTGAGGCTCATGCCGGTGGCGATATCCTGATACAGGGCGGTGCCGGACAGGAAGGTCATCCACACGATGGAAAACAGCACCGGGCCAAAGAATACAACCTGGATCACTTCCCGCAGGGTCCGGCCCCGGCACAGCGAGCCTAGGAAAATGGGCGCGAAGCAGATGGCCGACATCCAGACGGCGAAATTGTAGTTGATCCAATCCGGGAAGAAGGCGTCGCCCGAGGCCACGCCGGTGGCCAGCGACTGCTGGAAATAGGTGTGAATGAACTCGCCCACGCCCTCAATGCCCAGATTCAGCACATAGGGGACGTTGGTGGTGCAGATCAAAAAGGCCACCAGGATGATGTACAGGCGCATATTCAGGTCGGACAGCATTTTGATGCCGGACAAAATGCCGGAAATGGAGGACACAATGGCGGGGAGGACAAACAGGCAGCCGATGCCGATCAGCAGGGTGGTGGTGGTCTCCCAATTCAGCAGGAACTTTGCCGCGCCGGACAGGTTGAACATGCCCTGGGCCAGGGAGGCGCACATGGCGCACACGTTGACGAACAACAGGATGGAGGAGATGGGCGTGAACCACTTCCGGCAGCGCTGCTCGCCCAGCACGGGTACCAGCGTAGACACGATGCCGTAGGGCTGCTTCATGTTAAAGTAGGCAAAGGCGAAAATGATGGCGGGCAGGGCGTAGATGCCATAGGGCTGGGCCGTCCACTGCAGGAAGATGGTGGACATGGTTTTGACGATGGCCTGAGGACTGTTGGGTTCCACGCCCCACATGATGGGGGGCTCATTTACGTGAAGGATGGGCTGCACGATGCCCCAGTACACGCATCCGGTGGCGATGGTGGTGCACAGAGTGATGGCAAACCAGTTCCACTTGTTCATCATGGGCTTGGCGTCCTTACCGCCCAGCTTCACCTTTCCCAGAGGGGAAAAATAGATGGCCAAAACGGTGAGCACACACAGCAGGGACACCGCGCTGGCGGTGCCGCCCAGGTAGGCGATGGAGGTCTTTTGAACCTGGAGCAAGGTGTTGACAAATTGCTCGGGGATGACCACGCTCACCGTGGTGATGGCAACCAGCAGGATCAGCGCTGGCCAAAGCAGCTTGTGGTTAACTCCTTCAGTGGCTTTCTTAAACATGCTCTTTTCCTCTCTTTCTCGTTTCTGATTATACGATGCTCCGCGCGTGCAGATCGGCAATCTGGGGCTGGGAATAGCCCAGCTCCGTCAGAATGTGGTCGGTGTCCTGCCCCAGCAGGGGGGCGCCGTTTTTCAGGGCGGGGGGCGTCAGGCTCATCCTGATGGGGTTCCCCATATTTTTGTGCGCTCCGATGCCCGGGTCGTCAATGTCCCACAACATCCCCCGGGCGTTGAGCTGCTCGTCGCCCACGACCTCGGGAATATTCTGCACGGAGCCGCCGGCCACTTCCGCCCGGGTGAAGATCTCGTCCAGCTCCGCCCGGGTCTTTTCGGTGAAGAAGGGGGTGATTTCGGCCATCAGGGCCTCGTAGTTGGCCAGCCGGTCCCTGTTGGAGACGAACCGGGGGTCATCCGCCAACTCGGGCCGCTCAATCGCCCCGCAGAAGCGGCGAAAATCCTCTTCCTCAGTGACGGCGATGGTGTACAGGCCGTCGGCGCAGGTGAAAACGTCGTAGGGAGCGAACATTGCGTTTCGTGTGCCCATGCGGGTCAGGTCCTGGTTGTATACCGACTTGAACAAGATGGCGTTTTCCTCAATACCGAACAGGGCGTCCAGCATGGCGATGTTCAGGCACTGCCCTTCGCCGGTTTTCAGCTTGTGCAGATAAGCCATCAGAATTCCGTTGCACAGGTGAAGGCCGGTAAAACTGTCGCCGATGCCGGGGCCCACACGGCAGGGGTCCCCGTCGGGGTAGCCGGTGATATCCATGATCCCGCACATGGACTGCACCACGTTGTCATAGGCCGCCAGCTTTTTATAAGGGCCGGACTGACCGAAGCCGGACAGGGAGGCGAAAATGATGCCGGGGTTGATTTCCTTCAGCGCCTCATAGTCCAGACCCATTTTGGTCAGCGTACCGCACTTGAAATTTTCCAGCACGATGTCGGCGTCCTTCGCCAACGCTTTGATGATACTTTGGCCCTCCTCCGTGGAGATATCCAGGGTCAGGCTTTCCTTATTGCGGTTGATGGAGGAATAATATCCGCTGTAGTTGTTCCGAAAGGGCGTCCACTCCCGGGACTGATCGCCCACGCCGGCCCGCTCAATCTTAATGACCCGGGCGCCGAAGTCCGCCAGCTGCATGGCGCAGAACGGCCCGCTGTATGCCTGTGTAAAGTCAATGACGGTAACGCCTTCAAGAATTTTCATAATCATATGATCCTTTCTCCAGGACTCCGCCTATACCGGGTCCTGCGCATTTTCACCCGCCGGTGCGGGTACGTTCTCTTTGCGGTTGAATGCTCGCGGCTCATACCGCCGCTTTGGGACACCCGGCCTCCGGCTCGCTGACAATCCCGGCGGCAGTCAGAGCCTCCACCTCCTCGGACGAATAGCCCAGGCCTGTGAGAATGGCGCGGTTATCGCGGCCTGCCAGCGGAGCGCCCCGTTCCGCCCTGCCGGGGGTCTTGTCCAGCTTGACCGTCGTGCCGGGGACCGTAACCTTTCCGGCGCCGTCATCCTCCAGCTCCACCAGCATTTCCCGAACCGCGATGTGCTCGCTGGCCATGGCGTCGGACACGGTATACACCGCCGCGCAAGGCAGCTTGGCCTCTCTCAGCACAGTCTCCATCTCAAACTTTTCCCGAGTAGAGGTGACCGCCTCCAATTCCGCCTTCAGCCCGGACTCATAGTGGTCGCCTCTGGACTCGTTGGTCTTGTACAGCTCGTTTTCCGCCAGGTCGGTCATGCCCAGCGCCGCGCAGAACTTCTGCCACTGGTTGTCCGTGGAAATACCCACGGACAAAAATCCATCCTTGGCCCTCAGCGTGTCATAGGGGGAGATGGAGGGGTAGGAATTCCCGGTGCGGGGCAGCACCTTGCCCAGGATATTGTAGACCCAGGGCCCGGTTTCCATCATGGCAAACAGGCAGTCCAGCTCGGAAATATCCAGTTCCTGTCCCTGCCCGGTCTTCTCCCGGTGGATCAGCGCCAGGTTGATCCCGGCGGCCAGATAGATGGCGCTGATGTGGTTGGACACGCGGCATCCCACCGGGGTGGCGGGTCCGTCGGCAAAGCCGGTCCGATCCATCATTCCGCCAATTGCTTGCAGGGTCAGGTCATCCGCCTTTTTATCCTTTTTGGGCCCGGTATGGCCAAAGGCGGACAGGGAGGCGTAAATCAGGTCCGGCTTGACCTCCTTCAGCGACTCATAGCCCAGACCGCACCGCTCCATCTCGCCCACGGGCAGGCTCTCACAGACCACATCGGCGGTTTTGACCAGGTCAAGGATGACCTTCTTGCCCTCCGGGGTAGTGTAATCCACACAGATACTGTCCTTACCCCGGTTCAGATAAGTAAAATAGACGCTGTGCCCCTCCTGCACGGGGGCCCACTCCCGCGCGGGGTCCAGATGGCCGGGGCGCTCTACCTTAATTACTTTGGCCCCAAAATCCGCCAGAATCGTGGTGGCGACGCTTCCCGCGTGGCGTTGTGTGAAGTCAATGATTGTGACATCTTCCAATACTTTCATAGTCATTCCCTTTCTTTATTAGTTTTTGTGCCGACTGTCTCTATGTTTGTTAATAAGCAAACACTGTGCCAAATTCCGCACATGGGAGTAAAATTTTTTAAAAAGGCTGCAATCCTCCGCTCCGCAGCAGATTGCAATACATTTTCCCGACGTCCACATGACCGCTGGCGATTCACTCCGCCTGAGGTGAACCATTTGTAAAAGCGAGCGGGTCCCACGTTTTCAAAAATGGTTCACCTCACATATTTTTCAAGGAAAACAATATATAATTTCTTGTTTTTGGGGTTGAAAAGGCTATTTTTGTGTGATATGATAACTTTAATATAAACAGTGACATAGCTTCCAACACGGGAGGATCACACTATGGTAAACCGAGATATTTTTCTCTCCATGCCGGAGGAAATGCTTTCCTCTATCTTGGACCAGCTCCCCAACCCGGTTTACGCCGTCTGGGGAGACAACAGGATCCTGTATGCCAATCAGGCCGCCTCGTCCTGCCTTGGGGTGAAGTTTGGCGACGTTTTGCGGGAGGATAAGGGAGTTCTTGTAGCACCTGGATGGACGCGGTGCCAGCTGCTGTCTCAAGAGCCCGGGGTACAGGATATTTTCCGTCTCCATGTCAACGGAAACAACTATTTGTGTTTCCAGAAATATGTCTCTGAGCGGGAGGACAGCTCCATCATCTGCGTTGTCAGCGTCCAGCCGGAGGAACAAAGCTGCGATCTTTTCTTTGACTGCCGCCAGGACCCTGATGCCAGCATCACATCCAGAAAGGTCTTATCCCGTTCCCGCCAGATGGAACCGATTTTGCGCAGCTGCCGGCGATGTGCTCCCAGCGACCTGCCGGTCCTGTTTCTGGGGGAATCAGGCTCAGGCAAGACCATGCTTGCTGAATACGTCCATTGCCACAGCGCGCGGCGGGACGGTCCCTTTTTAGTCGTGAACTGTGCGGCCATTGCCAAGGAGCTGCTGGAGTCTGAGCTTTTCGGGTATGCGCCTTATGCCTTTACAAACGCTTCTCCCAAAGGGAAGAAGGGCCTGTTTGAGCTGGCTGACGGCGGGACCCTGCTCCTGGATGAAATTGGCGATATGCCGCTGGAGCTTCAGTCCAAGATCCTGACAGCGGTTGAAAGCCAGACCATCCTCCCCGTGGGGGGACGGGAATATCGGCCCGTGGATGTGCGAATCCTGGCCGCCACCAACAGAGACCTGAATCAAATGGTTCAGACGGGAGAGTTCCGAGAGGACCTGTTGTGGCGGCTGAACAGCGTGGAAATTCGGATACCCGCCCTGCGTGAGCGCCCAGACGATATTCTATATATTGCCAATCATTTCCGTAAAACATACAACGAGCGAAATGGCACTGACCTGCGCTTTACACCGGAGCTGGAACAATTCCTTTGTGAATATGATTGGCCCGGAAATGTCCGGCAGCTGAAAAATATTGTGGATAAAATGCTCTTTATGGCGCGGAGCACGCAGATTCCCCTTTCCGCGGCAAAAAGCCTGTTTGTATCCCGGGGGGAACAGCCGGCGTCCACCACCTATGCCCAGCGCATAGAGGAGCGGGAGCGCTGTTTTGTCCAAAGCCAATACCGCCGGTATCCGTCTACACGAAAGCTTGCCGCCGCGCTCAACGTGAGCCAGACCACCGCCACCCGTCTGATCCGAAAATATGTGCAGCAGGACAGGCCCGTGGGAACCAACGCCATCGCAGCGCATACGAAAGAAAGAAATTTAGAGGGCCGGCTGACACAGCAGCAATATTTTCTGATTCTGGACACGATTCCCAACCACGTTTGTGTGGTGGACCAGGACCTGGTCTGCTTGGCACAAAAATACCAGAACGACACGGGCAGGAACTCCCAGGTGCAGGATGAATTTTTAACCACGACCATGTATCGCGCCGGATATAAGCTTGCAGGGGAGAAAGGCGGCCCGATCCTTTTGGAATATGTGACGCATTCTGGGAAGCAGCGGCAAACGATGATTGCGCCGATTTCTGCCTCCGCAGGCAGTCAAACCTTTTATACCAGCGTCAAACAGATCCGATACAGTGAGGAAACCATGCGCCGGCGCAAGGAGCTGTGCAGGCGCAAGGGCAGGATGCAGGTGAGGAACAAGGACTACATATTCTTTGGCTTCTCCTCAGAGATGCAGCTGTTTCTTCAGGATGCCGTCCGTTCCGGCTGGCAGGAGCTTTCCGTGCTGATCCAGGGCGAGTCGGGGACGGGCAAAAGCGTGTTTGCCCGCTATATCCATGAGGTTGGAAGCCGGCGGAAGGGCCCCTTTGTGTCCATCAACTGCGCCAGCATTCCTCAGAATCTCATTGAATCTGAGCTGTTCGGATATGAAAAGGGTGCGTTTACCGGAGCCGGACCCCAGGGCCGCAAGGGCCTGTTTGAGATAGCAAATGGCGGCACCCTGTTTTTGGACGAAATTGGCGACCTGCCCCTCAGCGCCCAAGCAAAATTCCTGGATGTCATTGAGAACAAGCGGTTTATCCCGGTGGGTGGAAGCAAGATGATTCGGACGGATGTGCGTATCATTTGCGCCACCAATCGAGATTTGAAGGAGCTGATCCGGCAGAAAAAGTTTCGGGAGGATTTGTACTGGCGCATCAACGTCATTGAGCTGTACGTCCCGCCCCTGCGCAGCCGGGGGGACGACATTGAGCGCTACGCGGAATTCTTCCTTCAGCAAACCTCCAGCCGGTATGGACAGAAAAAGCGATTTTCTCCCGACGTGATAAGCTTGTTCCTGCTCTATCAATGGCCGGGAAATCTACGGCAGCTGGCCAATGTGGTAGAACGCGGCTACATTATGTCGGAGGGAGACGTTATCTGCGCGGAAGACCTTCCTACGGAATTCCAGTATACCCAGGACGCCCCGTCCGCACTTCAATTTGCCGATATGCAGCGGCGCTGGGACAAGGAAATTTTGACCGACGCCCTCAGCCGCTATGGGTCCGCTCAGGAGGCGGCCGCAGCCCTTTCTGTCAGCAGCGCCACCGTTTCACGCAAACGGGCAAAATTGGGCTGATTGTTTCGGAAAGGTACTGATAACGAGCTTATTATATCTTATAGGGAGGAAGGATGTAAATGCGCCTTACCGCAGAGCAGGCCTGCTTGCGGGTAGACCCAGAAAAATGTACCAGATGCGGGCTTTGCGCAAAGATCTGCTGGACCCACGCTTTGGTGAAAAATGAAGACGGCTTCCCGGTGATGAAACAGGCCGATCCAAGCGACAGCTGGCATAGCTGCTGGGCCTGCCAGCGCTGTATGGCAGTATGCCCTTCCGGTGCATTGAGCATCTGTGGCAAGGATCCGGCCGACAGCGTACTCACCGCCGACCGGCCCGAACCCCAGGCTGTGGAGACACTGATGCTCACTCGCCGTACCTGCCGCAGCTATCGGGATGAAGATGTCTCTCCCGCTGTTCTGGAGCGCATCCTCCGGGTCGTGGGCAACGCCCCCAGCGGCGGATGCCATCAGCAGGTGGAGTTTACCGTGTTCCCCAACCGGGAAGCGTTTGCCAGATTCAAGGACCTTTTCTGGAAACGGGTGCAGGAAAATGCGGCGCATGGAATCTACCCGGAGGGCTTTGGCGCCCATGATTATGCTTTGGTCAAAAAAGGCATGGACCGGGGAAATGACGTCATTTTCCGAGGCGCTCCCAATGTGCTGCTGATACACGCCGCCATGGATCGCGGCAACTGGGTGGTTGACACCGGCATCGCACTCAGCTATGCCGAGCTGCTTTTTAACGCCTATGGGCTGGGCACTGTGGTGGCTTCTTTTGCGGGGGCCGCGCTGAAACGACTGCCGGACCTGCGGGCGCAGCTGGGCATCCCGGAGGACCATTTCCTCCAGTGCCCGCTGGTTTTTGGCGTACCAGCCATTACGTTCCCCCGTGGCGTGCAGCGTTTTGACCACTTAAAGATTCATACAGCGGACTTTTAAGTGCCGCTCCATTTTCAACTGCGGCAGAGGTGCTGAATGGTCCCACAGTCTTAGCCACGTACATCAAATCCCCGCATTTGGTGGAACTCCACCAAATGCGGGGATTTTTGCAGGAAATCTCAAGCGGACTGTATGGAGCGCCCCTTATTTGAACAGTCGGCCAGAGAGGATCAGCTTCTGGATCTCATTGCTGCCCTCGTAGATCTGGGTGATTTTGGCGTCCCGCATCATGCGTTCCACATGGTACTCCTTCATGTAACCGTTGCCGCCCAGCATCTGGACCGCCTCGGTGGTAACGTGCATGGCGGCATCGGTACACACCAGCTTGGCCTTGGCGGCGGACTCGGTGTAGGAGCGCCCCTCCTGCTTGTCCAGCGCGGCCTTGTACAGCATGTATTTGGCCTGCTCGATCTGAACCTGCATATCCACCATGCGGAATGCCAAGTTCTGCTGCTTGGCGATGGGCTTGCCGAACTGCTCCCGCTCCATCATGTACTTGCGGGCAATTTCAAAGGCACCTTCCGCGATACCCAGGCCTTGGGCGGCCACGCCGATCCGACCGCCGTCCAGGGACTTCATGGCCAGAGCAAAGCCCTTGCCGGGCTCGGCCACCATGTTGGACTCGGGCACACGGCAGTCGTTGAAATAGAGCTCACACACGGCGGCACTGCGAATGCCCATGGTATTGTGGCGGGTCCCCTGCACAAAGCCGGGCGCGTCCTTGGGCACCATAAAGCAGGCCATCCCCTTGGTGCCGGGGGCAGCGTCCGTAGTGGAAAACACCACAAAGTAGTCAGATACAGGGCCGTTGGTAATAAAGCACTTGGAGCCGTTGATCACCCACTCGCTGCCAT
>ERZ808041.140-NODE-140-length-82667-cov-11.558772_pt1 | contig 82667 bp, 69 predicted proteins | sample MGYA00380192_ERZ808041 | MGnify/ENA primary metagenome ERZ808041 (study PRJEB31490, sample SAMN06133412) | mouse gut metagenome | isolation source: Z1_1 | host: mice | place: China: Chengdu | collected 2015-05 ...
CCTGTGGATACAGCACCTTGTCCTGCGGATTGCGTGTGAGCGAGCGCAGGGTGTAGTTCGTTCCGGGCACTTTGCTGGTAATTCCGGGAATCTACAAAGGATATGAATATGCGATGATTCCCTATATCCTGTCGGAGAATCCGGAGGCGGACAGCCGCGATGTGTTTGCCGTTACGAAGGATATGATGAATGGCAACCGTTTTCAGCTGTTTCTGCTGGAATTATCGTTCATCGGCTGGTACCTGCTGGGCGTGCTATTATGCTGTGTGGGCGGTGTTCTAGTGGTTCCTTACCAGGAAGCTTCCATTGCGGAGCTGTACAGCCATCTGAGAAGCTTTATACATGGTTTCCCGTTTAACGGGTACGGTGGAGAGCCTGAAGTGTTTTATGACAACGGAAATCAGGGGGACGACAGGTATGATAATCAGAATTACGGCGGTCACAATGAAAACAACGGAAATTATTATGATGACAGGTATTAAACGCTCCTGACAAATAAACCGGTTTCGGTTATAAAATTTATAGAAGAGGTGACAACATGGCAGAGGTATATGCATTTTTGGCAGATGGATCGGAAGAAGTGGAGTGTCTGGCTGTAGCGGACGTCCTGGTACGTGCCGGAATAAAGGTGACGCTGGTATCCATCAGTAATAACAAAGAAGTTACAGGTTCCCACGGATTTACAATTGTGGCCGATACCACGATTGGAGAGATTGATTTTGAACAGGCGGATTTGCTGTTCCTGCCTGGCGGCATGCCTGGTACAAAGCGCCTTTCCGAGTGCAGGCCGCTTTGTGATGCGCTTGTAAAGGCGAATGAAGAGGGCCGCCGTCTGGCCGCCATCTGCGCGGCGCCAAGTGTCCTGGGCGGGTTAGGCATTCTCAAAGGAAAGACGGCAACCTGCTATCCCGGTTTTGAAGGGGCATTAGCAGGGGCAAATGTGACAGGCGATGGCGTAGTGACCGACGGGAATGTGACAACGGCAAGAGGGCTGGGATATGCGCTGGATTTGGGGCTGGAGCTTACAAGACTGCTGCTCGGCGAAAAAACAGCATCCCATATCAAGACGGCAATTCAGTATGATCAGATATAAAGGAAAATAAACAATTAGAGAACGGGAAAAGCAGGGGAAAAACCATAAAAACCCTTGTATTTTCCCGTATTTTCTTTGGTTTTTTCTGAATTTGTGCTGGTATTTACAGATGGTATATGATATAATGCTATCTTGAAGTGTAACGCCTAACGGGTACGGCTGTTCACATATATAAGCAAGGAGGAACCCTTAAAATGAGTTTACAGGTAGAAAAGTTGGAAGGAAATATGGCTAAGCTTACGATAGAAGCGTCAGCGGAGGATTTTGAAAAAGCGGTGGAGAAGGCTTATCAGCGGAGTAAAAGTAAGGTTAGCGTTCCAGGATTTCGCAAGGGCAAAGTGCCACGCAAAATAATAGAACAGATGTACGGAAAAGAGATTTTTTATGAGGATGCAGCAAATATTGCCATTCCTTCGGCATACGCGGCTGCTGTGGACGAGTGCACAGAGGAGATTGTGTCACAGCCGACCATTGAGATTGTGCAACTTGAAGCAGGAAAACCTTTTGTCTTTACGGCGGAAGTTGCATTGAAACCAGATGTCACACTTGGAAAGTATAAAGAGGTTGCGGTTGATAAGATTGATATCTCTGTCACAGAGGAGGAAGTTGATACTGCGATTGACAAGGAACGCGAGAGAAATGCCAGAACAATCTCTGTGGAGGACAGAGCAGTTCAAGATGGCGATATGATAGTGCTGGATTATGAGGGATTTGTGGACGGAGAAACGTTTGAGGGCGGCAAAGATGAAAACTATCCGCTAACGATTGGATCAAATACATTTATTCCAGGTTTTGAGGAGCAGTTGATCGGCGCTGAGATTGACAAGAAAGTGGATGTAAATGTGACTTTTCCTGAAGATTATCATGCAGCGGAGCTTGCTGGAAAGCCAGCTTTGTTTCAGTGTACTGTTCGAGAGATCAAAGAAAAAGAATTGCCAGATCTAGATGATGAGTTTGCAAGTGAAGTGTCAGAGTTTGATACGCTGGCTGAATATCGGGAAGATGTAAAGAAGAATCTCACTTTGAAAAAAGAAGAAGAAGCAAAAAATGAGAGAGAAGGACTTGTGGTTGACGCGATTATTGCAGATGCGCAGATGGATATTCCTGAGGCGATGCTCACAACACAGCAGCGCCAGATGGTGGATGATTTCGCGCAGCGGATTCGGATGCAGGGAATCACAATTGATCAGTACTTCCAGTTTACAGGACTTACAAAGGAGGCCCTGTTAGAGCAGATGAAGCCTCAGGCAGAACAGCAAATCAAGTCGAGACTTGTTCTGGAGGCAGTGGCAAAGGCTGAGAATTTGGAACCAAGCGAGGAAGAGTACACAGACGAGATCAAAAAGATGGCAGAAACTTATCAAATGACGGAGGAGAAAATGACAGAGATGATCGGCGCATTTGAGGAGAAAGCAATCAAAGAAGACCTTCGTGTAAAGAAAGCATTGAATTTTGTCGTTGAGAATGCAGTTGAGAAATAAGCAGAAGTGTATCAAAAATTTTATATTTTAGAAAATTTCTAAAAAAAATATAATAATTGTGCAGATGGTTTGCACAATTATTATATTTGCGTTATACTGAGTTTAAAGTGTGAATCGTTACAGAGTCAGTATCATTACGAAAATCGGAGGTAAATCCCATGAGTTTAGTACCATATGTCATTGAACAGACAAGCCGCGGGGAACGTTCTTATGATATTTATTCCAGACTTCTAAAAGAACGAATCATTTTTTTGGGAGAAGAAGTAAATGAAGTGACAGCGAGCTTGACTGTGGCACAGTTGTTGTTTTTGGAGGCGGAGGACCCAGACAAAGATATTCAGTTGTATATCAACAGTCCAGGAGGGTCTGTCACTGCCGGCATGGCAATCTATGATACCATGCGTTATATCAAGTGTGATGTGTCTACCATCTGTATAGGAATGGCGGCCAGCATGGGTGCATTTCTATTAGCGGGCGGTACAAAAGGGAAGCGTCTAGCACTTCCAAATGCAGAGATTATGATTCATCAGCCACTTGGCGGAGCACAAGGACAGGCGACAGAGATAGAAATCGCTGCAAAACATATTTTGCGCACCAAGCAGAAATTAAATAGTATCCTTGCAGAAAATTGTGGTCAGCCGTATGATGTGATTGCAGCGGATACAGAGCGTGACAATTGGAAGTCGGCTGAGGAGGCCATGCAGTACGGATTGATTGATAAGGTGATCACGGACAGGGCTGAAGCAGCAGAAGACTTATAGTTTGAATTTGAATAGATAGATATAATTATGAGTAAAGGGAGAAAAAGGATGGCTGGAAAAAGCACTGAAGGAAGGGTAAGATGTTCTTTCTGCAACAAAACACAGGATCAGGTTCGGAAGCTGATAGCAGGTCCATCCGGTGTCTATATCTGTGATGAGTGTGTAGATATCTGTGCAGACATTATAGAGGAGGAGTATGAGGAGGAGCAAATTGATGGCGGTATTGACATCAACCTCCTAAAACCTGCCGAGATCAAAGAATTTCTTGATGAGTATGTGATCGGGCAGGAAGAGGCTAAGAAAGTATTGTCCGTAGCTGTCTACAATCATTATAAGCGTGTCATGGCGGAAAAGGACTTGGACGTTGAATTACAAAAGAGTAATATCATTATGATTGGACCGACCGGTTCCGGCAAGACATACTTAGCACAGACACTTGCTAAGATTATCAATGTTCCGTTTGCGATAGCGGATGCGACGACACTTACAGAAGCAGGCTATGTGGGCGAGGATGTTGAGAATATTCTTCTGAAACTTATCCAGGCAGCCGATTATGATATTGAGCGTGCTCAGTACGGTATTATCTATATTGATGAGATTGATAAGATTACGAAAAAAAGCGAAAATGTCTCGATCACAAGAGATGTATCAGGAGAAGGTGTACAGCAGGCACTCTTAAAGATTGTCGAGGGGACAGTGGCAAGTGTTCCGCCGCAGGGAGGAAGAAAACATCCACATCAGGAATTGATACAGATTGATACAACCAATATCCTGTTTATCTGTGGAGGCGCTTTTGATGGACTTGACAAAATTGTGGAAAATAGACTTGACCGCAAATCGATAGGATTTAATAAGGATATTGCGGAGAAGACAACACGGGATCTCGGGGCAGTATTTAAAGAAGTGACGCCTCAGGACTTGACAAAATATGGTCTAATACCGGAGTTTGTCGGCAGGGTTCCAATTAATGTATCGTTGGAAGGACTGGATAAGCAAGCGCTCGTGAGAATTTTAAGAGAACCCAAAAGTGCTCTAATCAAGCAATATCAAAAGTTGTTTGAGTTTGACAATGTGAAGCTTTCCTTCGAGCCAGATGCGATAGAAGCGATTGCGGAGAAAGCGCTGGAGAGAAAGACAGGAGCCAGAGGTCTGCGTTCCATCATGGAGAGTATTATGATGGATGTGATGTATGAGATTCCTTCAGACGACACGATTGAGAGTTGTGTCATCACCAAGGAGTCTGTAGAAGGAACAAGTCAGCCTTTTGTAGTACACCGTGAATCAATGCGTACAGAGCGAGAAAAAAAGGCGAGATAAATAAATGGATGGATTATAGACGCCGCCTTATACAAAGGCGGCGTTTTATATCTGATTAGGAGAGGATATAATAGATGGAGCAGATAACGACAGCATTACCTTTGGTGGCACTGCGCGGATTAACAGTAGTGCCAGGTATGATTATGCATTTTGATTTGAACAGAGATATGTCCAAAAATGCGATTGAGCAGGCGTTAAATCATTTACAAAAAGTGTTGCTTGTGCCGCAGGTGGACCCAGAGGAAGAGAATCCAGAGGAAGATGGTTTATATAAGGTGTGCACAGTGGCGAATATCAAGCAGGTTACAAAGCTTCCCAATGATATTGACAGAGTGATGGTAGAAGCTGTCACAAGGGCGCATATTTTAGAGTTAAGTGACAATGAAGGAAAGTATTTTAGTGCTTCCTATAAAGAGATTATCGATAGAGAAGAAGATATTCCCCAGTCTGAAAAAGAGGCGTTAGTGCGCACACTCAAGGAAGTGTTTGACACCTATGTTAGATTTTATCCCAAGATAGGAAAGAGCCTTGGTAAATATTTTAAGGATAACTCTAGTCTGGTGGTTTTGATAAATCAGATTCTAATCAATACTCCGTTTACGTATGAACAGAAACAACAGGTGCTTGAAATAGAGAATATTGCAGAACAGTGCGGCGAATTGGTGTTGTTGATTATGAATGAGGCGCAGATTGCAGCAATACGCACACAGTTGGCAGTAAAAATTCGAGAAAAAATTGACAAAAATCAGAGAGATTATGTCCTGCGAGAGCAGTTGGAATATATACAGGAAGAGCTGGGGGATAAGAATCAGTATTCTGATGTGAAACACTATGAGGAAGCACTTGCCAAGTTAAAGGCGGACGCGGAAGTTAAGGAAAAGATTAAAAAGGAGATTGCCAGATTTAAGACCATTATGGGATCGAGCTCTGAGAGTGCAGTGGAGCGAGGCTATATTGAGACATTGTTGGAGCTTCCCTGGAATAAGGCGTCAAAAGACAACAATGATATCAACAGAGCAGAGGAAATTTTAGAGAGGGACCACTATGGATTGGAGAAAGTCAAGGAGCGTATTGTTGAGTATCTGGCAGTGCGGTGTCTGACAAGCAAAGGCGAAGCGCCAATTTTGTGTCTGGTGGGACCGCCTGGAACAGGAAAAACTTCTATTGCAAAATCAATTGCTGAGGCGCTGAATAAGAAATATATTAGAATTTGTCTGGGCGGTGTGCGTGATGAGGCAGAAATTAGAGGACACCGAAAAACTTATGTTGGAGCAATGCCAGGACGCATCGCAAATGGTCTCAAACAAGCGGGCGTATGTAATCCGTTAATGTTGCTTGACGAGATTGACAAAGTTAGTAGCGATTACAAGGGGGATACGTCCTCTGCGCTGTTAGAGGTGTTAGACCCAGAGCAAAACTGTCATTTTAGGGATCATTATGTGGAATTGCCGCTTGATTTATCGAAAGTTTTGTTTATTGCGACAGCAAATGATGCGGGCAATATTCCTAGGCCGCTGTTGGACCGCATGGATATTATCGAGGTTACAAGTTACACTGCAAATGAAAAGTTCCATATTGCAAAGGAGCATTTATGGGAAAAGCAGTTAAAGAAAAACGGGCTGAAGGACTCTCAGTTAACAATCAGTGACAATGCTATCAAGGCGGTGATTGACCGATACACAAAAGAAGCAGGCGTGCGAAACTTGGAGCGGAAGCTCGGCACAGTTTGCAGAAAAGCTGCACTGGAAATTTTGAAAAATAGAAATGGCAAAAAGGATAAGCAGGTACAAGATAAGAGTATTCGTGTCAATAGCCAAAAGCTTGAAAAATATCTTGGAAAGCCCAAATATAGTGTGGATATGGCGAATGAGAAAGATGATGTTGGAATTGTCAGGGGGCTTGCGTGGACGAGTGTCGGCGGTGATACCCTTCAGATAGAAGTGAATATTATGCCAGGCAAAGGTGAGATAGAGTTGACTGGAAAGCTTGGTGATGTGATGAAGGAGTCTGCAATGACCGGAATTAGTTTTATTCGGTCTATCGCACCAAAATACAAGATTGCACCAGAATTTTTTAAGGAAAATGATTTTCATATACACATTCCAGAAGGGGCAGTGCCAAAGGATGGACCCTCCGCGGGAATTACTATGGCGACAGCAGTATTGTCCGCCATCACTGACACGCCTGTTAAGGCAAAGGTTGCTATGACAGGTGAGATAACGCTGCGCGGAAGAGTGCTTCCAATTGGCGGATTGAAAGAAAAGCTGTTGGCGGCAAAGACAGCGGGGATTACGACAGTACTTGTGCCAGAGAAGAATGAGAAAGATGTGGCGGAGATTTCAAATGAAATTAAATCAGGTATGGAAATTTGTCTGGTAGAGTCTATGGATGATGTGATACCGCTTGCTTTTTCACGGGAAATTAAAGTTAAGAGTACAAGATCCAAGGCAAAGACCGGAAACAACAAGCAGGAGAAGTAACAGATGGTAATTAAAAACGTTAGTTTGGAAACTGTGATTGGTGTGACGAGCAAAATACCACAAAATACAATGCCAGAAATTGCCTTTGCCGGAAAGAGTAATGTGGGGAAATCCTCGCTGATCAATGCGCTTATGAATCGCAAATCATTGGCGCGCACCAGCGCACAACCAGGAAAAACACAGACAATTAATTTTTATAACATTAACGATGCATTATATTTTGTGGATCTTCCAGGATATGGCTATGCGAAGGTAAGTCACCAGGAAAAAGAAAAATGGGGCAAAATGATAGAGAACTATTTGCGGCAGTCCAAAGTATTAAAGGCGGTTTTTTTGCTGGTTGATATTCGACATGACCCGTCAGCAAATGATAAAATTATGTATGAGTGGATTCTCTCAAATGGTTTTCACCCAATTATTATCGCGACAAAGGCAGATAAGATAAACCGCAGTCAATTGCAAAAGCAACTCAAGGCAGTACGGCAGGGATTGAATGTGGATAAAGATACGATTGTGATACCGTTTTCGGCACAGACGAAGCAAGGGCGAGAAGAGATCTATGAACTGATTGACCATATGATAGAGCAGCCGGAAGGAGAGTGCTGATTATGGAAAGAAGGACAATCGGAACAGAGAATCTGAAACTGATTGTAAATATACTGATTTCATTGGTGATTTTGTTGCTCTGCATTTTTTTGGTGCCGAGACTGGTTCTGTTTTTTATGCCTTTTGTGATTGGCTGGATTATCTCTTGTATCGCAAACCCGCTTGTAGTGTTTCTTGAGCGAAAATTGAAGATTAAGAGAAAGGCGGGGACAGTAGTTGTCATTGTGTGTGTGATTGCGGCGGTGATTGGAATCGGTTATGGACTTGGCGTTATACTCTGGAGACAGATTTCGGGTTTTATACAGGAGATTCCTGCAATGTGGGAGACTGTAAAACAAGATTTTGATGCGTTTGGTATGTGGATAGACCAATATATTGGCGGTCGGTCGCCTAAGCTTGCGGATACCTTGAATGATTTGGGAAATATTATTGGTCAGATGATTGCTGACCTACCGAAAAGTTTTGATTTTCGTACTTTTGAGGGAATGGGCAGTATGGTTGGCAATATTGCCAGCGTTATTATATCGATCATTATGTGTATGTTGTCTGCGTATTTTTTTATTGCCGACCGCGATTGGCTGGGAAGTTTTTTGGACAAGATACTTCCCGAAAATATTATGCATAAATATGATGTGTTTGTCTCAAGTTTGAAACAGGCAGTTGGAGGCTATTTTAAGGCACAGTTTCGCATTGAAATCTGGATGTATATATTGTTGCTGATTGGATTGACTGTGTTAAAGGTTCGGTATGGATTGTTGATTGCGCTGTTAATGGCGTTTCTGGATTTTCTGCCCTTTTTTGGCACGGGCATTGTATTGATTCCGTGGGCGATTGTCAATGTGATTGGCGGCAATTATCTGCGGGCACTTGGATTTTTGATTATCTGGGGTTCTGGACAATTGTTCCGTCAACTAATTCAGCCCAAAATTATGGGAGATTCCATTGGTATGGAGCCGATTCCTACATTGTTTTTACTTTTTATTGGTTATCGTCTAGCGGGAGTTGGCGGGATGTTGGTAGCTGTGCCAATTGGTATTATTGTGGTCAATATGAATGAGGCGGGCTTTTTTGATACGCCAAAGTACAGTATACGATTGTTAATCCGAAATATCAATCAGTTCCGGCAGTTAAATGAGGAGGAAATCAGGAAATTGGACGAAGGAAATAGATAGGTAAGATGTCCTGAAAATAAAGGCAATGAGAAATTTTAAGATAACAATACAGTATGAGGGCACTCGCTATCAGGGGTGGCAGCGTCAGGATTCCACAAACAATACAATACAGGGAAAATTCGAGGCAATTCTTACAAAGATGACAGGTCTTGATTTTGTACAGGTTGATGGTTCTGGGCGAACAGATGCGGGTGTACATGCGTTCGGACAGGTGGCAAACTTTAAGATTGATACGGATATGACTGCAAAAGAAGTGATGGCTTATATAAATCAATATTTGCCAGAGGATATTGGCGTGATAGCGATACAGGAGATGCCCGAGCGATTTCACAGCAGGTTGAATGCAAAAGGAAAGACTTATCGCTACCGCATCTGGAATACAGAACTTCCTTGCATTTTTGCGCGCAGATATGTGTATGAGATGCCAGAAGAACTTAATTTGGAGGCAATGCGTACCGCTGCTGCTTGTCTGATAGGAAAACATGATTTCAAGGCGTTCACTTCCACCAAAAAGAGTAAAAAGTCTACTGTGCGCACAATTGACTCTGTGAAAATTGATAGGAATGACAATGAGGTGGTCATCACCTACAGTGGTGATGGCTTTCTATATCATATGGTACGCATACTAACAGGAACTTTAATTGAGGTCGGATTAGGGCAGAGAAGCCCTGCGTCTGTGCAAGCACTTCTGGAAAAGGAGGCTACTAGAGATAGGGCAGGTGCGTTAGTTCCAGCAAAAGGATTGTGTTTGATGGAAGTGCGATATTGAGGTTTTCATATTAGATAATTGGTAACAGACCGAAAAAAGATTGTGTCAGAAAAATTTAGAAAAACTTTACAAATTCCCATTTATTTATTACAATAAGAGATATTTGAGCAAATGAGATACAAATTTATACGGAATGATGGAATGGAGGATTAAAAATGAGTGACACAGAGAAAAATATAGAAACGACTTCCACAGAGGAAAAGGAAGTCGTTTCAAGAAATTTTATTGAGCAGCTAATTGATAAGGACTTGGCTGAGGGTGTGTATAATACTGTGCACACGCGTTTTCCACCGGAACCAAATGGATACTTGCACATTGGACATGCCAAGGCGATTCTTGTCAATTATGGGCTTGCAAAAGAGTACGGCGGCAAGTTCAACATGCGCTTTGACGATACAAATCCGACTAAGGAAGACATAGAATTTGTGGAGTCCATTAAGGCGGATGTTGCGTGGCTTGGCGCAGATTGGGAGGATAGACTTTTTTTTGCTTCTGATTATTTTGAACAGATGTACGAGTGCGCAGTTAAGCTAATTCGGAAAGGAAAGGCATATGTATCTGATTTAACAGCAGAGCAGATTAAGGAATACAGAGGGACTTTCACAGAACCAGGAAAGGAAGACCCTTCTAGTAGTCGTTCTGTAGAGGAGAATTTGCGGCTCTTTGAGGAGATGAAGAACGGGAAGTATGCAGATGGCGAGAAGGTGCTTCGCGCGCGTATTGATATCACCTCGCCGAATTTAAATATGAGAGATCCTGTTTTATATCGTGTGGCGCACATGACGCATCACAACACAGGCGATAAGTGGTGTATTTATCCAATGTATGATTTTGCGCATCCAATTGAAGATGCAATTGAGGGTATTACACATTCTATTTGTACGCTGGAATTTGAAGATCACAGACCGCTTTATGACTGGGTGGTGAGGGAGCTGGAATATCCGAACCCACCAAGACAGATAGAACAGGCAAAGTTATATATGACCAACGTTGTGACTGGAAAACGCTATATTAAAAAGCTTGTGCAGGAGGGGATTGTTGACGGTTGGGACGACCCGCGACTGGTTTCCATCGCGGCATTGAAAAGACGTGGTTTTACGCCAGAGTCTATCCAGAAGTTTGTGGAGCTCTGCGGTGTGAGTAAGGCAAATTCCTCGACGGATTACGCGATGCTTGAGTATTGTATCCGTGAGGATTTAAAGCTGAAAAAGCCAAGAATGATGGCGGCGCTCGATCCTGTAAAGCTTGTGATTGACAATTATCCTGAGGGGAAAGTGGAGTATCTTGAGGTGTCCAACAATCTTGAAAATGAATCTCTTGGCTCCAGACAGGTTCCGTTTTGCAGGGAATTGTATATTGATAGAGATGATTTTATGGAGGAGCCACCAAAGAAGTATTTCCGATTATTTCCAGGAAATGAAGTGCGTTTGATGAGCGCATACTTTGTTAAGTGTATCAGTTATGAAAAAGATGAGAATGGCAAAGTAACCGTTGTGCACTGCACATATGACCCTGAGACAAAGCAGGGCAGCGGCTTTACAGGCAGAAAGGTTAAGGGAACAATTCATTGGGTTCCGGCGCCTTATGCGGTGAAAGCGGAGGTTCGATTATATGAAAATTTGATTGACGAGGAGAAAGGGGTATACAATGAGGACGGTTCGCTCAATCTCAATCCCAATTCTCTAACCGTGTTGAAAGAGTGTTATGTAGAGCCAGCACTTAAGGAAGCAAAACCATATGATAGTTTTCAGTTTGTGAGACAGGGGTTCTTTAATGTAGATGCCAAAGATTCCAAACCAGATGCATTGGTATTTAACAGAATTGTATCGTTGAAGAGTTCCTTTGTACTGCCGAAATAAGGATATAATGAAAACTGTGCGGTTAAAATAGATAATCGCACAGTTGGATTTTTTGAAAGGATAAAGGATAAAATGAGATATAAATGTCTTATATTAGACCATGATGATACAGTAGTGAACAGCACTGCAACAATACATTATCCTGCGTTTTTGGAGGCGCTAAAAATACTTAGACCAGGAGTGACAATTTCCCTCGATGATTATTTTCGGGAAAATTTTGATCCAGGGTTTATTTCATATTGTGTGGATAAGCTTGGCATGACCGATCAGGAACTTGAAGTGGAGGTTGAATGCTGGCGAAGTTATGTATCGGGACATACACCACAGGCGTATACTGGAATAAAGGAGATTATTGAGCATCAGAAGGAAGATGGAGGGATTGTGTGTGTGATATCGCATTCCTATGATTTTAATATTAGACGTGATTATGAAAAGAACCACCTTCCTCTACCGGATATGATTTTTGGCTGGGAGTGTCTGCCAGAACAGAGAAAACCTAGTACATATGCACTGGAAAAAATTGCCCATAAATATCATTTAAAACCGGAAGAGATGGTTATGGTAGATGATTTAAAACCAGGATATGATATGGCGAAGGCTTACGGCGTACCATTTGTCGGTGCTGGCTGGGCGAATGATATTCCAGAAATTCGAGAATTTATGAGAAAAAATAGTGATGTGTATTTTACAAGCGTAAAAGAACTGGAACGGTTTTTATTTGAATAGAGGTTCTAACGGATATTGAGAAATTTCTAACATGCTTTTAATTATGCACATGGGCACCACAAGGAAGAATGTCAGCAAAGTTATCGGGTGCCCAGTGTGAGGGTAGGAGAAACGATATTCTTCTACTCGAATCATTCCATATCAGAATCATCAAAAAATTCTTCTGAAGTTTCCTCCGTGTTAGAAGGTTCCGCATAGGTCATGGAGACAGAGCCTGTCTGAATATTCTCAGAGGTCGTTGTGTCAGATGACGGTAAAGCAGACATGTTTACCCGTGTATAAACAGGTTCAACAGAGGGAGAAGTCATCTCGCCGATGATTTCTTTTGCCTTGTCAATCTTCTCGGACACATTAAAGTGTTCAAGTTTTTCTTTTGTCTTATCGAGAGTCTCAATTACTTTCTCACCGATAATTTCCTTTGCATTGTCTATATCAATTGATACATATGAACGGTTTTTGCTGCCTGTGGAATTTACGGAGTCAGAGGAGAAATCTTCATCATCAAGATCCTCATCAAAATCGTCAAAATCATCAAAATCGTCAAGTTCATCTTCGGAAGCATCTGTTTTCTTGCGAAGATAATAATAGGTTCCCGCAGCTGCAGCACCGGCGAGGGCACTGAATAAAACAAGTTTGCTAAATTTCTTAGCCATTTTGGTTCTCCTTTCCTGTTGCAGTTGTATTTATGGTATTTCAAAGATAGTTCTATTTTAATACTATTTTATGGAAATGAAAAGAGAATATGTAAAAATTTTTTGTGTATTAGTTTGTTACTTATTTTCGGTAGATGATTGCGAAGAGAAGACTTCCAGTTGGAAAAATTGTAAAAAAGATGCAAAACCTATACGTAGCTCATTTGAGAGACTACTTATGAAAAAAATATGGAAGCTTACTATCAGTAAAGAGCATGTGTAAGAGACTGTCATAGCAAAAGTAGAAATTTATAGAATAAATTAAGAAATTTTTGGAGTTGGACAGAATATGTCCAATGGTATGAGTATAATAAAGAACAAGAGAAATTCAACAGAAAATCTAAGTATGTGATTCGGATAATATAGATATGTATAATATGCAGGGATATTATGTTTTAGAAGCGCAATAGATTATACAATCATAAGTATGATATGTGTTTGCATAATTAAAGGATAAAGAAAGAATGTAGTCGAATATTCGGTAATGTTTAATAATTAAATATTTGATATACTAAATACAAGAGGTATACATATGATTGATTATAGTCCGTTATGGGAAACGCTGAAAAGAAAAGGAATAACGCAATATCAGCTTATTCATCAGTATGATTTTTCGCCAGGAACTTTGGATGCCTTACGAAAAAATAAAAGTATCACTGTAAATACTATGGAAACATTGTGCTTGATTTTAGATTGTACGCCAAATGATATTTTTCAAGTGAATAAAGAATATGAAGAATACAAAGAACATAAATAGGCTAGAAAATATATTGTTGAGCGGTTTATGCATACACGGTTAAGTTTATAGTCGTCTTCGGTTACGAAGTGTAGAATACGAGAAAGTTTATGAGACAAAAAGTTTACAGAGAAACAGTTAAATACATTTGATGAATATTACAGTGCAGTTACAGAAATAATGCCAATTGCGGAAAAGTTAGTTTATAAATATAAAACAGGACTTTTCTCTATAAGAAGTCGAGTCCTGTTTGCTAATTTAGATTATTTTTTGAATTTGAACAATATGTATTTATGGTGAAAGTATAGTAAAGAAGTAAGTGATTGATGGAAAAGAATTAAGGATTTTTATGGTTTTGTATTGCTTTGATGAGTGTAAGAACGACATCCAGTTGTGTATCATCTAATTTATTTAATTCTTCAATAATATGACTTGTTTTAATTGGATATGGGCAGCCATCATTAAAAAACTCCATAGGAGAAATATTAAAATATTCGCAAATATAAAAAAACACTTGCATAGAGGGGAAAGCTTTTCTGTTTTCAATACGATTGATATAGCTTGGATTTTGGCCTATTGCCAGGCTCATTTCCCTTGCGGATACGTTTTTCTGGTTTCGCAATAAAGTGATTCTTTCAATAAAGAAATCTTCAAACATAATAAATCACCACCTATTTATGCAATTATATAATATAACATTATTAGATGTATGATATGCAATATCTTAAAAATATTGACATAAGATAATAAATATCTTAAAATTATATAGATGAATTATAAAATATAAATGAGTAAATTTAAAATTTTGCACAAATTTGTCGTTGTATAGTAGATAAAATAATATTTATAAGGAAGTTATCGTTTTAATACAGACAATAAATTTTAGTTTAAAGTATATATTAAGATTATAAAGGAAAGGAATAATTTATAATATGGAAGAAGTACATCTGGATAAAACAAGTCGTATTTTATTCTTATATACAAAACTTTTGCAAGGGCAGCTTTTAATAAAGAGTAAACTTGCGCAACTGACAGGTGTCAATGAGAAAAGCATTCAGCGGGATTTAGAAGATATAAGGAACTTTTTGGACAAAAGGCGCACTGAAGATGGATATGGAAGTCAGTTAATTTATGATTATCGCGAGAAGGGGTATTTACTTGAACATAATAGTCAGCTTCGGCTCTCGAATGATGAAGTATTGGCAGTCAGCAAAATTCTTCTGGAAAGTCGTGCCTTTACGAAAAAAGAAATGATGAATATATTGGATAAGCTAATAGAAAACTGTATCCCACATGAGGACAGGGCTGTAGTAAATGACATGTTAAGCAATGAAAGATTTCATTATGTGGAGCTGCGTCATCACAAAGCATTTCTTGATAAATTGACACCACTGAGCAACGCGATTCGTGAGAATCGTGTGATCTGTATCAAGTATGGTAAAATTAAAGGGAATGCCATAGTGGAGCGTCGTTTGGAGCCATTAGCGATATTGTTTTCTGAATACTATTTTTATTTAGTTGGATTTATTGAGAACATTAACAGGAAAGAGGCGTTTGAAAATCCAGAGGATATCTTTCCTACGATATATCGTATTGACCGGATTGAAGAGCTCAAAGTGTTGGATGAGCATTTTAAAATTCCTTATGCAAACCGATTTGAGGAAGGGGAATTTCGCAAACGTGTACAGTTTATGTACGGAGGGAAACTTCGCAAAGTACGGTTTAAGTATACAGGGTTGTCTGTGGAGGCAATTCTTGACCGCTTGCCTACAGCAAAGATACTGAGTGAGGAAGACGGGGAGTATTTAGTTGAGGCAGAGGTGTTTGGAAAAGGAATTGATATGTGGGTTAAGAGCCAGGGGGAGTATATTACAGATTACAAGGTAATGTAGAAAGAGGAAAATATTATAAATAAAGAACCATTTGTGAGAAAAATTAAATATACATAAGAGGGGGACATTATGGCGCAAGTTTATATACAATACAATCCATATGGTTTGGAAACAAAAATTAAAATAGACGGACAGGAAATTTCACCAGATAGTAAGCTATATCAAAGTGTGGCAGAGAAAAGACTTCGGGATTGGGCGGCTGCACTCCCTGAATTGTTGAAGAACGAATTTGCGGGAGATGGATATGAAATTCAGTTTTATGGAACAGAGCTAGACTGGGAGTATTTAAAAGAAGCATTTGAAAAGAATACTTCTGCTAAAATGAAATTAAGCTTTGTGGAGACAAAATTTAAACTTGATATGGGCGAAAATATTCTTGATTATTTTATGTCTGCGCAAGATAATATCGTTGACAATTGTAAAGATACTGAATTGAGAAATGCAGTAAATAGAATACGTAATCCAATCGGTTCCATTTATGTGATTGGAGCAGCAGGGGCGGGCAAGTCAACGCTGATCAATGCACTATTGAGAAATCGCATAATGCCCTGTCAAAGTACAGCTTGTACTACTGCTATGGTTAAGCTGTTTCATGACAAAAAGTCTGAGTTTACTGCTGTAGCGTATAATGAAGAAGGAGAAGTGATAGAGGAGACAGATGCTGCTACTTATGAAATGATAAAGGCGTTTCATGATAATCCAGATGCATATCGCATTAAAATGGAAGGTAAAATTCCATTTCTGCGATTGGACGGCACGATTCCTGTACTTGTAGATACCCCGAATTTGAACTATGTTAAGAATCAAAAATATCAGGATACGATTCTCAATGCGATATGCAATGATGATGACTGTTTGATTTTGTATGTGTTGGATGGGACACGGTTATATGAGGATACAGAATTATTATATAGTATCGCAGAACAGATGAAAAAGGGCGGAAAGCAGACAAGGAGTAGATTTTTGTTTGTGATCAATAAAATGGATACCTGCAATCCTGAGGAGGAGAAAATTGATGAAGTAATTGAGACGGCAAGGCTTTTTTTTCATTCTATTGGCATCATGGAGCTACAGATCTTCCCATGCTCAGCTTTTACGGCATTGAATATCAGGACAACTTTAAAAAATGTGGATATCAATAAACTGACAAGAGAAAATGAAAAGCAACTAGCAATAGCAGCGCGAGATACAATTCCGATGATTGATAAACTGACCAGTTTTGAGTCAATGTATTTGGAACAATATGTAAAACTGCCAATGTCTGCGCAAAAAGAACTGGATTCAGGACTGCGGCAGGCAAATCAACGGGAAGATATCAAAATGCAGGCAATGATTCATAGTGGTATTCATTCTATAGAATCGTATATTGTATCATATATGAGAAAGTATATGGAGACGAAAAGGACAAAAGATTTAATAGAAGCTTTTCACGTATATCACCAGCATTTTATTGATGCAGAATCCTATAAAATCTTAGTAACAGCTACGATGAGTGCAGGCAAATCGACATTTATCAATGCATTGGCAGGCAAAAATATATGTCTGTCTCAAAATATGGCATGTACCAGCAAACTGCATTCGATTGTCAGCAAACCATTTGATACAAATTTTACGTTTAAGTATGATTATGCCCTATCCTTGGCAGCAAATAAGGAAAAGGAACCGGAGATAGCAAACAAAACGGTAGTCAGAATGGTATATTATGATGGCATACTGGCAGGGCAGCGATTGATTATCAACGATTCCCCGGGCGTGAATTTCAGCGGCGATGCGGAACATCAGCAGATTACGGATAGAATGATAGATGCAGGAAATTACCAGCTTATGATTTACTTGATGAATGCGACACAGCTTGGCACAAATGATGAAGAAGCACACTTGGAGTATGTTAAAAAGCATATTGGTGATAAGCCCATTATGTTCGTTATGAATAAAGTTGATGCATTTAATGAAGATGAGGAAGATATTGAGTCTATCGCATTAAAGCAGATAAATCGCCTTGAGGCAAAAGGATTTCAAAAACCATTAGTATGTCCCGTGTCAGCAAGAGCAGGCTTTCTTGCGAAAAAAGCAAAAGCGGAAGAACTGGGCAGAACGGAGCGGCGCGAATTAAATAATATGGTAGATAAATTTGAACAGATGAATATTGTGGACTATTACACAAAATATTATCCGGATCTTGTGATATCAGATAGTGAAGACGAAGATAAACAATTATTAAAAACTTGCGGGATAAGCTATGTAGAAACAATTATAAAAACATTTTGCGAAGGAGGATGTGTTCATGGCACAAGTATACGTTAAGTACAATCCATACCGTCTATCAACGGAAATTAGGGTAAATGGGCGGGAGATTGAAACAGACAGTACGCTCTATAAGTTGGTAAAAGGGAAAAGACTGCAGGAATGGATAGGCGAATTTCCTGAAATGCTGACAAAAGAACTGAATACTGTGGATTTGGAAATTGAATTTTGCGGTATGGATCTAGATTGGGATGACTTCGAGGATGCATTTCAGACAGCAAAAAGTACAGGCATTGTAAAGACAGCGGAATTGAAGTATATTGAAGGGCAGGCGGCAGAGGATATCACACAAAAAATTGTGGATATTTTTAATGATTTACAGGAAGGACCTATTGATGATTTTCGAGATCCCAAGCTGCTGAGAGTGTTTGAAAGTGTCAATGAGGCAGAGTTTCCGGTAAATGTGATTGCTACAATGAGTTCAGGTAAGTCAACATTGATCAATGCGCTGTTGGGAAGAAGACTGATGCCATCCAAAAATGAGGCATGTACAGCTACGATCACTGAGATTCTGGACAATGACAAAGATGGCTTTAGAGCGATTGTATATGATAAAGAAGGAAATGTGATCAGAGAGATAGATGATCTTACTTATGATATTATGAGTGAGTTAAATGAGAATGATCAGGTATCCAGAATTGCGGCAGAAGGTGATATTCCTTTTCTGGATGCAAGAGAGATTGCTTTGATGCTGGTAGACACACCGGGCCCCAATAATTCACAGAATCAAGAGCATAAAAATACCACATATAGCTCTATCAACAATGATTCCAACAGCTTGATTTTATATGTGCTGAATGGTACACAGTTGAGTACAAATGATGACAATGCGCTGCTCAATTATGTAGCAGACCAAATCAAGAAAGGCGGAAAGCAGGTTCGTGATCGATTCTTATTTGTGATTAATAAGATGGATGGATTTAATCCAGAAGAAGAGGATATTGGAAAAGCCATTATATCAGCAAAGAGATATCTTTATAGTCATGGCGTTGAGGACCCACAGATTTTTCCATGTTCTGCGTTTACAGCACTGAATATTCGGTCATATCTGGGAAATGTTGATATTGATAATCTGACAAGAGTACAGGAGAAACAACTTCCATCGGCGGCGAGAGATACACTTCCCATGATTGATAAATTTATTGAATATGAATCTATGCATTTAGAGAAATATACAACATTGTTTCCAAGCGCACAGAGAGAACTGAATTACAAATTAAAACAGGCACAAGAGCGAAATGACACAAAGGAACAGGCACTGATTCACTGCGGCATTTATTCTATTGAGTCTGCGATTACGGCATATGTCAAGAAATATGCCAAGACGAAAAAAGTAAAAGATCTGGTTGAGACATTTCAGGAAGTACTAGAGAGCAATCAAGTATTGGCAAAAGCAAAAGAAAAGATCGTAACTGATGAAAATGCGGCAAAAGCCTGTGCAGAACGTGCGGCGATTATCAAGGAGAAGATATCAGACGGAAAAGAGGCGAAAGAGTTTAAGCACAAAATAGAAGTGCTGGATCCGATGAAGGCAATTAATGCAAAAGTGGAAAAGTTAAAATCAAAAGCCTTGATGCAGGTTTCACAAGTGTTTAAACCCTATGGAGACATGATAGATAACAAAGATGAGGCTATACGATTGGTGAATTTATTTGCAATGACAAGCTCGGATAGTATCGCAGAATTAACTACTGAACTGGAAAGTGTGATTAATCATGAATTAGTTGAGAATAGTGAGCAGATTTTATCGGACTATCAGAAGAAATTGGAAAAAATAGATGAAAGCGTAGCAGATGTCCAGCTTGATTTTGCCACGACAGATCTTATTCAAGGGGAATTAGCCAAGATGAAGGAAAGTGCGAAGTCATGGGGAACCGATGAATTTGCTTCTGATACAGTGGAACAGGTCGGAGAGGTGCAACATGAAGAACGTTCTTACTATGAGAAAGTAGGAGAAGAAGAGGAGGAAATTATTGTAGGCTCTCATGAAGAGAAGATTGGTACAAGGAAAGTTAAATCTGGATCACATAAGGAATGGGCAGGAACACGAACGGTTAGAAATCCTGAGAAGAAATGGTGGAAAATTTTCACGCCCAAATATATAGAAGAGGATGTTTATAAAGAGGTAGATGATTATAAGGATGAAGATGTCTATAAGACAGTTATGGATTACAAGACAATCATGAGGGACGTGTATGAAGAGAGAACAGAAACAATTGAGAAATTTTCCGCAGATGTATCAATACTGCAGACGGGATTGATTACTACGCTTCTTCAAAATTTGGAGTCTGGAACCAATACTATGTGCTCTAATGCAGAAGCACAAGTGATTAAAATGAAGGAACAGTTTATTGAAAGTCTTGAACGATTAGATAAATTAATTACGCAGAAATATGAGGAGCTTGAACAGTGCGTCAAGGATCGTGAGAGTAGAGAAAAAGAATTGGAAAAGAGCAAAGAAATTTTAGGTTGGATTGAGGCATGCAAGTCCGAGATTGATAAGATATTGGATATGTGAGGAGGTGGTTGAAACGATGCATAATGAAGTAAAGAAACGTGTAGAGGACGGAGATATCAGAGGATTACAATATGTTTTTGTAAACTGTCTGGATGTTGATCCGACTTTTGAGAAATATAAGGAGGATTTTGAGTATTGCTGCAAAAATGTGCCACAAATGTTTGAGCGACATGCAGATCTGACAACGCATATAGATAATAATCAAGACCATTGGAACGATGATTATTGGAACGGGCTTAAAGTGGATTTGTTGAAGAATTTTTCCAAAGAAAGATTTGAGCATATGCGAAATGTTGCAAAGGTGGTATATGCAGATAAAGTCTCTCGCCTTATACAGGGACGACAACGCGAACAAGAGTTGGAAGTGGAACGCGAGCGTAAAAAGCTTGCGCAGGAAAATAAGCGTATTGAAGAGGAGATTCAAAAGAATCGTAACGCACAATGCAAGAGTAATTTATACAATATATCTAGGGATCGGAGTGATCGAAATACAGAGGTACAATTGAATATAAATAAAACCTCAAAACAACAGGAAGAAGAGTTGAAACTGGAACGCGAGCGTAAAAAGCTTGCGCAGGAAAATAAACGTATTGAAGAGGAGATTCAAAAAAATAGAAATATTCAGAATCAACCCAATATTAATACTAGAAGTGTGTCGGGGGCGGGAGGTATAGAAGGAAAAAAAGTGTTGGGGGCTGTTCTGGTAATAGTGGCATTGCTTATAATTATTCTAATTCTGATAAGCATAGTTCAGAATTAGAAACAGGGCAGTCCTCAGAAAATAAAAATGTGAGATATGAGATGATTTACTATACAAATATAGTAGATCCTACAACAAGTTTCAGATATATCACAGTGTTTGAGTTGTCGCAGAATGCAGAAAATGAAAAATATTTAAATGTAAAAAAATGGAGGGAAAGTGGTCTTCAAAAGTCAAAAACAAGGGAGAATTGTTATCAGCGTATCGAAAGTGCAAAAAAGATAAATGAAATTAACAAAAAAGTATTCAAAGATCCACTCAAGCTATTCCAAGATTCACTCAAGCTATTCCAAGATCCGTGGCAAAAACACGAGGAGGAAATTCCTTGGCAAAGAGAATATAAAGTGATAGCATATGATAAATGTGATAACCAAACAAAAGTTCCGAATTTTTACAAAGTGATAAAAAGGGATGGGAACAAGTTATATTATGAACTAAAGAAATAAAGAATATGATAAAACTATAAGTGAGCAAATTCAATAGAATGAAGTTGCTCACTTATATGTAAAAAGAATATTTCAATTAGTATTAAGTCTTGAGTATACAGTAAAAGAAAGGTAGTAAAATCAAATGAAATTTGAAGATTACCAGAAGTCACTAAGGCGAAAAAATAGCCATACTGATAAAGCAACGTCGGTACAGTTAGAACTCGACAAAGCACGTCAAGAAAAGAAAGCGTATCAACATACGAATATATTTTCATCTCCAATTCTCTATCAGATACTGGTTACAGCTACAATGAGCGCTGGGAAGTCAACTCTGATCAACGCAATTATAGGTCAAAATGTATGCAAATCTCAAAATTTGGCTTGTACGAGTCAATTACATTATATCATTAACAAACCCCTTGATACAGCTTTAACGTTAGAGTATGGGAACACACCAATAACCATTGTGAAAGACAAGTTGGATTCGCGGGAGATTGATATTACATATGCCAGTTATAATGGCAGATTATCAGAACAACGTATTGTGATATGTGATTCTCCGGGAGTGAATTACAGCGGAGAGATAAAGCATAAGCAAGTTACGGATCGGATGATAAATTCGGAAACATATCAAATGATAATTTATTTGATGAATGCAACACAATTAGGTACTACAGATGACGAATTGCATTTGGAAACGATTCAAAAGTATGATAGAAAAAAGACTATTTTGTTTGTCATGAATAAAATTGATTTATTCAATGATGAGGATGGGGATATCGAGTCCATCATATTGAAGCAAACGAAGTATCTTGAATCCAAAGGGTTTCACAATCCCTTAATTTGTCCAGTATCAGCCAAAGCAGGTTTTTTGTCTAAAAAAGCCCGACAGGAGGATTTGAGCAAACTGGAGCGACGGGAGTTAAATTGCTTGGAAGATAAACTTGAGAAAATGAAAGTACCAGAGTATTATGCAAAGTATTTTTCCAATATTAAAATAGAAGATTATTCAGATGAAGATCAACAACTGTTAAAAATTTGTGGATTGAGTTATATTGAGGAAATCATTAAAACAGCGAAGAATTTTTTTGCTGAAAAGGGAAAAACACAGGAAATGGTCTGGGAGCAAATTAAATTAGAAGATTTAGACCCTGCAACTAAGAAGGGACAAAAGAAAAAACAGCAGTTAAAGAGGAAAAAGAGTCAAAGAAAAAAACTCCTTCAACAGCAAAGAAGGAACAAAAAGAGACAAAAACAAAAGCATCGGTAAAGCCTGTAGTTACGGAGAAAATTATTTTCAGAAGAACGAAATAAATATTATTTTTTAGATATAAGCGTAAGAAAGGCGTGAAAGTACAATGAGATTTGAGGATTATCATGGAACACAGGATAAAAAAATAGAACCGACAGCGTCTAAGGTGCCGACGCAATTGAGGCAGGCTCAAATGTCTGATCTAGAAAGAATACCTTTAGAAAGGCAGCAAAAAACAGATCTAATACCCTACAAGGAGACGTCGCAGGCAATGAATCTATCTGCTTTACAACAGAATCTTGGGAACTGTCTTCAAATTATTGATGATGAGGTCATGAAAGGATATAGAGTAAAGATGTCAAGTCTGCCGATAGTTGAACTTCGTGAGGATGTAAAGGGTTCGTTAAAGGATATTCAGTTTTTTAGAATCAGTGAGCTGGTATATCAGGAGGATGAATTTTCTGTCTATGCGTTGTCGACAATGTTTCATGTACTGTCAAATAAACCATGCACTCTTGTTCTGATGCTTAAGAGCAATGGTATTCAAAATGATTTTTATCTGGGTGTTAGGTCATTGGACAGCAGATGTTCGTCAGGTACTATGACACAGATGCTGAAGCAGAGTTTGATGGGATTATTTCCAGGAAGTCGTATTGAAGCATACTATGATGAGGATATGAAAAAAGATATGCAGCAAATCAATGCAGGATGTATCTCAGAAGTTACTTGTGTGGCTGATTTTAAACAGAAAGAAGATGATATAAACAATAAGGAATTTATGCAGGGACTTGAAAAGTTTGTAGATAGTATGCAAGGAAAGGCATACACCGCTGTATTTATTGCAGAAAGCATAGGACATGAGGAATTGATGCAGGTTAAGAGAGATTATGAAAATATTTATACACAAATATCTCCTTTTGTTAATGTACAGTTGAATTTCTCATCATCAGACAGTACAAGTACAGCAAGTGGGCATAGTGACAGTAAGACGCAGAATCAGTCATATGGGGTAAATAGAGGAACATCTATCAATGCAAATCAGTCATCTTCTCTAACAAAAGGATCTAGCGAAAGTTTTGGACATACAGATACAAGCGGAAAAATGGTATCTGCAGCGGAAGGAATATCACATACAGATGGTGTCTCTGATGGGATTCAATCATCGGAATCAAACGCTCATACAGAAAGCACTTCGACTAATGTAGGTGTTGGTATCAGTAAAAAAGTAAAAAAATCACCATATAACGCAGGTATTAATATGTCGCATGGAAGATCAACGAGTGATACGCGTACAACAACTCATGGAACAAGTCATACATTTACAAAGTCGGATTCTATTTCCAAAACTCTGACCCATGGACTCAGTAATTCTCATGCTGACAGCATGACTCATGGAACAAATCACAGCAGCAGTGAGACACAGACTTATGGTATTGGAACACAGCAAGGAGAAATGTTTAGTGCAGGGGAGGCATTCAGTCTTGTCAATTCTAAGACAATGACAGACACTTTTGGATCATCGCAGGGGATAACTTTAAATGCCAAAAATATGACACTGGCATCAACGGCACATCGATTGGAAGAGCACTTAAAGCGTATTGAGGAATGTGAAAGTATAGGAATGTGGAATTTTGCAGCGTATTTTATTGGTGAAAGTGCAGCCGAGACGGAGACTGCCGCCAATACATATCAATCTGTGGTTTCAGGTATGGAAAGTGGTATTGAAACGGCAGCAGTAAATACGTGGTACGAAGATAAGAAGGTTGAAAGTATATTTGAGTATATTAAAAATTTCCTGCATCCAAATTTTTGGTATGAAGGGTTTGATTATGATGGAATCAGACAGGAGATTGTTCATCCTGCTGTGTTGGTCAGTACAAATGAATTAGCTATTCATATGGGATTCCCGCGTCGTTCCGTCAATGGACTGCCTGTGACAGAGCATACCGCATTTGCACAGGAAGTGTTGAAAAGAGCTGCGAAGGAAGAGGAAGAATTAAGTCTGGGAAAGATTTATCATTTGGGAAAAGAAACGAATACAGAAGTAGTACTTGATGTGCAGAGACTGACAATGCACACATTTATTACAGGATCTACTGGTTCTGGCAAATCAAATACAACATATGAAATTGTATCGAGGCTGAATCATATCTGTGGCAGGGGAAGAGAATTGTCTAAGAAAGTACCAACTTTAATCATAGAACCTGCGAAGGGTGAATATAAACAAGTATTTGGAAATGATTTTCATGTATATGGTACAAATCCCTATTATACGGAATTATTAAGAATCAATCCTTTTAAATTTGAAAAAGAGGTACATGTTTTGGAACATATTGACAGATTGATTGACATATTTAATGTATGCTGGCCAATGTATGCAGCAATGCCCGCAGTGTTGAAAGAGGCGGTTGAACAAGCATATTGTATGGCAGGATGGGATTTAGGCACATCAAGAAATAAATATGATCCAGCTATTTATCCCTGTTTTTCAGATGTGTTGACTGCATTGCGAAGAGTTATAAGTGGTTCAGATTACTCTCAGGAGGTAAAGGATAATTATACAGGTTCTTTGATTACTCGTGTAAAATCTTTGACGAATGGCCTTAACGGACAGATTTTTACATGTGATGAAATCGAGCAGGGAAAATTATTTGATGAGAGCACAATCGTGGATTTAAGCAGGGTTGCTTCTAGTGAGACAAAGGCGATGATTATGGGGATTCTTATCATGCGTCTGCAGGAACGCCGAATGAGTCAGGGAGGTATTAATCTGCCTTTGCGTCATGTGACAGTAATCGAAGAAGCCCATAATCTCTTAAAACGAACATCGACAGAGCAGAATAGTGAAGCCTCCAATCTGCTTGGGAAATCTGTAGAAATGATATCTAATGCGATTGCGGAAATGCGTACCTATGGTGAGGGTTTTATTATTGTCGATCAGGCGCCTGGTTTATTAGATATGTCTGTGATACGAAATACCAATACAAAGATCATTATGAGACTGCCCGAATATTCTGATAGAGAATTAGCAGGAAAAGCGGCAGGACTCACGGATAAGCAGATTAATGAACTCGCAAAACTGCCTTCTGGTGTTGCTGCTGTTTATCAGGATCAATGGATAGAACCTGTGTTATGCAAAGTCAATTATTATGATATAAAACCAACAGAATATAAAATAAAACAGGTATTGGATCAACAAGTGTCAGAGAGTATTCTTCGCAAGGAAATTCTTCAGTATATCCTATCCGACATTTCTAAAGAAGAGCCGAAAAAGGATGTTGAATCTTTAAAAATAGGAGTACAAAAGTCTAATATAGCATTGGAACTGAAAATTAAGATTTTTAATGTGCTTAATGGGAATAGACCCCGAAATTTGAAAACGGTCTATAGAGTTGTAGCAGATCTTATAGAATATTCTGATGATATTTTTAAACAATCTGTAAATGCGAAGAATATTGAAGAATGGAATCAGATGCTTCTTTGTGGATTAGGTTTTCAGGAGAATGAACTGTCTGATGCCTGTCAATATAATATTCTTGAATGCCTGATTTATAGGAAAAGTCAGGAAAAAAATAATCATGAAGAGGATTTTAATAGATGGATGGATTATATGGGAAGGAGGGCATTTTAGTGTTTGAAAACTTTAAGAAGTCCAATAATGATATTGGCAACGAAGTAAGCGAAAATAATAAGTCTGATTTTCCAGATTTTTTTAACAATCAGGAACAGAACTATTATGCTTTGGATACAGAATCTGTAACTTATTCCGAGAATGTTGACAGGCAGAATCAGGAATTGGATGCTGTTGAGAGTGGCAAGAAATTTTTTGATCGTGATAATTCTCATGAGGTAGGCAATTATGGGGAAATGAAGACAGATCAAGATTTAAGAGCAAAAGGTTATGAACGAATTTCTAATGAAATGGTAACAGATATTGATGAACAGGGACATCAGGGACTCGATGGTGTATATTATAATCCAGAAGGACATCCGCAATATTTGATTGTTGATGCCAAATATGGTTCAGCCAAATTAAATCCGAACACAGCAGATGGAAAACAAATGTGTGGCAACTGGATTGATAACCGACTTGATAAAGACTTGGGGAAAGACAAGGCAGATGAGATTCGTTTGGAAAAATTATTTAATCCTGATAATGTAGGTGCATATGTGGCACATGTAGACGAAACTGGAAATATATCTTATGATAAATTAGACGGAAATGCCAATATTATTGAAAAAGGAGTGAATTTATGAGCAGGGAATTTTATAAAGATGACAGATATTTTGAGGATTATATTATTTGTCAAAACAAAAGGATAGAAAAGTTTACAGATACCTTGAATAAGCTAGAAAAGGGAGATTTATCTAAAGTAAAACAATGTCAACGATATCTGGCAAATTTTTACAGGGATTTGCTGTCGGCAAAGTATTCAATAGGTGCTTCAAAATATGAGGTACAGCGATATTATTTAAAGTATTTGGAGACTGTGGAGCAGTGTGGAGTTTCTGATTATGCTGAAATGGTTGATATATTGTCATTGGCAATATTATTCGATATTGCCAATGACAATGTTAAATTTGCTTTAGAAAATACAGATTATGATGTGGATTCTATAATATGTGCTTTAAAAGAAATATTAAAAAAGCATAATTTGGTTACAGAAAGCGACTACCTACTTTTTCCGCAAGAATATGAAGTATTTTACAAGTATATTAAAGGGGATATTGATACAAAAAAATTCCTAAAGTTTATGGAAGAGGAATGGTATAGTTTATGTAAGGATTTTGCATGGTATGATAGTCATAAAAGTAAAGAAAATTCATATGTGGGATATTGGTCATGGCTTGCAGGTGCTATCCTTAAATTTAATTCTGTCATTCCAAAAGATGTAAGATATGTACCATTTGAATTGTTATAACCATATAGATGGTCTAAAGAAGTGAATTATAATGTAAATAGCAAGTGCTTTATATATGAGCAGATCGAGTAGGGAAGTTTTATCTTTGCTACTCATATGTCGAATGTATGTATAGAGAAAGTACAGAACAAAAGTTTGATTTTGCTCTGTACTTTTTTTGGCTTATGTGTTATAATGAAAAACCAAATGACAGGATAATCCCCTGTTAAATTTTTGGTCACAAATTGGAGGTTTTTATATGTCAGAGTTTAAATTACATGCCCCATACCAGCCCACTGGGGACCAACCGCAGGCAATTGAAGCTCTTGTAAAAGGTTTTAAGGAGGGCAACCAATTCCAGACTTTACTAGGCGTCACCGGTTCCGGCAAAACTTTTACTATGGCAAATATTATACAGGCGCTGCAAAAACCCACTTTGGTGATAGCACATAATAAAACACTTGCCGGACAATTGTATGGTGAGTTTAAAGAATTTTTCCCTGAAAATGCGGTAGAATATTTTGTATCTTATTATGATTATTATCAACCAGAAGCATATATTCCGTCTTCAGATACTTATATTGCAAAGGATTCCGCTGTGAATGATGAGATTGATAAGTTGAGACTATCGGCGACAGCATCTTTGACAGAGCGCCGTGATGTGGTGGTGGTGGCCAGTGTGTCCTGCATTTATGGTCTGGGCAGTCCAGACGAGTATCAGGGAATGATGCTTTCTTTGCGGCCAGGAATGGCTAAAGATAGAGACGAAGTGATTCATGCCTTGATTGAGATGCAGTATGACCGAAATGACATGGAACTTGACCGAGGACGTTTTCGCGTACATGGTGATGTGGTAGATATTCATCCAGCGCAGGGTGGTGATTTTTTGATTCGTGTGGAGTTTTTTGGAGATGAAATTGACCGTATTGCTGAGGTGGACCCAATAACAAATAAGGTTCATGCCACTTTGGAGCACACCACTATCTTTCCAGCGTCGCATTATGTCGTGGCGCCGGAGCGAATTGCCAAGGCATGTGTGGACATTGAGGAGGAAATGAAAGAGCGCGTGCGCTATTTTAAAAGTGAGGACAAGCTTTTGGAGGCACAGCGCATTGCTGAGCGAACAAATTTTGATATTGAGATGCTTCGTGAGACGGGATTTTGTTCTGGTATAGAGAATTATTCCAGACATCTAAATGGATCGAAGGAAGGAGATCCACCGTACTGTCTGATGGATTTTTTTACAGAAGATTTTCTGATTATCATAGATGAGTCGCATATGACAATCCCGCAAATTCGTGGAATGTATGCAGGTGATCGTTCTCGAAAAACAACTCTGGTGGAATATGGGTTTCGACTTCCGTCAGCGCTAGACAACAGACCACTTCAATTTGAGGAGTTTGAGCAAAAAATTGACCAGATACTTTTTGTCTCGGCGACGCCAAATGAATATGAAAAACAGCATGAACTTTTGCGTGCGGAGCAAATTATTCGTCCGACGGGATTATTGGACCCAGAGATTGAGATACACCCTGTAGAAGGACAGATTGACGATTTGATTGCCAGAATTAATGCGGAGACTGCCAAGCACAATAAAGTGTTGGTGACAACACTGACAAAACGCATGGCGGAAGATTTAACCCAATATATGTCTGAGGTCGGCGTGCGTGTGAAATATCTGCACTCTGATATTGATACACTTGAGCGCGCACAGATAATACGTGATATGCGTCTTGATGTGTTTGATGTGCTTGTCGGGATTAATCTTCTGCGAGAGGGACTTGACATTCCAGAGATATCCCTTGTGGCGGTCTTAGATGCAGATAAGGAGGGATTTCTGCGTTCTGCGACGTCTTTGATTCAGACGGTTGGACGTGCCGCAAGAAATGCAGAGGGGCATGTGGTTATGTACGCGGACACAATTACAGATTCCATGCAGATGACACTTGATGAAACTGCCAGAAGACGTGCTATTCAGCAAAAATACAATGAGGAGCATGGTATTACCCCACAGACAATCAAGAAGGCAGTGCGGGACCTTATTAGCATTTCAAAGGCGGTAGCAAAGGAAGAACAACAGTTTGAAAAAGATCCAGAATCAATGAGTGAGAAGGAACTTAAGAAACTGATTGATACTGTGGAAAAAAATATGCGCAAGGCAGCGGCAGACCTTAATTTTGAGGCGGCAATGGAGCTGCGTGACAAGATGATGGAACTCAAAAAGCAGTTGTTGGATTTAACAAGCGGGCTTTGAATGTGTTTGGGCGTTGTATAATTATGAAATGATATTTTATAGATGTTGATGGGCTATAATTCATAAAAGAAAGGTATGGTACAAAAATGGACAGAGAACAATTAAAGATGCTGCCAAAGGGAGAGGTTATTAAGATTCGCGGTGCAAATGAACACAATCTGAAAAACATTGATCTGGACATTCCTAGAAACAAATTTGTTGTGCTTACAGGGTTGTCGGGTTCTGGTAAATCTTCCCTTGCGTTTGATACCATCTATGCGGAGGGGCAGAGACGATATATGGAATCCTTGTCTTCCTACGCTAGACAGTTTTTGGGACAGATGGAGAAACCAAATGTGGAGCGCATTGATGGATTGTCACCTGCGATTTCGATTGACCAGAAGTCCACAAATAGAAATCCGCGTTCGACAGTTGGCACAGTGACAGAAATCTATGATTATTTTAGACTTTTGTATGCGCGTATTGGAATTCCGCACTGTCCAAATTGTGGGCGGGAGATTAAACGCCAGACAGTTGATCAGATGGTTGACCAGATAATGGAACTGCCACAAGGTACAAAACTTCAGCTTTTGGCGCCTGTGGTGCGTGGCAGAAAGGGGGAGCATGCCAAAGTGCTTGACCGCGCGAAGAAAAGCGGTTATGTGCGTGTACGTATTGACGGGAATCTGTATGATCTGTCAGAGGAGATTAAACTTGAAAAAAATATCAAGCATAATATTGAGATTATTGTGGATAGAATCGCTGTAAAAGAAGGTGTTGAGCGAAGGTTGACAGATTCTATAGAGAATGTCATGGCACTTTCAGAAGGACTTTTGATGGTAGATGTGATTGGCGGCGAGATGATGAACTTTTCTGATAGTTTTGCCTGTCCTGATTGTAATATCAGTATTGACGAGGTGGAGCCGCGCAGCTTTTCTTTTAACAATCCGTTTGGTGCCTGTCCAGAGTGTTTTGGACTCGGCTATAAGATGGAGTTTGACATAGATTTAATGATACCGGACAAGAGTCTTAGCATCAATCAGGGGGCAATTACTGTTATGGGGTGGCAGTCCTGCGCGGATAAGGGAAGCTTTACCAATGCAATTTTGCAGGCTTTGTGTAAAGAGTATGATTTTTCTCTCGACACGCCGTTTGAGCTACTGCCAGACAAGATAAAAGATGTTTTGATAAATGGGACAAATGGAAAACAAGTGACTGTACATTATAAAGGGCAGCGCGGTGAAGGAACATATCCTGTAGCGTTTGAGGGACTGCTTAAAAATGTGGAGCGCAGGTACAGAGAAACCGCGTCGGAAGGTATCAAACAGGAGTACGAGACATTTATGCGTATTACGCCCTGTAAGGAGTGCGGCGGAAGGCGTCTGAAAAAGACTTCACTTGCAGTGACAGTCTGTGATAAGAATATCTATGAAATTACCTCCATGTCCATCACAAATTTATACAATTTTCTGGATACAATGCAGTTGACCCAACAGCAGCAGTTGATAGGAAGGCGCATTTTGAAAGAAATACGGGCGCGGGTAGGATTTCTTGCAAGTGTTGGACTTGAATATCTATGTCTGTCAAGAGGAACAGCCTCTCTTTCAGGCGGCGAAGCACAACGCATTCGGTTGGCAACACAGATTGGTTCCGGTTTAGTTGGTGTGTGTTATATTCTGGATGAGCCAAGTATTGGATTGCATCAGCGAGACAATGATAAGTTGCTGTCAGCGCTGCGTAATTTGCAGGGACTTGGAAATACGCTGCTTGTTGTGGAGCACGATGAAGATACAATGTTAGCGGCAGACCATGTGATTGATATTGGTCCTGGCGCTGGGGAACATGGCGGGGAAGTGATTGCGCAGGGAACAGCAGAGGAAATTATGCAGGTTCCAGAGTCCATCACTGGACAATATCTAAGTGGAAAAATACAAATCCCTGTGCCAGAGCAACGCAGAAATCCGACGGGTTGGCTTACAGTGAAAGGGGCAGCAGAAAACAATCTTAAAAATATTGATGTGAAATTTCCACTTGGCGTATTTACTTGCGTGACAGGAGTATCTGGATCGGGAAAATCGTCTTTGGTAAATGAAATTTTATATAAGTATTTAGCGAAAAAACTCAATAGAGCACGTACAATTCCAGGTAAATTTAAGAAGATTGATGGAGTGGAACAGCTTGACAAAGTAATTGCAATCGACCAGTCGCCGATAGGCAGAACGCCGCGTTCTAATCCAGCAACATATACAGGGGTATTTGACCAAATCAGGGATTTATTTGCATCAACCGTTGACGCGAAGGCAAAAGGATACAGCAAAGGGCGTTTTAGTTTTAATGTGAAAGGTGGGCGGTGCGAGGCGTGTGGCGGTGATGGTATCATCAAAATCGAGATGCACTTTCTACCGGATGTCTATGTGCCCTGTGAAGTCTGTCAGGGAAAACGTTACAACAGAGAGACGTTAGATGTTAAATATAAAGGGAAGAGTATTTATGATGTGCTGGATATGACCGTTGAGGAGGCAATGACATTTTTTGATTCAGTTCCCTCTATCAAAAGGAAAATAGAAACCTTATATGATGTGGGACTTTCTTATATTAAATTAGGACAGCCTTCGACGACGCTCTCTGGCGGAGAGGCACAGCGCATTAAGCTTGCGACAGAATTGAGCCGTAGAAGCACAGGAAAGACAATCTATATCTTGGACGAACCGACAACAGGACTTCACTTTGCAGATGTGCATAAACTGATTGAGATATTGCAGCGCCTTGCGGAAGGGGGCAACACGGTGATTGTCATTGAGCACAACTTAGATGTGATTAAGACCGCAGACTATATTATTGATATTGGACCAGAAGGCGGCGAAGGCGGCGGTACTGTGATTGCAGAAGGCACCCCGGAGTACATTGCCTCCTGTCCGCGGTCTTATACAGGAATTTATATAAAGAAAATGCTGGATCGGGCAAAGGGTAGTAACGTTGATATAAGCAAATGCGTATTTAAAAAAGACTTTGAGAGTTCATTATAGCATTGGAGGAATGAAGGATATGGAAAATAAAAAGAATTACGAGAAAGCAATTGAGGAGCTTTCGTTAATGTTGATGTATTTGACAAGAGAACAGGATGATAATGAATTTTGTAGATACAGAGAGCTAAGTTGGAAAGGCTATGACTTTCATACGTTGAACAGACTGGATCAGGAGAACTTGATTTTCCAGCCAAGAAGCCGCAGAGGCTATGATAAATATCTTTATCTGACGGAACAGGGGCGTGAGCGAGCACAAGCACTTTTGACAGAGTATGGGCTTTGTGACAAAGAGATTAATGAACAGTTTGAATTGCGCAATATATTGCCAAAGGAGGCAGAACAGGCAGCAGAAATTGAAAAAATTTGTTTTCCACCCAATGAAGCGTGTTCTAGGGAAAAGATTTTGGAGAGAGTAGCTGCTGCGCCGGAGCTGTTTCTTGTGGCAGTTGACAGAAAGACAGGAAAACTTGCTGGATTTTTAAATGGAATTGCAACAGATGAAAATTCATTTCGAGATGAATTTTTTACGGATATTCGGTTATACAATCCAGATGGAAGAAATGTGATGTTGCTTGGATTGGATGTGCTTCCAGAGTATCGTGGACAGGGGTTGGCAAGGGAAATTATGTTTCAATATCTTCGCAGGGAACAGGAAAAGGACCGAAAAATGATTTTTTTGACCTGCCTATCATCTAAAGTGAAGATGTATACAAAGATGGGATATCAAAATAATGGTATTGCGGCATCTACATGGGGTGGAGAGCAGTGGTATGAAATGTGCTATGTTTTAAATATTTAGGATGTGTTAAGGAATGTGTGAAAAGTAGCTAAAATGTATAAAAAAGAGATTATTTTTCTAAAAAATCTGTAAAAATGAGAAATGGTGTGGTACAATAGGAAAGGACAGTGATGCAGAAAGACAATAAAACGTTATAAACAACCAGTAAATTAGCAAAAATACACAAATGGCGGCTTATGGGGTCAGGCGGAACTGTTAGGCAGAAAAAATGGAAAGAAAGGAATGATTCAAAATGAGAAAACACATTAGTATCAAGGTCTATTCCATGCTCGCGGTATTGCTTGCTATTTTTCTGGTGTATGCGTATTTTTCTTCCAGAGGAATATTGAATTCTAAACGTGCGATCACACAGATATCAGATATTTATATGGAATTATTGGTACAAAATGAAGTTGTTACCAAAAATGTATCTGAGAGCCGATTGTATGGCAATTTGATTGTGCTTTCACTCAGTGAGGAGTCAGCAACAAGACTGGCAGGCAGCGTTTCTGACGTGTTAAATCCTATTGATACTGCATTTTCCATTATGGAAGGATTGTGCGCAGAAGCTAATAATGAACAGTTGACACAGGCATTGCAGGAATATAAAAAGCAATATATTCCGCTTGAAGAAAATATTACACAAGTTGCAGATTTGTATCTGGCAGGGGATAAAGAAAGTGCCATGACAGTAAATGCGAAAATGCGTGAGATTGTGTTGGCGATGCAAGAGAAACAGACGATATTTGCTGAAACATTGAATAGTACGGCACAGATGTTATCGGAAGATAGGATATCAGAAGCGTCCTCACTCTTTACGGCATCTATGGTGATCAGTGTAATCTTTATTGTAGTTACAGTTTTAATGGTTTTAGTAGTCAGTTTATCAATTGTAAAGCCGGCAAAAGATGCGACAGCACAGCTCAACAAAATTATATATGATATTCAAAATAATAATGGGGATCTCACGCAGCGTATTCGTGTAAAGACGCAGGACGAGGTTGGGCAGTTGGTAGGCGGAGTCAACAACTTTGTTGATCAGCTTCAAATGATTATGAAAAAGATTCAGATGAGTTCTGATAATATGGATGCGCATGTTGGAGATATCAATGAAAATATCAGACAATCAGAGTCGAGTGCGAGTGATGTGTCAGCCACTATGGAAGAAATGTCTGCGAGTATGCAAGAGATTTCTGCAACGCTCGATCAGATTTCACAGGGTTCGCAGAATGTTCTTGAGCTTGCAAAGGATATGCGCGGCAGAGCGGAGGAAGGCTCTGGATTGGTCAGCGATATTCGGAATAAAGCACAAAATTTCCGAACTGAGGCAGTGAACAGCAAAAAGAATACTGTTGGAATGATGACTTCTAACAGGGAACTTTTGGAGGTTGCCATTGAGAACAGCCGTAGTGTGGAAAAAATTAACAGTCTCACCAGTGAGATTTTAAGTATTTCTAGTCAGACGAATTTGTTGGCGCTAAATGCTTCGATAGAGGCGGCGCGTGCAGGGGAGGCAGGAAAAGGATTTTCTGTTGTTGCAGATGAGATTCGTGTGCTTGCTGACAACAGCCGCGACACGGCGAATAATATTCAGCATATCAGTGTGGCTGTGACGCAGGCGGTTGAGGAGCTGGCGCGCGACGCAAATGAAATGTTGAATTTTATTGATACAGCAATTCTTGTTGACTATGACAAATTTGTGGATATTGCAAGCCAGTATCATGATGACGCGGACAGTATTGATAATATGCTGGTCGATTTCAATCATAAATCACAGAATCTTGAGGAGACGATATCACAGATTACAGGCGGTATTGACGGAATTAACACTGCGGTGGAAGAGAATGCGCAAGGGGTTGCCATTGTTGCAAACAATACTTCTAAGTTAGTGCAATCCCTGATGGGTATTCGTGGACTGTCGGAGAATAACAAAGAAATTTCTGACGAGTTGAAAGCGGAAGTACATTTGTTTAAAAATATATAATTAGTACATAAAAAAGTTCTTGCATTGACAGTGCAGGAATTTTTTTATGCGCAGGGGCGCGTACAAGGAAATATGCTTTCAGTAAAGTTCAATAAAATATTTTTAATCTAGCTAAAATTTTTATAAAATATTTACATTACGAAAAAAAACGAAAATATTTATGTGCGCAATTCACAAATCAACATATAATTTATCGTCAATATTTCCCATTGAAAATAAAGTGCACAATTGATAATATTAAATCAAGATAAAGTTACAGCAGATTTAATCATTCATAAACTGACTCTTTATTAAAAAATAGTTTACGAATGATATCATAATAAAGAAAAAATGTGGTTTTCTTTATAGAATTAATTGGTATCGTTTCCAATGTTTAAAATTGCGCAGAAAACGAACGTTTTCATAATGGTAATTTTATACAAAGTGTTGGAAAATAGAATTGAAAAGTGCAGAGAGCTTAGTAATTTTTTAGACGGTGTTTATTTTAATCCTACATAAGGATTTTAATAATAGAAAATTAATTATTTTAGCAAGGAGAGGTAGAGAATATGAAAAAGCGAGTATTAGCACTAGTAATGTCAACAGTAATGATTACATCTATGTTGACAGCATGTGGTGGAAAGAGTGATGCGCCAACACAGAGTACAAACAATGCAACAGATAACAATGCATCTGCAAACAACACAGCAGATAACAATGCATCTGCGGACAACAGTGCGTCTGCGGAAAATAATGCAGCAGAGAATCAGACTATGGATTTTGGTAGTGGTCAGATTAAGATTTGGGTTCCTGATGCTATAACTGGTGTGACAGATACTTTGTGTAAATCTTTCTTTGAGGCACATCCAGAAATGAATGGTTACACAGTAGCGATTGAGCCAATGGGTGAGGGTGATGCGGCAGGTAATGTCATTACAGATGTGGAGGCAGCTCCAGATCTCTATGCTTTTGCACAGGATCAGATGGCACGTCTTGTTACAGCAGGTGCACTTACAACAATCAGTGGTGATTATGCTACATTTGTGCAGGAATCAAATGATGCAGGTGCAGCAGCGGCTGCAAAGGTAGGTAGTGAGGTTTATGCATTCCCTCTGACATCAGATAATGGATATTTCCTGTATTATGACAAGAGTGTAATAACAGATCCTTCCTCGCTGGAGCAAATCATTGCAGATTGTGAAGCAGCAGGCAAGAACTTCTATTTTGATACAGGAAGCTGGTATCAGACAGCATTCTTCTTTGCTACAGGCTGCGAGCTGTCATTTGAGACAGACGAGAAAGGTAATTTTACAAGCATCAAGAATACATACGCATCTGAAAATGGACTCAAAGCATTGAAGGCAATTAGAACGATGTCAGAGTCAAAATGCTATCAGGATGGTTCCAATGTCGGCAATGCTGTAAACTGGGCTGCAATTGTAGATGGTACATGGGATTCTTCCGCAGCAAAGGATGTTTTGGGTGACAATTATGCATGTGCTCCGCTTCCTAAATTTACAGTGGATGGTGAGACATTCCAGTTAGGTGGTTTTGGTGGATTTAAGCTTTTGGGTGTTAAGCCACAGGCAGAAGCTGGCAAGTTAGTTGTTTGTCTGGAACTGGCAAAATATTTGTCTGATACAGATGCACAGCTTACTCGTTTCAATGAGGTTGGCTGGGGTCCTTCCAATGTAACAGCACAGCAAGATCCAGCAGTACAGGCTGATGAGGCACTTTCTGCACTTGGCGAGCAGCTTCAGTATACAATTCCTCAGGGACAGTATCCAAATGATTACTGGTCAGAGGCAGATGCACTTGGTGAGACAATTTGCGGCGGCAACTTCAAGGGCTATACAGATGAGCAGCTTATGGCAGAGCTTGAAGCATTTGCATCAAAGATGGATGCACTTGTACAACAGTAATAAACTGACAGTTATAATCAGGCATAAGATACAATCTATCATAAAAATTGATCAAAAAGTAACAGAAAACAATACACAGCAGGGGATATGCTCTCCTGCTGTGTATCACCACATGATAATCTGGAGGAAACCATGAAGGAAAATCGAATTGCCGGATTTTTTAAAGGAGTAGGGAACGCTTTTGGATTAATTGGAACCGCATTTTCAAAAGGTGACTGGAAAACAAAGCTTTCTTTTATAATTATGGGATTTGGCTCACTCATGAGGAAGCAGTTTGCTCGCGGAATTGCATTTCTTGCCGTTGAAATTCTCTACATATGGTACATTGTGTCCTTTGGCGCAGGCTATATCAAAGATTTTGGAACTCTTGGTAGTGTTGCAACACGCGAAGAGCCTGCATATTTTAACGGAATAGAAATTGGAAAGACTACGATACTTGGTGATAACAGTTTCTTGATTCTGTTATTCAGTGTAATGACAATTTTTATTACCGCATTATTTATTATTATCTGGTATACTAATATTAAAAATAATTATGAGTCACAGTTAAGGTTGGAGTCAGGGAAAAAGCTTCCAACGAACAAGCAGGACTTGAGCAGCTTGTTAGACCATAACTTTGACAAGACTCTTCTTGCAATTCCTGTGTTTGGCGTGTTTATGTTTGTTGTAATACCAATTGTCTTTATGATTTTGGTTGCATTTACTAACTATGATGCAAATCATCAGCCGCCGACAAATCTGTTTTCATGGGTAGGATTTGAGAACTTTAAGAATCTGCTTTCTATTGGAGGCGCAGGTTTTGGTTCAACATTCTTTACCGTTTTAGGATGGACTTTAGTATGGGCATTTTTTGCAACGTTTCTCAATTATTTTGGAGGTATGGCAGTTGCAATTCTAATAAACAAAAAAGGCATCAAATTCAAAAAGTTATGGAGAACGATTCTGGTCATGACGATTGCGGTTCCACAGTTTGTTTCTCTTCTCTATATTGGAAAGATGTTTGCAAAGGATGGATTGGTTAACGGTTATCTGATGAAATGGGGAGTGATTGACCAGGCGATTCCATTCTGGACGGATCCAACACTTGCAAAGATTATGATTATTGTAATCAATGTGTGGGTCGGCATACCATATGTAATGTTGATTGCCACAGGTCTTTTAATGAATATTCCAGAAGATTTATATGAGAGCGCGCGCATTGACGGTGCAAATCCTTGGCAGATGTTCATAAAGATCACCTTGCCGTACATGCTTTTTGTAACAGGTCCTTATCTGTTGACATCATTCACAGGCAACTTGAACAATTTCAACGTGATTTATTTGCTCAATACTGGTTCTCCGTTGAGTACAGAGTTGACTGGTGGTGCAGGACGAACGGATCTATTGATTACATGGTTGTACAAGTTGACTGTCAACGATACGAACTACCGAATGGCAGCCGTTATCGGTATTATGGTATTTGTGGTGACGGCAGTAATTTCACTGGTGGTATACAATATCTTACCTTCAGTAAAAGATGAGGAGGGATTCCAATAATGGCAAGTAAGAAAAAGATTACAAATATCATTATTTATATTATATTGGTATTAGTTAGTATTATCTGGCTGTTTCCATTTGTGTGCCTAGTGCTGCAAAGTTTCCGCTCCTATAATGAGATGGGCGGCGGTATGGTCGATTATGTCATTCCGAAGAAATTTTCCTTGGATTCATACAGATTCCTCTTTGATCCGAGCAGCAATTTCGTAAATTGGTACAAAAATACGTTGATTATCTCTATCTTTGTGACAATCGGTCAGACGATCTTTGTGCTTTGTACCAGCTATGTACTTTCGAGAATGCGCTTTAAGGGACGTGAGCTCTTGATGAGATTCTGGTTAATCCTTGGCATGTTCCCTGGATTCTTAAGCATGATCTGTCTTTATTTCCTGTTAAAGCAGTTTGGTCTGACACAGGAGGGCGCTGTTCCAGGATTGATTTTGATTAGTGTCGCAAGTTCTGGTATGGGATATTATATCTGTAAAGGCTTCTTTGACACGCTTCCAAAAGCGTTGGACGAGGCGGCGAGAATTGACGGTGCGACAAGAGCACAGATTTTCTTTGGTATGATTATTCCGCTGGCAAAGCCGATTATCATTTATCAGGCGCTAGTTGCATTTATGGGACCATGGTGTGATTATGTGTTTGCTTCCTATGTAGCATTTGGTAACAGCGCGAGTTATAACGTTGCTGTAGGTTTGCAGAGATGGTTGTTTACAGGTGACTATCAAGGTTACTTTACAAGATTCTGCGCCGGCGGTGTGTTGGTTGCAGTACCAGTTACAATCCTGTTTATGTGTCTGCAGAAGTACTATGTAGAAGGTGTAACTGGCGGTGCCGTAAAGGGTTAAGGCAACGTAATGATTTTTCAATTGATCGTTGGTATCCTCTTGGTTGGAGTCGCACTTGGGCTTGGACTGAGAAGTGGAATCGACTGGCAGAGAGGCCGTGGGAAATCGTGGGGTGAAAGCTACCTGAAAGAATATGGCCTTGATGAAGAGAAAAAAGAAAATAAATAAGCATGTTTGAACGACTCCTGTTATAATAATAACAGGAGTCGTTCTGGAATATGCCTATAATAAAGAAGGATGAAATGAGAGGGATAAATATGCACAAAAAATTTGGAAAGCGTTTACTAAGTGCCACAATGTCAGCTCTGATAGCATTGAATTTTTGTGGTTGTGGTAGCACAGAAGATGTGGTGGCGCAAGAGATGGAGTCTGTTGTAGAAAATACTTTTGACTTGGAAACAGATGTCACAGAACCTGAGGAGGAAGCAGATACAGAGAGCACAGAGGAAAGTATGGAGATTGTCGGTGCGATTCCATATGACTATGAACAGGAATTAAATATCATTGATGATAATTACAGAAATTATTATGAGATTTTTGTTTACTCTTTCTATGATTCTGATGGGGATGGGATTGGAGACTTAAATGGCGTTACAGAGAAAATGGATTATATTGAGGAGATGGGCTTTAATGGAATCTGGCTGATGCCAATTATGCAGTCCACAACGTATCACAAATATGATGTGGTGGACTACTGTTCTATCGATACAGAGTATGGTACAATTGAAGATTTTGAAAATTTGGTGGAAGAGTGTCATGATAGAGGGATTCGTGTTGTGATTGATTTTGTAATCAATCATTCTTCGTCGCAACATCAATGGTTTGTGGATGCGTGTGACTATTTAAGAGCGCTCCCAGAAGGGGAGGAACCAGATTTAGACGAGTGCCCCTATGTGGATTACTATCATTTTGCAGAGGAGCAGGTCAACGGAACTTATTATTCAGTTAGTGGCACGAACTGGTACTATGAAGGCGGATTCTGGTCAGAGATTCCGGACCTCAATCTTGCAAGTGACGCGCTTCGAGAAGAACTTGAGGAGATTTCTAGCTTTTGGATTGATATGGGAGTGGATGGATTCCGAATGGATGCTGCCCTGCACTTTGAGGAAAATGATACAGAGTTTAATACGGAGACGCTTGATTGGCTGTATAGCTATTGTACAGATTTAAATCCTGATTTTTATATGGTATCAGAAGTATGGGCAAGCAAAACAACAATTGCAGATTACTATGCGAGTGGAACGCCCAGCATGTTTAATTTTGATGTGGCCGATGCAGAAGGAAAATTGATTAAGACGGCGAGAGGCAATTATAAAGCGGCGAATTTTGTGGAGAGTATGGTAGGATATCAGACGGATTATGCGGACCAGAATCCTGAGTATATCGATGCGCCTTTTATTGCCAATCATGATATGGGACGTGTGGCCAATAGTCTTATGAAGGATGCAAATGATATGAAGATGGCATGTGGTCTTTTAATGACAATGAATGGCAGTCCATTTGTGTATTATGGCGAGGAGATTGGAATGTCAAGCTCTGGAAAAAAAGATGAGAACAAACGTTTACCAATGATTTGGTCAAATACAGATACCACAGGTATGACAAACGGTCCTGTCGATGCAGATAAGGATATTGTCAGTGCATTTGCAGGTGTTGAACAACAGCAAAAAGACCCATATTCTATCTTAAATTACTACAAAAGAGCTGTGCGGCTCAGAAATGAGAATCCTGAGATTGCGCGGGGAGAGATTGAGATTGTTGCGGAATTGACAGAGGGAAATCAGGCAGTGATCACAAAAACTTATGAGGATAGCACAATAGCGATTGCATATAACACTTCAGATGAAGTGATGGAAATTTCCCTTGAGGAAACAGTGCTTGGTGACATGGAAATTTGTGGGTATCTTACTTTAAACGGAGAAGTGGTTGAACTTGATATGGGAGTGTTGTCAATGCCTGCGCAGTCGATATGCATTTTGAGATAAAAGAAAAAAGCGAGAGTCTTTAGACGCTCTCGTTTTTTTTCTTTTAAAAATTGGTTTTAGTATTTAATGCTTAGATTGACTTTTGTACTGACGGGTATGGATATTTTTTTGTCTGTGTCAACGACAGCAGGAAGATAGATCATTTCTGAATCATTTTCATTGATCAGATATACATATGCAAGTTGTCCTGGCTGTGCTTCTGGCAGGGACAAAGAGATACAGATATTGGTATTGATGACTCCTGGCTGTGCAAATACAATCTTTTTTTCATGGAAATAAGGTTCTGTGCCAGCAGTGCAGGTATAACTTAAATCCGTCCCTGTAAAACCGGAGTTGTCCGCATCACTATAGAAGACGAAACTCGCATCTGTACCGAAGGATACTTCAAGTGCAATTCCTTGCCGCGTATTAAGCATAGCTATTGGAGCGGCGTCCACATAGCATTGCGTTCCTTCCACTGTGACTTTCAAAACAGGGCTTCCTGGTTGAGCGAGGTCTTCGGTATTGAAAAATGCAAGTTTATTGGTGATATCTGTCCAACCGGTTATTTGTGTGTCTTTTAAGTTTGTGGTTTTTATCGGACTCAGTGTGTTTGGCGTGCCAGATGGAATCCAATTGGCGTATAGCGTAACGTCATAGGAAGGCATAATATAGGCAACTACAGATTGAGAATAAAGGCTGCCGTCAGATGAAGTCCACCCTGCAAAGGAAAAACCAGGTACGAAACCAGCATCAATTGTTATTTGGGTTCCAGACGCATAAGAACCAGATCTATTTGTGGGAGCAAAACTTCCAATTACGGTCAGTTTCTTTTTGCCGGATTCGGAGCTTCCTGACACAAAATAAGCATTAATAGAATGATTTTCATGGACATTGTAGAAGGTATAGGAAGAAACTGCACCTACGTTGGTACCATCAACTTCTACATAGTTGATTCGATAGCCTTCTGATGGATTAATTGTGTAAGTTTTGTTGTTGCCACGACTTACAGAACGGTTTCCAGAGTCGGAGATAGACCCACCTGCTGCCGCATTTGCTGTAATGGTATACGAATTGCTAGACCCAGAATGGACAGTGACATGCTGGGTTGTTGATCTGGTCACTTTTTTTTCTCCGATGTTTTCTGAAAAGGTGATGGTAACAGAATTCGTTCCAGCAGATAACTTTTCAGGACTAACCGTATAATTAGAAATGTTTCGCCATCGGTTATCGGAGTAATAAGCGCTCACAACCATACCAGTTCTATCAAAGGATTCCCCGTCGGAGTAGCTGGTTTTGTTAGGCGCTTTTTTAATAGAAATGCCAGTAAGTTCATGTGATAATTCTGTACCAGAAGATACTCCTTTTAGGGAAAGTTTCATGCTTTTTGCTGTTGCGCTGTAAGAAGTAATTTCATACTCTGTGTAATTTCCACCAGTCATGGGATCATAAAATTCGCTGATGATTATTATATGTGTATCTCCTTGTTCTGGTTTTTCTGATTTCTCTTGCGCGATGCGTGTACCATAGCAATCATAATAGGTGATGGTGATTGGTGCGGTGTAGTCGATCTGTTTGTTCACGGATACCTTAGAGTCTAAAATGGATATTTCTGTTTTTGGAGGTGTATCAGGTGTTTCGGGTTCCTCTTTGGGGATTTCTGCTGCCCTTACAGACAAACCTCCAAAAACTGAGAGGAACAAAAACATACAAACAAAAATTTTTGCGAGAGTGTAATAAATAGAATCTCTTGTGTTTTTATGGTATCTGATCATGGCATCTCCTCCCTGAAAGTTTAATAGTCTCTCGAAATCTCCTTTGTATCTGTTTTTATGATAGATGCATCTTATAAAAAATCTTCTCACAACATCAGATATAAAAAGATTCTGAGAATCTATTTTATGAAATAGTTACATTTTTAGTATACGGTTTTTTAGAAAAAAATGCAACGGATGTGATTTTGCAATCTTGTATTTTTTAAAAAAGTATATTATAGTATTTATGTAATTGACTATAGGCTTTCGGTATTTGTATCTAAACCTGTTAAGAAATTAACAAATTATTTCTTGACAGGTTTTAAGGGGACAAAGAAGAATCTGAAAGACTATATTGTGGATGGAGGAAGAAATGAAGCTGTATTTGATACGCCACGGAGAGACAGAATGGAATGTAAAGCGACGTTTTCAGGGAAGATCGGATATTCCGCTGAATGAGGAAGGGCGCAGGCTAGCCCGCATAACAGCACAGGCACTTGCACAAGTACCGTTTTCCAGAATATATACAAGTCCGTTAAAGAGGGCGTATGAGACAGCAATGATAATAAAGGGCATGCGGGACATTCCTGTGATTGAGGAGCCGAGAATTATTGAGATTAGTTTTGGTGAGTATGAAGGTCTTTGTTGCGCAAAGGAGCATTATAATATTCCTGATCCGGCGTTTATGAATTTTTTTGACAAGCCAGAAGCATATCAGCCGCCAAAAGGTGCTGAGACAATAGAGGAATTAAAAGTAAGAACTGGTGATTTTTTACAGGAAATTGTGCATAATAAGGATATAGAAAATGAAACAATATTGGTGTCAACGCATGGAGCAGCTCTGCGAGGGATTTTGTCAAATATGCGTGGGATTGGCATTGAGGATTTCTGGAAGGGTGGTGTGCATAAGAATTGTGCAGTTACCATTGTGGATGTGAATCATGGCCAGACATTAATAATGGAAGAGGGAAAAACATATTATTAGAATAAAACGAAAGAAGGCGTCAGAACTTTGGAAAATGAGTATAGCAAGGTAAAAGTAAACAATGAGATAGATTTCTGCTCTGTCACAGATCCAGAGACAAAGACAATGCTGGAAAAAGCGTTTATGAAAGCGAGAGTTTCCTATTTCCTTAGATGGGAGAAGCCAGGTTTTTTTTCTAAAATTTTTGGTGGGGGAAAGGTAAGAATTGTATTTTGTATCAATTCTGCACAGCTTGAGACGGCGGAAGGAGTGTTGGAGGCACTTGGAGAGATTGAGGGAGATATAAAGATGCTGCGGACAAAATCAAACAATAAGATTGGATTTTAAAAAGAAATAGAAGTGAATTGCTCACTTCTATTTCTTTTTTATGCGCAGACCCGTGCAGATGAAATATGCCGCTAAGGCGGCGCACGGGTCGCGCGGCGAGTAGGGAAGAAGATAAATCTTCTCTACTCGATTGCACACGGACGCGGAAAGGAAGAAAAATCTTATTTTTCATTAGAAGATTCTTCATCAAAATATTCTTCACCAGAATAATCTTCCTCAGAATAATTTTCCTCAGAATAATTTTCTTCAGAATAATCTTCTTCAGAAAAATTTTCGCTAGAATCATCTTTGTCCGAAAAATTTTCCTCAGAAATATACTGATTATCAGGATACTGTTCGTCTGAATAATCCTTGTTGGAGTATTCCATATTGGAAAAATCTTCTTCAGAATAATTTTCGTCCGAATACGTATCGCTTGGATATTGACTTTGGGGATATATTTCCTCGGAATATTCCTCATTATGGTATTCCTTGTTGGGATAAGGCTGTTCGGGATACGTTTCGTCAGGAGATTCATCCTCATAATATTCATCTTCATAGTATTCTTCGTCAGAATAGTTCTCCTCATAGTATTCCTCATCAGAATAGTTTTTCTCGTAGTACTCCTCATCAGGATAGTTCTCCTCGTAGTATTCCTCATCAGAATAGTTCTCCTCATAGTATTCCTCATCAGAATAGAGTTCTTCTTCGTAATCCTCCTCATATTCGTTGGCAGTATTGCCATCTTTCCGAAAGAAACTGTATACAGAATAACAGATTAGTGCCACCACAGCGAAGATAGCGGCGCCCAGTGCAACGACCACAGGAGTGCCAAGTAAACTGCCAGTAGTTTCTGAATGATTTTCCTCTGTATCTTCCTCAGTCTGTGTGTCTAATATCATATCACTGTCCACGTCGTCTAATGTGCCAGCTTCATCATCAGGGATTGTATTGTCCGGTGAGGAAGGAGTTACTGTAACAGAAGTGCCTGTGCCATTGAGTGGCGCGTCAGACAAAAATTCTGCGGAAACATATGCAGAGTTGCCAGAGTACTGAATCTGATACCAGTTGTCCGCAGTTTTTCCAGTTATGGTAATTTCTTGGCCGGATTGTAGCTTCCCCAGTATTTTAGAGTCTTTAGAGGTAGAAGGTTTGCTGCGAACATTAAGCTTGGTTGTCGCATAGTACGTTCCGCTCATAGGAGTCACATCAAAACTGCCCTGACTAGAAGAATTTTCGGATGAGACAGGAGGCTTTGCAGAGGGCTGTTCAGGCTGTGGTGTTATTGTTGTAGTGTCTGAAGAAGGCGGCTGTGGAAGTGATTCCTGCGGCGGAGTCGGATTCGATTCCACATTGGAAGCATCCGTGGAAGGAGTTGTGGCTGGTGGCTGGGATTCTTCAGGTTGCGGAAGAATAGGAGTTCCGGTAGCAGGAGTGTCAGCAGGTACACTTTCCGCAGGTGTACTCTCAGCGGGCGTACTTTCGGCGGGTGTGTTTTCTCCAGGTTTGCTTTCTGCTGGGGCATTTTCCGCAGGTGTACTTTCAGCGGGCGTACTTTCCGCAGGTGTGCTCTGTGCAGGTATACTTTCCGTTGGTGTTGTATTGGTTTCTGCTGCCAAAGTTGGCAGTGGTGTTGCATAAAAGAGCAGTGCCGCTGTGGTGTATAAAATTATTTTTTTGGTTTTGTAAAATCTTTTTTTCACAAAAGGAATCCTCCTTGTATTTTTGTGAGGAACCGTTCAGAAATAAACAGTTCCTAATGAGACGCATTGGATTATAACATAGTTTATAGTATATCATGCCCGAAGAAAAGATTATATATAAAAATAAAAAAATTTATTGACAATTTGCTACAGATTTACTACTATAATAAAATACGAATATTCTCGAAAAGGAAAGCCAAAGAGGCGTATCCATCGGCATTGATTCGCCCTTTGTTGCAGTTGTCTGCAAGAAAGGCTTTTTTATGCGCAGACCTGTGCAGATGAAATATGCCGCTAAGGCGGCACACGGGTCGCGCGGCGAGTAGGGAGAAGATAAATCTTCTCTACTCGATTATATAGAGTTATAGAAAGGAGTAAAGTATGGGCAAGGAGTTGGCAAAGACTTATGACCCACATGGTTTGGAGGACAGAATTTATCAGAAGTGGATGGAACGAAAGTATTTTCACGCAGAGGTTGATAGGAGCAAGAAACCATTTACGATTGTGATTCCACCTCCTAACATTACGGGACAGCTTCATATGGGACATGCACTTGACAATACAATGCAGGATATTTTGATTCGATTTCGGCGGATGCAGGGATACAATACGCTCTGGCAGCCAGGGACGGACCATGCAAGTATTGCTACGGAAGTCAAGATTATAGAAAAATTGAAAGAAGAAGGCATAGACAAGCACGATTTGGGGAGAGAAAAATTTCTCGAACGCGCTTGGGACTGGAAAAAGGAGTATGGTGGGCGGATTATTAGTCAGCTAAAGAAGTTGGGTTCTTCGTGTGATTGGGATCGGGAACGTTTTACTATGGATGAGGGCTGTAATAAAGCCGTGACAGAAGTGTTTTGCAAGATGCATGAAAAAGGGTATATCTATAAGGGCGCGAGAATGATAAACTGGTGTCCAATATGCAATACTTCTATCTCGGATGCCGAGGTTGAGTATGAGGAGCAAGCAGGGCATCTGTGGCATATAAAATATCCAGTCTTAAATGAAGATGGCACAGAATCAGGCGAGTATCTAACGTTTGCGACGACACGACCAGAAACAATGTTGGGAGATACTGCGGTAGCGATTCATCCAGAGGATGAGCGATATGCGCATCTGCGCGGAAAGAAGTTGATGCTTCCTTTGATGAATCGTGAGATTCCAGTGGTGGAAGATACGTACGTTGATATGGAGTTTGGAACAGGTGTAGTAAAAATTACACCAGCACATGATCCGAACGATTTTGAGGTTGGAAAGCGGCATAATCTTCCGATTGTCAACATTATGAATGATGATGCGACCATCAATGAAAATGGTGGAAAGTATGCGGGTATGGACCGCTATGAGGCAAGAAAGGCAATTGTCTCAGAACTTGATGCGATGGGGCTTCTTGTAAAAGTGGAGGATTACAGCCACAATGTAGGAACGCATGACCGCTGTAAGACAACGATAGAGCCGCTTGTAAAACAACAGTGGTTTGTCAGAATGGACGAGCTGATTCAACCGGCAGTGGAGGCGGTAAAGAGCGGCGCGATCAAACTGATTCCTGAGCGTATGGAAAAGACATACTATAATTGGACAGACAATATTAAGGATTGGTGTATTTCCAGACAGCTTTGGTGGGGACATCGGATTCCAGCGTACTATTGTGATGCATGTGGAGAGATTGTTGTTGCAAAGGAGATGCCAGAAGTCTGTCCAAAGTGTGGCAGCAAGCATTTTACACAGGACCCAGACACCCTTGACACATGGTTTTCTTCTGCGCTCTGGCCATTTTCAACGCTTGGATGGCCTGATAAAACAGAAGAGTTAGACTATTTTTATCCGACAGATGTGCTTGTGACGGGGTATGATATTATCTTTTTCTGGGTGATTCGTATGATTTTCTCAGGCTATGAACATATGGGGGAAAAGCCATTCCATACAGTGCTGTTTCATGGACTGGTGCGCGATGCGCAGGGACGCAAGATGTCAAAGTCTCTGGGGAATGGGATCGATCCACTTGAGGTTATTGAACAGTATGGTGCGGATGCACTCCGAATGACTTTAATCACAGGAAATGCACCTGGAAATGATATGCGTTTTTACTATGAGCGGGTGGAGGCAAATCGGAACTTTGCAAATAAAATCTGGAATGCATCACGTTTTATTATGATGAATATGGATGGCAAGACTGTGACGGACGCATCTGATTCTTTGGAACCGGTGGACCGCTGGATCTTATCCAAACTAAACAGCCTGATAAAAGAAGTTACTGACAATATGGAGAGCTTTGAGTTGGGCATTGCTGTTCAGAAGGTTTATGATTTTATTTGGGATGAGTTCTGCGATTGGTATATTGAAATGGTTAAGCCAAGACTGTATAACTCTGATAATACGAGTTCGCAAAATGCAGCGCTGTGGACATTAAAGACGGTGCTGATTGATGCGTTAAAGCTGTTGCATCCATATATGCCATTTATCACAGAGGAAATTTTCTGTACACTTCAGTCAGAGGAAGAGTCCATTATGATATCTAGGTGGCCAGAGTATACAGAGGCGCACAGCTTTATAAAAGATGAGAAAGACATTGAGATTATTAAGGAGGCAGTGCGCGGCATTAGAAATGTTCGTACTAAGATGAATGTGGCGCCTTCAAAGAAAGCACATGTCTTTGTTGTCTCTGACAAGGCAGAAATTAGGGAAACTTTTATAGAAGGAAAACTTTTCTTTGCGTCGCTTGCCTATGCGTCTGATGTGGAGATTCAAGACAACAAGAATGGGATTGCGGATGATGCAGTTTCTATTGTGATTGCCAATGCCAATATTTATATTCCTTTTGCGGAGTTGGTTGATATAGCGCAGGAGATTGCGCGTTTAGAAAAAGAAGAAAAACGTCTGGAAAATGAACTTGCGCGTGTGAATAGTATGCTAAACAATGAAAGATTTATGTCAAAGGCGCCAGAGGCAAAGATTGCTGAGGAGAGAGAAAAATTAGCAAAATATGTACAAATGAAGGAACAAGTCACAGAACGGCTTGCGCAATTGAGGTAAATCGTGTTACAATAAAGGCATAAGAGGGCGATTTATGCCTTCTCGGAGGTGAGCAGATGGTTAATGTCAAATCTTATGTCAGAATAGCAGACGATAAAACTGAAGCGTGGCTTTACTTGTGCGCGCCCGAAGAAGGCACAAGATATGAAAAGCCGGAGATTATACGATACCTTCAGCTAAACGGAGTGGTTGCGGGTATCAATGAATCCCATGTAGCAGCAATGTGTAAGAAAAAGATTTATGAGCGTGAGGTAAAAATAGCATCCAGTGAAAAAGGAGACCCAGGAAATGCAGGGCGGTTTGAATTTTTCTTTAACACAGAAAAACCAAAGCCAGAGATCAGAAAGGATGGCACAGTAGATTACAGGAGCATGTCTTTGGTACAGAATGCAGAGGAAGGGCAGTTGCTTGCTGTGTATCATCCAGCAGTTCAAGGAACTGCTGGACGGGATGTCACAGGTGCTTTTGAAAAAGCAAATACTTATAAAGAGCTTCGACCACTTACAGGAAAAGGAATTAGCAACGACGAAGACCCTAATAAGTACTATGCAGCCAAGGCTGGTAAGATTGAGTATGACGGTGATAATAAGCTGTCTGTGGTAGAGGTATATGAAGTTCAAGGCGGATGTGACTATGCAAACAATGCACTGGTCGATTTTAATGGCGATGTCATTATTCATGGAAATGTAGAGGCTGGAGTTACAATCCACGCTGGAAAAAGTCTTACTGTTGACGGTGTGGTTGAGTCTGCGAACATAACAGCAGGAGGTACAGTCTGCCTTAAGCGTGGTATGCAAGGGGCAGGAAAAGGTGCAATTATCGCGGGCGGAGATATCTTTACAGAATTTATCGAATATGCGAATGTTAGTGCGGGCGGAAGTGTTCAGTCGAATGTTATTTTGAATTCAAAGGTTACTGCGGGGGATCAGATTACACTTACAGGTAAGAAGGGATTGATTGCAGGAGGATATGTGCATGCAATGATGGGCGTTAGCTGTCAGAATGCAGGTAATATGTCAGAGATTAAGACTGGAATCCATGTGGGTGTAATGCCAGAAATTATGGAAAAACGTATCGAAGTGAATGAACAGTACAATAAGCTCAATCAGGAATTGGATGAAGTGGCAGCGGGAATGGCGAAGATTCTGCGTGTCAGACAACAGACAGGAGAGCTTAATGAACAGCTTCAAGCACATCTCAATGACCTTAAAGTTAGAAAAAATCAGATCTATGTAAAGTGTATGACGGCAAAGAGGCAGGCTGATGAACTAGAGAATACAATACTGAAATCAAGAGAGGCCAAAATTAAAATTAGCGGAAATATTTATAAGGGCACTGTTATCAGCATTGATGACAATCGGATGGTCATTAATCGTGATACAAGCTTTATGGAGTATTCCGCGCAGAATGGTGTGATTGTGGGAACCGTGGTGGTTATTTAACACAATCCCTTACAAGTTGAGTTATAAAAGGGTTCGCGTTCCGAGGCGGGCCTTTTTTATGCGCAGACCCGCACGCCGATGCAGAGGAAAAATTATGGAAGAAAATCAAATACAAAATTATGTTTTGGCGGAACAATTTCTAGCAGAGGTTCCAAGATTTACTAAAAAAAATCCGCTTGAGGATACGAAAAAATTTTATGCATATATACAGCGCTGTTCAAATGGAAAGTACTGTGAGCATTGTCTGGGAAAAATTATTCATATTGCGGGCACCAATGGAAAAGGGTCTGTGTGTGCTTATCTGCAAAGCATTTGCAAGGAAAGTGGTTATCGGACGGGTATGTTTACTTCTCCTCATTTAATGACAACAAGAGAGCGCTTCTGTGTAGATGGTAACATTTTGTCTGAGGAGGAATTTTTAAATGCATTTTACTGGTTGTCAGATCAGATTGCAGCGTATCATGCAAATGAGCCTGAGTATAATCCAACATATTTTGAGCGATTGTTTTTTATGGGGATTTATGTGTTTGCAAAAGCGCAAGTTGATGTTTTGATATTGGAGACAGGGCTTGGTGGGCGTCTTGACACAACAAATGTAATCAACAATCCTGTTCTCACAATAATCACAGAAATTGGTTTGGATCACATGGAGTATCTTGGAGACACAATTGATAAGATTGCTGCCGAGAAGGCTGGAATTTTGAAATCGGGAGTACCTGTCGTATTTTCGGACAGAAAAAAGGCGGCTTCAGCAGTTCTGTGTGAGAAAGCGCAAAAACTTGGCTGTGAATGTCATGCAGTGTCAGAAAAGGACTATAAAATAAATGAAATTCAGAAAAAATTCATTGATTTTTCTGTTGTCAGTCGTTATTATGATTATGGTAGACTGATTGTGGATACAGCGGCAGTTTATCAGATCGAGAATGCAGCCATTGCAATTCGCGCTGCTGAAGTTTTAAAGAGGGATTGTGGCTTAGAGACAATTACTATAAAATCCATAAAAAATGGAATTAGAAAGATGCGCTGGGCTTGCCGGATGGAAGAGGTTCAGCCAGGTGTATATATTGATGGTGCACACAATGAAGATGGGATTGCGGCGTTTGTGCAATCGTTAAAGCAAGCGCCAATTTTTACGAATACAAAACATAAGTTTGATAAAAAATGTGTGCTTATTTTTTCTGTTGTTAGCGATAAGCAGTATGATAAAATGATAGAGATGCTTTGTGGTCTTCCTATGGTTACAGATTTTGTAATTACGCATATTCCAGGAGAGCGGGGAGTGAAACTGGCGGAGCTGAGGAATATATTTGACAGATATGCCGACGGGAATACATGGGGGATATATACTTATGAAAAAATAGAGGATGCAGTTGCATTTGGTCTGTCAGTCGGAAAAGATGGAGGCAGGGTATATATTGTTGGTTCGCTGTATCTGGCAGGGATTGTAAAGGAATTCTTTGCTAAGAATAGTAAGAGGGTGTGATTCATGACGACGTTTGGAGGAGTATCATGATAGATTTTGAAGAAGAATTAAAGAAATTTCATCCTAGCCTGGAAATTGAGGATGTGGAGGATGCAATATATAATCAAGATGTGACAGACCTCGCGGATGTTTTGGTAAAATTAGTTAAGGAATCGAAGGAATCTGAGGAAGAGTAGGGGAGCTTGGTATGTATTGCTTTAATTGTGGATGTCTATTGTCCGAGAAAGATTTTTGTACAGGTTGTGGCGCAGATGTGGTGTTATACAAGAAAATTATGTATGCCGCCAACCGATTTTATAATGATGCGCTGGAAAAAGCGAAAGTGAGGGATTTGTCCGGTGCAGTGTCGAGCTTGCGTCAATGTCTGAAGTTAAATAAGTATCATATTGATGCGAGAAATCTGTTGGGACTTGTGTACTTTGAGCGCGGAGAGGTTGTTGCAGCGCTGAGCGAGTGGGTGATGAGCAAGAATGTACGAAACGAGAAAAATATCGCGAATGACTACATAGATATGATACAGAATAATCCAGGAAGACTGGATTCCTTTAATCATACAATTAAAAAATATAATATGGCTTTGAATTACTGTCAGCAGGGCAGTCTTGACTTGGCAGTGATTCAGCTTAAGAAGGTCGTTTCAATGAATGCGCGATTTGTGCAGGCAAGGCAGTTGCTAGCACTTCTATATCTGAACACGCAGGAGTGGGACAAGGCTAAAAAGGAGCTTGAGAAAGCTCTCAGTATAGATACAAACAATACAATTACACTGCGCTATCTAAAAGAAGTTGAAGAAATGACGCCGGCAGACGAGGAGCGCGTGCGCAAAAAGAAAGAGGCTGTGGTGTACCAAAGTGGCAACGAGACTGTGATTCAGCCAATTGCAAAGAAAGATAGGACAGCTTTTCAGACAGTGATCAATATATTGATTGGTGTGGCGATTGGTGTGGCAATTGCATGGTTTTTAGTGCTTCCATCAAGAATACAAAAGGCTCAGACAGAAGTCAATGAAAAGTACAAGGCAGTCAGTGAACAGTTGGATGCGAGGACTGGACAGATTGATGAACTGACAACGCAGATTAAAGAACTGACACAGGAAAAAGATTCTCTGACAAGTAGTCTGACAGAGGCTCAGGCAAACAAAGTACAGTTGATGGCCAATACGCAATTGATAGAAGCGGTCTTGATGAACATGAAGGGGACAGGGGATGAGATGGCAGTTGCGGAGGTTTTAGAACAAATTAATCCAGAGTATCTGCAAAATGATGCCACAGAGAGTTACAAGGCGCTGTATGAAGCACTGCGGGAGGACGTGAGCAAAGTTGTAGCGAGAAATAGTTATAATGTGGGTTATGATGCATATCGGTCAGAGGATTATGACACGGCGATCAAAAACCTTGAGCGGGCGTATTCCTATGATCCAACAAATGGCGAGGCGTTGTATAATCTTGGTAATTCTTACAACAAGAAGGGGAATCTGGACAAGGCAGTGGAGATATACGAGCAGGTGGTGGAACTTTTTCCAAATACGGCGAAGGCAAGAAAGTCACAAAATTACATAAAGGAAATTAAAGGTGAATGACAGCATACAATAGAGATACAAAAGAGGACATACTATTAGGGTACGTCCTCTTTTTATGCACACGGGCACCCAAAGGAAATATGCAGCGAAAGCTGACGGGTGTCCGGCGCGGCGGGTAGTGGAAATTCCCTATTCGGTTATGAATGAAGATGATTAGAAAAATGTGGGAAATGGAGGAGCATAAATGGAACAGAATATGGAGGAGTATGCGATCATTGATAATTATTTGTGTATAAAGATGCCGCAGGAAGTGGATCATCACGGCGCTGCTGGGATTCGAGAGTGTGCGGACAGGCTGATTTTAGATGACAAGGTGAAAAATATAGTGTTTGATTTTGAAAACACAACGTTTATGGATAGTTCTGGTCTTGGGATTATTATAGGACGGTACCGTAAAATTTCTTGTTTTGGCGGAAAGGTGTACGCGATTAACACAAGTGAACGTATCAATAGGATTTTAAAAGCATCTGGTATGTCAGCGATTATAGAAATTCTGGCGTAAGGGATTGCTAATTTAGGAAGGGAAAAGGATTTTATATGGAAACTTTAAAGAATCAAATCTCGATGGAATTTGATGCCATATCGGAGAATGAGAGGCTCGCAAGGGTTGTGATAGCTGCGTTTTTGGCAGGAATTGATCCCACAATTGACGAGCTTGAGGACGTGAAAACAGCAGTGTCGGAGGCCGTTACCAATGCAATTATTCATGGTTACAAAGAAAAAGGCGGAAAAGTGATTCTGCGTGCAAACCTTTCCGCAGAAGGGGAACTTTCAGTTGATGTCATAGATCATGGAGTGGGTATAGCGGATGTGGAAGAGGCAATGCAACCGCTTTTTACAACGGGTGCGCCCACTGAGCGATCTGGAATGGGTTTTTCTTTTATGGAGGCGTTTATGGATGGACTGGATGTGGAGAGCGCCCCAGGAGAAGGAACTTGTGTACATATGTGGAAACGATTTGAAAAGCGACAAATGGCAGGAACAAAACCAATTCTTCAGGCAGCAGTGTGGAATAGAAGTGGCAGGGAATAATATATGGAGGCGAAGGAACTTTTTATCAGGGCACAGAAAGGGGATAAGGAGGCGAAGGAACAGCTTTTTAAGGACAATATGGGGCTTGTGCATCATGTGATAAAACGCTATGTTAACAGAGTTGGAATCGAGACAGAAGATTTGTTTCAGATTGGCGCGGTGGGACTTGTCAAAGCAATTGAAAAGTTTGATATAGATTATGGCGCGTGTTTTTCGACATATGCAGTCCCTTTGATTGTGGGAGAAATTCGGAGGTTTTTGCGCGATGATGGTATGATAAGGATTAGCAGAAGCGTAAAGGAAAACGGAAAGCGGATAAATTGGATTCGGGAGGCATTTTTGCAGAAAATGGGCAGAGAGCCAACAATATCAGAACTTGCAAAGGATTCTGGAATCCCTGCGGAGGATATTGTAACAGCGCTTGAAGCCTGCCGCGAAGTGGAGTCAATTTATAAGACAGTCTATGCATCCGATGGAAATGAGATGCTTTTGATGGACACGCTTGGAAAGGAAGGTGAGAGTGATGAAATTGTAAATCGGCTATTGTTGGAGAAGCTACTCAATACGCTTGACGAGCGCGAGAAAAATTTGATTCGCCTGCGCTATTTTGAAAATAAAACGCAGATGCAGGTGGCGGGGGATCTTGGTATGAGTCAGGTTCAAGTTAGCCGATTAGAAAAAAAGGTACTGCTTCGACTGCGACAGGAAGTAATGGTGTAAATAAATGGGAGAAATGCTATAAAGTTTGATGGAAAAAATGCCGATATTAAGAATAACTGGAAATATAGGGAAAAGACTTCCTATGTGTAAAATAGATTATTTAAAGAAAGGCTGGTATGAATATGAATGGAATCAATTACAGTTCACTTTTGAACAATACAGGAATTTTTTCAAATCAAACAAATAAGGATGAGGCAACTTTTACAGGAACAGTTACAAGAGCAAACAGAAAGGTACCAACAAAAAAGACAGATGCGGATAACAAACAGTCAAATGTGGACAGGGATACATATGAGTATAGTGGACAGACACGTGAAGTAAAGGCAGGGTACAGCAGACCAAAGCGCACAGAGTCGTCAGAGTACAAGGCACTTGATTCCAATGGTATCCAAGAAGGCGTTCAGTTGAGTGATGCTGCGAAGGATTTGCTCGCAGAGCTCAGAGAGAAATATGGCAATATGGATATCGCCGTGGCGGAGTGGTCTACGGATGAAGAGCAGGATTACTATGCAAGTCTTTCTGATAAGGATTACAGCGTGTTGATTAATCCTGAACTTCTTGAGAAGATGGCAACAGATCCAGCGGCAAGAGAGAAATATGAGAGTATTCTTAGCGGCGCAGGCGAGAAGTTTGATACAATCAAGGAAGAACTTGGTGACGACGCAGACAAGATTCAAAGCTTCAGTATTACACTAGATAAGGATGGAAATGTTTCTTATGCAGTGAAGCTTCTCAAAGATATGCAGGAGAACAGCAGCAAGGCAGATAAGAAGCAGCAGGAGCGCCTGGAAGAGAAGCGCGCTGAGCGGAAGAAGGCTGAGGAGGATCGGGTTGAAAAAATTGAGGAGAAGAAGCAGGAGACTGAGAAGGTAGAGGCTTCTTCTATAGAAGAACTGATTAAGAAGATAAAAGAAAAACTTCACCCAGAGCAGGCAGAAACAGAAGAAGAAATGTAGATATTGAGGAACAGGTTACTGTTCAGACAGGAATAAAAAAGGCAGATGATTCATCTGCCTTTTTTATTGCCTTTTTATATGGAGGTGATATAATGTACGTGGAAGTATAGTGCATGTTGATCATAATTAATGGTCTTTGGAAATTGCTGAGAGTGCGAACTGAATTATAGGAGGAACGAATGACGTGAAAATAATAATTGCAGGGGAGGGCAAAGTAGGTGCGATGCTGACAAAACAGCTTTCTGCGGAGGGCTATGATCTCACCTTAATTGACGCTGATTCGGAAGTGCTGGAATCCACAGAGGCACGGTATGATATTATAACGGTACAGGGAAACTGCGCATCGATGGAAATATTGGAGAAGGCTGGAATCAAGGATACGGATTTGCTGATTGCAGTGACGGATGCAGATGAAATCAACCTGCTTTGCTGCATGACAGCGCATGGGATGAATCCTGCTATTCACACGATTGCCCGCATTAGAAATCCAGAGTATACAGACCAAATTTACAAGATGCGTAGTCTTTTTGCGCTCTCCATGATGATTAATCCAGAACGGCAGGCCGCTGTTGAAATTGAACGGCTGTTAAAGTATCCTGGATTCTTAAAGCGGGATACTTTTGCAAAGGGGCGAGTGGAGATTGTGGAGCTTCGTGTGGAATCTGGACATAAGCTCTGTAATACAGCACTAAATGATTTGTATAATATTGTAAAGTGTAAAATTTTAGTGTGTGCTGTAATTAGAAACGGCAAGGCATTCACTCCGGGTGGAGATTTTGTGCTGTTGGCGGGAGACCGTATTTTTGTGACAGCACCAACCAATGTACTGACAACACTTCTTAGAAATCTGGGAATTATTACACGTAAGGCAAAGCGTGTTATCCTGTGTGGAGGCGGACGTGTAAGCTATTATCTGGCGCAGATGCTCATTAAAAATGGTGTGAGTGTTCAGATTGTAGAGCAGAATTATGACAAGTGTGTTCAGCTTTCCGATGCACTTCCAAAGGCGTCCATCATTCATGGAGATGCCACAAAGGAATTTTTGTTGGACAATGAAGGAATTTCTGACTGTGATGCCCTAGTAACACTCACAGGTGTAGATGAGATGAACATTATTGTCTCCTTGTATGGAAGTAGCTGCAAGGTTCCGCAGATTATTACAAAGCTTGGAAGGCTTGAGAACAATACTATACTGGATGCACTGCCGTTAGGCAGCATTATCAGTCCCAAAGAATTAAGCTGCAATACAATAGTGCAATATGTACGCGCTATGAAAAATCAGACAGGAGCGGCGCTCACAGTATATACGATTGCAGACGGGCAGGCGGAAGCAGTGGAGTTTATCGTGGACCAGAATACACTGCACTGTGGGGAACCACTCAAGAAACTTCGGATTAAGAAGAATGTGCTGGTAGTGTGTATTATGCATGGCGCACAGCTTGAGATTCCCAATGGTGATTCCAGCTTTGTGCGTGGAGATACGGTTATAATTGTGACAATCGCTGACAGGGTTATCTATCAGTTGAATGAAATTTTTGAGAGCTGACTTTAAGCATCTTTGTTAGTAAAAGGGAGGATATGCAGTCATGAATTATAAAATGATGGGCAGATTTATAGGGCATATTCTGCTGGTGGAGGCAGGCTTTATGACAGTTCCGCTGGCGATTAGTCTAGCTCAAAAAGAAAGGATGGCAGCAATCGGTTTTGCTGCCAGTTTTGGTATTATTTTGGTTTTGGCGCTGCTCTTGAGTATGCTGTGTAAGGGAAGTGAGAAAGGATTTCGGGCAAGAGAGGGGTTGGTGTGTGTCGGTGTGAGCTGGATTGTTATGAGTTTACTCGGCTCTTTGCCTTTTTATATCTCTAGGGAAATTCCTTCGTACTTGGATGCGCTGTTTGAGACGGTTTCTGGATTTACAACAACAGGCGCGTCGATTCTACCAGAAGTGGAAATACTTTCCAAAGGAATCCTCTATTGGAGAAGTTTCACGCATTGGCTAGGCGGAATGGGAGTGCTTGTCTTTGTGTTGGCGGTAGGGGCCTTTGGAGAGAGCAGTAAAGGGTTTACAATGCATCTTTTGAGAGCAGAAAGCCCAGGACCGCAAGTGGGAAAATTAGTTCCAAAGATGAAAAAGACAGCGGAGATATTATATCTGATTTATATGATGCTCACAATTGTAAATATCGTTTTTTTGCTTGCGGGCGGTATGCCTTTGTTTGATTCTGTATGTACGGCATTTGGTACAGCAGGAACAGGAGGTTTCGGAATTAAAAATGATAGTATTGCCAGTTATAGTCCGTATATTCAGAATGTATGTACTGTTTTTATGTTGTTGTTTGGCGTCAATTTTAGCTGTTATTATATGCTTTTGCTGCGCCAGTTTTACAGCGTGTTCAAAGATGAGGAATTGCGTCTCTACTTAGGAATTGTGTTTGGTAGTATTGTGCTAATTACCTTCAATGTAAGAGGATTTTATGGCACTTTGGAAGAGACTGTACGCCATGCTGCTTTTCAGGTGGCGAGTATTGTGACAACTACTGGGTTTGCGACGACAGATTTTGATTTGTGGCCTAGTTTTTCCAAGGCGATTATATTGGGATTGATGGTAATCGGTGCAAGTGCGGGAAGTACGGGAGGCGGATTTAAGTGTGCGCGGGTTTTAATTATAGTTAGAAGCCTTCGCAGAAATCTACGGCGTGCAATCTCACCACAGAAAGTGCAGGTTGTGAGAATCAATAATCATATGATTGATGAGAAAGTACTTGAGAATACCAATGCGTATCTTGCTGCCTATGTCATTATTTTATTTGTCAGTTTTATCTTGGTGTCAATCGACCAATTTTCGATTACGACAAATATTACGGCAGTGCTATCATGTTTTAATAATATTGGTCCAGGGCTTGAGGCGGTGGGGCCTACCTGCAATTTTGGAGATTTTAGTTGGCTGTCAAAATTGGTGTTGATTGTGGATATGCTTGCAGGCAGACTTGAGATTTTCCCAATTTTAATTCTGTTTTCCAGAAGCACATGGGGACGCCTAAAAAGTTGAAAAGATACATGCAACGCTGTCCGTGGGAATGGGAGTATTATTTTTGTCAAAAATATAGACAGGCAGATGATTTGTAGTACCTTCTTTCCATGTAAGGTGCTCTGGCGGAACATGGAGTGAGAACCCCCTTTTACGCTTGATTCGTGATACATAATCCGTGATGGAATCCAAGGGGGTGTCAAACTCCATGCCATAGACGTAGCCGTTGTCTGTTCTGCCAACGTGATGGATATCAGAGCCAGCAGTCATGGTGATGTGATGCTCCTTGGCATAACGGTATGCAAGACGGTCCTGCTCGTGAGGATTTCCGCAATTTGCTACTTCAAAGGCGTCACATTGATGTGGGTGCACATAGATTTCAGACAGATATCCTCTTTCTCGAAAGGGGTGTGCTTGTACGACAAGTCCACCGTCAGCTTTGATTTTTTGGTAGTGTGTGATGTGGTCCCATGTCATTATTTCAGGGTGGTTCTTTAGCCATTTTTTGTCAAGTCCATAGACAAGAAATTCATCACCGTAAAAACGACATTCCCATGCGAAAAATACTTTGAGTCCTTGTCGGTCTCCTTCTGCTTTGGCGTCCTCGTAACCACTGCAAAAAATATCCACACGTTCTTCCCACGGTAGATTTTCAGGAACACAACAGTTGCCATTAAAAAAATGGTCTGTGACAATTATGCCATCATACCCGAGATTTTTGTAGAAAGAAATGTATTCGGAACCTGCACTTTTGGCACATGCACTGGCAGCGGTTGTATGTAGGTGAGTTTCATAGATGTAAGACATATATTAAATACCTCCAAGATTGTTTTTTGATATCTAAGGAACGATTCAAAAGTGATTTCTGAACAATTCCTAAGGAATTGTAGAAAAATATTATAACATAAAATTGATAGAAAGGGAATAAAAAGGAATGGAACAGGACAGAGTACCGCTTCTGGAGGCAGTCACCGAGTTTATTGATAGACGACCAGCATACTTCAGAGTACCTGGGCATCGGTTGGAAAAAGGAATTAGTCCGTGCTGGACGGACAAAGTTGGAGAGAAAATTTTTTCCTATGATGTGACGGAAACTCCCCTCACCGACGATTTGCACTGTCCTGCGGGAGCAATTGATGCGGCCCAGAAACTGTTTGCTGCGCTCTATGGAGCGGACCAGAGTTTTTTTCTTGTAAATGGGAGTACCTGTGGAAATGAGGCAATGATTCTCAGTGCAGCACTTGCGGGAGAGAAGATTTTGGTTGCCAGAAATGCGCATAAATCTGCAATGATGGGATTGATTTTATCTGGGGCAGAACCTGTATATTTAATGCCAGAGGTCCTTTGCGAGTGGGGGATACAAGGCGAGATTACGGAGGCGTCTGTCAGAAAAGGATTTGCCGAAAATCCTGACTGCAAGGCGCTTTTTATGGTGAGTCCAAGCTATTATGGGGTGTGCTCTGACTTGGCGGCGATAGCGAAAGTCTGTCATGCATATGGTGCTCTTTTGCTGGTGGATGAGGCGCATGGAGGACATCTTTATTTTCATAAGAAATTGCCTATGGGGGCACTTGCGGCGGGAGCAGATCTGTGTGTACAGAGTATGCATAAGGTGACAGGGGCTTTGACACAGAGTTCTGTGCTGCACAGCAAATATCACGGTGTGGGTGGTGCTGTGCTGGAACGGATCGCACAGAATTTACAGTTGGTACAGAGCACAAGTCCAAGCTATATTCTGATGATTTCTCTTGACTGTGCGCGGTATGAGCTTGCGCTGCATGGAACAGAAATGATGGAGAAAGCGTTATTTCTCGCGGCATATGCAAGAAAAAAGATTGCAGAAATTGCGGGATTTCGCTGCATGGAGGGTGAGCGGTTTGACGGCACGCGTCTTGTGTTCTCTGCGCGTGAGATTGGATTGACGGGATATGCATTAGAACAGATTCTCTATGAAAAATATGCAGTCAATATGGAATTAGCGGACCAGGAAAATGTGCTTGCAATTGTCACTTATGCAAATGAAATGGAGGATTTGGACAGATTGATTGCGGCATGTTCAGAAATTAGCAGAACATATATAGGACATACGGTTTTGCAGAGCGAAACTGCATATCCGCCATTTCCGTCACTTCCTGAGCAAGTTATGACGCCGCGGAGTGCTTATTTTTCCAGTAAGATATCCGTTTGCTGGCAGGATGCAGTCGGTCTGATATCTGGTCAGATGATCGCACCGTATCCACCAGGGATTCCCGTGATCTATCCTGGAGAACGAATCAGTCAAGAGGTGTGGGCGTATATTGATTGTTTTCGCAGGGAAGGACGTCATATGCATGGTTTGGATAAGAACGGAAAATTGGAAAAAATTCAGATAATACCTGTATAATTTGTTTTTGTCTTGGGTAACAGTTCAGCCTTCGGCTTCCTGTTACTGGCATCAAGCCATGCAAAACCACTTCGTGGTGGCTTGATGCCCCTCTATCACTACACTATTTTACGGACTTTGCAGTAAATGCAAAGTCCTAGGCTGAACTGTAACTGCCTTGGAGCAAGGCTGTCAGGAACAGTTGATATTTGGTGAAATGTGTGGTATACTTGGCAATAATTATAAGCAATTGTTAATGTTTTCTGACGAAATGGGAGAGAGAAATGATAGAGAACGAATCCGCTGAAAATTATCTGGAAACAATATTGATATTGAGCAAGAAACTTCCTGTTGTGCGTTCGGTTGATATTGCGAATGAGCTTGGCTTTAAGAAATCAAGTGTGAGCATTGGGATGAAAAATCTGCGGGAAAAAAATCATATAACCGTCACAGACGCTGGCTTTATCTATCTTACGGATTCTGGCAGCAGGATTGCACAGATGGTGTATGAGCGGCATGAATTTATTTCAGGTTGGCTGATAGAGTTGGGCGTTCCTGCAGAGGTTGCTGTCGAGGATGCGTGCAAAATAGAGCACATACTAAGCCAAGAAAGCTATGATGCCATCAAGAAATTTGTAAGACAGTATCTTGAGTAGGAAAATTACACTTTATTTGAGAAAGAAGTCCCAAAATATGTTCTGAATTTGGATTCTTGTTGTGAACTACTATAATGAGGTTACGACCACATTATTTCAAACGGTTTAAAATATGTTAAACTAACAATAATAATAGTTTGAGAAAAAGAGCATAAAGGAGGAATTTGTATGAAACTTACCTTTGTAGGAGCGGACCACCAGGTAACAGGAAGTTGTCATTTCATGCAGGCGTGTGGGAAGAATATTCTTGTCGACTGCGGTATGCAGCAGGGCTCGAATCCCTTTGAGTGTTGTGAGCTGCCTGTTGATGAGGCACAGATTGACTACGTGTTTCTGACACATGCCCATGTAGATCACTCAGGAAATTTGCCGTTGCTGTATGCGAGGGGCTTTCGTGGGCAGGTATTTACAACGGAAGCATCTGCAGATTTGTGTTCGATTATGTTGCGAGACTGTGCGCATATTCAGATGCAGGAGGCAGAGTGGAAGAACAGAAAGGCAAAGCGGCATTCTGGACTTGAGATTGTTGAGCCAGCCTACACTATGGAGGATGCTGACGGCGTGATTAAAAACATTATTCCATGTGCGTATAACAAAGATGTTGAGATTAGTGATGGTATTCGCATTCGGTTTACAGATGTGGGGCATCTGCTTGGATCTGCCAGTATTGAGGTTTGGCTAACGGAAAACGGTGTGACAAAGAAAATTGTTTTCTCAGGGGATATTGGAAATAAAAATCAACCGCTTATCAAAGATCCAATTTATACAAAAGAGGCGGATTATGTTGTTATGGAAGCGACTTACGGAGACCGGTATCACCCAAAACAAAAGGAAGGGTATGTTTCTGACCTCGCTGAGGTAATTAATCGAACTTTTGCAAAGGGGGGCAATGTTGTCATTCCTTCGTTTGCGGTGGGTAGGACGCAGGAAATTTTGTATTTTCTAAGGAAGATAAAGGCAGATAATATGATACCGAATTTTCCGCGTTTTGAGGTGTATGTGGATAGTCCGCTTGCTGTGGAGGCGACGGGGGTATTTCAGAAAAATATATACACTTGTTTTGATGAGGAGGCAATGGAGTTGGTGAACAAAGGTATCAATCCATTAAATTTTCCAGGATTGAAACTTGCTATCACCAGCGAAGAATCCAAAGAGATTAACTTTGATATGACGCCAAAAGTGATTATTTCTGCAAGCGGTATGTGTGAGGCAGGGCGAATCCGACATCATCTCAAACACAACCTCTGGAGGCCGGAATGCACGATTCTTTTTGTGGGATATCAGGCAGCAGGGACACTGGGGCGTATTTTAATAGAAGGTGCAGATGAGGTAAAACTCTTTGGTGAGGCAGTGGAAGTTCGCGCCAAGATAACACAGTTGCCAGGGCTTAGTGGCCATGCAGATAAGGGTGGATTGATAGAGTGGGTAAATGCATTTGAGAAAAAGCCAGACAAGGTATTTATTGTGCATGGAGAGGACACCGCTTGCAGTCTGTTTGCGGATTGTCTGCGAACAGAACATGGGCAGGATGCATATGCACCGTATTCAGGTACGCGTATTGACCTTCTTACGGGAGCCGTTGAGTTTGAGGCTTCACCGGTTGCAGTCAAGAAACGTCTGCGCAGTATATCTGATGTATTTGCAAGATTGTTGGCTGCTGGACAGCGGTTGCTTGCCGTTATTTACAAAAATGAAGGTAGACCTAACAAGGAGCTGGCAAGATTTGCAGACCAGATTAATTCCCTTGCGGATAAATATGAATAGAACGGTTGAAGGAGAAATGATATGAATATAATAGCGGCTGTGGATAACAATTGGGCAATCGGGTGCCAAAATAGTTTGTTGGTGCGCATTCCAAGGGACCAGAAGCAGTTTCGGGAGATGACAGAAGAGCGCGTAATTGTGATTGGAAGAAAAACTTTGGAGACTTTTCCGCAGAAACAGCCGCTAAAAAATCGTGTGAATATCATTCTGTCGCGGGATAGACAGTATCAGGTAAAAGATGCTATTGTCGTTCATTCTATGAAAGAGCTTTTGGAAGAACTAAAAAAATATGATGACAAAGAAGTTTATGTGGCAGGGGGAGCAAGCGTGTATGAACAACTCCTCCCTTACTGTGATACAGCCTACATTACAAAAATAGATTATTCCTATCAGGCAGATGCGCATTTTCCGCGGCTTGACAGGTTGTTGGACTGGGAGATGACTCAGGAGAGCGAGGAGCAGACTTACTTTGACCTCACGTATTATTTTCAGAAATATGAACGGAAATGTTGACTTTTGTATTTTATCGTATAATAATAAAAAATTAAGGAATATAAGAGATTCTGAGTATTATTTCTATGAACAGGAGGAGGACGTGAAAATGGAGAAAAAAGATTTGGATTGGTCTGGCCTTGGCTTTGGCTACAGACAGACCGAGAAAAGGTATGTAACGAATTTTAAAAATGGTGCATGGGACGAGGGTGGTCTTACAGAAGATGCCAATATCGTTCTAAATGAGTGTGCTGGAGTTTTACAGTATGCACAGACCTGTTTTGAGGGGCTGAAGGCATATACAACACAAGATGGAAAAATCGTTGTGTTTCGACCAGATTTAAATGAACAGCGTATGCATGACAGTTGTGTGCGCCTTGAGATGCCGCCGCTTCCAGAAGGGCGTTTTGTGGAGGCTGTCAGACAGGTGGTCAGAGCAAACGAGGCGTATGTTCCTCCTTATGGTTCTGGTGCTACGCTCTATGTGAGGCCGTACATGTTTGGCACAAATCCTGTGATTGGTGTAAAACCGGCGGACGAATATCAGTTCCGAATCTTTACAACTCCAGTGGGACCTTATTTTAAAGGTGGCGCGAAACCATTGACAATTAGAGTCAGTGATTTTGATAGAGCAGCGCCGAATGGAACAGGGCATATTAAAGCTGGTCTAAATTATGCGATGAGTCTACATGCAATAGTCACTGCACATAAGGACGGATTTGATGAAAATATGTATCTTGACCCAGCAACGCGCACCAAGGTTGAGGAGACAGGCGGTGCAAACTTCCTCTTTGTGACAAAGGACAACAAGGTTGTCACACCGAAGTCAAGTAGTATTCTTCCTTCTATCACGCGGCGTTCTTTGATGGTGGTTGCGAAGGAATATCTTGGTCTGGAAGTAGAGGAACGAGAAGTGTTCTTTAATGAAGTGAAAGATTTTGCAGAGTGTGGACTGTGTGGAACTGCCGCAGTAATTTCGCCTGTTGGAAAGATTGTAAATAAAGAGGAGGAAATTTGTCTGCCGTCTGGTATGGAGGAGATGGGACCAATTACCAAAAAACTTTATGACACATTGACAGGTATTCAGATGGGACGTATTGATGCGCCTGCAGGATGGATTGTGGAAGTATAACAGTTAAAATATTTTAATCGAGTAGGGAAAGATGAAGTTTCCCTACTCGATTTTTTATGCACAGACCCGTGCAGAGGAAATATGCCGCTAAAGTTTGTGCCCGGCGTGATCTTAGGGCATTAGAGACAGATAATTCAAAGTTCCAGGAGAAACTTCTGTTCCTTTTTCCAGTAAGGAGATAAGTCCCTGTAAGGTTTCCGCCGTCTCTTTGGGCGTGGAGGGAATTAAGGAATTGTCCAATTTGACAGCGATTACGATCAATGCAATCTCTGCAAGTGCAGCGGGATTATCAAAATGAATCTCGCCTTTTTTTATGCCTTGTTTGATAATTTCTGTCAGGTCAGGTTTTAATTCTGTCACAACATGTGACAGGTATTTCTGATGTAGAAAAGCAAGATCTTGTGCGCTTGCGTTGTCTGGGGAGTTGTCGTTTTGCTTGACAAAGGCTGTGGAGGAATTTTGACATGCTTGAAACAGCATTGCCATGCGTGCAAACGGGGAAATTTCTGTCTGTGCTGCAAGATTTTTGGCAGTGAGCAGAGGCTTCTCATAGCTGCGTTCTATCAAGGCATCTAGGATTGATTCCTTGGATGGAAAATAGTAGTAGATACTTCCTTTTCCAATACCTGCCTTTTGTGCAATCTCGCTGACAGAGATATTCTGTATTTTCTTTTCTTCTAGTAGTTGTTGGAGTGCATCCAATATTAGATTATATTTTTTCTCGCCTTTTTTTGCGTCGGGCATAAAGAATGCCACCTTTCTTTTTTCGGTTAAATTTCATTGGCTGTGAGTATAATTAAAACAAGTATATCACAATTATTTTTTGGGAACAATGAAAAAAATGTTACAAAAAGATACGAAAATCAGGGAGAAAATTTGGGGAAAATATACTTGACCGACGGTCGAAAAATGTGGTAGGATAAAAGAAATAAAAATCGACTGACGGTCGAAATATGTCGAGTGAAAGACTTGTTTACTCAGCCGCAGTTCATTTTAGTTTCATTTCAAGTTTCAATTTTTTATTTAATGGAGGAGAGATATGACATACGCAGATTTTTTTTATGAGGTTAAGGGAAAATTTATGGGAGCAGATGTGAGTGATATTCATGAGCATCTGGCATATCAGTTTAATATTGAGGACGAAGAAGCAGGCGGAGCGTTTTATGTGGAGGTTAAAGATGGTGTGCTTTATGTAGAACCATATGAGTATTATGATCGAGATGCGATGTTCATCAGCACGCCAGAAGTATTTCGCAAAATTGCAGATGGTGAGATGGACCCTGTGTGGGCATTCACAACACAGAAACTTCGCGTGGAGGGAAATATTGATAAGGCGTTGAAGTTAAACGATATTATCAAGCGTAAGAAGAAAGAACTCAAAAAGGAAGCTAAAGAGGCTAAGAAGGCTGAGAAGGAAGCAAAAAAGGCAGAGAAAGAAGTCGCAAAAGAAGCTCTTAAGGAAGAGAAGAAAGCTGAGAAGTAATTTAGTGCAGTGTGGAGGCGCAGACAATGGGAATGATGAAAAAAGCAATGGCGTGTGCGGGTGTGCTTGCAGCCGCGAGCATCGGAGAGACTGTCTATTTTTACAGGCGGACAATGAAGCGGAATAATGCGAAGGTGGAGCGGACAATGAAAATGTCTGGGACAGATTGGAGCCAGTATGCACCGATGATGCAGGAGAGAAAAGCGTTTATGCTTGAGCAGAGTCATAGAGATGTCACTCAGACATCATTTGACGGATTGAAGCTTCATGCGACTTATTTTCCGGCAATTAATGATAAACAGGGCGGGAAAAAAGTTGCAATCTGTTTTCATGGATATACAAGCCAGGGAATGTCCGATTACATTGGATTGTCGGATTATTATCTCAAAAAGGGATATGCGATGCTACTTCCAGATGCGAGAGCACACGGCACAAGCGAGGGTGAGTATATTGGTTTTGGTTGTCTGGACAGAAAAGATGCACTTGTGTGGATTAATTGGGTGGTGCAAGAACTCGGGGAAGATGTTGAGATTATTTTACATGGGACATCAATGGGCGGTGCGACGGTGTTGATGGCGAGCGGACTTGACCTGCCTGCACAAGTGAAAGGAATTGTTTCAGATTGTGGTTTTACCTCTCCCAAGGAAGTCTTCACACACGTACTGCATACAATGTATCATTTGCCTGCATTTCCAGTGATTCCGGGTGCGGATGCCATCAATAAAAAACTTGCTGGCTACGGCATGGACGAGTGTAATGCAAAGCGCGAGGTGGCACATGCAAAGGTTCCCATTTTGTTTATTCATGGCTCAAATGACACCTTTGTTCCAGCACATATGTGTGATGAGATTTATGATTGCTGCGCGTCGCCAAAGAGAAAATTGATTGTGGAAGGTGCCGCACATGCGGAGAGCTACTATAAGGACACTGAGAGCTATGAGAAGGCACTTGATGAGTTTTTTGATTCATTGGCGGTGCAGGATTAATTGGAAATAAAGGGAGATTATCATGAAGACAAGAAAAGGATATAAGACATACCCGTTGACGGCTGCGCAGAAGTACCATTTTTATTATGCGGATTACTGCCCAGGCAAGGAGATTCTCAATGTTGGCAGCAGCCTTACAATTGAGTTTGAGTTAAATATTGATGAGCTTAGGAAGGCAATCTACAAGGCGTATGAGCGCAACGAATCCATGCGCGCTAGACTTGTGTATGACGAGAAAGAGAAGACATGGTATCAATACATTGTGGATAAAGAGGAGCGTGAAATTGAGTTCGTGGATTTCACAGGTAAGACTATGGAGGAAGCGGAAGCGGAGATGACAGCGTGGACGCGCGTTCCTTTTGGTCAGGACGAGCCAATGAATAAGATTGTCATTATCAAGACACCGGACAATTTTGAGGGTATGTTTATTGTGGGGGATCACAGGTTTTTGGATGCGCAGTCTTTGATTGGCTTTATGAAGGATGTTATTGAATTGTATTGCAACGCAAATTTCGAGAATGTGCCCTATCCGGCTGACACGCGTTCTTATATTGAGCAGATTGAGAAGGATTTTGCCTACGAGGCTGGCAGCAAAGCGCAGACGAGAGACAGAGAATATTTTCATAAAATGTTTGAGGCGCCAGAACCTATTTACAATGGAATTGACGGAAGGAAAAGACTGGATGATGCGAGACGCAAAATGAAGAATCCTAATCTTAGAGCAGCGCCAACAGGTTCTGACAGCTTTGTGGCAGACATTGATATTTTTCATTTGGAAGGAGAGCCAACAGCTCGTCTGATGAAATTCTGTGAACAACAGCATATTTCCTTACAATGTCTGCTCATTATGGGAATCCGTACCTATCTGCAAAAAATGAATAGCTGTGATGATATATCTATGATGGTTGCGTACGCCCGCAGAGCAACTTTGCTTGAAAAGAAATCTGGTGGGACGCGTATTCACAGCTTTCCATTCCGAACCATCATTTCTGAGGACAAGACTTTTATGGAGGGAATTTTGGAAATTAGAGACAAGCAAAATGAAATTTTCCGCTATGTGAATTTTGATCCTGTGGAGTGTATGAATTACAAGAAAGAAGTCTATAAGACACCGCTTGGCATGGGGTACGAGACGGTGGCGCTCACATATCAGCCAGCGACATTGCGCGAGAAAGGATTGGTTGATTTGGGTGATATTCGCTACAAGACAAAGCGGTATGGCAATGGATATTATGCAGATGGACTCTATCTGACTGTGATGCACAGACCAGAGGATAATGGTCTGGATTTTAGTTTTGAGCATCAAGTAAAAGCGTACAGCAGAGAGGTGCTTGAGCTGTTTTATTACTATATGTGTAAAATTATGTTTAAGGGTATCGAGAATCCAAATCTTAAAATTGGCGCTGTGATAAAACTGATTTAAAGAGGAAAGGCAGGGTTTCGCAATGTTTGAAAAATTAGCAGATATCATTACAAATTATGTCGAGGTAAAGAAGGAGGATATAAAGCCAGAGTCTCGTTTTATGGAAGATTTAGGTTTTAGTTCGTTTGACTTTATGAGTATGCTCGGCGAGGTAGAAGAAGAACTTGATATTGAGATTAATCCTGAGGAGGCTGCGGATATCCGCACCGTTCAGGAGGCAGTGGATTATTTGGAAAAATTGTAAAATAGGCAGAGGAATTGTGCAATATGAAGAAAGTATTGCACATTTTCTTTATACACACAGATGAGGATAGAGAGGTTGGAAATATGAGTGAGATTTATCATACAATACGAGAGCTGTTGGTGGCTGCCGAGCGGAATTTTGGCGGACAAGATGCATTCCGCTATAAGGTAAAGAATAGTGAGGACAGCGGTAAAAAGGAAGTGAAAGTTGCTGCAAAGACCTATACACAGTTAAAAAATGATACGGAGTGTTTTTCGGCTGCGTTGGCATTGCTCGGAGAACAAGGAAAACATATTGCAGTTATTGGGCCTACGTCTTATTCATGGGTAGTCACATATTTTGGCACTGTAGGCAGCGGAAGTGTTGCGGTGCCGCTTGATGCGAATTTACCTGATGAGGATTTGTGCGAGTTGATTGATCGTGCAGACGTAACGACACTTGTTTATGACGAGACAAAATTCAATATGGCACAACTGGCACAACAGCGTTGTGAAGGATTAAAACATATTATTTGTATGGGCGAGCCACAGGGAATTGAAAATGGTTTGTGCTTGTGGAATTTGATTAGCGAACAGAGTGCTGGATTTGATTATACGCCAAAACCAGAAGATCTGGCCACCATTATGTTTACCTCTGGCACTACTGGAAAAAGCAAAGGGGTAATGCTTACGCATAGAAACTTGGCGGAGAATGCAACTTGTTTGGATATGGGGCTGGAATCTGGAATTGTGATTATGTCCGTACTTCCAATTCATCACGCTTACTGTCTTAGCATGGATATTTTAAAGGGAATTTCAATTGGTTCTATTATTTGCATCAATGATTCGTTGCTGCGTGTGGCGAAGAATATTAAACTTTTTGAGCCAAATATGATTTTGATGGTTCCGTTAATGATTGAGACACTTGCAAAAAAACTTGAGGAGGCGTCATGGATTCCAGCACCGCTTGTCAAGGCAAAAGTGTTTGGGAAACAGTTTCATACAGTGTGCAGTGGTGGCGCGTATCTCAATCCGTCTTATTTGGAGATGTTTAAAAAATATGGTATTACAATCTGGCAAGGTTATGGCATGACAGAATGTTCACCGGTAATTAGCACAAATTATGGCACGTTTATGAAGGATGGATCTGTTGGAAAACTAATGCCAAACTGTGAGGCAAAAGTGGTAGATGAAGAACTTTGGGTGAAGGGGTCAAGCGTTATGCAAGGCTATTACAAAATGCCTAAGGAGACAGAGGAGACGCTTTCTGACGGTTGGCTAAAGACAGGTGATTTGGGATATGTGGATGAGGACGGCTATGTTTTTCTTACTGGACGCAAAAAGAATTTGATTATTACACCAAATGGCGAGAATGTATCGCCGGAGGAAATTGAGAATAAGCTTGGTGAGAATCGTCTTGTGCAGGAGGTATTAGTGCGCGAGAACGACGGTGCGATTGAGGCGGAAATTTTCCCAGATTACGAGTATGCAGGCAAAAAGAAAATGAAAGATATACAAGGTGAACTGCAAAATATTATTGATGCATACAATAAAACAGCGCCGCTTTATAAGAGGGTGTTTAAACTAAAAGTGCGCGAGACAGAATTTGAGAAAAATACAACAAAGAAGATTAAACGGTTTTAATATTCGATATTATTCGGGGTGATATTCAGAGTTTTGCGTATTTCCTCTATTGATATTATAGGAAATCTGATTTAGAATATAGCCAAAAGTGGAAATTTTTTAGTGGAAAGATTTTTGTAAACTAGTACAACGAATAAGGAGAATCTTAGAATGTATGGTGCGGTATTTGGTGATATTATCGGCTCCACCTATGAACTCCACAATGTAAAAACCATAGACTTTCCGCTGTTCCCTGCCGGAAGTACTTTTACAGACGACACAGTTATGACTATAGCCGTAGCAGAAAAATTACTGACCCAGCCACAAGGCAAACATTTTGTTCTTCTGCCGCCGCAAATCACTTCTGCCAAAAGTTACGCGCTTTGGTTCAAACAGTACTATAGGCGTTATCCCAATGTCGGTTATGGGCAGATGTTTGCAAAATGGGCTTTATCAGAAAGTTTTATTGTTCAAAGAAGCTATGGAAATGGTGCTGCTATGCGTGTAAGCGCAATCGCCTGTGCTTTTGATTCTCTCAGAGAAGTATTGGATGAGGTCAAACAAAACTGTTACTATACACACCGTCATCCCGAAGCAATCCGCGGCGCGCAGGCAGTTGCCGCCGCCGTTTTTTTAGCACGAAAAGGTTGTGACAAAGACGAAATCCAGCGTTATCTTACAAAAAAACTTCATTATAGACCTAGTATGCCATTAGACTATCTGCGCGATACCTATGTTTTTAACAGTCGCACTTCTTATTCTGTACCGCCTGCAATCCAAGCATTTATGGAGTCCAGTTCTTACGAAGACGCTGTCCGTAAAGCTGTTTCGATTGGCGGCGACAGTGATACAATTGCCTGTATTACAGGTGGCATTGCGCACGCTTATTACAAAAAAATACCCGATGCTATTTACTCCCGTGCAATAACATATCTTGACAGCGGGTTAAAGGACACACTGCGGCGTTTTGAAGAACAGTTTCAGATTCCACGCTAATATTTCTTATCCCATAAAGTTGAGTGGAAAGATAAAAAAATACTTGCAATGGTTTTTCGCATGTGCTATTCTAAGAACATCAAAAAATCTTGGAATAGAAATGAGAATGATATAGATTTTAGGAAAATGCAATGAAGGAGACTCTTGCTAATGAAAACGACAGGAAGATGGCGTCACCGACTGAGAGCGCTGTCCGCGGAAGCTGGCGAAGGGAACACTCTGGAGCAGATTACTCGAAAAGGTGCGGGAAAAATCAACCCTTAGTAGAGTAATACGTGAGCGTGCGTTAAACGTAAGAGAGGATAAGACAATTAGATGATAGTGTCAAATGTTTTATCAATGCGGGTGGTACCGCGGGTATATTTCAATTATCCGTCCCGGAATACATTTTGTGTTCTGGGATTTTTTTATGTACACGGGCACCCAAAGGAAATATGTCAGCAAAGCTGACGGGTGCCCGGCGCGCGAGTAGGGAAGATGGGACTTCCGAGAGAAGACTTTTCTTTTATTAGTCGAAGAATTGCAGAAATAAGCAAGTATCATGAGGAGGATATGAAATGTACAGAGACATTACAATGAAAGAAATTAGTGAACAACATATTGGACAGACATTACAAGTGGCAGGATGGGTGGAAAATATTCGCGATCATGGCGGTGTATCGTTTATCGATTTGCGTGATATGTACGGCGTATTGCAAGTGGTTATGAGAGATACAACACTTTTGGATGGCATTACAAAGGAGATGTGCATTTCCATTGAAGGACCTGTGGAAAAGCGGGATAAGGACACTTATAATCCAAAGATTCCGACAGGAACGATTGAACTTGAAGCAAAAAAGGTGACAGTGCTCGGAAAGGTATATCAACAGCTTCCTTTTGAGATAATGACATCAAAAGAGACAAGGGAGGATGTACGGTTAAAATATCGTTATTTGGACCTCAGAAATAAAAAAGTAAAAGACAATATTATTTTCCGCTCACAGGTTATTCGTTTCCTGAGAGAAAAAATGACGGAGATGGGATTTTTGGAGATTCAGACGCCGATTTTGTGTGCGTCATCGCCGGAGGGGGCAAGGGATTATATCGTCCCGTCGAGAAAATATAAGGGCAAATTTTATGCGCTTCCACAAGCACCACAACAATATAAGCAGCTTTTAATGGCATCAGGTTTTGACAAGTATTTTCAGATTGCACCATGCTTTCGCGATGAGGATGCACGCGCGGATCGTTCTCCTGGAGAGTTTTATCAGCTCGATTTTGAGATGAGTTTTGCGACACAGGAAGATGTGTTTAAAGCAGGAGAGGAAGTGTTGTCAGCGACATTTGAGAAATTTGCGCCGGAGGGATTTTCGGTGACAAAGGTGCCCTATCCAATTATTAGTTACAAGCAGGCAATGCTGGAATTTGGCACGGATAAGCCGGATTTAAGAAATCCACTGCGCATTATTGATGTGACAGATTTTTTCCAAAAGTGTTTGTTTAAGCCTTTTATTGGCAGGACAGTGCGGGCAATTAAAGTACATGCCGAGATGTCAAAAGGTTTCCATGAAAAACTTCTGAGCTTTGCGACTGGTATGGGAATGGGTGGCCTTGGATATCTTGAGATTGACACGGATAAATCGTACAAGGGACCGATTGATAAATTTATTCCAGAGGAACTCAAATCAGAGCTTGCCGAAATTGCAGGGCTTGTATCTGGAGACACGATTTTCTTTATCGCGGATAAGGAGGAGCGGGCAAATTACTATGCAGGGCAGCTTCGCATTGAGCTTGGAGAGAAGTTGGACCTCTGTGAAAAAAATGCGTATCGTTTTTGTTATATTAATGATTTTCCAATGTTTGAGCGTGACCCTGAAACAAAGCAGATTGGTTTTACACACAATCCGTTTTCTATGCCGCAGGGCGGTCTTGAGGCGTTGAACAGTAAGAATCCGCTGGATATTCTAGCGTATCAGTACGATATCGTATGTAATGGTGTCGAACTGTCGAGTGGCGCTGTCAGAAATCATGACATGGAGATAATGGTGAAAGCGTTTGCGATTGCGGGATATGATGAGGAGACATTGAAATCAAAGTTTGGTGCGTTATATCAGGCATTCCAGTTTGGCGCACCGCCACATGCAGGCATGGCGCCAGGAATTGACAGAATGTTAATGCTGTTAAAGAACGAAGAAAATATTAGGGAAGTGATTGCGTTCCCAATGAGTGGTTCGGCACAAGATTTAATGTGCGGTGCACCGAATGATGTCACAGAACAGCAACTGCGCGAAGTGCATATCAAGGTGAGGGACTAAGGAATATACAACGTCCTTGTCACAAGTTATTTCTGAACAGTTCCTAAAAACGAAAAGAACAACTAAATTTCACCTAGGAAAGGATTAAAATATGGCAAATGTGATTACAGATGAGACAATTGAGTATGTGGGGATTCTTGCCAAGCTTGCGCTCTCGGAGGAGGAGAAGGAGCAGGCAAAGAAAGATATGGGCAGGATGTTAGACTATATTGATAAATTAGCCGAGTTGGACACAACGGGAATTGAGCCAATGTCCCATGTCTTTCCAGTGCAGAACGTATTTCGTGAGGATGTGGTGACAAACGGCGACGAGAGTGAAAATATTTTAAAGAATGCGCCTGCTGAGAAAGATAATATGTTTATGGTGCCGAAAACATTTGAGGTCTAAATTTGATTAGAAGAATCGCGGTGGCGGTTTTTCGGAATGGAGATTGGTATGGATATTTTAGCATACAGTGCCGTGGAACTTTCCACGGCAATTAAGGAGGGCAAAGTCACCGCTGTGGATGCGATGGAGGCAGTACTTGCGCGCATTGATGAGAAGGAGAGCACCATCAATGCGTATGTGACGATTGACAGGGAGCGGGCACTGCGAGCGGCGGCCGATGTGCAGGATAGGATTAAAAAGGGTGTGTTGACAGGAGCACTTGCCGGAGTGCCGGTCGCCATCAAGGATAATATGTGCACAGAGGGGATGCTGACAACATGTTCCTCGAAAATTTTGAAAAATTTTATTCCAACTTTTTCCGCGGAGGCAGTGCTTAATCTTGAGAAGGCAGGAGCAGTGATGATTGGCAAAACGAATATGGACGAGTTTGCAATGGGTTCTACGACAGAGACTTCTGCATACGGTGCAACGAAAAATCCGTGGAATACAGATTATGTTACAGGTGGTTCTTCGGGTGGTTCCGCGGCGGCAGTAGCAGCGAAAGAGTGCTTTTTTGCACTGGGGTCTGACACAGGCGGCTCTATTAGACAGCCGGCATCTTTTTGCGGTGTAGTGGGGCTGAAACCCACATATGGGACGGTTTCGCGTTATGGACTAATTGCATATGGTTCTTCCCTTGATCAGATAGGACCATTAACAAAAAATGTCGCGGATTGTGCCGCTGTTTTGGAGGTGCTTGCATCTCATGATACAAAGGATTCCACTTCTGTGAAAAGAGACGACACGGATTTTACGGTGGCTCTAGTAGAGGACGTGAAGGGGATGAAAATCGGTCTTCCAAGAGATTATTTTGGTGAGGGGCTTGATGCGGAAGTTAGGGATGCAGTACTTGCGGCGGCGAAGGTGCTGGAAACTAAGGGCGCGATAGTCGAGGAGTTTGACTTGCGTCTTGTTGAGTATGCGATACCAACATATTACACAATTGCGGCAGCGGAGGCAAGCTCGAATCTGGAGCGCTTCGATGGTATTAAATATGGTTATCGCGCAGCGTCGTTTGATGGGCTCCATAACATGTATAAAAAAACGCGTTCTGAGGGTTTTGGCGCGGAGGTAAAACGTAGAATTATGCTCGGATCGTTTGTGCTAAGTTCTGGTTACTATGATGCCTATTATTTAAAAGCCCTGAAAGTAAAGGCAATGATAAAGAAAGCTTTTGATGAAGCCTTTGCAAAGTATGACCTGATTCTTGGGCCTGTTGCGCCAACCACTGCGCCAAAACTTGGCGAAAGCTTGTCTGACCCACTGAAAATGTATCTCGGGGACATTTATACAATTTCGGTCAATCTAGCGGGGCTGTCTGGTATCTCACTTCCATGCGGAACAGATGTAAAGGGATTGCCGATTGGATTGCAGTTGATTGCAGATAGCTTTCAGGAGAAGAAACTGATACAGGCGGCGTACACTTATGAACAAAGTATAAAGCTGGTAAATAATTGACGCGGCGTTATTAAAATAAAAGAGCATAAGGAGTTGTAAAACGGAAAAAGAGGAGTGAGAAAATGGCAAAACAATATGAGACCGTGATTGGTCTGGAAGTTCATGTAGAACTTGCGACAAAGACGAAGATATTTTGTGGTTGCTCCACTGCGTTTGGCGGAGCGCCCAATACGCATACCTGTCCTGTGTGCACAGGAATGCCAGGGACCCTTCCAGTGTTAAATAAACAAGTAGTAAACTATGCGGTGGCAGTCGGGCTTGCCACGAACTGTACAATTACCCAATACTGTAAATTTGACCGGAAAAATTATTTTTATCCAGACAATCCGCAGAACTATCAAATCAGCCAGCTCTACTTGCCGATATGCAGGGACGGGCATGTGGATATTGAGACTTCCGAGGGCAAAAGGTCTGTGGGAATCCATGAGATTCATATGGAGGAGGATGCTGGAAAGTTGATTCATGATGATTGGGAGGATTGTTCACTGGTGGATTACAATCGTTCTGGCGTGCCGTTAATAGAGATTGTCTCTGAGCCGGACATGCGCAGTGCGCAGGAGGTTATTGCTTATTTGGAAAAGCTGCGGATGATAGTGCAGTATCTCGGGGCTTCGGATTGCAAATTAAATGAAGGTTCCATGCGTGCGGATGTCAATCTTTCTGTCAGGGAGGTTGGGACAAAGGAATTTGGAACGCGCACAGAGATGAAGAACCTCAATTCATTTCGTGCAATCACTCATGCAATTGAGGGGGAACGTGAACGGCAAATTGAGCTGCTCGAAGCGGGGCAGCAGGTGATACAGGAGACACGGCGCTGGGATGACGTGAAGGAGTATTCCTACGCTATGCGCTCCAAAGAGGACGCACAGGATTACCGTTATTTTCCAGATCCGGATTTGGTTCCAGTCTATATCAGTGATGAGTGGCTGGCACAGATTCGGGATAGCCAGCCAGAGTTTCGTGAGGAGAAAATGGCGCGATATAAAAAGGAGTTTGATATTCCTGAGTATGATATTGGCATTATTACCGATTCAAAACATTTGGCAGATTTGTTTGAGGAGACTGTAGCAATTTGTGGGCAGCCCAAAAAGGTATCAAACTGGCTGATGGGGGAGACGCTTCGTCTATTAAAAGAAAAGGGCATGGATGCTGAAGATATCTGTTTTTCACCACAAAATCTAGCAAAGCTGATTGGGCTGGTGGACAGCAAGGCAATAAACTCTACTGTGGCAAAGGAAGTTTTCGAGGTTCTGTTTGACAAGGACATTGACCCCGAAACGTATGTGGAAGAAAAAGGCTTAAAAACAGTCAATGACGAGGGGGCACTCCGAAGGACTGTTGAGGAAGTTATTGCGGCAAATCCGCAGTCTGTGGAAGATTATCGAAACGGCAAGGAAAAGGCAATTGGATTTTTAGTTGGTCAGACCATGAAGATGATGAAAGGAAAGGCAGACCCAAGTATGGTAAATCAAATACTAAAGGAATTGTTATAAACATAAGTTTATAAATTGCAAAAAGATTTTGCACTCTATCATTCATTAGGAGCGGTTTATGAAACTGCTCCTAATTTGTCATTAAGAAAATAAATATCATGTGGTACCTATAATGATTAGACCATTTGAGGCTGTATGGTTATCTTATAATGTGGCTATTTTATAATATCCATAAATAAAGAACGTATCATTGAACGTTTCACAAGGAGTATAGGGAATATGATATTTTTTCATTAATTCGAGAAATTGACTCGTTGCGTCGTTCCAGATTTTATGAGATACAAGTCGGCCTCCAGATGTATGATAATAACGTGTTTTTATCACGAGATATTCGATAATCTTATAATTTAAATTAACAAAATCTTCGTCTATATAGCAGCCTTGGTAACTCGCATCATTTGTGATAAAATTTTTGATAAATATTTCATCCTCGTCAAAAAGAGTTTTTATCTCATAAGGAGGAGGGAACGGCATTTCCTCTAGCATGGCAGTTCGGAATAAATCCCACTTGGTATTATTCATACAAGAAGTAAGCTGTTTTTGCTGAACAATTTGAGCGACAAGTTGCGCAGTCGATTTTTTTCTGGAAAACTGTCCGCGCTCAATATCGCGAATCTTTTTCTGTAGTGTTTCCATCACATATTGTTTTTTGTCAAGACGAATGCTTTGAAAGATGGTATCTTCTTTTTCAATTAATATCCAATAACTTGACCAGCGAAAGAAGAGCCTGAGTGTCAGTCCTCCTTTCCAGCGTACACAAAACAGGATATGGTTGTTGTGTTCCTCGTCCGAAAGTGCTTGAATCGTGCCACGTTCAATACGGAGTTGGTGATAAGGAAAAAGGTTCATAATTTTTTTCACTCCTTTTATGTGTATATTCTATTTTGTATATTTTACATGCCGAAGGAAAGCTTGGTTTCTATATAAATTTCTCGCACAACTACCTATATACAATTATCAATGCACATGTGGATTAATTATAGCATAAAGGGAAAATTATTGACAATAGGAACATTAAATACCACCTATGACTTATAAGCTTTTTGAAATGATAGAAAAGAAACTTTTGTCCATATTGAAAAATAAATATATTTATCTGGGGTCAGAAGAGAAATTAAAAAAGCGTGTTTCTCAATAAGAAGAAATGGATAGAAAAGGAATAAAATTTGAGTAATTTGGAAACAAAACGGTTGACAAACGGATTAAAATGGATATAATAAAATTATTCCATGTTTTTTCTCAGCAGAAAAGACGGTTGCTTTTTAAATAGTGAGAAAAATATAATCTTGTTTTCGCAGGAGTAGAATCTCTGACTGAGATAAGCAGCAGGATTACGGGCGTGCAAATGGGTTGTATTTAAAGATGTGCAGAAAAGATTTCAAAAGTTAGTTTATTCAAGTATCTATTAGAAATTTGAGGAGGAAATTATGACTATAGAAGAAATGAAACAAAGAAAAGTGCAGAAGGGATATAGTTATGCTCAGATTTCTAATTTATCGGGGGTTCCACTCGGCACTGTACAGAAGATTTTTTCAGGGGAGACAACGCATCCGCGCTATGCGACACTCCAAGCGTTGGAGCAGGTACTAAAAGACCAGAAAGACGATATGGTATTGAAAGATAGTGCTATTTTTTCCTATGAAAATTCTCAAAAGAAGAGTCAGGATGAATGCACGATAGAAAATTATTTTACTACACCGGATGAAACTAGAGTGGAATTGATTGATGGTACAATGTATGATTTGGAAACTCCGACATTTGAGCATCAGAAAATTGCAGGCGAGATTTACAGACAAATTGCGAATTATATAATAGAAAATAATGGGAAATGTGAGGTTGGTATCTCTCCTGTTGATGTGCAGCTTGACCGTGACAACAAAACTGTGGTGCAACCAGATGTTTTTATCTTGTGCAATAATGAAAAGCTATTGCAGGGAAGAGTATTCGGCGCTCCAGACTTTGTGCTGGAGGTTATTTCTTCTGCGACAAAACGAAAAGATTATTTTAAAAAGCTAGAGAAATATGAGAATGCCGGAGTGCGTGAGTACTGGATTTTTGACCCTTATAAAAAGCAGTTGGTGGTCTTTTTCTTTGAGAACGATATTTATGCACAAATTTATGATCTGAAACAACCTGTTCCAATTTTTATTTTTAAGGGAAAATTGCAGATTTATTTTGACCAAATTTTAAAGTGGTGTAGAAGTTTTGAGGAAAAACAAACGTAATATTAGGAAATTTTTGAACAGTTCCTTAGTTGGGAGATGATAGCAATATCTCAGCAATACACAATCAGATGGACCAAAATAGAAAAAGAGGAATATCCCCAGCGATTAGCTTCTATCGCAAGAGCACCTGCTTATTTGTACTATCGAGGCAATATTGAAGTCATCAATCAAAGAAGAAATATTGCGGTGGTTGGGAGCAGACATATATCCGAAAAGGGAATAAAAATGGCATATCAGATAGGATATGCGTTGGGAAAGAGTGGTATAAATGTGGTGAATGGTCTTGCCTTGGGTTGTGACACACACGCACTGTATGGGGCACTTGCTGCGGGTGGGACCTGTGTTGCAGTGATGCCATGTGGATTGGATCGGATTGTACCATATTCTAATTGGGATCTTGCAAAAAAATTATTGTTAAATGGCGGCTGTCTGGTCAGTGAATACCTTCCCTCTATACCAGCACAGAAGTATCAATATGTGCAGAGAGACCGCTTGCAAAGTGGAATGAGTGACGGAGTGCTTGTGATAGAGGCATCATATGACAGCGGTACGATGTATACAGTTCGATATGCTATTAATCAAGGACGTAGACTGGCTTGTATAGACAGTCATCTGGTATCATATTCTTCTGGAAATCAATGGATTGAGGGATTAAGTGGGGCGTATGTAATTCGAGATACAGCGGATCTAGACAATTTTATAACAGATTTGCACAAGGAAATATTTTACAGGCAGATAATGTTTACAATAGAGTAGTGTCTATCCAGACAGAAATTAGAGTTGTGAGCTGCGTTTACCAAATATTGCGAGTAAATTTTGAACTTAATACGAATAGAAGCTACAGTGAATATTTGGCATATTCAAGAATAGGTATAACAGACGGGATATTTGAACTGCCAGATGAAAAGAATGTTGATTCTGAAATTCATGAGATGTTGGAAGGCAAAATTTCCTCATTAGATAAAGTGTTGGATATGACATTGTATTTAATGAGGGCACAATTATTTTATGATGAAATAAAAGAATTGCTATACTTATTGGAAATAAATTAATGAGTAAAAATGGGCAGGGGATTATATCTGTAATATAAAAAATTTTTATAAATTGTTAGTATCATATTATGAAACGAATAATAAAGTTAAAATCAAACAATTTTTGTGTGATAATTATATAAATGGAATGAAATTTAGTATATGACTATAAATGAGCAATCTTGAAAAATAAAGCATTAAAAAAGCAGGATACGGGAGTCGAACCCGCCTCTAAGTGCGCAAAAAGTCAGTAAAATCAAGGAGTTTGGGAATTTTGTTTTGATTACTTTTAATTACTAAGTAATCATTGATTTATAAAAATATAGGTAATTGCGAAACAAGTTCGCAATCTTGATTCCAGCAGGGTAAGAATCCGGTTATGCCGGATTTTTAGGAGATGGATGTGGGTAACCAGATTTTAAGACATGAAAACAAAGCAGATAGGGATATCTGCCTGCGAAACGATATGTGGTATGTGAGGCTATGCAACCAGAGGTTTTAGACTGCGGATATATTGATGCTTGTGCAGTTTGTCAGCCACCATTACAGTAATAAGCT